>Ga0210386_10001104_pt1 | contig 24248 bp, 17 predicted proteins | sample IncBWH32OmetaG_FD_160091 | JGI IMG/M metagenome (GOLD analysis project Ga0210386, IMG submission 160091) | Forest soil microbial communities from Barre Woods Harvard Forest LTER site, Petersham, Massachusetts, United States - Inc-BW-H-32-O ...
TACTACGTCGCGCCAATTGGATGGACGAAACGGGAGAGATAGTCCAGCCGGCAGTTCCAGCTTTTCTTGGGAAGCTCGATACCGGAAATCGGCGGGCCAACCGGCTTGACTTGGCAAATTGGATCGTGTCCCCGGATAATCCACTTACCGCGCGCGCCTTCGTCAACCGCGAGTGGCGTCAATTCTTCGGCACCGGATTGTCCAAGACGCTCGAGGATTTAGGCTCGCAAGGGGAGTGGCCCACGCATCTGGAACTTCTGGACTGGCTGGCCGCTGAATTCATGCAGCCCAGCTCCGGCGACGCGCACGCTTGGGACGTAAAGCATATTGTTCGGACCATCGTCACGAGTCATACGTATCGGCAGTCGTCAGTGAGCACGCAGCAGCCACAGTTGGACGAACGCGATCCTGATAACCGCCTGTTAGCGCGACAGAGCCGCTTTCGAGTGGATGCCGAGATCGTTCACGATATCGCTCTCTCCGTTTCGGGGCTGATGGTTGAGCAGTTTGGCGGCGCGAGCGTCCGCCCCTATCAGCCGGATGGATACCTGGCAGCGATGAATTTCCCGAAGCGGGAGTATTCGGCCAGCCACGGCCACGATCTGTACCGGCGGGCTCTCTACACGCAATGGCAGCGCACGTTTCTTCATCCCTCGCTGTTGACGTTCGACGCGCCCACGCGCGAGGAATGTGGGGTCAACCGCGTCAATTCGAACACGCCGACACAAGCGCTGGTGTTGCTCAACGATCCGATCTTTGTCGAGGCGTCGCGCGTCTTTGCGGCCAACATTTTGAAATCCGGCGGGCGGCGCTGGGAAGAGCAACTGGATTGGGCGTTTTCGAGAGCGCTGAATCGAGCGCCTGAAAATGAAGAGCGCCGTATTCTTACAAATTTGTATCAGCGCAGCTTGGCCAGCTTTCGATCGGGCGAGTCCGATGCCGGTAAGCTGCTTTCGGTCGGCGAAGCGCCTGTGCCTGGTGATGTCGATCGAATCAACCTGGCCGCGATGACCACTGTCGCTCGCGCCATCTTGAACCTGCACGAAACGATTACGAGGAACTGAGGAGAAACAATGGATTCTGCCAGCGAGCGTGACTGCCAGGTTTGCCGGCGCGCATTTCTGGGACGAAGCGTGTCGGGCCTGGGCGTATTGGCGTTGAACTCGCTGCTCAACCGGCAGCTCATCGCAGCCATTACCGACACTGGGTCGCGCGGCGTTGTGAATCCGCTGCATCACGCGGCCAAGGCGAAGCGCGTCATTTTTCTCTACCAAGCCGGAGGCCCGTCCCACCTCGAGACGTTCGACTACAAACCCAAACTGGCCGAAATGAGCGGCAAGCCCATGCCGGATTCTCTGACCAAGGGCCAGCAGATCGCTCAACTGCAAAACAGCCAGTTGGTTTGCTTCGGTCCGCAGTACGGGTTCAAGAAGTTCGGAAAGTCGGGGCAGGAGATCTGCGAACTATTTCCGCAAATCGGCAGCGTCGCCGACGACCTCTGCATAGTACGCTCCATGTGGACCGAGCAGATCAATCACGATCCCGCGCATACCCTGATGAACACCGGTTCGATCATCACTGGACGGCCCAGCATGGGTTCCTGGATGTTATATGGGCTCGGCTCGGAAGCGGATAATCTTCCCGGTTTTGTGGTGCTGATGTCGTCCGGCAAGGGCGGCCAAATGCAGCCGATCGCGGCGCGGCAGTGGTCGTCAGGCTTCCTTCCCAGCCGGTTCCAAGGCGTGAAATTCAATTCAGTGGGCGATCCGGTGCTGCACATTCGGACGCCACCCGGAATGTCCGCCGGCGTGCAGCGCGATTCCATCGACGCCATCAACGCGCTGAATCGATTTGAGAACCAGACCGCGAACGATCCGGAAATCCTCACGCGGATTTCGCAATACGAGATGGCGTTCAAGATGCAGGCCAGCGTGCCCGACCTGGTCGACATGAGCAAAGAGCCTGCGCATATTCTCGAAATGTACGGAGCGAAACCGGGCGACGGATCTTTTGCATCCAACTGCCTGCTGGCGCGCAAACTTGCCGAGCGCGGGGTACGCTTCATTCAGCTTTATCATCGCGACTGGGATCATCACAGCGGAGTGAAAGCGAACATCGCCATCAAGGCCGAAGAAACGGATCGGGCCACCGCGGCGCTCATAAGCGACTTGAAACAGCGGGGCTTGCTGGAGGACACACTGGTGGTGTGGGGAGGCGAGTTCGGGCGCACGCCGATGTCGCAGGGCGGCGACGGGCGGGATCACCACATCAAGGGCTTCTCGTTCTTACTCGCGGGCGGCGGCATCAAAGGCGGAATCACTTACGGGTCGACGGATGACTTTGGATACGCGGCGCAAGAGAATCCCGTAGCGGTTCCCGACTTCCATGCCACCATGCTGCATCTGCTGGGTATCGATCACAAACGATTCACGGTGAAGTTTCAAGGGATGGATGCGCGGTTGACCGGCATTTCGGGACAAGTGGTCAGCGATATCCTGGCGTGAATCGCCCGCACCCTCGGGTCGCCGCTCAGCTCAAGTTCACTTGCTTTGCTTCGCGATTATTCGGCTCGAAATCTTGTCGTACGTCGCTTGCGGAATGACCTTCCGCGAGACCAACTGGCTCTTATTGGCGTATGGCCGATTCTTGATGATCGCGGCCGAGTACGCGTCGCCAATGCCGGGAAGCCCCTTGAGATCGTCCTGCGATGCAGAGTTGATGTCGATGAGCTTGCTCGACGTCGAACTGCTTGCAGTCGAGCTGCTTGGTGATTTCGATGCCTTGGGCGCCTGGTAGGGCGCGGCAACCAAGGCCAGGGCTGTGACCGTGACCAAAAGCAGTATCCATCTTGTGATTTTCATGCGGCAGCGCAGCTCCTTGCGTTATGCAGTTCATTATACACGCGTCGTTGTTGGAGTTCAGGCTCTCTCGAATTCAGTATCATATTGATGAGCCTATGCAGTTTCGAGCCCTTTCCATCGTGCTCGTCATGACAGCCTTGCCCGCTTCCGGAGCTCCCGCACCCGTGCTGGACCGCCAGTTCGAGCAAACCATCCGGCCTTTTGTAGCAAAGTATTGCACCGGATGCCACAGCGGCCAGACGCCCGCCGCACAGTTCGACCTCAAGGCCTACGACACGCTGGAGATGGTGACCCGCGATTATCCTCGCTGGGCGCTGGTGCTCGAAAAACTGACCGCGAAAGCGATGCCGCCCAAGCCGGCTCCGCAGCCGCCGGAAGAGGCCCGGCAGCAGGTGATTGACTGGATTCAGGCCGTTCGCACGGAAGAGCTGCGGAAAAATGCAGGCGATCCCGGATTGGTGCTGCCGCGCCGCTTGAGCAACGCCGAATACAACTACACCATCCGCGACCTTACCGGCCAGGATATTCAGCCCGCGCGCGAGTTTCCCGTGGATCCAGCCAATCCTGCGGGCTTCGACAACTCCGGCGAATCGCTGACCATGTCTCCCGCGCTCCTGAATAAATATTTGCAGTCCGCGCGCGGCGTGGCCGAACACATGGTCCTGACACCCGATGGATTCGACTTCGCGGCCTATCCGATGCTGGTCGAAACGGATCGCGACAAGTACTCGATCCAGCGCATCATAAACTTCTACCATCGTCAACCCACCGACTTTGCGGATTACTTCCAAGCCGCCTGGCGATTCAAGTATCGCGCCGCTATCGGAAAGCCCGGCGCGAGCTTGGCCGCCATTGCCGCGGATTCGAAAGTGAGCGCCGTGTATCTGCCCACGGTGTGGCGGATTCTGCAGGAAAAAGACGCCGTTGGTCCGATCGCGAAGCTGCAGCGGATGTGGCGCGATCTCCCGGCGCCCAACGCGGACCAGCCGGATGTGCTGCGCGCGAAATGCATCGAGATGCGCGATTTCGTTGTCAAGATCCGCACTCACACGGCTATGCAGTTCGCCGCGCCGGTGGTGAAAGGATTGCCCCCCGGATCGCAGGCCCTGCTGGACTGGAAGCTGCGCGAATTCGCCTCGCACCGCCGCAATAGCGATCCCAACGATCTGCGCAATGATACCGACCCGCCGCCCGTCGTGCCCGAAATCCCGCCCTATCCCGGGCTGCATCGGGAAGCCGCTCCACGCTGGGCCGCTCTCTCGGCCAAAGCCCGCGCCGACGATCCCGATCTCGTGGTTCCGGCCGCCGAGCGCAGCCGCTACGAAGCCGCGTTCTCACGCTTTGCTTCCGTTTTCCCGGATACGTTCTACGTCCAGGAGCGCGGCCGTTATTTCCCGGATGATTCCGAGGACAAGGGACGGCTCCTGAGCGCGAGCTATCACAACACCATGGGTTACTTCCGCGACGACACGCCGCTAATGGAGTTAATCCTCGACGAAAACGGCCGCAAGGAGCTCAACCGCCTCTGGAATGAATTCGATTACATCGCCGCCTACACGGCTCGCACTTGGGTTCAGTACTTTTTCAATCAGAGTGGCGAAGTCCAAGGAAAAGGCGCGGAATCCGGCACTGCGCGCCCGCTGGATCACGAGATCACCGACCAGCCAGTCATTTTCGCCTTGCGCGACGCCTATCTGGACAAAGCGCTGTCCGACTCGCGGAATGACCCGGTCGCTCTGGATGCAATCAACGTCCACTTTGATGGCGTAAACGCCACCTTGCGGGCTTTGGAAAAGGAACACGCCGCCGCCGAGCCCAAGCATCTCGAGGCCCTTCTGCGGTTCGCCGCGCGGGCGTACAGAAGGCCCCTTACTGCGGCAGAGCGCAAGGATTTGGTCGCATATTATCACCGGCTCCGGGACAAGAACGGCCTGTCGCATGAAGACGCCATCCGGGAATCGATTGCCGGCGTGCTGATGTCGCCCGATTTCCTCTACCGGATCGACCTTCTCGACGCGGGCATGCAGTCCGCGGGCTCGGCCATCCATCACGTGGCGTTGAAATCGACCGCGGGTTTCCATAGCCGCCCGTTATCCGCCTATGCTCTGGCGAACAGGTTGAGTTACTTCCTGTGGTCGAGCATGCCCGACGACGAGCTGTTGCGCCACGCAGCCGCTGGCGATCTCGAAAAGCGGGAGGTTCTGCTGGCTGAGACTCGCCGTATGCTGCAGGATGAACGAGTGCGCGGGCTGGCTACCGAATTCGCCGGCAATTGGCTCGATTTCCGTCATTTCGAAACCAACAACTCGGTCGATCGCGAGCGCTTCCCCGATTTCAATAATGATTTGCGCGAGGCGATGTTTCAGGAACCGATGCGCTTTATCGAGGACCTGGTCCGCAACGATCACTCAGTGCTCGACATGCTATATGGCCGCTACACCTTCGTGAATCCAGTGCTCGCGAAGCATTACGGCATGCCGGATGTAAAAGGCGAGCCCGACACTTGGGTTCGCGTGGACGATGCCGGCAAGTACGGCCGAGGCGGTCTCCTACCCATGGCCGTCTTCCTCACCCAGAATTCGCCCGGCCTTCGAACCAGCCCCGTTAAGCGGGGATACTGGGTGGTTCACCGCGTACTCGGCGAAGTTATACCTCCACCGCCGGCCATCGTTCCCGAATTGCCGGCGGATGAAGCGAAGTCGGACTTGCCGCTTCGCGACATGCTGGCCAAACATCGCTCGATCCCGGTGTGTGCTGGCTGTCATGCGCGGTTCGACGTATTCGGTCTCGCGTTTGAAGGCTATGGACCGGTGGGCGAGGCGCGGTCGACCGACCTCGCTGGTCGCCCAGTGGATACCAACGCGGTTTTTCCCGGCGGTAGCCAGGGCGCCGGAGTGGACGGCGTGGAGACCTACATCCGCGAGCATCGCCAAGCCGGCTTCGTGGATAATCTCAGCCGTAAATTGCTCGCCTACGCGCTCAACCGCTCGCTCCAGCTCTCGGACGAATCCGTCATCGACCGCATGAAAACCAGCCTCCAGGCGAAAGAATATCGCTTTAATTCGCTGGTGGAGACCATCGTCACCAGCCCGCAGTTTCTGAACACGCGGGTTCCGGATACGCGGGAAATACCCGACTTACGGTCCGGCAAGTTACAATCGAAAAGGTGAGGAAGATGCCCGAATCGACCAAAAACTCCGCGCCTCGCATTTCCCGCCGCACCGTGCTACGCGGGGCAGGCTGCGCTATGGCGTTGCCGTGGCTGGAATCCCTGGACGCTTTCGCCGACACCGCCACGCCGGCTGCGTTTCCGAAACGGTTCGGCGTTGTTTTTCTGGGGTGCGGCGTCAACGAGGATCATTGGAGCGCCGAAGGCTCGGGCGTCGCCATGAAGCTGAGCAAAACGCTTCAACCGCTGGAGCCCTTGAAGCAGAAAATCAACGTCATCGATGGCCTGTACGTGCAGGCGCTCACGGGTCAGGGCATTCACCCCGCGCAAACGGGCAGCCTTCTTTCGGGCGCGCACATATCGAAAGGAGCGATCATCCACTCCGGTATCAGCGTGGATCAGATGATCGCCAATCGCGTCGGGGAAAACACACCGCAGTCGAGCATCGTTCTGGCGTGCGACCAGCCCATGACGGGCTACCACGAGACGAATTTTTCCCTGGCGTACAGCTCGCACATCTCCTGGCAGACGCCGGATTCGCCCGTCCCCGTTGAGGTTTATCCCTCGCTCGCGTGGGACAACCTGTTTGACAATCGTGGCAGCCTGCTGAATGCCAGCCTGCTCGACCGCGTGAAAGACCGCGCCGAAGCACTCAATCGGAAGGTCAGTTCGGCCGACAAGAACAAGCTGGATGAATACCTGACCAGCGTGCGCGAAGTGGAGAAGCGCGTCGAAGGCATGCGCGCTAACAAAGACAAGGCGGACGACGCGGCCAAGGCGAAGAATACCGTAGCAGCCACGATGGACCGCCCTGCAAATGGCCTGCCGGAGGACCTGCGCGATCACGCGCGCCTGATGTGCGACATCATCGCCATCGCGTTTCAGACCAACCGGACCCACGTCGCTTCGCTGATTATCTCCCGCGATCTCTCGGCGATGTATTATCCGTTCCTGGACGTCAAGGATGGCCATCACGCCGCATCTCACGACAACAACTCGGATGCATACGAACGCATCGCCCGTTTTCATGTCAGCCAGTTTGCCTACCTGGCGTCCAAGCTTGACAGCATGAAGGAAGGCGATGGCACGGTGCTCGACAACACCTGCCTGATGTTCCTTTCCAACCTCTGGATCGGCCGCAAGCACGACAACTTCAGATTGCCGCTGGTGCTGGCTGGCGGACTGGGCGGCACGCTCGAAACAGGCCGGGCGCTGAATTACCTGAATGCAGGCGAGGACAACCGCAAGATGTGCAGTCTCTACCTGTCGCTCATGGATCGTTTTGGGGTAAAGCTGGAACAATTTGGCGATGCCCACGAGCGGCTGGAAGCGCTGTAGGCGCTCATGCGGCAAGTCGAATATCCAAGGCTCACTTGGCCGGCCGCGACCTATGCGATCCTGGCGCTAGTACTCGTTGTCTCCCCCACACGCGCCGGTAAAACCAACGATCGGATTCAACCCGTAAGCACGGTACGAGTACCGAACGGTGGCATCCAACCTCAAATCGCCATTGACGACCAGGGCGTTCTTCACATGGTGTACTTCAGCGGTGAAGCCGCCCATGGCGATCTCTATTATGTCCGCTCTGAGGATCGTGGCGGCACTTTTTCCTCGCCCATAAAAGTGAACAGCCATCCCGGCAGCGCGATTGCCACCGGCAACATCCGTGGTGCGCACCTTGCAATCGGCAGGCGTGGACGAGTGTACGTTGCCTGGAATGGCACTTACGAACTTGATCGTCCCGAGACCACTAAGCCCTGGATGAAGCACCCCATGCTGTTTGCGCGGCTCAACGGCGCCGGAACCGGGTTTGAGCCGGAGCGCAATCTGATCCACGCTGCTTACGGTCTGGATGGTGGAGGAGCGATCGCCGCCGACAACGCTGGAAATGTTTACGTGTTTTGGCACGCGCCGTCGCCGGGAACGGAAGGTGAGGAGAATCGCCGGATATGGGTGGCGCGCTCAACTAATGACGGCCAGACTTTCGCACCTGAGAAGCCCGCGTCCGATCAACCGACAGGCGCCTGCGGTTGCTGTGGCATGAGCGCCTTTGCCGATAGCCACAACAACGTCTACGCGCTCTATCGCTCGGCTACCGAGATTGTTCATCGGGACATTTATTTGCTCTACTCCAGTGACCGTGGCGAGACTTTTCGCGGCACTGACATTGCTCCCTGGAATATCGGCGCGTGCACGATGAGCATGGAAAATCTTTCGGAAAGTCGGGCAGGTGTTCTGGCAGCCTGGGAGACCATGGGCAACGTCTATTATGGAATCGTCAATCCAACCACCGGACGGATGTCCCCGCCGATTGCCGCGCCTGGGGAAGCTAAGGGCCGTAAGTATCCTAGCGTAGCCGGAAACTCTCGAGGTGAGACGCTGGTGGCTTGGGTCGAAGGCGCGAAATGGGGCCAGGGCGGCTCAGTCGTCTGGCAGATTTTTGATAAGAAGGGCGAACCTGCGGGAGCACCCGGGCGCGCCGATGGCGTTCCTCCGTGGAGCCTCGTCGCGGCTTTTGCACGCCCCGATGGTGGATTCACGGTAATATACTGAGCGGCGTTACCCGACGAATAAATCGGCTCATGTCCCGGCTTCTAAACATCGCGTTCCTGATCAACCTCATAACCGGCTTTCGTCCTGTGATGGCGCAGACTCCGGCCGCCGTCGCACGCCCGTCGCGCCCCACTCCGCCGACCCGCGATCCCAACACGCCCGGTTATGTCCCGGCGAAAGACGTACCCGACGGCGCCAACGCCCCGGCCAATGCCGACGGAAACTTCATCCTCGGCCCCACCCACAACCCGGCGCCCGAGATGACCGTGCAGGAAGGCGTGCCGCAGGGAGCGGTCTACAACTTCACCATGGAATCGGCCGACAGCAAGATCTATCCCGGCATCGCGCGCGACCCCAACACCTTTGGCACGGCGGATCCCACCGACCCCGCCAAGTTGGTAGTAACTACCAGCCATCCCGCTCCCTACACTCGCCGCGTGGCCGTGTATGTCCCTAAACAATATGTCCCCGGCACGGCCGCGCCATTCATCGTCGGGGCAGACGGGCCTGACCCGTTGTTGTTCACGGCCCTGGACAATCTGATCGCCCAACACCGCGTGCCCGCGATGATCGCTGTCTCGATTAGCAACGGCAGCGGCGACGCCCAGGGAAGCGAACGCGGCCTGGAATATGACACCATGTCAGGCCGGTACGCCGAGTTCGTCGAGAAAGAAGTGCTGCCTTTGATAGAGAAGCAGTACAACGTGAAACTGACCAAAGATCCCGAAGCTCGCGCGACCATGGGCGGCAGTTCCGGAGGCTCGTGCGCCTTGATCATGGCCTGGTATCATCCCGAGCTTTACCACCGCGTGCTCACCTACTCAGGCACCTATGTGAACCAGCAGTGGCCGCCGAATCCCCAGACTCCCCACGGCGCGTGGGAGTTCCATGAACACCTGATCCCTAACACCCCCGCCAAACCGCTGCGCATCTGGATGGAAGTCGGCGACCGGGACCTCTTCAATCCAAACATCATGCACGACAACATGCACGACTGGGTGGTTGCCAATGAGAACATGGCCAAAGTGCTGGCCGCCAAGGGCTATCACTATCAGTTTGTATTTGCGCGTAACGCCGGACACACCGACCGCGCCGTGAAACAACAAACCCTGCCCGAGGCTCTGGAATATCTATGGCAGGGGTATCCTATCGGCAGCCCGAGGAATTGATCAATGGCGGCCGATTTCGAAGTTGCTTTCGCCGTCCTGAAACCTATACTTGGGAAGTACTCTAAGCGCTTGTCCGTGAAGGCCGACACGCCTACTGAATACACCGTGGTCACGAAGGCCGCCTCGCCATTTCCTCAGCACAAAGGTCAACCGGAATCAAGCTGTGGAGCGAGAAGAACTGGTTGTAAAGCTGCAAAATAGAAACCATGATCCAATTACCAGCGTCCAACTAGCTAGCAGCGCGGAAGGAGTTATGGTGCGCGTGAAGAAAGTAGGCCCATCCGCAGACCATCCAAAACCCGCAAAATCCCGTGCCCTGGTTCGACTGTTCAAAGACTACCAGGCTGCCACCCAGCAATACGGCGTGATCGTCGGGTACCTGAGGGCTGCCATCGAAGTCCTGCCGAAAGCTGAGTGTCAGCTTCTGTTGGAGTTCGCCGAGACTGCTAAGAACCATTGTGAGCAGCTGCACCGCGCCATCAGAGATCATCTCGGCGCCCATCGTAAGAGTGCCTGACCGAGTGGGATGAACTCCTACTTTTCGTTGCGTTGCGGGATTGTCCACAGGAACAGTTTGTGGCTAAGCGAAAAGCCTTGCACCGGCTCGCCGACCATCAATTCCTTCTCCGGTTTCCAGTCGCCCATGCCAAAGGTATTCGAAACAACTCGCGTGCCAGGCCTCAAATCTTTCAGCAGCTTGGGGCGAAGTCTTTCGTTGACACTGTTGAGCAGAAACAGCGTAACAACAGTAGCCTCGTGGATGTCGGCGTCGAATAGATCCTTCTCTTCGAAGCGAACCAGGTTCGTCACTCCAGCTTTCGCGGCATTTTCTTTGGCTTCTTGAACACGCTGCGGATTTATATCGATTCCGACTCCATGTGCGCCATACTCCTTAGCGGCTGCAATCACGATGCGGCCGTCACCACAACCAAGGTCGTACACAATGTCCGTTCGTTTGACGTCCGCCAGCTTTAACATCGCCTTAACGGCCGCTTCCGTAGTCGGTACATAAGGAACATCGAGCTCGTGCTTGGGCTGGCCACTTTGGGCAATGGCCAGCGATGTGATGAAAACCAGGAGCACAATACTGAGACCAGCCAGCCTGTGAGACCGCATATTTCACCTCCAATGGCCTAAGAGTATCGCATTCGAATGAAGAGCGGTCTACGGCCGCAAGGTGCTTTTCGTAAACCGGTCGTAGATTCTTTCAGGGCGGCAAGTAAGTGATTTTCCTAATTCCTCGTACCGTCTGGCGGTGATACCTTGGAACACGGGATGGGAATCAAAAAGTGAAGCGAATCATAAATTTGTTCTGGAAGCTAACCATCTGGAAGGACACCCAGGGCCAGGACTTGGTCGAATATGCCCTGATGGCCGGTTTTGTAGCAATCGCCGCAGGATCGATCATGCCCGGTATATCGCGGAGCATCAGTACGATCTTTAGCAAGATCAGCAGCACGATGTCGGCGGCTGCGTCTCAGAGCTAGCCTATCGCGCTGTAGAGCCACTCAACAGTGCGTTGCTAGAATCACGCCCAGGATAACCAGCGAGAACACGCTAGCCGCGATCCAGATCGTAGGCCACGGCACCTTGCTCGGGTACCGCATTCGTGATTGTGTTGGGTAATAGTGCGACCGGACTGAAGGCGGAATCACTCGACGACGCAGTGCTGAACGCTGGTTCATCATACTTCCTCCCAGCGCCAACAATAATACGCCCGTTTGTGAAGGAATGGAAGGGGTCAGGCCCGCTTGGCCCTTCGCCTCCGCAAGATCAGGATCGCGATGCCAGCCAACCCCGAAGTTAGCAGCCGGAGTGAAGTGGGCTCGGGGATAGATGCGGGCGTGGCAACAAAACCTGACAATTGGTCGTTAGTGTCTATAAACCAACCGACAATCTGGCCGCTGTTGTTGATGCCGCTGGCTGATGTCTCCACAGATCCGGGAACATTGATCGGAGTAAATATGCCGTTGATGTCCACAAATCCCTCGGTGGCGCTATTTGAATTAGCGAAGGTCCCGACAATCTGACCTAGACTGTTGATGCCCTCCGCCGTTGTATAAGAGCTTCCAGGAACATCGATCGTGGTGAAGACGCCATTATTGTCGAGGAAGCCATGGATACTTCTGAAATCGACACTACTGAAAGATCCGACAATTTGACCGGCATCATTGATTCGAATTGCCGCGGTAGCGGGGCTGCCAGGGACACTGATGGTACTGAAGGAGCCATTTGCGTCTAGAAACCCGAAGGTGGGCGGATTCGGAGTTGGAACGCTGCTTGTATAGTAGGTTCCGACGATCTGGCCCGCATTGTTTATGCCAGTAGGCAGGGTAGGCGCGCCGTTGGGCACATTGATGCTGCCGGGCACATTGATGATAGTGAATACGCCATTGCTGTACAGAAAGCCTAGGGCATCCGACGATCCCACAACTTGATTTAAATTATTGACGCCCATGGCTTCGGAATAAGGACTTAATGTGAACGCTGGATTCCTTAGGGTAGGTATGGTAGTGAAGACGCGAGTGCTGCTGTCGTAGTCAAAGCCCTGTTCGGAGCCGTTATAGAACAATCCGACAACGTGGCCTCCGTCGTTGATTCCAAATGCTTCAGTGTAATCGCTCGCGGGAACACTAATGGTGGTGAAGGTGTAGGCATCGGCGCTGGCCTCACGCGACGCAAACAACCCCAATACCAAGATAGTCAACGCTACACCCAGTTTCATATTTCCTCCTATACACGAGCCGAGGGAGCAGCGGATGGCAAAATGCTATCGAAAAGAGAACTGCTTGTCCCGATTGTGTGCCGCTTTACGCAGACCGTCAACTGGTATTTTGTCCAGGGAACACTTTGCAAGGTCTATAATGTCTCACAGGCGGGAGGGCTCCTTCCAAATGACATTCACAGTCTTTCTGCGCTGTTCGATCGCGCTGGCGCTGAGTGTCGTTCTGTTCGCGCAGGGAGGCGGGCGCGGCTCCGGAATGGGAACGTTGCCCGGCAATCCGACCAATCCAACCCGTCCCGGAATGCCTCCGCAGCCCGGACAGCCGGACGTTACCGCTCCCGATCTACGGCCCGTTTTGCTGACTGGCAAAGTTGTGATGGAAGACGGAACGCCTCCGCCTGAATCAGTCGCTATCCAATTGGTCTGCCGTGCAACCCAGCATTCAGTCGGCTATACCGATCCAAAAGGGGGCTTCGCGGTGGATGTGAATAATCGCAAAAATTCTGCCACTTTCGCCGACGCCAGCGAGGACCCAAACTCCTTCGGTGGCAACTCGGGGCGTCCCAATTCGGCTGTCAATCCGGATGGTAATACCAACAGCGGTATAACCGGACGCGCTCTGATGGGTTGCGATCTGCTAGCCTCTCTGCCTGGTTTTCGGTCGGATGTCATGCATCTCGACTCCAGACAAGGCGCTGACAACCCGGAAGTCGGAACGATTATTCTGCACCGCATCGCCAATGTCGAAGGACTCACCATCAGCGCTACTAGCGCTCTGGCGCCGAAGGACGCCAGGAAAGCCTTCGAAAAGGGACAGACCTTCGAACGACAACAGAAATGGGGGGACGCCGGCAGGGAATTCCGCAAAGCGGTTGATATTTTCCCCAAGTACGCGGTGGCCTGGTATCAACTCGGTCTGGCGCAAGAACAGGAGCACAACCCGGAAGCAGCGCGCAAATCTTATGCGCAGGCGCTCGCCGCCGATGGCAAGTTTGTGAGTCCTTACCAGGCACTGGCGGTGCTGGCGGCGCAAGAGCAGAAATGGCAGGACGTCCTCGATGACACCAACCATCTGCTCCGCTTGAATCCCGTGGATTTTCCGCAAGCCTGGCTGTTTAATGCATTAGGCAATTTCTATCTCAAAAATATGGATGCCGCTGAAAAAAGCGCGCGCGAGGGAATCTCCCGCGACGCAGCCCATCAGTATCCGGATTTGAATCACGTGCTGGGCGTGGTCCTGGCCATGAAACGCGACTACCCCGGCGCTGTCGAGCAGTTGCGCGCCTACCTTCACTATTCTCCGAACGCCATCGATGCCGAACAGGTGGCGAAGCAACTGGCGGAGGTGGAAAGAGTCATGGGACCTGAAGCAAAGAAGGAACATCCGCCCGCCACCAACCAATAAGTGGAGCGCCGTAATTATTCTGGCACTCCCACGCGAGGCAGGTTACGCTTGTCTTGGCGTGACAGGCTATTGTCGTTACAGTTAGTCTTTGTCTGCCTGCGGGTGTTTGCACTATTCGATAAGAACCCCGCCGTACGCCGAGAGTTCTACTCTAAGCCTCTCGATTGGCACTGGTTTCCCCAACGCTAGCGGTCCCCGGCGACCTCCAGTGAACTGTTCGTGAAGGCTATAACTGCACGTAACCTTTGATTGGTGGCCAACTCGATTTTGAAACCGAAGTCATCTTGAAGAATGCCCCACAACCCGGTATCTGTTCATTTCGTTTAATTGATCCCACCTGCCTTCACCAGATGCGGCGGTGCCGTTGCGGGCAGGGTAGAGCTTGGGCCACTGGCAAACGAAAAACTGGCAACGAGAGGAGGCAGGGCGCAAGGGTGTCGGGAGAAATTGCTGGAAGGGGAGTTAGTCTCGCAGGTGTCTTGTCCCTCAAAAGAGGCGGCGGACATTACTGCTAGTACATTTTTGGAGTGATGGACTGCCAGAAAATTGGACAGACGGAAGGTCTCAGGTGTATAATCGCGTTGTTTCGAAGCCAAAATGGAAGATCTTAATCATTGGTTGGGAAAGGGGAGATAGGATATGAGGAAGATTACGATGGCCGCTCTGATGCTGGGGAGCGCCATTTTTGGCCTTCAGGTTCCAATAGCCTCAGCAGCCGCAATTAGTGGAAGTATCTTTTTTACGACTTTTTCCGGTGGGGAGAACGTTTGGAGGGACACTTTCAATTTCAATGGGACGACCTTCACACTGGGTAGCCCCACGGGCGTAGCCGCCACAAATGGGGCTGATGGCCTGCTATTTGCGCCGGATGGCAATCTTCTGGTGGCCGGCCAGGGAAATAATCTCACGGAGGTTACGACCGGGGGAACAATAGCGAGAACTGTGGCGCCCGGGAGCTCCTCCTTTCACCTCGCCCTAGCGTCAAGTTCACCGACCGCATTGGTTTACAACACGTGTAACGGCGGCTGCGGAAGCATCCCGATTTCAGCAGTGACTCTTTCCGGAGGCGGGTTGTCAGGCAATGGGGTCGCTTACACAGTCACTTGCCCTAGCGGTTGCAGCACTGATGTCCGCAGCGTCATACTCGATCCCATTACCGGTACGTGGTATTACGGGACCGCTCCTGACGGCGGCTCCGGAAACTTCGGGATCGTCACCTTCGACAATGCGACACATACGGCGATCCTCAGTGCCCCACTATTGACCGGAGTGTTTGCCCACGGCTTGTCATTCGATTCGTTCACGAACGACATCATCATGAACAGCGCAGCCACAATAGAGCAGTTCAGCCCTACCACCGGCACAATCGTCTCTTCGCTTACTGTCGCTGGCAACACCTTCGACCAAGCTGCCGAGGATGGCAATGGCCACCTGTTCGTGGCGTCGAATAACGGCAATCTGGAATTCGTCGATTATGCTGCGACTGGCTTGATCGGAGCCGGCAGCTTTACGGCGAATCCATTCTTGATCGGCTCTCTCGACGACATCGCGCCGTTATCTGGTATAGGCAGTTCGTCGGTGCCGGAGCCATCGAGCCTGCTCTTGCTAGGCACTGGCCTTCTCGGCCTGGCTGGAGCCGCAAAGCGCAAATTCTTCTCGTAACGCGGGACCTATCTGATTCGACAAAGCCGCTTTAAACACTGCGTCGATCGATACGAGACGCAGTTTATTATAAATGGAATAATCCTCGCTGCGGCCTGACCGAGTTCTGGGACAGCATTGAGGTTATAGGCTTCCGTAAGGTCGTCCCGCAGGTGCCGCGTAGCATTTGCAAAGATTGACGTTCTATGATTGCAGAATCGTGGCTACCGGGAAACATCTCGGAGTTACTAGCAACTTCGGTGGCAGGAGAATTTCCCCCATTCTTAACTACCGGCGCAAAGAAACGCCGCAGCTCTTCCATCATGATCGTCGTAGTACTTCAAACCACTGCGAATCTTAAAATCTACCAAAGACAACCAAGGACGCTTAGGCAATTCAACTTGACTGGCGTCGGTTTGCGCAGCGGATTTGGCAGCATCGGCTGTTTACAGAGGTGCTTTTATTAGACTCGCTAATAAGCTCGGCTTGCTCTTTGACGGCCTTGGCACTTCTTTGCATCGCCCTACTTTGCCTTCTCATTTCGATCTGGGTATCAAAGGAAGAAATGTCACTATATCGTCCCTGGCGTCGCTATGTGTGCAGCATCAGTCGCAGCATCAGCGGCTCGCTGAGCGGCACGCGTCTGAACGAGATTTACTATCAGCAGGCCCAGCGCCATGAAGGATCCGGTTTGGCAAGATTGCCGTTACTTTTCGCTGCGCTTCGGAACAATCCAAAGAAAAAACTTGTGGCTGACTCCAAAGTCGTCCCCGTCCAGCGTCAATTCTTTGTCGGGCTTCCAATCACCCATGTTGAAAGTATTTGAGACCACCCGCGTGCCTGGCTTCAGTTCCCGTAGGAGCTTGGGGCGCAGCTTGAGATTCACGCTGTTCAACAAGAAGAGCGTCACCACGCTTGCTTCGTGAATGTTGGCGTCGAACAGGTCGTTCTCCTCGAAGCGGGCCAGTTTTTCGACGCCGGCTTTCTTGGCGTTTTCTTCCGCCTCCTGAATACGCTCCGGGTTGATATCGATCCCCACACCGCGTGCGCCATATTCTTTTGCGGCGGCGATGACTATCCGGCCATCTCCGCAGCCAAGATCGTAGACCACATCGGATTTCTTGACATCCGCTAATTTCAACATCGCCGTAACCGCCTCTTCAGTGGTGGGTACGTACGGAACATCCAGTTGGTGCTTGGGCTGGCTGGTCTGGGCGGCGCTGAAAGCTGCGAATAAAACCAGGGCCGCGAAACTGCGAACGCCAATTTTGTGGAAGCGCATTGTCTACCTCCAGTGGACTAAGACTAGCACCAACTGCGCAGCTTCCTCCAGGTCGCTGTTCGTAGTATTCTCAACTGCATGACACGCTTGATCCAAGCGTTCCTATTTTGCGCACTGTTCTGCTCGGGACAATCCAAAACTTCGCCCGGCATCTACAAACCCTCTCCCGCCGAGTGGCCCAGCTATAACCGCGATCTCGCCGGAACACGCTACTCACCGCTCACCCAAATCAACACCAGTAATGTCTCACAGCTGCAGCTTGCCTGGTCCTACAAGCCAAGCGAAAGCGGAGCGCGGCCATCACCTGAAGTCACGCCGCTAGTCATCGGTAGGCGGATGTATCTCACCGCCGGAAACCGCGTGCTGGCCCTCGAACCAACTACAGGCAAAGAAATCTGGACGTATCAATTATCCTCCGGGACTGCCTCGCAGCGCGGTGTCGCTTATTGGCCCGGCGACCGCCAAAATCCGCCGCGTATCGTCTTCACCGCCGGACGCCGGCTGATCGCGCTCAACGCCAACACCGGCAAACTCGATCCAGGTTTCGGCAAAGAAGGCGAAGTGGATATGGGCGTAGCCTACAACGGGATCCCCACGATATTCAAAAATGCCGTCATGGTCGGCGCCGCGACAGGTGAGTACATTCCGCTCGGCCCGCCGGGTGATTCACGCGGCTATGACGCGCGCACGGGCGCGAAAATCTGGGAGTTCCACTCGGTGCCCCGGCCCGGCGAGCTCGGCCACGACACCTGGGAAGGCGATAGCTGGAAGGACCGCTCCGGCACCAACCTGTGGGGATTTCAGATGACCGTCGACGAAGAGCGCGGGCTCGCGTACATGGCCTTCGGCGCGCCCACGTCCACCTACTACGGCGCCGATCGCAAGGGCGACAATCTATTTGGCAACGCCCTGGTCGCCATCGATGCCGCGACTGGAAAATACAAATGGCACTTCCAGGCCGTTCACCACGATGTTTGGGATTTCGACTTGCCGCCGGCTCCCACCCTCATCGATATCGTCCGCGACGGCAAAAAAATCCCGGCGCTGGCGTTGACGGGCAAAATCGGCCTGCTGTTCATTCTGAATCGCGAGACCGGGAAGCCGATCTTCGGCGTCGAGGAGCGCCCCGTTCACCAGAGCGACGTTCCCGGCGAGCAGCTTGCTGCTACGCAACCGTTTCCGCTCAAGCCGCCTCCTCTCGCTAAAGTGAGCTATTCCCAGCAGGACATCGTGACAGAAGCGGATACTACGCCGGAGCATGCCAAGGCGTGCCGCGAATTGGTGGAGCGAAGTGGCGGCCTCTACAACGTTGGCCCCTACACGCCTTGGCTTTATCACGCGGAGGGAGCACCGCCGCGCAGCTCGATTGTGTTTCCGGGAGCGACCGGCGGCACAAATTGGGGCGGCACGGCGGCCGATCCCAAGACCGGCATCGTCTACGCGTTTGTTCAGAACGACGGTTCCATCGGTTGGATGGCCAAGCCGCCGGCCGGTTTCTTAGACCCGTTGCTAAAGGAACCCTACACGAATCCGTTCGAACGAGGTAGCGAAGCGGGCCCGGGCCCCTATCAGCGATTCGACGCTCGAGTGACTGGCCCTGACGGAAAGCCTGTGATAGGCGGCCGCTGGCCTTGTCAGAAACCGCCATGGGGTGAACTTGTCGCCGTGAACGCGAACACCGGAGATATCGCCTGGCGTGTGCCGGCCGGAATCACGGACGAATTACCCGAGGGCAAGAAAAATACCGGGCGGACCGGCATGGCTGGGCCGATCGTTACCGCTGGCAGCCTCGTGTTTCTCGGTGCCACCAATGACAACCGCTTCCGCGCCTTCGACAGCCGCACCGGCCGCGAACTCTGGTCCGTCCAGCTCGAGTATGAAGCGCATGCCATACCCATGACCTACCAGGGCGAGAACGGCAAGCAGTACGTGGCCATCATGTCAGCCGGAGCCCCGTCGCCCGGAGCCGGCAAGAATGGCCAAGCCCTGCTCGTATACGCACTGCCTTAAGAAACAGGAGACTCTTTAGCTTGCAGCACTCCTTCGCATTATTTTTTGTTCCGCTTTTAGCCGGCGCAGCCGACCGTCCCTTCGACACTTGGCGCGAGTACCTGGGCGGCGCCGATTCCTCGCAGTACTCCTCGCTCAAGCAAATTAATAAGACCAACGTCAAGCAGCTTGAAATCGCGTGGACTTACCCCGCCGGCCCCGGAACCCTCATGTTCGATCCAACCGTAGTGGACGGCGTGATGTACATCCTCACGAACCGAAGCACCCTTGTGGCGCTGGATGCAGCGACGGGCAAAGAAATCTGGTCGCATCCCAATACCGGTGCGGTGGGCCAGCGAGGCATCAACTATTGGGAGAACAAGGACCGTTCTGACCGGCGCCTGTTCTTTATCAACGACGGGTACCTGACAGCCATCGATGCGCGCACCGGTAAAACGATCGATAGCTTCGGCGACAACGGGCGGACGGATCTGCGAGTCGGGCTGGATCGCGACGTAAATCGCCCTCTGCAAACCAGCAATCCGGGACGCGTTTTCGAAAACCTGATCATAACGCCTCTACCCGCCAGCAGCGCCAACTATGATTCGGCGCCGGCCGACATTCATGCCTACAGCACCATCACCGGAAAATTGGCGTGGACCTTCCACGTGATTCCCCGCCCCGGCGAGTTTGGTTACGATACCTGGCCTCCCGACGCCTGGAAGACCGCCGGCGGCGTGCACAACTGGGCTGAGTTCACCATCGATGAGAAACGTGGCATCGCCTATTTCCCGCTGGGAACTGCGCGCTACGATTTTTACGGAGGCAACCGTAAAGGCGATAACCTGTTCGGTAATTCGCTGCTTGCGCTCGATGCGCGCACCGGCAAGCGCTTGTGGCACTTTCAGATGATCCATCACGATCTCTGGGACTACGATCTTCCGGTAGCGCCGAAGTTGCTCACCGTAAAACATAACGGCCGCAACGTGGATGTTGTCGCGCAAGCTACCAAGTTCGGTTATTTATTTGTCTTCAACCGCGTGACCGGCGAGTCCCTGTGGCCGATTGAAGAGCGTCCCGTGCCTCAGTCCGACGTGCCGGGTGAATTCAGCTCGCCTACGCAACCGTTTCCGGCCAAGCCGCCTCCCTTCGCCCGGCTCACCTTCACCGAAAAAGACATCAATCCCTTCGCCACCGAGGCCGAGCAGGCCAAGATCCGCGAGTTGCTCAAGAATTCGCGCAACGAGGGCTTATACACGCCGCCGAGTCTCCGGGGAACGATCTCGCTTCCGGGGCATAACGGCGGCGCGAATTGGGGAGGCGTCGCGGTGAATCCGGAAAAAGGATTCTTGTACGTCATCACCAAGGAACACCCGACGCTCGATAAGCTGGAGCCACCCGCACAGCTCAAAGGCGAAGACGGCCTCACCCGATACAACTCTCCAATAAATTTCATTACTGTAAGCTCAGGCCTGGCATCCATCGGACCGCCGTGGTCCAACCTGACGGCCTACGATCTCAACACCGGAACCATTCGCTGGCAGGTTCCCAACGGCGGCGTTGTGGATCTCGAAAAAGAAGGCCATTCGAACACCGGAGCCCGCGATCCACGCGGCGGCCCGGTTGTCACCGCGGGTGGATTGATCTTCGCCGCGACGGCTTCGGATCACAAAATACGTGCCTATGACGAAGATACTGGCGCAGTGCTTTGGGAAAAAGAGCTGCCGGTGGGATCCGACGGCGTGCCTGCCGTTTATCAAATCGGCGGACGCGAATACATCGCGTTCTGCGTCGCCGCCGGGAATGGTCTGAATTTCAACTACGGACTCCGCCGGCCCGATCCATTCGCTCCGACTCCCAACACCTACGTGGTTTTTGCGCTGCCGTCGAAATAAGATGCGCCTGAACAACTGATATGTTAGATTCAAGAAAGCTTAGCAGTATGAGATTTCTTGCAGCAATCGTTGCTTTTATGGTGGCCGTGCCAGCCATCGCTCAGAATCCAATCCCGCGCATGCCCGGCGGAAAGCCGAACCTCAACGGTTTATGGCAGTCGATGACCACCGCCTATTGGGACCTCGAGGATCATTCGGCCCAACCCGGACCTGTACTTCAATTAGGCGCCATCGGCGCGATCCCGGCCGGAGCCGGAGTCGTCGAAGGAGGCAAGATTCCCTACAAGCCCGAAGCGCTTGCCAAAAAGAAACAGAATTTTGCCAACCGGCTCAAGCTCGATCCTGAGGTCAAGTGTTACCTCCCCGGCGTTCCCCGTGCCACCTACATGCCCTATCCTTTCCAGATTGTCCAGTCACAGAACGACGTTCTCATCTCGTACACCTACGATTCGGCCGCCCGAATCATACTTGTATCCAAGCATCGCGATGCCGAGTTGGACACTTGGATGGGCACCTCCAACGGCAAATGGGAAGGCGACACGTTTGTGGTCGATGTCACCGGGTTCAACGGGCGGGCCTGGCTCGATCGCGCCGGAAATTTCGCGACCGATAGCGCGCACGTTGTTGAGCGGTACTCCATGCTCGACGCGAATACCCTGAATTACGAAGCGACCATCGAGGATCCCGAAGTCTTCACCAGACCCTGGAAGATCAGTTTCCCTCTGTACCGGCACCGGGAAAAGGGCGCGCGCCTGTTCGATATGAAGTGCGTCGAGTTTGTGGAGGACCTCGTATACGGTGAGGTAGACAAGAAACCGACCCAATAAGGAGATCTTATGGCAAAAATGACTGGTCTGGCGTTCGCGGCAGTCGGAGTACTGATTTCGACCGTCTCATTGCTCGCCCACCATGCTTTTACGGCCGAATTTGATACGAAAAAGCCCGTAAAACTGCGCGGAACGATCGCAAAAATCGAGATGGTGAACCCCCATTCCTGGATCTACATCGATGTGAAGAACGACGACGGCACCACGTCGCAATGGATGCTCGAGGCCGGTTCGCCCAACGTCCTGGTCCGCCGCGGCTTCAGCAAGGCCGCAATTCCGAAGGGAACTGAGGTCATTTTCGAGGGTTTTCAGGCCAAAGATGGCTCAAATCGAGCCAATGGGAGAGACATAACCTTTCCGGATGGCAAGAAACTATTCATTGGCTCGACCGGCGCTGAAGGCCCGCCCGAGGACGCCACCAAGAAGTAACGAAAGGAGTTAGCCCATGCAGGCCAAGTATTGGACAGGAATCTGCCTTGTTTCGGCAATGATGGCCCAGACGCGCCCGGCCATTCCGCCCAGCGAAGCCAATTTCTTCATCGGCACGCCGGCCGGCTGGGCGCAACCGGAAACGCCGTGGGGCGATCCGGATATACAGGGAATCTGGCCGCTGAACAATGTCGGGGCTACGCCCTTGCAGCGGTGCATGTCGCGCCAGCGCTATCCGGGTGCGGCGCCGGACAAAATCGCGGCCTGCGACCCGAATAAGTTGTTCATGACTGAGGCGGAATTCAAGACCCTGCAGGAGAATGCCGCCAAAATGCCGGATCGTTACGCCGATGCCGCGAAGAACGGCGAGGCCGGACGTGCACTGGTTACCGGCATCGTGGATGCCATGACCCCTCAGCGCCAGACATCGCTCATCTTTGACCCGCCGGATGGCAAGCTTCCCGAAATGACTCCGGAGGGTAAGCGGCTTATGGCGGAAATGAAGAGCACCTGGCCGCTACCCGGCGAGAATCTGGTCTTCGATTCGTATCACGACTTCGACCTTTGGGATCGCTGCATTACCCGCGGCATGCCGGTTTCGATGTTTCCGTTCCGTTATAACAACGGGATTCAGATCGTTCAGTCTCCCGGGCACGTCGTAATCTTCCTGGAGATGATCCACGATGCTCGGATCGTGACGCTGAATGACAACACGCCTGTTTCGCCTGAGATCAAACAGTACATGGGCATCTCGCGCGGGCACTGGGAAGGAAACACGCTAGTAGTCGAGACGACCAACTTCAAGGCCGGAGCCTCCGAGACCAATACAGCTGTGATCGCTTCCCCGCCCGGCAACCGCTTTCCTACCAGCGATCAAATGAAGATTACCGAGAAGTTCACGCGCATCAACGATCAAAACCTGATTTACGAAATTAAGACCGAAGACCCTGTGGTCCTTACTCACTCCTGGACGGCGCGCTTCCCGCTGAAGTTGGAACCGGACTACAAGCTGCTCGAGTACTCGTGTCAGGAAGACAACCGGGTCGTGGGGGATTGGATCAGCGTCTCCCGGGCGGAGCGTTCCGGTAAGGCAGGAGCGGCCGCGCCCACTCGCCGATGAAACTAAGCGCTGCGATCACGTGCTGCGCGGCGGTCGCCGTGTGCGCGTTCGCCGAGATCAAGGACCCTGTCAAAACCGCCGACGGCCCGATCGCCGGCATGACGCTTCCATCCGGAGTTCGCGTCTTCAAAGGAATTCCGTTCGGTGCGCCTCCGGTGGGTCCGCTGCGCTGGAAGGAGCCTCAGCCGCCGGAGCGATGGACTCAGGTCCGCAAAGCCGATACTTTCGGAAATGTTTGTGTGCAGCCGAGCTCGCCCAAGCGCGTGCCCGTCAATGTGTCGGTGGACTTGCCCGATTCACCGAAGGTGAGCGAGGACTGCCTGTATCTCAACATCTGGACCGCGGCCAATCGGGCCAACGCTCGCCTGCCTGTGATGGTGTATCTTTTCGGAGGGGCGTACCGGGAAGGCGCGGGATCGAGTCCTCATAACGACGGCGAGGCGCTCGCGCGCAAAGGCGTGGTGGTGGTCACGTTCAATTACCGTGTGGGACCGTTCGGGTTCTTTTCGCACCCGGAGTTGACGAAGGAATCGGGCCGCAATGCATCGGGCAATCAGGCGTTGGCGGATTCGATCGCCGTTTTCCGATGGGTGCAAACCAACATTGCGGCGTTTGGCGGCGATCCTCACAATGTCACGATCTTCGGCGAATCCGCCGGCGCGGCCATGATTGGCGGGCTGGTAGGGTCGCCGGTTGCGAAAGGATTATTTCAACGCGCCATAGCGGAGAGCGGTCATTGGATGGGCCTCGGCATGGCGCCGATGGTTCCGGTGGCGCAGGCCGAACGCATTGAAGCAGGTGGCACCGGACGCGGCGCGCCAGGGCAGGCTCCCGCCGAGCCGGCTGAGCACAAGCCGCTTCCACCTCTTTCGGAGCTGCGTGCCCGCTCGAGCGATGAAGTGCTCAAGACCATTCGCGGAGCAGGCATGATCATCGACGGCTGGATTGTGCCGGAGGATGAATCGATCACGTTTGCCGAGGGGCGGCAGAATGCAGTGGACCTGATGGTCGGGTCCAACAAGGATGAACACACATCGTTTGGCGGAAACATCGCGTTCCGCAATACGCTAGCCTGGGCCTCCCGGCTCTTCGCCGAGCGCCAAGCGGCCTTGGGAAAGCGCGCTTACTGGTATATGTTCACGCACGAGCCGCCGCTCGAGCCAGGCGTCCGCGATCTGAAAGC
>Ga0210386_10001106_pt1 | contig 24239 bp, 14 predicted proteins | sample IncBWH32OmetaG_FD_160091 | JGI IMG/M metagenome (GOLD analysis project Ga0210386, IMG submission 160091) | Forest soil microbial communities from Barre Woods Harvard Forest LTER site, Petersham, Massachusetts, United States - Inc-BW-H-32-O ...
GAGGTCGTCAGGCCGGATGTGGATGCATTCGTGCTCGATTGGATTAAGAGAGGTCCTCTTCCTCGCGACCACTTCTTTGAGCAGCGAGATTGGCGGTAATCCATATTCTGCCTACCGAACGAAATGCCAAAACTCCTTGGAGGTAGCCATGGCTGGCGAATGGCTAGCAGTGGGTGCGCCGTCTGGGTCGCAACAACGAAGACTACATTCTGAATTGCGTCTTTCCGGCGTCACGGGGGTTACGGGTCATGGTCTAGTTCCCCCTCCATCGAGTTCTTGGAGCCAGCCGTGGTTGGGTTATATTACCGTCGGTCCGTCGCGATTAGATGGACCATGAAAGCGCCATCGTGCCGCGCATCGACGGCACCGAAGAACGGCGATACGATGTCCAGAATTTCTTCCAGCGGAGGGCTCGTCATCACATGCCTCCCTCCGATGTCTTCATATTCCCACTCGCTGTAATCTTCGGATCGCGGAGATACAGAGAAGCCTGTGCGTCCTGAAAAGCGCGAGCGGTTAAAGGTCGCTAGGTCCTTACCAAGGAGTACCTCGATGTAGAGTGCGCCTCCGGGTGCAATCCAATCAACTGCAGAGCGCCACAGGTTGGCAATGGACTCTCGGTCTGGAAGGTAGCAATAGCCGGCCCAGAAGTTTGTCACCAGATCAAAGGATTGCGCCGGAAAGCTGGTCTCGACCAAATTCTTGCAGACAAACACGGCCTCTGGAGCCATGATCCGCGCACGGGCGAGCTGCGCTTCGCTGATATCGACGCCCAGCATTGCGGCCCGGCCAGAAAAGATAGAAAAGTGCCAAGCCTGCCCGCATGCGAGGTCCAACCACCTCGGCTTCCTATGCAATTGGTCGAGGACTGATGCCAGGTTCTTCGCATTGAGTTGATGTTTTTGTGGCCACCGATTAATGTATAGCGACTGGTACCTCGCGGCATAGTTCTCGCCGTAAACAGCACGAACGTCGTTATAGAAAGTGACTTTCCCGGCATCCGGATCGAGTTCTCCAACTTTGTTCGTCAGCTCCATCTGTCGTCATGCCTCCCGTGGTGCAAATGAAAACAATTCAACTGCCGGCAGCTATTTGCAATTGCAATTCTGGGTTATACACGTGACATTGCGAAAAGCTGGTTGACATACGTCAGGGCATAAAAATGTCCATTCTCGGCATTGTAACTAAGCGCGTTCGTGACGGCGTCTGGAAGCTGATGCGTGCCGGTGACCGCAGCGGTTGCTGCGTCAATTTCATAAATGACACCACTGCAGGCCCCAAAGTAGATTCGGCCTTCTAGCAAACGCGGCGGTCCGAATATCTTGGAACCCGCGTAAATCTTCGTCTTCACGACACGCTGCTCGAGATCGAGAACATAAAGATACTTGTCGGTCGAGCCCACATAGGCCATGTCGTCAACAACCAAAGGTACCGTGTAAATCGTATTGTCCGTCCGGACCGACCACACTTCCTTGCCGGTTTCAACATCAATGATGTAAATATATCCGTCGGCGCAACCAGAGACTAAGTGTCCGCGTTTGACGTCAAAGGCTGGAGCATGGCGGATCGATCCTTTCTCACTTCCTGCCCCCCTGGTCTCGAAACGCCAACACACTGCGCCATTTAGAGCATCGAACAGGTACATCTCGTTATCATTACTTCCGCAGGCGACAACTTGGCGCTCCGCCCAGTAGGCGGGTGATGCATGGGTATAGCGCCTGGTCATATGCTCCCATAACTTCTCGCCGTTCGCGAGGCTCAAAGCAACGATGCTGCCTCTCTTTCCCGCCGCGGCGAATTCCAGCCCGATGAAGAGCATACCGAGGTCGGGCGCTAAAGCGGGTGAAGATCCCACCCAGTCCGCTCCGATGAATCGCCACACCTCCGCGCCACTTTTAGCATCGAGGCAATAGACATTCCCGTCATAACTACCGAAAAAGACCTTACCGCCGTGAAGTGCCGGGGATGACCAGAGGTTCTTGTGTCCCCGAGCGTTTACCTCGAACTTCCACGCAACAGATCCGTCGTTGGCATTCAGGCACCAAAAGATACCGCTATCACTGCCAAAGTAAACGTGCTTGCCATCATTGGTCGGAAAGGATTTTGGGACGCGGTGAAAATAGTTTGGGTTGAGCGCTGCAAAAGTCCATTCATTATGGAAGATTGCGCGAGGCGTCTGTTGCCTTGGCTCGTCGAGCTCAAGATTGAAGTCAGTGAGCGTGAACGAGGATCGAACAGATATCTGGAATTTGGCGCGCCACTCTTCTCCCTCCGGGCTATGGAAGTCAATGAGTGCGAAGACAAGAGCTACCGGCTTGTTCTCGAGCTCCAGGACAACACGTACCTTGTCAAGGTGCCGACCTGACTCCAGAATATTGTCGATGATGATTATGGGGGCTTCCGTAATAATTCCATCTATCAGGCTTCCCGTGCCATGGGTCTTCCTTTCCTTCCGAACGATAAAGCCGTTCACTGGTGCGCCGCGCGCTTTCGATTTCATGAGAATAGCAGCCAGAAGTGGGATGGCCGCGGATTCCATCGCGCCGACTTGAAAGGGCATTGCATCTGCGCACGTTTCCCAAAACAATTCGGCAGCGGCATTTAGAACGTTCGCACTCAAGATAATACGCTGGATATCGATCAGCGTCTCGTCAGATCGATTCGCGCCCATCAGTTGTTGATTTGACGCCGCAATGATTGCCTTGTCGCGGATGGCCGACAAAACCCTATCTCGCGGCGAGATGACTACCTGCCTGCTCTCTAAAGACGTGGAAGCCGATGGACGCATGGGATTAATGGCAAGATGCTCATAGGCAACCGGCAATAGATCAAATATGTAGTGGAGACGCCATTCGTCAGATTCGTTGAGCGCTTCATGATATTCCTTGTTGTTGAACCACCAGAGTTCTCCAACTTGCATGCGAACTTGTTCATCGCCACTCATCATTACGCTTCCTGCGGAGCTGTAAAGGACCAGATGATAGCGATCGCGAATAAAATAATAGGATCCGGCATCCGTGTGGCGGCCTACGTGTGACTTCGGCTTCAACCGCACAATTGTCGCGCGGGATAAGTGACAATTGTTTTCATTTGCGAAGCGGGTCATAAATGCCACGGCTCGGGGAAACAATCGTGAAATGTCGGTGAATTGGCTCTCCTGATTCTCATTCACATTCAAGTCAGGCCGGAGAACGGGGCCGCAGATGAAAATCGTGTTCGTGTCACGCTGCGCTTGGATCTTATCCTGTCGGCTTGTGTTAGCAAGCCATGCATGTTCGTGTTCTCTAATCTCTGCCAGCAACGGAGAGACATCAATACCGGATTGAACGAGACGGAAGAACTTCATAAGTCCTCCTCGCAATTTCACAAGGTTTGTGCTTTCAGCTGGTTTCTGATGTTGGCCTCAGAAAACAGCGGTCATATCCCGCGTTGCTCGATATTCTTGAAGTCGACACCGTAGGATCTCGTTGATTTGGAGTGCCGAAGTGTCTCCTCAGTGGAAACAATAAGTATTACCAAACGTGAGAGTCATACCAAAGACAAACCCTTAAGCCCAAACTGCACAACAAATGCGAGTGTTTTAGCATGTCTTCTGCCTTTTGTCACCGCCAGTCGGGAGCGAGAGGGAACAATACTACTTTGCGATGGGGGAAGAACGTGTTGCGAATCGGAGAATGTGGTCGGAACGTCAAAATGGTTGATGCAACAGCTCAAGTCGAAGCATGGATATCTGGATGTTGCGTTCGATATGAGACGCGACAGTTGGATAAGTTGAAGTAGCCATGCCAGTTGAGATGCGGGAACATCTTCCCATGCTGTCACTGGGGCGCAGGAGGCGCTGAAGACACTGAACTGGTCTTGTACGGGAAAACCAGCATGGCCCAACTCGATCTCGAGATTCTTTTGGAGAAAATGCTTGCAGATGCACGAAGTGTGTGATATCTCCTAGTGCAGCATGTTGAAGGGAGCGGGAAGTCTATGGCTCTGAAAACTATCAGCGTGGGGAAAATAACACCTACTATCCCGAGCGCGCCACTTGCCCCGATCATAGAAGCAACCAATGCACTGAAGTCAACGTTCGGGAGTGCGCTCAGGGGGATGCCTTCCACAGGGATTGCGCCTACTCCAGCAAATCGACCCAAGACGGTGATTAAGCGGCGAGCCGGCCATCTGCTGCCAGCTGTCACGCCTCCAGCATTAAAGAGTGACGCGCGACTTACTTCGCAGATTCGTGCCACGGCGCACCCGGATATTGTCACATTCCCAGCCCATCCCATCCTCACTCCTATAAAGACTCCTGGTAAGTAGGAGTCTCATCTCGGGCTATTGGATCCTTCCCCAAGGAGGGTTGTGTTATGTCTCTGACATTCGTAAACATGGTCCCGAATTCGACAATTTGGATTGCGTACCTTTATAAGAACGGTGGCTGCAGCGGTAGTCCATTCCAAAAAGAGGGTTGGTATTCTGCGACGTATGGAGCTTCTGTCAGCGTGTGGAACGGTGACGTTGCCTGGCTCAATCGCTACTATTACTTCTACGCATTCACGGAGGGTATCTCGCCTCAACTGTTTTGGACGGGACCCATTAACGTTACGGTAACCAATGCAGCGTTCAATCAGTGCCAGTGGGATAACAACGGCACAACTTACTCTGCTGGTTTCCAAGAGATCGACGTTGGGGACAACTGGGACTATACCGTCACTCTCTGGGGACCTTCAGGTCCACCGGCAGGAGGAGGCGGCGACGGCGATGGTTGGGGTGATGGTGGTGATGGTGGCGACGGTGGCGACGGCGACGGCTGGAGCGGAGATGGTGGTGGTGACGGTGACGGCGGCGGCGACGGCGACGGATAGCCGTTCTTGGTTAGCCCCTCAACCAGGACGGAAGCCGTAATTCGCGGCGACGAGTACGACTTCCGTCTCTCGACCTACATGGCTTGATCGTATTTCGAAGTCAGGCACTGCAGGGGTGTGAATTAGGCAATGATCTGCTTCCAATGAGCCGGAGTGCATGTATGTCGTTGGGGAGCCGGACTCGTGGAAATCAAGTTCGACACTTCGGACAGACCGCTGGAGAAATCTGACCCCACCTTTGCTTTGGCGCTTGAATCGTTGCGCTCTAGCATCGTGCGTGGATTTGTGCGCAGGCTCAGAACCGCACGGTTGGGTCTTGCACGTGATCGATTTAGAGAATTCGATGGGAACTTAGAGGCTATTGGCCGTGAGCTTGAGATCCGGCTCATACACCAATCATGGAGCGAAGCTGATCACGCTTATTACAACTCTCAGCTGTCTTACTCCGACTGCAAGCATCCACCTTTCGCGTTCCCAGCGCCAATGGCTTTTGGCTATCACCTTGGTGCCTTGATTCACGGATACTTGTACCCCGAGCGTGGCCGATGCGACGCGATCGCTGAGTTATGTGCCCTCTTTAACTTGTTCATCACCATCTTTGACTGGATAACTGATCGCCTTCCGGATGCGCACTGTGAACTGGACCATGTCATTTCGGAAGAGACCCTTCGGCACCTGAGTTCCGGTGCGGATGGCGTGCGCGAGTTTCAGCAAACGATTGAATCGGCACAACACCCGGCAGTCCGCATATTGCTGAAGACGATGGGCAGGTTTTTCGCGGATTTGCATGCGTCGGCATGCGTGTCTGTCGACCACCCCAAATGGGAGCGCTTAAACGCACTGCTGGTTCAAGCTTATCGAGCCGAAATCGCGACCTCGGGCTTGAATCACGCGTCCCAGTCTCTTTCCGAATGTCTTGCTTCCGCGCGAGCGAAGTCCGTTCTGCCGTTTGAGATTATTCTCGCAATCGCGGTGGCATGCGAAGACCGGCCTGTGGCGAAAGCCATGGAGGACGCAACTGCTTTTGTGCAGTGCATCGGGACGCTGATTCAAGTCGCAGACGACGTGTCAGATCTAGTTCGAGATTACCGCTCCGGTGATGCGAATACGATCCTGTTAGGCTTTGGCGTTCGCAATGGCAATGGAATTGAAGTGGCCGGCGGGGCCAACGAGGGAACGCCCACACTTAGGAGTGATGAGTGTGTAGATAGCGTGGTCAATCGTCTATATGAGACTTTTACGCGAGCATTGTGCCATGTAAAATCCGGCAGCGATTTTTCCGATATCGCCCACTTCGGCGACGTAATCACGTGTTACGTCCAGGGATGGCTCGGCATAACGGAACTCGGGCCGCGGACCGACTTCGCCGACGACCAAGCAGCAGGACTCAAGCGCACGCTCTTGACTGACGCAGTCAAGATCGCGCAGGGTGTCCGGAAGAACGGCCGACCATACGCCTGGATCATGGACGGGCGTGCGGCTCTCTTGCGCTCCGATGCTCTGCAATCCGCGACGCGGCAACTCTGGCAGAAACTTCGACGTTATCGGCCGACGGCCGTCGGTGGCGTTAGTCTCGGTGCAGACCCGGTCGTTGCCGGCTTATTGCTTCAAGCTCAAGAGGAGGGTTGGCCTCTAAAGGGTTTTATCATTCGCCCCGAGTCGAAGAAATATGGGCTCTGCAAGCAGGTAGAAGGACCAGATCTGACTTCTCGAGATCGAGTGGCGTTGGTGGATGATCTGATCGGTGGGGGAGCGACGCTTCAGTTTGCCGTTGAGTGTGTCGCGCCGTTTGGATCGCATGTCGTGGCAGCTGGCGGAGTAGTGGATCTTTGCAAGGGAGGGTCGACGGGGCTGCGGCACCAGGGAATCCCAGTTGAGACGATTTTTACGGAGTCAGAGCTAGGGTTGACCCCTCAGCGTCCACTGAGGCCCAATGCATGGAAGCTGACGTGGTCCGTGCCAGGAATCTACCGGAGCACCTATTGCGCTCCAAAGTCAACGCCTACTTTCTTGAATGGAAGCATCTACATGGGAAGCGACGCGGGCTACGTCGCATGTCTCACTACAAGGGGAGTGGAACAGTGGCGGTACAACACCCGCGATACTCAACGCGGTGTCCACGGGAAACCGCTGATTCTTGGGCAGAGGGTTTATTTCGGTGCATTTGACGGCTTTGCATATTGCGTTGACGCGCATTCTGGCGCATTGTTGTGGGAAACTCATTGTGCAGCTTCGATTGTCACGTCTGCTACATCATCTCTCGACGCCAACAAAGTGTATTTCTCAGGCGGCACCTTCGCAAACTGCGGCATTGTGGTTTGCCTCTCAGCCGAAACCGGCGAGATGATCTGGCGCCATAAGGTAGAAAGCCCAATTGAGAGCTCCCCATTCTTCGATGTGCGTCGAAGCAGGCTGATTGCCGCGACGAACATTGGTTTTGTTTTTGCGATTGACGCATCATCGGGTGAGGAAATTTGGCGCTTCTCCGTCGGGGCTGCCGTCAAGGGTTCCGTCGCCGTCGATCCATATGGCCGATGCTTTATCGGAGGCGAAGACGGATGTCTTTATGCACTTGACGTAGACTCCGGTGATCTTCTCTGGAAGCGGCGAATTTCCAATAGCCTGCAGACAAGCCCGCTCTTGTGTGGAGACATGGTTGTATCGGGAGGTGATTCGAAGCGTGTATTCGCGCTTAGGACCGAGACCGGGGAGGTATGCTGGATCTCGACCCTGCGCGGTTCTCACCTGGGAGGCGCGGCATTTGTTTCGGGAAGATGGATTGCAATAGGATGCGATGCGGGAATAGTGTATTTGCTCGACAGCAAGAACGGTCTGCTGGTCTGGAGCTTTGAAACCGGCGGGTCAATCCGCTCCACCCCCGCAGTATTTCAAGATAAGTTTCTGGTGCCGAGCACAGATGGCCGGCTCTATTGCTTTGGCGAGAATGCGCAAGAGGAAGCCTGATGCCAGGCTCATGTCGATTGCACAATAGGTTCGGCCCCACCGGTTTTCGCGAAGCCGTTCGACGCCAACCACATGGTAATATTCGTGGTTCGCCCACCCGTGCCGACACCGCCGCCAGCGAAAACAGTGGTGCTCGGACCCGTTCAGTTGCAGTGCAGCTATAGCTTCACGACAAATAATGCTGCGGGGTAATGCTGCGGGCGGGAGGCGAATATCCCGGTCGCGCGATGAAACGAAACGCGGCCTGATAACACGATAAGGTAACTGCGTATCGAGGGGTTATTCCTGAAGTGATTCCGTAAGAACACTTGCCGGTCCCGCCCGGAAGATGGGCGGCAATTGCGCGGGTTTCCGCGAGGAGTTTTCCCATGACGGTGACGCGCACGCAACGCATCTCGACGACTTGGTTGAAGAGCTTCTTGACACTCATCAACCAATCACCTATTTTTCCCTCGCGTAGAAAAGAAGCTTCGATACTTTCCCATTTATTGACTTGTGCAAATGTGTCAGGCTTCTTCTTCTCAATTCTCGCCTCATTGATTTGCCCTTGGGCAATCTCTCAAACGCCCAACGTCATCACGATACAAACCGCTCGTCAAGGCTGCCTCGACATTCAGCCGCCGGGCAATATGACCGGTCTCGTCTCCAAGGCCTGCAACGGAAAAACAACTTGCTCCTTCCAATCTCCCGGCCAGCAGCCAAACTCCGCCACGCGCACATTTTGTACGCAGGGAATGGAGATCACCTTCAGATGCACCAACAATACCGGCGGAGTGGTTACCGTTCCCGGCGATGCCTGGAGTCATGGCCCCGCCGTGTTAACTTGCAGTCCGGCAACTCTTCCGGCACAGAACAACAATTCGAATCCCTCGCAGACGATGGTTGCAAATCTGATCAATGTTGTCACCGCCCGTCAGGGCTGCCTCGATATTCAACCGCCGGGAAACATGACCACGCTCGTCGGGAATGCCTGCGACCATCGCTCGAATTGCTCCTTTAAATCACCGGGGCAGGTGCCCAACTCCGTAACGCGAACCTTCTGTACGCAGGGGATGGAAATCACCTACGAGTGCACCGATCACAGCCGTCAGGTTGTTACCGTGCCGGGCGATGCATGGAACAACGGTCCGGCGGAACTCGCCTGTACGCCTGCCACCATCCCCCAGCCGGGCACCACACCGGGCGGCGTCACAAGCGTCCCCATCGATCCTGAGCTAACTGGAAAGATCAATATCATTACCGCGCGGCAGGGCTGCCTCGATATTCAACCGCCAGGGAATATGACCACTGTTGTTGGCCGTTCCTGTGATGGCCTCTCCGATTGCGAGTTCAAAGCCCCCAATGGGAATCAGCCGGGCTCGGTAACTCGCACCCTTTGCACGCAGCAACTGGAGATCACATATCAATGCGGGCAGGGAGGAGCGCACACGGTTTCCACCGCGAGTTACGGCGATGGCGATGCCTGGTCTAAGCCGCCCTTGTCGCTTTCCTGCTCGGGCGAGTCATTAATCGCAGAGAACTATGCAACTGTGAATCCGACTCCGACGCAATGCACACAGCCGGAGATTGGCCCGCCGGCCTATTTCATGCCGCCGAGCGATATGCTCGATTGGACGCCTACGGTTTCTCAAGGGCAATGGACTCTGCAGGGGTTCCGTCCGCCTGAACCGGCGGCCGATCCCAGTATGTATCGCACAGACATGACGCCCGTGAATAACCATCCCGGCACCCCTGCAAGCGTTCTCGGCGCCAATGAAGGCCGTTTGCGCGGCCAATTACGTGCCGCCGCCGCGAAGAAAGATCCCATCAACGATCTCTGCCAGGCAGCGATTCACTTCACCCAGAACCATGCCGCAACCAGCAGCGATCCTTCGGATCAGGCCTTCGGCAACGCCTTTGCCGATCTCGCCGTCACGGGGCGCGCGGCCTTTGCGGCATTTGTGGCGCATCCTCCGACCGAGTCCATCCTGCAGAGCAACCGTGGTTGCGCCGGCGCTTCGCCGGCTTCACTCACCCAAGCCCTCAACCGCGCCTACAGTGTGGCCATTGCACTGCGATTGGCGCACGACTCACCGCAACGCCAGGCGCTCGGTTGGGTCGCCATCTCCGGTGAGGATGACCAACCGTATCTGCCCGTCGATGTTCCCGGCACCGAGGGGACCGGACGCGGGAGCTTCCCGCTCTTCCATATCCCCGTCACCACAAACAACATCACCGTGAACGTGCGTTATATGATTGCGCACTCCAACCCGCCCCAGTTCCCCGCGCAGCCGCCGCTCATCAATCTCGGCTCCGGGCGCACCGTTCCCAATGAACCTCGTCCCGCGCTCGCGCCCGATGCCGAAGTCATTCTCTTCATCCACGGACTCGATTCAAAGTCGGAAGAGGCGCTTGACCTGACCAAGGCTATGCACCGTCAGCAGGGACATAACTGGACGATCATCTCAATGGATCTGCCCTCGAGCGGTTATACCGACAACATCGACAGCCAGCGCATCAGCCCCTTGAGCGCCATTGGTTGCCACAGCACACCGGCACTCGACTTCCTCGAAGACTTTGTGGTGCAGTTCGTCGACGCACTTGACCATGACCTCAATGGTGCACTGAAGCCGCGCATCCGCGCTGTTGTTGGAGGCAGTTTAGGCGGCAATCTTTCCATGCGCCTCGGCCGCCGCGACGATTTGCTGCGCCTCTCCGGCAAAACTGCCGACACTCCATGGATTCAAACGGTCGTGCCCTGGTCGCCCGCCTCAATCTGGACCTCCTTCGTAGGTCAGACCAATTGCGTTGCCTGCGGTTGCGACACAGGCTGGGATGCAACCAAGGACTTCGCCACGCAAATGCCGCGACAGATGGCCGGCATGGATACGCGCTTCCTTCCCCAAAACGAAACTCCGGAGTTGCGCCGCGAAATGTTCTACGGCTGCTATGACTGGGATGGCGGCGATGCCGTCGGAATCTTCTCGACCAGCAACCACAAGCCCCAAGCTGAGTGTTGGTTCGATGACAGTTACGTGTGCAAGGAACGCACCATCCAGGCCTCGCGCCTCGATCGGCATGAAACCTACGACGCCGACTTCCGCTCGTGGCATTGGCGGCTTGCGGCGGAGCAACTCATCTTCAGCCACCAGTTGAACCGCATCCAGGGCGGTCCGACCGATCCGCTCTACCTGCACAACACCAAGCAAACCGTGCTCTTCTCCGGCGCCAACGATGTCTGCGCAAGCCTCGGTCAGGACACTTTCGATGTTGCCAAAATGATGACCAATACGCCGGGCTTCTACCGCTTCCTCAACGGCACCGGTCACTCGCTTGACAACGAGCATCCCGATTTCATTGCGACTGAGATTGCTCAATTTCTCAACAGCCGCGATGGCGCCATGACCACGGAGCCCAACTTCAATCGTAACGGCGGCGACTACATGAGCCTAGCAGTCTCCTCCGCCGTGCAATGCCGCACCATCTGCTCGGAACAGGATCAGTGCAAGGCATACACCTACGTCAACCAGAGCGCGACCCAGGGCATGTGCTGGCTCAAAGGCTCTGCGCCCGCTGCTCAACCGAATAACTGCTGTACGTCCGGCGTGCGTCAATGACGCATCGCTGGAGTGACCTGCTCCCCTGGATCCCTGCATGACTGCCTGATGCCGTAATAGGCCGAATAGCAGTTTCAGTACAAGGCAAGAATGAAATCGCTTCGAGGTACGCTGTGAGTACAACGCGAATGACAACGCGAACCGGGCGTGCGTCCGTGCGTCCGTTCGCACGGTACAGTCACCTTCACCTGGCAGAGGGCTTGCGCCAGCGGCACGGTGCGCAAGGTGCAGTGGGACACCCGCGAGGCTTCCGAACTGCGCATCGTCTCCGACGAACTGTGGAATAGGGTTCAGTTCGTACGCACGCAGAAGGTCACGATCGGCATCCGGAAGACCGGCGGCATGAATCGCACGACAGCCTCACGTCGCTATCTGCTCAGCGGCTTGAAGACCTGAAGGAGGTTGAAGGCAAGATCGTCCGCATCGACGAACGGCTGGCTGAAGGAGAACGGGCGTCGGTCGATCCCATCACCGTCGAAGAGGTCCGCGACTTCGTCACCGGCCAGGCACACCGCTTCGAGGAACTGCTCATCGGCTCAGCCGAACAGGTGAAGGCCGAGTTCCAGAAGCGCATTACCGCGATCACCCTGACGCCAGGCATCGGCGAGCAGGGGCCCTTCTTCACCGTCTCTGGCGACCTGGACCTCTTTGGCTTACCCAAAGATGCAGTGCAGACCAATCAGGTCCACCTGATTGGTCTGCACCACACTATTCCGATCGCCTTTGAGGTAGTTCCCTACCGTAACAAACTAAAGTGGGCATTGCCCCAAGCAGCATGAACGACCATCGGGGGTACAAAGGGATTGCTCCTGCCTCACTCGGATCATGGCAGAGCCGGATGGGATTGTCGTTCCCTTGAAAACAACGCTGATGGGCTGAGAGAAAAAGGGCAAAGGCTGCGGCGTGAGGGCGCCATCGGTCCAAGGGGTACTTGAAACTCCCGAGTACCCCAGGTGAAACTCGTGAGTAAAGTGTCTGGAGTCGCAGTGAAGACAGGTCTTCGAATCACCGCCTCAGATCAACTGCCACAAGATGGGGCTTATGATCTCAATATCCGTGACCGAATCTTCAAGGTCCGGTGCGAAGGCGGTGAATGGCTGACCCTTCCGCTTTGAGCGTTTTCAAGATGACAGATTTGAGAGTTCATGAAGCGAAGCAGTGCTATCGCTGGGGCGGGATTGCGGCGCTGCTTGTGGCGATTGGCTACGTGGCGATCATTCCGCTCTTCGCCTGGACGGGCGTTCCTCCGACGACCGGCGAGGCTTGGTTCCACTACCTGCCCGGCAAAACGACGGTGTGGTGGGTGATTGTTTGGCTTTCGGTAGTCACCGATCTGCTTTACCTGCCGGTTACATGGGCGCTGTGGACTGCTTTGCGCAAAGCGGGAACAAATCTGATACTGGCGGCCATAGTTTGCTTGCATCTGTTTGTAGTTCTCGATCTGGCAGTGACCTGGACGCATCACGCGTCTCTGCTGGCTCTCTTCCAGAACTACTCCAACGCCGTTGACGAGGCTCATCGGGCCGCCTATACGGCTGCAGCCGAATATGCCTCCTCGATCTATTCGCCGCTGCTGGCCTTTTACATCATTGCGATTCCATCGATGGGCATTCTGCTGGCGAGCATCGGGATGATCAAGACAGGATTCGGGAAGACGAGCGCATGGACCGGCGTGATCACGGGCGCGGCCGGTTTCCTGTCGTTGACCGGGTACTTTCCGCTCGTGATGGCGAACGCGTTGGGCGCGATGCTCTGGTTCTTCCTCGTTGGCGTGCGATTATTGCGACTTAGCCGGGCTGACCCGGATGAGATTCTGGAGTCGTGTTTATCGATGAGTAATTGAAGAGTTGACAGTCATACATCCAGACCACAGGCCACTCCCCCTTATGTGCCTTCGACCGGCTTGCTTAAAACGGGTTCGTTGGGGTTCTCTCCCTCTGGCAGGCGCTTGCGGAATCCGTGAATTGCAATTGTTGTGAAACCTGCAACGACGATCAGGAGACCGGTCAAGCCCGCGCCCAACCACGTTGTATCGCCTGTTGACTCACCGTGTCTGAGGAGTAGGGAGGAGGCTAGATCCGACAGGTAGGACGATCAGGCAACCATAAGTTACGGAACCACTGAACCAGCCTCGGAAACAAGCGATCCATGGATAGTCTCTAACCGATTCAATCTCGCGTTCGTCCCATATCGCTTGGGCGTTCACCTGCCTCAGATGGAGAAGGAAAAAGAGCATTAGTGCAAAGAGGGCTGCGGGCCCCGCTAGAAGGACAAGGTCGCGGTCTACTGACACCCGCAAAATGCTCAGACTGCCGTGAGTTGTCGCCTCGATACGCTCTTGCAGGAACAGGTTGCCTGCTCTGGTCCCATATCCGCAATTCGTTCCCAATATGGCTTAAGTTTGGGAAAGACAACGCCCGATCTTGTATCAACCAGGTGCTTTCCGTTTTCATCCGACCGGAGCCAATCAAGTGCGAGATGCAGATTGTCGCTCGGCTTGAACGTACAACCCACCGAAAAATTGAGAGCCGGCGGCATTGGCAATCCGTTGTAAAGGAGAAATTGGAGGCTCTCCATATTGGAACTATTGTGAAGGGTCACCGGATCAGCAATTGGGACATCTTTAATTACCATGCCGCCCGTGCCTGCGTATATGCCCGTCACGGTCAGCGGTGCCCATCCCAAGTGGTCACCGCGCTGGCCATCGGGACAGCCTCTTTGCTTTTGTTACCAGACAACAAGCTTATCCGCCCCGTGTCTGCTGCAAAAAGCGAAAAACTCTACCTTCAAGTCCCCGTTTGAGCTTGAGCGATGTACTAAGAGGTATAGGACAAGAAGCACCAGAGGGGACGGAAGATGAAAAGATCGAACAATGCGCAGATTCTGGTTAAGTACCGGCTGCACTGCCTATGGGCGGGTCAATGTGAGCCAGAAATCAAAGTTGAGCGAGTCGCCGGTTGGATTTTTCCAACCGGCAGTCTGCCGGAAAATCCCGATCCGGCCAGGTTCACGGCGAGCGATCGAAGTTCTCCGGCGGATGACCGACAACGTGGTGTCAACGACGCGGAGGTTGGGACTCCGGATGGGCGGCTATCCATAGCTGCAGAAGAACGACCTGATCGTACGTAAGGGATAAGGGGCAGTCGCACCCGAGAAGGATGCGACAGCTTGGCTTAGATCGAACTACTGCACAGTCAGTGTGACCGTCCCCGTCGCCGTCGTTGCGCCTGATGTGCCTGTCACCGTCACGGTGTAGGCTCCTGCGGTTGTGCCCGGATTGCTGGTACCCCCGCCACTTCCATTGCTTGGGCCTCCACCACTACCACCGCAAGCGATCACACCGCCAGTGAAAGTGATGAGTAGCATCAGCGCCCCGAGCAAGGTCTGCCATCTGCGGCGTCGAACGGGTATGCCGAAGAGGAGGATGCATGCGAGTGTCGCACCTCCCGCGGCGTACCAGGGAATTCCGGGATGTTTTGTATGGACGAAAGCAGCAGTCGTTGGTGCAGTCGTAGAGATCGTGAGTGTGGCGGTCCCCGCAGTAGTGCCGGAAATGCTAATTGGCGTAGTTGAGCCGAAGCTCACGGTCGGAGGATCCTGAGCGCCTGACGGGCTGGAAGTGATAGAAGCCGTCAATACGACGCTACCCGTGAAGCCCCCTGTGGGCGTCACAGTGATGATGGATGTATTTGCCGTGGTTGAGCCGGCCGTAACAGTAACCGCTTTACCGGTAACCGCGAAACTGGGATTCACCGCAGTCGTGACCGTGACCGAGGCTGTGCCTGTTGTTGCGTTGTAGTTGGTATCGCCGGAGTAAGTAACCGTCAGCGTATTCGTTCCAACCGCCAGGGAGCCTGCCGGAATACTGACGGTGGCGCTACCGCTGCTAAGCGTCGCAACCCCAGACGTGTAGGTGCCGCTGGTCAGCGTCACTGAGCCTGTTGTTGCCGGATTGCCGATACCACCGCTCACCATCACTGTCACCGTCAGTGTTTGTGCCGTGGTGATGCTCGATGCGGCCGGCGTCACGGTTACTGAGGGGGTTGTCATGATGGTGTAAGCGACGGTTGCCACGGCACTGAAGGAATATCCGCTGGCCGTGGCAATGGCCTTGATGGTCTCCGTGGACGAGATCGTGATTGGGCCACTGTATAGCGTTGAACTTCCGGTCGGCGTGGCTCCGTTGGTCGTGTAATAAATGACCGCGCCGTTTGTGGCATCGCTGACCGTTACTGTCTGCCCACTGGCGTAGGTGCCTGGAGTCACACTGAAGGTCGGCGTCGCCGCCGCAGGCAGATTGATGATGTAGACAGCCGATGCCACAGCACTGCTGGAATGATTGCTGGCTTGAGCTATGGCTTCAATCGTTTCCGTGGAGGAGACAATGATGGGGCCGCTATAGACCGTCGAACTTGTCGTCGGAGTCGAACCGTCGGTGGTGAAGTAGATGACCGCGCCCGCCGTGCTATCTGTGATGGCCACCGTCTGTATGCCTGTGTAGGTTCCAGATGCCACGCTGATAGCCGGCGTAGCCGTCTGACTGGGCGGCGCCACTTTCCTGATGCTGGGCAGGCCCGCATCTGCAATGTAGAGGTCGCCTGCTGTATCGAACGCAATTCCGGCGGAGCCCACAATTCCGGCAATCGCTGCAGAACCTCCATCGCCGCTATGGCTTCCATATCCATTGCCGACAACGGGCAATATGACACCTGTTGTTGGGGAGACCATGCGTACGACGCCTGATTCCGAAAGGTAAAGGTTCCCTGTCGCGTCCAACGCCAGACCCTGTGGAGCGATCTCCGCATTGATTGCTGATCCACCATCGCCGCTATAACCGGAATCGCCGTTGCCCGCAACAGTGGTGATAATGCCCGTAAACATCGTGACCTTACGGACTCTACTATTGTTGCTTGAAATATATAGGTTTCCAGCGCGGTCGAACGCCAGCGCCTGGGGCGAAATACCTGCATTCAGTGCCAGGCCACCATCGCCACTATCCGTGCAGCAAGCCTGCAAGTTCCCAACTTCTGTTGTAATAACACCGGTGCTCGCGGAAATCATCCGGACGACGCCGTTGTCCGCCACGTAGAGATTACCGGCAGTGTCGAAAGCCAATCCTTGCGGAGATGTGAGCTCTGCTGCCGTTGCAGGTCCGCCATCGCCCTGATAGCCAGACTGCCCATTTCCGGCAAAGGTTGTAATCATTCCAGTGTTCGCGGCCACTCTGCGGACGACATGATTACTCGAATCCGCAATGTAGAGATTTCCCGCTCCATCCACCACAACACCCCGCGGATAGGACAACTGCGCATTGATCCCCGATCCTCCATCACCGCTGTAGCCCTGCGTCCCATCGCCAGCGACGACTGTAATCACACCGGTCGTGGCAGAGACCATCCAAACCACGTTGTTGACTGAATCGGTGAAATACATGTTGCCGGCGTTGTCTAGAGTTAACCCTACGAGGTAACCCATTTCTGCACTCGTCGCTGCGCCACCAATACCGTCGAATCCAGATACTCCATTTCCGGCCACCGTGGTAATCACCGATGCTGGCAGAGAAGTGATCACGTACGCTGCCGAAGTTGGTGCGCTTTGCAGGTAACCCGGCGCAATGGCGATTGCCTGGACTTTAACCGAGCCGGTCACTTTGATGGGTCCTCGGTAACCTTGTGAGCTCGGGTTGGGCGTCGTACCGTCCAACGTTACATAGATAGAGGCTCCCGGTGTCTCGTCGGTGATACTCACCGTTTGGGTACTGGCGTAGGTTCCTCCAACTACGCTAAAAACCGGCACTGCCGTAGGTGTTGTGGAGAGAACACCAGAGGCGGTTATCTCGCGGACACGATCAGTCTGATCGCTAACGTAGAGATTGCCCATTCCGTCTATCGAGATACTCGTTGGGTCGCAGAATCCGGCGCTGATTGCCGGACCTCCATCCCCACCCCAACCGCAACCCCAAGTTGCTCCGCTGCCAGCGACAGTGGTGATCACTCCATTGCTGGCAGTCACCTTCCGGACTCCCGCCTCTGACTCGCTCACAATGTAGAGGTTGCCGGCACTGTCAACAGCCACATCCTGGAGCAGGATACCTAGTGCGGCGCTGGTTGCAAGGCCCCCATCTCCGTAGTTGATGTTCGCAGAATTACCCGCTACGGTTGTAATGACTCCGTTGCTTGCTGTGACTTTCCGAATCACATAGTTCCATTGATCGACAAAGTAGAGATTGCCGGCATTATCGACGGTGATACCAGATGGGCCTGAAATACTCGCGCTGGTTGCCGGACCTCCATCGCCACTGTAACCCCAGTAACCATTGCCGGCAACTGTCGAAATAATCCCAGTAAGGGCGTTTACCTCTCGTACGCGGTTGGAATCGGAGATATAGAGGTTCCCTGATCCGTCGAAAGCAATTCCAACAGGATCGTAGAGAGATGCAGTGCTTGCTGCACTACCATCGCCACTGTTTCCTGCAATGCCGGTTCCCGCGTAGGTAGTGATAACCCCCGTTTGCGCAGAAATCTTCCTAATTCGATTGTTGTTCGCGTCGGCAATATAGACATTGCCAACCTTGTCAGCCGCCACGCTGATGGGATAGTTGAGTTGTGCGCTGGTTGCCGCGCCGCCATCGCCAGAAAATCCCGCGCTCCCGGTACCTGCAACGGTGGTAATGACGCCAGTAGCCGCATCTACTTTGCGAATTCTGTTGTTTGCCGCATCGGCAATAAGCAGATTACCGGCGCTGTCTCTGATGGCTTTGAGACGACTATTCAGGAAGGCACCTGTCGCCGAACCACCATCGCCACTGTTCCCAGCGTTCCAAGTGCTTCCAGCTATCGTGTATATCATCGATGTGGCGGAAGAGCTGATGAAGTATTCGTCGCTGGCAGGCAGGCTGAGCGAGAACCCTGGGGCAGCCGCCGCCACCGTCAGCGTCTCCGATGTAGACACTGTGATAGGGACAGAGTAGATGGCCGCACCATTCTGCATTGTGATGCCATTCGCCGAGAAAGAAACCGGATACGCTCCGTCAGTTGTGTAATAAATGGTTGCCCCAGACGTGGTGTCTGAGAGCGTTACGGTCTGAGCGCCGGAATAGACACCCGGAGCGAGAGAAATCACCGGTGTTGCAGTTGCCGGGAGTACGAGAGTATAGGTCGCAACCGCTATCGCACTCTGTGGGGAACCGGCGGCAATCGCAATCGCCTTTATTGTTTCCGATGCCATGACCGTGAGCGGCCCGGAATACACGGTGGATGACGCAGTTGGTATACTCCCGTCGGTGGAATAATAAATAGTCGCGCTTGGCGTGGTGTCAGATATCGACACCGTGAGCCATGTTGTATATGTACCCGATGCGACACTAAACGCAGGGATCGCTGCAGGAGCAATCCCTAGACCGCTTAACGGAACTCCTTGCCTTGCGCCGGCTTCGTTCAGCGAATTATCCGTGATCCACACACTGCCGGAGTTGTTGCCCCCAGCATTAGGAATAAAGTTCACCGATACGTCGCAATCGTTTCCCGGGTTCAGAGAAATACCCGAAGCACACAGAGCTGAATCCTTAGCGTTTAGCGGAAAATTCAAAGGGTAGCTGGGATTGTCACCTGTTCCAGTCGAGCTGAAAATCAGCGGCTGATTCCCAATATTTCCGATCTTCACCGTCTGCGGACTGTCGCTGCTAATTGAACCAATCTCTGTCGGGGCGAAGGTCAGGGGCGGCGAATTGTTTACATTCACCTCTCTAATAACATTGTTGCTGAAGTCTGCGACGTAAATGCTACCAGCGCTATCCAGAACCACCCCGCTTGGAAGCCACAATTCTGCGCTAGTTGCCGCTCCGCCGTCTCCACCATTGCCAATCTGTCCATTACCTGAAACTGTGCGGATGACGCCAGTTTCCGCAGCCACCTCCCGGACCCGTTCGTTGAGGGCGTCCGCTATGTACAGATTGTCTGAGCTATCCAGAGCCAACCCTGAAGGACCCCACAACTCCGCATTAGTTGCTTCGCCACCATCCCCACTGAAGCCAGGGGTGCCACTGCCGGCCACCGTAGTGATGATTCCTGTCCCTGCCGACACTTTTCGAATACGGTTGTTAGAGAGGTCAGCGACGAAGAGGTTGCCCGAGCTATCCAGCGCGACTCCTGTCGGGCGATAAATTTCTGCGGCGGTTGCGGTTCCACCATCTCCACTAAAGCCGGGATTGCCGTTGCCAATAACCGTGGTGATGATACCTGTTGCCCCGACAACCTTTCGGATTCGGTTATTCTGAGAATCCGCGACGAATAGATCGCCATCGCGGTTCACAGATACCGAGGCGGGCTGATTAAGCTCGGCGCTAGTTGCTAGTCCACCATCTCCGCTAAAGCCCGCCGTACCGTTACCGGCCACTGTGCTTATCATCCCGGTCGCTGCAGAAACTTCTCGAATCCGGTTGTTAAAGAAGTCGGCTATGTACAGATTGCCCGCGCTATCTACAGTCACGCCCGAGGGGGAAAAGAGTTCAGCGCTCGTTGCGAGTCCGCCGTCTCCGCTATTGCCTCCTATATTTGTGCCGGCGCCGTAAGCGTTGCCAGCTACCGTACTGATTACTCCAGTGCCCGCAGCTACCATGCGTATAACGTTGTTGCCAGAGTCGGCTATATAGATGTTTCCAGTGCTGTCGATGGCTGCGCCATTAGGGCCGTTCAGTTCAGCGCTAATTGCAGAACTGCCTCCGCCCGTATACCCCGCTAACCCGTTGCCGGCCACGGTGGTGATGATGCCGGGAGTCAGGGCCACTTGTGGGCCGGTGCCAATACCTACCAGGCCGACGCTAACATTGCCCTGGCTGGTGACCACCCGCAACGGCAACTGGCGCAGGCCGGGGTATGCCGGAGCGAAGGTAATGGGAACATTACACACTGTCCCGGAAGCGTTGCTCGCACCGACCGTGCAACCTGTGATGGTCCCAACCGCGAATTCCTGCGATCCTCCCAGCGATGCAGGCACACTAATGCTGCTGATCATCTCCGCCGCCGTCGTCTCAAGCAGCAGATTCTGCACGATGGCGCGTGACCCCACGGCCGTCACGGGAAAGGAGACAACAGTTTCGTTTAGTGGGGTGCTCACTGCGCTCACCTTGCGGATTCGTTCGTTCGCAAGATCCGCGATGTAGAGGTTGCCCGCGCCGTCCACTGCTACACCCTGTGGTTCGATCAACTCCGCACTGGTCGCGGGCCCGCCGTCCCCGGAGTAACCCGCTGTTCCATTGCCGGCCACGGTGGTGATAATGCCGGTCGCCGCTGCGACCTTGCGGATTCGATTGTTGCCAAAATCTGCGATATAGAGGTTGCCCGAAGCGTCCAGGGCTACACCGAACGGCCCGTTCAACTCCGCCTTGGTCGCGGGCCCGCCGTCCCCGGAGTAGCCGTAAGTTCCATTGCCAGCCACGGTGGTGATGATGGCGGTCGCCGCTGCGACTTTGCGGATTCGATTGTTTTGAGCGTCCGCGATGTAGAGGTTGCCCGTGGCGTCCAGGGCTACAGCTCTTGGCAAGTACAACTCTGCGCTCGTCGCGGCACTACCATCTCCGGAGTAGCTTCCAAATCCATCTCCGGCCACCGTGGTGATGATGCCTGTTGCCGCTGCGACCTCGCGGATTCGATTATTGTTAATATCCGCGATGTAGAGGTTGCCCAAGCCGTCCACGGCCATTCCGCCTGTCCCGTTCAACTCCGCGCTGGTCGCGGGCCCGCCGTCCCCGGAGTAGCCATAAGTTCCATTGCCGACGACCGTAGTGATAATGCCGGTCGCCGCTGCGACCTTGCGGATTCGATTGTTGCCAACATCCGCGATGTAGAGGTTGCCCGAAGCGTCCACAGTTAAATACCCCGGCCCGTTCAACTCCGCGCTGGTCGCGGGCCCGCCGTCCCCGGAGTAACCCGCTGTTCCATTGCCGGCCACGGTGGTGATAATGCCGGTCGCCGCTGCGACCTTGCGGATTCGTTCGTTGCTAACATCCTCGATATAGAGATTGCCCGAAGAGTCCACGGCTACATTTGGATTGTTCAACTCCGCGATGGTCGCGGGCCCACCATCCCCGGCGTAACCCGCTGTCCCGTTGCCGGCCACCGTAATGATCACTGGGATCAACTCCATTGGTTGTTGAGCAAAGGCACGCAATTCGCCCAGGCAGATGGTTACGATGGCCAGCAATAAGCAGCCCCACCTGCAGCGACGGCCACGGCTCCCCTGCCCGATCGCATTGGCTGTGTGGAGTCCCGTTCGTCCAGTTCCAGCCAGGCGACAAAAAAACGGGAGAACACTGGGCATGAGTGCAGAGATCAACAATGGCGAGGCAGACTGCAGGTGCACTACGTTCGACACAGAATTCTCCAAGTACTGATGGTGTAGTGTGAAGGACGCCTCATTTTTGCGTCGCACGCGAGGTCCTCCTTGTGCTCGCCATCACAACGCAGGGCCTATCGCATTACTTCTGTGGTACATAGGTTGGTCGCTCCTGGTATTTTTCGTCTCGAATCAACCAACCTCGGTCCCCCTGCCCAAGAGATAAGAAGGGAACACCCCTTCGAAGCCTCTGTACATACGGCACAAGGGTCGAACTTACTGAGAGGGGTACTCGGCGAAATTGGCAGGCATAGCCCGGGCGTCGGAACCCTAGAAAGTTCGGCGATGCTTCGATGAATAGATGAATAGGCTGGGGCACTAGCCCGGTGAATGCAAAAGCAAGAACAAAAGCAAGGGCCTCGCACTGCATACATCGCCGGCACAGTCCAGACAAATCAAGGGAGAATATACTCCCGGAGCTTTCAAACTTCCAATACCACTCCGGCAGCGCCGGGGGAATTCTCTTCAGATTGGGCCATGATACTGTTCGTGAGCACGGTGAATGACCAACTCCGAAGGCTCGGCACACGCCTAGCGTACTTAGGCACGGCGGTGCGAGAGTGTTTCCGTCGGATTCATGAATGTCCGCCTCAGGCATACGCCGGGTTTGCGGATAGGATCATTAGACCAGGCGACTTCGTCTTCAGGCAGAACTTCGCGCCGCATAGTTCTCCTGACAACTCAATCCCCCAATAGTACTTCCGGCTAGAGCTGGCGCGTGTCCCGCGTCACATCACGTTCTCCGCATCACGCGAGTATGCTTGCGAAGTCAAAAGAACCTATTTCTCTGTCAGGCACTTCCTCTAGCAATGCGAATTCATTGCTAGAGATTTGAAGGTGCGGCTACCACGGGCATGAATAGGTTTCTCGGAAAAGTGAGGATCTACCCCTTCTATCGCGGACCTTGAATGCAGGCCGAGGAATTTGTTCTCTAAAGGAAGAATCGGCACAGCGACAAGGCAACGTTGAAAACCTATGGAGAAATAGAATGCGCTCGAGAAGTATCGGACTTTCATTGCTCTTTTTTGTTTGCTCCTTCTTTACGTTTGCCCAATCAAACTCCCCGGCTCCATTGCTTAATCGCATCGACAGAGTCAACGGTTCGAATTCTTCCTACGCGTTCCAGTACTCTCCGATCGTTGGCGACTTCAACAACGACGGCAATACGGACTTCGTAATTATCGCAACAACCCCGGCAGGTTTGTATGTCTTGCAAACAACGCTGGGGCGAGGTGATGGCAGCATCATCTCAGTCTTGCAAACACCGGTGCCACAAGCGATGGTCTTCACCGGAGAAAGCGGTTTCTTAGGAGCAGCAGTCGCTGACTTTAATGGAGACGCAAAACAAGATGTTGTGTTCCTCACAACAACGACGTCGAATGGCTCCGTTTCTGCCTCGTATCTAACGTATTTCGCAGGCAATGGCGATGGCACATTTAGCGCACCTGCCAGTTTGGCACTTCCTAATGGTGAACTAGCGATACAACTTGTGTCCGCCGACTTCAACCACGACGGCAAAGCCGATGTGGCAATTCTGTGCCAGGGAGGAGACGTTCTCACCTATCTAGGGAAGGGTGACGGAACTTTCCAGAATCCGATCATCTCCAGCACCGGAGCGCCGCAAAACAGTTGGGAGATGCAGTTATTGGTTGGCGATCTCAACAAGGACGGGTATCCTGATCTTTTCGTCTACTCTCTCGATTCCTATATCGCCTATACAACATCCATAATGTTTGGGAACGGCGATGGAAGCTTCACAACCCCTGTTGCTGTCTCTCAACTTCCTAGCCAGCAGAGCAGTCAGAGATTCGCCCTGGCCGATTTGAACGGGGATGGGAACCTCGACATTTTGGCAGACTTAAACTCCGGTGCCCAAGTCCTGTTTCTAGCGGGGAACGGTAAAGGTGGCTTCGCGAATGCTGTGACCAGTGTGACGCTCCCTGTAGGATTTGTGGACCAAACCGAATTTTCATCACCCTCGCTTTTAGATCTCAACGGCGACGGGAAAGTGGATATCGTCTTTAGTACGATCACGAATATCGGTCAAACCGGCCAGACTCTTTGGGCTCAAGGGAACGGTGATGGGACATTCCAGACACCCACTGCACTGACCAGTGATAGCATGTGGGGGGTTTATGCGGTGAACTTAAGTTCCACAACATCTGGATTGTTCGCCCCAGTAGTTTCAACTGCAGCCAACCAAGCTCCATCGGTTCTGTATTTGCCTACGAAGCTCTCGCAAGCAATCGAGGTGAGTCAAGCCGCGGTGAACTTTGGGACGGTAAACCTTGGGACTGGAAGCTCAGGAGCCCAGGCTTGTATTGGGGCGGACACAGAATATTCCTACTGTCCGCCGGAAATCCAAATCACGAATCGTGGAACAACACCACTCGACCTGTCATCGATCGCTACCAAGGCGCCTTTTAGCCAATTG
>Ga0210386_10001107_pt1 | contig 24237 bp, 22 predicted proteins | sample IncBWH32OmetaG_FD_160091 | JGI IMG/M metagenome (GOLD analysis project Ga0210386, IMG submission 160091) | Forest soil microbial communities from Barre Woods Harvard Forest LTER site, Petersham, Massachusetts, United States - Inc-BW-H-32-O ...
CGGCACGACGCCCGCAGGTCTTGGCACTTTGCAGCTGGATTCGCGCGTGGCGTAGCGCAACGCCGATTTGCCGACGAACGCGATCGGCGCGGCGGAGGCGTAGGTGAACTGGTCGGCGCTCGTCGTCGCGCTCGTTCCGCCACCGGTCGTGACCGTCACGTCGACTGTGCCGGCGCCTGCGGGGGAGGTCGCGGTGATCGAGCTCGCCGAGTTGACGGTGAAGCTCGTCGCGTTGCTCGCGCCGAACTTGACCGCGCTGGCCGCGACGAGGTTCGCGCCGGCGATCGTCACTGACGTCCCGCCGCCGGCCGGCCCGGTGTTGGGGTTCACTTCGCTGACGCTCGGCCGCAGCGGTGGCGGTTCGCTCGCTTCAGGCGTCAGCGCCACCAGATACCCGACGTTGCCCTCTGCGTGCCCGGTGCTCGCGTCCTTGTTGCCGGTCGCCTTCGCTTCCGGCTGCAGGACCTGGGCGACGACGCCTTCGGGGCCGGCGATGTCTTCCATGCCGGCAGGCGCCGTGCGCGTGTCGGTCGCGTTGTAGTCGCCGAGCATCACGACCATCGAGTTGGGCTTCGTCGTGGTGATGCTCGGCCCGCGCACGGTGCTCGACGCTCCCGCCGACGCCGCGCCGAGGTGCGCGTTGATCGGTTCGCTCGCGCTGACGCCCGACCACGCGACCGCGAGCGCGCCGCAGCCGCGTTTGGCGGTCCCCGACCACGTCACGGTGTATTCGGACGGATCACCGGCTTCGTAGCGCCTGGCGAAGACGGCGAGCGTGAACCAGATGCCCGAGCTTTTGTTTTCCACCTTTTCGAGCGGCTGCCAGCCGCTGCTTTCGATCGTGAACGGACCTTTGCCTGCAGGGTCCTCGACGTAGAACAGCATCAACATCTGATCGCCCGGCACGACGCCCGCAGGTCTTGGCACTTTGCAGCTGGATTCGCGCGTGGCGTAGCGCAACGCCGATTTGCCGACGAACGCGATCGGCGCGGCGGAGGCGTAAGACGCCGTCGACGCGCTCGCGGCGATCATCGCGATCACGCACAGCCCGGTGGTTCCGACGCGTTTCATGCCCTCCTCGGCTTCCTTGCTGAGACGACGTACGTTCACCCGGCCGGCCGCGATCCGCGAGCGCGGTTCACGCTCTGAGCCTTTCCCCAGCCGTCGAAGCGCTACGACAGTCGCCGGAGTCTATGTCCTCGCAGCGCGATTCGCAACACGGCACGCGCGTTCGCGCAGAGCGCGCGGCAGCGCTAGACGCCGCCGAGAAAGTCCAGCAGCGCGTCGTTCACCTCAGCCGGCCGTTCCTGCTGCACCCAGTGCCCGGCGCCGTCGATCATGAGCTCGACGCGCATGTCGGTCAGCCACCCGCGCATCGCCTCCGCGGGCATGAACCGGCGGACCGGATCGCGCTCGCCCGTGAGGAACATCGACGGCTGCTCGATTCGCCGCTCGGCGAACTGCTCGCCGAGCTCCCAGTTGCGGTCGATGTTGCGATACCAGTTCAGCCCGCCGGTGAAGCCGGTGCGCTCGAACGCGTCGACGTAGACGTTCAGCTCCTCCGCGGACATCCACTCGGGCGGCTCCGGCTCGCCGTCCTCCGCGGCCCAGTCCGCCGTCCACACGCGTTTGGTCGTCAGCGTCCGCCGCACGTCGCGCGCGAGCGCGGCGTCGGCGACGCCGGGCTGCTGGAACCAGACGATGTAGAAGTCCTCGCCGAGGTGCTGGCGCATGATCGGAATCGGCGGCGCCGGCGCGCGTGGGACGAACGGGACGCTCAAGCCGGCGACCGCGCGCACACGCTCGGGATCGCGCACGGCTAGTTGCCAGACGACGTTCGCACCCCAGTCGTGACCGACGAACAGCGCGTCGCGCTCATCGAGCGCGTCGAGCAGCGCGGTCATGTCGCGGCACAGCGTGGCGATGTCGTAGGACTCGACGTCCGCCGGCGCCGAGCTCTCGCCGAAGCCGCGCATGTCGGGCGCGAGCACGCGGAAGCCCGCGGCCGTCAGCGCCGGCAGCTGGTGGCGCCACGAGAACGCGAGCTCGGGAAAGCCGTGGCAGAGCACGACGAGCGGCCCCTCGCCCTCGTCGAGGAAGCTCAGCTCGATCCCGTTGACGGCGAGGCTCCTCCTCGGCATGAGCGACACGATACGCGCCGCCGCCTCGACTCGCCGAGCGGCGCGCCGGCTGCCGCCTCGCCGAGCGGCTACTGTCACTGACTGCGATGTCAGCGTCCGCCGAGCTTGCAGTCGACGAGCCGGTCGAAGGCCGGCCGCCACCCTCGCCCGCACGCCGGCCGGCGATCGTCGCGGTCGACGACGAGCCGGCCGTGCTCGCGGCCGTCGCGCGCGACCTGCGCCGCGGCTTCGGCGAGCGCTTTCGCATCCTTCGCGCCGGCTCGGGCGCGCAGGCGCTGGAGATGCTGCGTGAGCTGCGCACGCGCGGCGAGGAGGTCGCGATGCTGATCGCCGACCAGCGGATGCCGGCGATGCCCGGCACGCAATACCTGCTGGAGGCGCGCAAGCTCGTGCCCGACGCCAAGCGCGTGCTGCTGACGGCGTACGCCGACACCGAGGCGGCGATCGCGGCGATCAACGAGGTCGCGCTCGACTACTACCTGCTGAAGCCGTGGGACCCGCCCGAGGAGCAGCTGTTCCCGGTCGTCGAAGACCTGCTGACGACGTGGGAGTCGGGCGCCGCGCTCGCGGCCGGCGGCGTCCGCGTGATCGGACACCGCTTCTCGAAGGAGTCGCACGACCTGCGCGACTTCCTCGTGCGCAACCGCGTGCCGGCGCGCTGGCTCGACGTCGAGCGCGACGGCGAGGCGCGCGAGCTGCTGCAGGTCGCGGGCGTGGACGCCGAGCGCCTGCCGGTCGTGCTGCTCGAGGACGGCGCCGTGCTCGAGCGCCCGAGCGTGCTCGAGCTCGCCGAGCGCCTCGGCGTCGCCGGCGCGCCGGCGCAGGACCACTACGACCTCGTCGTCGTCGGCGGCGGACCGGCGGGCCTGGCGGCGGCCGTGTACGGCGCGTCGGAGGGGCTGAAGACGATCATGGTCGAGCGCGAGGCGCCCGGCGGGCAGGCCGGACAGTCGAGCCGGATCGAGAACTACCTCGGCTTCCCCGCCGGGCTGTCGGGCTCGGACCTCGCGCGGCGCGCGACCGACCAGGCGCGCCGCCTCGGCGCCGAGCTGCTGACCGTGCAGGAGGCCGTCGCCCTGCGCGTCGAGGGCTCCGCGCGGCTCGTGGCGCTGAGCGGCGGCGAGACGCTCAGCGCGAGCTGCGTGCTCGTCGCCTCGGGCGTCTCCTACCGCCAGCTCTCGACGCCCGGCTTCCCCGAGCTGACCGGCGCCGGCGTCTACTACGGCGCGGCGATGACCGAGGCGCGCGCGTGCGCCAACCAGAACATCGTCGTGATCGGCGGCGCCAACTCGGCTGGGCAGGCCGCCGTGTATTTCAGCGGCTACGCCGCGTCGGTGACGATGCTCGTGCGCGGGCCGTCGCTGCAGGCGTCGATGTCGCACTACCTGATCGAGCAGATCGCCGGGCTCGAGAACGTGCACGTCCGCACGGGCACGACGGCGACGGCTGCCGAGTCGGACGACGGTCACCTCGCGCGCGTGCGGATCGACGGGGCCGATGGCGAGCAGACGCTCGACGCCGACGCGTGTTTCGTGTTCATCGGCGCCTCGCCGCGGACCGACTGGCTCGCGGGCGTGCTCGCGCGCGACGAGCGCGGCTTCATCCTCGCCGGGCGCGACGCGCAGGCCGCCGGCTGGCCGCTCGGACGCGAACCGTACGTGCTCGAGAGCACCGTCCCCGGTGTGTTCGTCGCCGGCGACGTGCGCGCGCGCTCGATCAAGCGCGTCGCGAGCGCCGTCGGCGAGGGCTCGATGGCCGTCTCGCTGATCCACGAATACCTCGTCGAGGCATAGCGGTGGACGGTCCGACGAGCGATCCGAGCGAGCTGCCCGGGACGGCGAGCGAGCCGCCGGTCACGCTGCAGGAGCTGCGCACGGTCGACCTGTTTGAAGAACTCGACGACGCGCAGCTCGCCGAATGGGTGCCGGTCGCGCACGCGTACAGCGTGGCAGCCGGCGGGATCATCGCCGAGCAGGGCGAACAGAACCGCGGCATGAACCTGCTGCTGAAAGGCGAAGCCCAGGCGACGATCGTCGACCAGGGCGGCGACGAGCCGGTCGGGCGCCACAAGGCGCCGACGTGGATGGGCGCGATCGCGGCGCTCACAGGCGGCACGATGGGCGTGCGCATGCAGGCCGAGACAGCTTGCCGTCTCGCGCTGGTCGAAACGGACGACTTCCGGCGGCTGGCCTTTGCGCAGCCGGCGATCCATCGTCGGGTGATGCAGGCCGTCGCGCCCGTGATGAGCCGCGTGACGAGCATCGAGCAGAGCCGCGAGCGGCTGACGTCGCTCGGCACGATGGCGGCGGGGCTCGCGCACGAGCTCAACAACCCCGCCGCCGCGGCGCGCCGCGCCGCGCAGCAGATGACCGAAGCGCTCGACGCGATCGGCTCCGCGCTCGCGCGCTTCGTCGAGGCCGGGATCGAGCGCGAGCAGGCGGGCGAGCTGGTCGAGCTGCAGCAGCAGGCGGTCGCGCGCGCGGCGACATGCACGGCGCTCGACGCGCTCGACGCGGCCGACGCCGAGGACGATCTGATCGCGCGGCTGGAAGCGCTCGGCGTCGAGGAGCCGTGGCGGATCGCCGAGCCGCTCGCCGTCGCCGGCGTCGATCAGGCATGGCTCGATCGCGTCGCAGCGCTCGCCGGGCCGGCGACCGACGCGGCGCTCCGCTGGGTCGCCGCATCGCTCGCCGCCGGGCGCCTGGCCGCCGAGCTCGAAGAGTCGACCGAGCGGATGTCGAGCCTCGTCGGAGCGGTCAAGTCCTACGCGTACATGGATCGCGGCGGCCTCGTCGAGGTCGACGTGCACGAGGGCTTGGAGACGACGCTGAAAGTGCTCGGCTACAAGCTCAAGCACACCGCGATCGAGATCGTGCGCGAATATGACCGCACGCTGCCGAAGCTGACGGTGCGCGGCTCTGAGCTGAACCAGGTCTGGACGAACCTGCTCGACAACGCGATCGACGCGCTCGGCGAGCGCGGCACGATCACGATCGCGACGCGCGCCGACGGCGAGTGCGCCGTCGTCGAGATCTCCGACGACGGGCCGGGCGTTCCGGAGGACGTCGCGACGCGGATCTTCGACCCGTTCTTCACGACGAAGGACGTCGGCTACGGAACCGGCCTCGGACTCGCCACCGCGCGGCGGATCGTCGTCGATCGGCACGACGGCTCGCTGACGCTCGACTCGCGCCCCGGCCGCACGACCTTCCGCGTGCGGCTCCCGTTCACGCAGATTTGATTGAGAGGAAGAAGACATGCCCCAGTGCTCGCATCTCGACCACGTCCACGTAACCGAGCTGCCGGAGTCGGTCGACGGCTGCGAGGACTGCCTGCTGACCGGCGACCCCTGGCTGCACCTGCGCATCTGCCTGGAGTGCGGCCGCGTCGGCTGCTGCGACGACTCGCCGAACCGTCACGCGAGCGCGCACAGCCACTCCAGCGGCCATCCGATCATCCGCTCGATCGAGCCGCAGGAAGACTGGTCGTGGTGCTTTCTCGACGAGCTGATGATGCGAATCCCGGAGGTGCGCGGCGAACCGCGGATCCCGCCCTCGCCGCTCGGCGGCTGAGCGCTCAGGCGAGCAGCAGCGCGCGCCGTCCGCTACGCGAGAGCGAGCGCGCGAACGGCCGCCACGAACAGGATCGCCTGCGTGCGTGCGAGCGCGGCGATCGACTCCTGCGGCGGCAGCAACTCGGGGTGGTGCAGCGGGCGCTCGCTGAACCCCGGCGCGCCGGCGAGGCCGACGAACGCCATCGCGATCGGCGCGAGCTCGCCGAAGAACGCGAAGTCGTCGGAGCCGACCGAGCGCCACTCGCGCGCCGCGTGCAGCCCGGCGTCGGCGAACAGGCCGCGCGCGGCGGCGACGATCGCGCGATCGTTCTCCAGCGTCGGCTCGCCGGCGATCAGCTCGACCGTGCCGCGGCAGCCGTGCGCCGCGGCGACGCCGTCGACGACCTCGACGACGAGCCCCCGCAGCGCCTCGCGGTCCTCGCGGCGGTACGCGCGCAGCGATCCGCGCGCCCGCGCACGCGCGGGGATCACGTTCTCGATCGCGCCGCCCTCGAGGATCCCGACGTTGAGCGTCGCAGCGGCGAGCGGGTCGATCGTCCGCCCGACGCGCGCGTGCAACGCGACGACGACCTGCGCGAGCGCGAGGATCGGGTCGCGCCCACGGTGGGGATACGCGCCGTGCGAGGGCGCGCCGTCGATCGTGATCTCGACGGAGTCGCTCGACGCGTTCACTGCGCCGGCGTCGAGTGCGACCGACCCCCATGGCAGTTCCGGCTGCACGTGCGCCGCGAGCACGGCGGCCGGCGCGGCGCGCCGGAGCTCCCCGTGCGCCAGCCGCTCGGCGCCCGACGGGTAGGCCTCCTCGCTCGGCTGGAAGACCGCGAGCAGCGCCACCGGCAGCTCATCGCCGAGCCGGTGCGCCGCGCGCGCGAGCGCGACGAGCGCCGCCATGTGCACGTCGTGACCGCACGCGTGCATCGCCGCGCCGCGCGCGCTGAACGGCGCGCCCGTGCGCTCGCGCAGCGGCAGCCCGTCGAGCTCGGCGCGGAGCGCGATCGGAGCGCCGGCGGGCGGCCCGACGCGCGCGAGCCGCCCCGTCCCAGCCGCTGTCTCGCTTGCAACCGGCAGCGCCTCGGCGATGATCGCGGCCGTGCGGCGCTCGGCGTGCGCGAGCTCAGGCTCGGCGTGCAGCGCTCGGCGCAGCTCGCCCGCCGCCGGCAGCTCGGCGTCGAGCAGCGTCAGCAGCTCCTGCAACAACGGGTCAGTAGATCGCTGCATAGCGCTCGCACAGCTCGGCGAGGTCGACCCCGACCGCGGCGCCGACCTCAGCGCGCTTGACCGAAACGTACGCGTCGTACAGCAGCGTCGGCAGCCAAGCGCGCGCGATCTCGTCGCCGTCGAGCGCCGCGAGCGCGTCCGTGAGCGAGCCCGGCAGGGAGCCGACGCCGAAGCGCTCGGCGTCGGCGCGGTCGAGCTCCGCCGGGTCGCGCTCGAGCACCGGCGGCGCCGGCAGCGCCCGTCGCACGCCGTCGACCCCGGCGCGGACGATCGCTCCGAGCGCGAGGTACGGGTTGGCCGTCGCGTCGGCGCCGCGGTACTCGAGGCGCAGCTGCTGCGCCGGCTCGCCGGCGAGCGGCACGAGCGGCGGCAGCCGCAGCAGCGCTTCGCGGTTGCGCTGCGCCAGGCACACCGCGCCGGCGCTCCAGCGATGCGGCTCAAGGCGCATCGCCGACAGCGGGCTCGGCGCGGTCAGCGCACTGAGCGCGCCCGCATGCGCGAGGATCCCGGCGGCGAAGCGTGCGCCGAGCTCGCTCAGCGCGTAAGGGCGCGTGGCGTCGTACAGCGCCGGGCGCCCGCTCGCGTCGAGCAGGCTCACGTGGATGTGCACGCCGTTGCCCGCCTCCGCCGGATCGAGCAGCGGCGCAAAGCTCGCGCGCGTGCCCGCGCGCCGCGCGACCTCGCGCACTACCTCGCGCACGATCACCGCGCGGTCGGCGGCGCCGAGGCCGTCGGCCGGCGCCACGGGGATCTCGAACTGGTGCGACGCGTACTCGGCCATGAACCGCTCCGGCGCCGCGCCCGCCTGCTCGAGCGCGGCGAACGCGAGCGACGGGAACGGCTCCGCGCGGCGCTGCGCCTCGAGCGAGAACGGGAGCGCCGCCGGCCGCTCGCTGTGCAGCTGGAACTCGTGCTCGAAGCTCGCGCGCACGCGCAGCCCCAGCTCGGCGTCGAGCTCGACGAGCGCAGACCGCAGGAACTCCCGCGAGCAGCACTCCCATGCGCGGCCGTCGGTCTCGGCGATGTCGCACAGCACGAGCTCGAGCGCGGTGTCCTCGCCGTCCGCGTCGACACGGGCGTGCGTGTCGAGGTCGGGCAGCAGCCGCAGGTCGCCGGTCGCGCCGAACGGGTTCGGCTCGGCGAGCGTGCCGATCGGCGTCAGCGCTTGGTTGGCCGGCACCCAGCCGACGCCCGCGTCGGCGTGCGCTTGAAGCTCCGCGCTCGGCAGCGATCGCCCGCGGACGATCGCGCCGAGGTCGCAGCAGACGAGCGCCGCAAGCTCGCTCGCGCTCATCGCGCCGGCTCGCGCACGGGCGTGCCGTTGTCCCACACGCGCTCGAGCAGCCCGAGCCGCGCAGCGCCGGCGCGCGTCGCGGCGGCGTCCTCGCCGGCGACCACCGCGATCATCCCGCCCGGCGCCATCCCGGGGCGAGCGAGCGCGCGAGCGAGCTGCTCGCGCGGCTGCAGGTGGATGCCGCCGCGCCCGAGCGACGGGTATGTGTCGAGCACGACGTAGAGGTTGCCGCCGGGGCCGCTCGCACGCGCCGCGACGCAGACGAAGTGCCCGACGTCCCAGTCGGGCGGCGGCCCGTCGGCCGCGCCGGCGAGCAGGTAGTCGAGCAGCACATCGACGCGTGCGTGCGAGCCCCACAGCTCGCGCGTCGCGACGTTCGCGATCAGCGACACAGGTCGCTCGAACGTAGCGACGAGCTCGAACAGGCCGTCGAGCGTCGCGACCGACCACGGCCCTTGCAGCGGGATCGCGGCGACGCGCCCGCCCGAGAGCCGCTCCAGCGCGCGAACGACGCCGACGCAGTTGGTGCCCGACGCGGAGGCGTCGTCGATCAGGACCGGCGCGATCCGGTAGTCGCGCCGGCCGCGTTCTCCGTTCGGTAGCGCCGCGAGGTCGGGCACGCGCGAGACGACCGTGCCGGCGGCGTGCGCGACGGCGTCCTGGTCGAGTTGCTCGTCTCCTCCGTCGACGCCGATGCGCGCCGCCTCCAGCGCGAGCGCTCCGCAGAACGCGCCGCACAGGTCGTCGCGCTGTGGCAGCTCGCGCGCGTGCGCGCCGAGCAGCGTTCGAGCGCCGGCCAGCAGCGTCAGCTCGAGCGCGGCGGTCCTGTCCATGCAGCGCAATCTACTGCGCCGAAGGCGTCCCGCCGATCGCGTCGCTGAGCCACGTGCGGCGCTTGCGAATACGCGCGAAGCGCTCGCGCGAGCGCCCCAGCTTGGCGCCGTCGGGCGCGTATCGCCGCCGCGCCCACGGCGAGGTCGGCGAGGCCAGGCGCAGCGCGCCGGCGAGCGAGAAGAACGGCAAGAAGATCCCGACGAGACCGAGCAGCGGCTTGCCCTTGAGGATCGCGAGCGCCGACAGCGCGATGTCGATCACGATCGCGACGACGAGCGAGCTGATCGAGCCTTGTTGGTTTGAGAGATCGAACGGCGCGAGCCCGAGCACAACCATGCCGCCGAGCAGCGTCGCGACGACGACGGCGTCGAGCGAGCTGCGCCCCTCCTGCGACCAGTAGACGTCTTCGAGATGGATCCACAGCGCGAACTCGTCGAGCGTCAGGCCGGCGCCGATCCCGAACAGCGCCGCGAGGACCTCCGACCACGGGCTTTCCGGCGCGAGCGCGAACTCGAGGAAGCCGCTGCTCATCATCAGGCAGATGCCCCACACGAGGTGGTGCAGGTGCAACCCACCCTTCGTCTCGACGCTCCCCGGCCACCATCTGAATCTCGGGCTGCGGATCATGCGTGCGCTGGTGCGGATGAAGAGGAACGCGAACAGGAACGCGCCGAGCAGGACGAAGCCCGCGCGCTGGCCGCGATCGTCGAGGAAATGCTGAGAGATCTCGAAGTTCAGATTCATCTCGGCCGGACCCTAGCTCCACGGGCGCGCAAGCGCCCGAGCGCCTTGAGCCGTCGACGGCGTCGGGTTCCGCCGATTGGGGCTAAGGCTGCGCGGCGCACGTGCCGATGATGCGATCGTGAGCTTCACAGGTCTTCTCTCGTCGCTCCCGGCGCGGCTGCGAGCAATCGGCGCGCTCTCGCTGCTCGTTTCCGTTGTTGCTGCGCTCGCGCTGGCCGCTCCCGCCGGGGCTGTGCTCGCAGGCGGCTTCGGCTATCAGCGGCGCGGGAACCCGACGGTAAAAATTGAACCGCTGCAGTATCACGGCGGCCCGGTGCTGCACTCGTCCGACGCCTACGCGATCTACTGGGACCCGACGGAAACGTATCGCGGCGAATGGAAGGAACTGATCAACGGCTACATGCAGAACGTCGGTGCGGACCGCACGCACGGGGACGTGTTCGCGCTGAACGGACAGTACGGCGATAGCGGCGGCCAATCGCTCAACAACTCGACTTTCCGCGGCTCCTACACCGACAAAGACGCCTATCCGGTAAGCGGCTGCACCGAACCGGCCTCGTTCGCTTGCCTGACAGACGCGCAGATCCGGGCTGAGCTCCAGCGCGTTGTCAGCTCGGGCGCACTGCCCGGAGCCACGGGTCCCGGCGTCTACTATTTGCTGACGCCGCCTGGCGTCGTTGTCTGCACCGACGAAGGGGGTCACGGCAACTGCTCGGACTCGACGACGAGCAGCCCGACCAACGGCATCTGCGGCTATCACTCCGCGATCGACCCGGGCGGCGCGGGGCAGATTATCTACGCCGTGCAGCCGTGGGTCGCCGGCGACGCTGGCGCTGTCGAATCGAGGGAACCACTGAAAACGGCCGAACCGACCGAAGAAGTACTCGACTGCCAGACCCACAAGGCGCCGCTCAGCGAGCCGAATCAGCTCGGCGGAGCGAACCTGTTGAGCGACTATATGACGGGGCTCCCGGACGTGGTCATCAACGACCTCAGCATCGAGCAGAGCAACATCGTCGTCGATCCGCTGCTGAACGGCTGGTACCAGACGGCGACGAACGCCGAGCAGGGCGACATGTGCCAGGGGAACTTCGGACCGCCGCCCGAACCGACGCCGACGCCGAACCCGAAGACGCATGCCGCCGTCGTCTCGAACGAGACGATCAACGGCCACGCTTACTACCTGCAGTGGGCCTTCGACAGCACGTGGCTGACGAGCGGCCATGGCTACTTCTGCTGGCAGGGCGACAACCTGACACCGCATTACACCGCGCCGAACCCGGTCAACGTCGGCGACGTGGTCGGCTTCGACGGCACCGAGTCGCTGGTCACGTTGCAGGCTGCCGCGAGTGGGTTGCCGCCCGACGAGCCGTATCTCCCGCCGGTGTACGCGTGGAACTTCGGCGACGGAGCGGCGATCTCCGGCGTCAACGACGCGAGCGTCTTTCACACATATCGATACGGCGGCACATACACGGCGATGCTGACCGTGACCGACAGCGCCGGCGCGACCGCGAGCTTCAGCGAAGCGATCACCGTCGTCGGTCCGCCACCGCCGTCGCCGGGCGGCGGCTCGGGCTCCGGCTCCTCGACTTCGAGCCCGAGCACGAGCACAGGCTCCACGACAGCAACCGGCGCGGGCAGCGGCAGCGGGTCCCCGCCGGCGCCGAAGGTCGTCGCGACCCAGTCGGTCGCATCGCACAGCCTCGCCGCGACGTTGAAAGGCGGCCTCGTCGTCCGCTACTCCGTAAACGAACAGGCCGCCGGGCGGTTCGAGGTCCTGCTCGCAAGCTCGCTCGCGCGTCGGATCGGATTGCGCGGCGCGCCGGCGACGGGGCTGGCGCCGGGCACGCCGGCGCAGATCGTGATCGCCAAGGCGATCCTCGTCACGACGAAGGGCGGCGGCAGCACCTACCGGATCAAGTTCAGCAAGGCGACGGCCGCGAAGCTGCGCAAGCTGCGCAGCGTCACGCTGATGATCCGCATGGTCGTGCACAACGCCAAGAGCCCGACGGCGACGACCGTGCTCGACACCGTCAGCCTGCGCTGATCGCCCGCCCGCCGGCGTCTCGCACGCGCCCGCAAGCGCCAGCGCCGGATGATCGAATCGGGCGCCACGCGCTCAGCGTTCTGGCGGTTCGCCGCGCCTCGCTTTCGCCTTCGCGCTGAACACGTAGCGCCACAGCAGGAACAGCAGCACGTAGCCGCCGACGATCGAGACCGCCGAGACGAGCGCGATCGCCGTGCCCGAGCTGCCCCGTTCGACCACCGATTCGCCGTCGAGCGCGAGCGGGAGCACGCTCGACATGAACGCGAAGGCGGCGATCATCTCGCGCCGGCCTCCGACGCGCCGACGCTCGCCGACACGCCGAGCATCAGAGTCCGGGCGGGTGACGCACGACGTAGCCGGCGTTGTCGGTCGGCGCGACCTGCCAACGCGAGGCGTACACGCCGCTGCGCCCGGCCGTGTCGAACAGCACGCCGTCGACGTACATGTACGTGTGCCCGGCGTTCGCGTACACCGTGATGTAGCGGCCCACGCCCGGCGCGCCCCAGCTCTCCAGTTCGCCCGACGTCTCGGGCGAGCTCAGCAGCCCGCCGGCGGCGAGCGCGTAGCTAACCGAACCCGAGCAGTCGTACGCGTTGTCGACGAACGAGCCGTGGCCGCCGCCGAACACGTACGGGAAGTCGGCGATCGCGTTCGCGCCGGCGATCACCCGCTGGACGACTTCCGGCACGTTCGCCGGGATCGGGATCGTGCCGTTGCCGCCGACCGACTCGCCGCCGGGGACCGGAGTCAGGCTCAGCTTCCGCTGGCGCTGCGCGCTCCGTTCGACGGCCTGCATCTGCGCGAGCTCCTGCTTGACTTCGGCGTCCGACGGCGCTCCGGCGGCGACGACCTGTTCGCTCGCGCTCGCCGGCGTCGCGGCCGCCTTGTGATGGACCGACGCCGGCGCCGGGAAGCTGCTCGCTTCCTGCGGGTCGGCCGTCTCGGCGACGTTCACGCGCCTGCCCGTCGCCGCCGCGCCGCCGGCGCCTGCGTGCGTCGCCGCCGCGCCTGCGTGCGTCGCGCCGCCGCCGTGCGCTCCCGCCGCCGCGCCGCCGCCCGTGGGACGCGCGACGGCCGCCTTCGCGAGCCGCGTATGCGAGCCGCCGCCGGTCACGACGAGCACGATCGCCGTCGCGATCAGCGCCGCCGCGAGCGCCGCGCCGAGCAGCGATCCGCGCGAAAGCCTGCCCGCGAACGAGGCGGGCGCGGTTGCCTCACTCGATTGCGTCACCGCTGCAAGGCTAGCGGGCGCTTCCGCGCGGCGCGCCCGATAGCCTGCAGGCTCGCCGATCCTGCGGCGCCGCGCGGCTCGCCGCGGCTGTGGTGCGCGCGGGCGCTCGGTACCCTGCACAGATGCCAGACGAGGCAACCGTCATCGACGTCCACGCGCGCGAGCTCCATCGAACGGTCCGGCTGCGGCCGCACATGCGGCTCGTCCACGGCCTGCGCAAGCCGGCCAACTGGCTTCAGCTCGTCCGCTTCGGGCTCGTCGGCGGCGCCGGGTTCGTCGTCAACGTCGCCGTCTACGCGCTGCTCGTCCACGCCGCGGGCGTCGAGTACCGCGTCGCGTCGGTCGTCGCTTGGCTCGTCGCCGTGCTCAACAACTTCGTGCTCAACCGCCACTGGACGTTCGACGCGCGCGAAGGTCGTGCGCATCATCAGGCCGCTCGCTTCCTGCTCGTCAGCCTCGCGGCCGAGATCGTCAGCCTGCTGCTGCTGACGCTGTTTGTCGAGTCGGCGCATCTCGCGAAGGTCCCCGCCCAGGCGCTCGCGGTCGCCGCGTCGATGCCGTTCAACTTCCTCGGCAACAAGCTTTGGACGTTTCGCGCGGAGGCCTCCGCGCCGGTCGACGCGGCTCGCTGACGGGCTCCGCGACGCCCTCTGGAGGCCCCAGCGGACACCTATACTCTGGCCTTTCCCGGTTCGGAGGACTTGCGTGCAGGAGATGGTCATCTACGGCGTCAGCTTCGACATGGTTGGCAAGCAGCCGATCGTGCTCCTGAAGACTGTCGAGGGCAACAAGTTCCTGCCGATCTGGATCGGTCATCCCGAGGCCGCGTCGATCTTGATGAAGCTGCAGGGCGCCGGCACGCCGCGCCCGATGACGCACGACCTGCTCTGCGACATCCTCGGCGAGCTCGAGGTCAAGTGCACGCAGGTCGCCGTCACCGAGCTGCGCGAGAACACGTTCTTCGCGTCGATCACGTTGAGCGTCGGCGAGCGCGAGCTCGAGATCGACTCGCGCCCCAGCGACGCGATCGCGCTCGCGGTGCGCTGCGGCGCGCCGATCTACGCCGCCGAGGAGGTGATCGCCGAGTCGGCGATCGAGTTCGAGCACGACGTCGAGGAGTCCGAGGACGTCGTCGAGAAGTTCAAGGAGTTCCTCGACGAGGTCTCCCCGGAGGATTTCGCGGCCGGCGATTCCTGAGTGGCCGGGCTGGCCGGGTAGCTGCGCTAGCGAGCGCCAGGGCGGTTAAGCCGGCCCGGACGGCCGGCCAAGGTAACTGCCGTGGCGGCCGGAGCGGTCACAAATTGACACGAGAAGCGGAGGCCGGCTCGGCCAAGAGGCAGGATGCCGTTCTCAGATGCGCGTAACGTGTGCGGCGTCTGGGACAAGAGCCGGGGCTCGGCCAGCAGGCAGGATGCCGGTCACAGACAGCGTGATCCGGCCGCCAGCGGCGGCCCTGGGCGGCGCTCTCGCTCAGCGCGTAAACGCACTCCCCAGCACCCGCGCAATCAGCTCGTCGAAGTAAACCCCCGCCGCGTCGGCCGCCATCGGCAAGAGGCTCGTTTCGGTCAGCCCCGGCACGACGTTCGTCTCGAGCACCGTCAACTCGTCGACCTGCTCGTCGAGCATCAGATCGACGCGCGCCACGCCATGACAGCCGAGCAGTCGGTACACGCGAAGCGCGAGCTCCTGCGCGCGTTCGGCCACGCCGTCGGGCAGCTCCGCCGGGCAGACGAACGTCGTCATCCCGATCTCGTAGCGCGCCTCGTAGTTGTAGAACTCCTCCTCGCGCGGGATCGCCTCGATCACCGGCAGCGCGAGCGGCTCGCCGCCGGCCGTCTCGGCGTCGAGCACCGACACGGCCAGGTCTCGTCCCTCGACGTATCGCTCGAGCACGACCTTGCGGTCGTACGACAGCGCGCCGACGATCGCACCCGGCAGCTCGTCGCTCTCGCGCGCGAACTTGACGCCCAGCGCCGAGCCGCTGCTCGCCGGCTTGACGACCATCGGGAAGCCGAGCTTTCGCCCGAACACCGGCAACGCCGCGGCGACGCCGAGCTCTTTGACGGCGCTCTCGAGGAACGCGCTCCACGTCGGCGTCGGGATTCCCGCCTCGCGCATCAGGTGCTTCGCCAGCGCCTTGTCGGTGCAGCGCATGCACGCGCCGGGATCGGAGCCCGTGTACGGAAGATCGATCGCCTCCAACAGCCCCTGCACCGTGCCGTCCTCGCCGTCGCGCCCGTGCAGCGCGACGAACGCGACGTCGGGCTTTGTCCGCAGCAGCGCCTCGAGCATGTCCGGCCCCGCGTCGATCGCGACGACGTCGTGGCCGAGCCTGCGCAGCGCGCCCTCGGCGCGCGCGCCCGAGCGCAGCGACACGGCGCGCTCGAGCGAGCCGCCGCCCTTCAGCATCGCGACCCGCCGCGCCGCGGTCATCGGTCCTGGCTGCGGCGCTTCACACCTCGCTCGCGACGCGGCAGCTCGACGACGTCGGCCAGGTTTGCGCCCTCGGCGTCATCGGCGTCTCCGGCGGGCTGTTCGCTCGCCCGCGCGCCCGCCGAGGTGCCCATCAGCGTCCCGAGCAGGCCGGCGTCGGGCTCGAGCGTCCGCGCGATCCGCGCGATCCCCTCGCGGATGTCCGCCTCCTGCACGCCCGCGAAGTTCAAGCGCATCGAGCTCGCGCCGCTGCTTCCGTCGACGTACGCCGCGCGGCCCGGCACGAACGCCACGCCCTCGCTGTCGCGCGCCTGCGCGAGCAGATCGGTCGTGTCGATCCGCCCGTCGAGCGTCGCCCACACGAACAGACCGCCCTGCGGCGTCGTCCAGCTCGCGGCGTCGCCGAAGTGCTCGGCGAGCGCGTCGAGCATCGTGTCGCGCCGGCGCCGGTAGAGGTCGCGCAGCTGCTCGACGTACGCGAGCCAGCCCGGCCGGCCGTCGGCCGCGGGCTGCTGGAAATACTCGGCGACGAACAGCTGCGTGACCGGCGACGAGCACAGGTCGGCCCCCTGCTTGCCGAGGCTCAGCTTCTCGAGCACCGGCCGCGGCGCGACCGCCCAGCCGAGCCGCAGACCCGGCGAGAGGATCTTCGAGAACGTCCCGAGGTAGATCACGAGATCGGCCGCGCCGCCCGCGCCGGCGACCTCGGCGTCGAGCGAGTAAAGCGTCGGCAGCGGCTCGCCCTCATAGCGCAACAGGCCGTACGGGTTGTCCTCGAGGCTCAGCAGCTCGCGCTCGTGCGCGACCCCGATCAGCCGCCGCCGGCGCGCGAGCGACATCGTCACGCCGCCAGGGTTCTGGAAGTTGGGGATCGTGTAGATGAACTTCGGTCGCCGGCCTTCGGCCTGCAGGCGGTCGAGCGTCGCCTCGAGCTCGTCGATCGGCATCCCGTCGGCGTCCATCTCGATCTGCTCGACCTCAGCCTGATAGGCGCTGAACGTCGGCACCGCGCCCGGATACGTCGGCGCCTCGGCGACGATCACGTCGCCGGGGTCGATCAGCGTCTTGCAGACGAGGTCGATCACCTGCTGGCCTCCGGTCGTCACGATCACCTCGCCCGGGTCGATCGCCGTGCCCTCGGCGGCCATCACCTCGACGATGCATTCGACCGTCGCGGCCATCCCGTCGGTTGGCCCGTACTGCAGCGCGCGCGCCGTCGAGGAAGCGGCGACGCGCGACATCAGCATCGCGTACAGCTCCGGTGAAAACGTGCTCGTGTCCGGCAGGCCGCCGGCGAGCGAGATCACGTCGGGCCGCTCGGTCAGCGCCATCATCTCGCGCATCGCCGAGCTTTTCATCCCGCGCGTGCGCGTCGCGAACAGCGCCTCGTAGCGCGCCAGCTCGTGCGCCGTCGGACGGGCCCTGCGCCCGCCTGAAGCTCCGCCGATCGGTCGGTCCATGTGCCTGTCGTCCATATTCGCCGTCGTCCCCGCCGAACCTCGCCACGCACGCGTGCCCGCCGCACGCGTCGTCTATCGTCCTGCCCGACCGCGCCGTCGGCCAGAGTGAGCACGGTAGCGCACCCCCCGCAACGCGACTGAATGAACGGTCTCTTCTTCTACATCGGGCTCGGCGCCGGGCTCGCCGCAGCGTGCGGCCTGCGGCCGTTCCTGCCCGCGTTGCTCGCCGGCGCGCTCGCGACCGGGTCGTCGACGACGAGCGCGCCGGCGCTCGGCGTCAGCTTCTCCCGCGGCCCGTTTCGCTTCCTGCGCGAAGACTGGTGGCTGCTCGCCGTCGTCGCCGCGCTGATCCTCGCGTACGCGCTGCAGCTGCTGCGCGGGCTCGCCGCGCTACCGGACGGCGGTGGCGAGCGCACGCGCACGCAACCGCTCGCGGCGGCGCTCACCGGGCTCTCCTACGGCGCCGGCGCGATCCTGTTCGCCGGCACGCTCGCCGCGCACGGCGACGCCTGGTGGCCGGGCCTGATCGGCGGCCTCGCCGCCGTGGCGCTCGCCCAGCGCGCCGTCGTGCCCGTGTTCGTGCGCGCCCGCGCGCGGCTCGCCGACGGCGCGGCGAAACAGGCGCTCAGCGTGTACCTCGACGCCGCCTCGCTGCTGCTCGCCGCGCTCGTCGCGCTGCTGCATCCGCTCGGCTACGTCCTGCTCGCGCTGCTCGCGTGGTTCGCGCTTCGCGGACGCTCGCGCGGCGATCAGAAGTACGCCGGACTGCGCATCCTGCGGCGCTGATGGCGGCCGCCGAACGCTCGCGGCCGCCGAAGCTCGTCCTCTGCGTGATCGACGCGATGGCGCCCGAGATGCTCGAGCGAACGGTCGCCGCCGGCGCCGCGCCCGTCCTGCAGACGCTGATCGAGCGCGGCCGCTACGTTCCCGACTGCGTCGCCGCTTTCCCGTCCGTCACGCCCGTCTGCGCCGCGTCGATCGTCACCGGCGTCGCGCAGGACGCCCACCACGTGCCCGGCATGAACTGGTTTCACCGCGGCGAACGCCGCTACGTCGAATACGGCTCGAGCTTCCGCTCGGCGCAACGCTTCGGGATCGGTCGGCAGCTGACCGACACCGTCTACAACATGAACCGCGCCCATCTCAGTGCGCGGACACCGACCGTGTTCGAGACGCTCGACGACGCGGGCGTGCGCACGGCCGGCACGACGTACCTGATGTACCGCGGGCGCCACCGCCACGAGCCGCAGCGCGACACCGCATTGACGCGCATCGCCTCGGCGCTGATGCGCCACTCCGTGATGGGCCCGCGAGAGCTGTTCTACGCCGACATCTTCGCCTCGCGTCAGACCGGCTGCCGCTCGGGGCTCGGCATGCCGGGCGTGCGCGACCGCCATTCGGGCTGCGTCTCCAGCTTCCTCGTCGAGCACGACCTGTTCGACTTCCTGCTGCTGTCGCTGCCCGACAACGACTGGCGCTCGCACAAAGACGGCCCCGACGCGCAGTTGCAGTCGATCGCGCAGGCCGATCTGCAGCTCGCGCGCGTCTGCGAGGCGGCCGGCGGCGTCGACGAGTTCCTGCTCGAGCACGCCATGATCGTGATGGCCGACCACTCGCAGGCGCCCGTCACCGCGGCGATCGCGTTGCAGGACGAGCTCGCCGAGCTCGGCGTCCTCGGGCCGCCGCGCGCCGGCGCCGGCGACGCCGCGCGGATCGCCGTCTGCCCGTCGCAGCGCGCCGCGATGGTCTACGCGCTGCACGAAGCCGAGCGCGACGCGATGCGGGCGTCGGTCGTCGCGCTCGCGCTCGGCATCGAGGGCGTCGAGCACGTGCTGTGGCTCGCGCGCGACGCGCACGAGCGCCCGAGCGAGGGCATTCTCGCGAGCGCCGAGCACGGCGAGCTGCGCTTCGGCCCCGGCGGTCCGCTCACCGACCTGCGCGGCGCGCGCTGGAGCGTCGACGGACCGCTCGCCGTGATCGGCGGGCGCGTGCACGACGGCGTACTGCTGACGCCGTCCTACCCCGACGTGCTCGCGCGCGCATGGTCCGCGCTCACCTGTCCGAGCTCCGGCGAGGTGCTGCTGTCGGCCGCGCCCGGCTACGAGTTCCTCGACTGGGGCCGCCAGGCGCACGTCGGCGGCGGCAGCCACGGCTCGCTGCACGCGTCCGATTCGCTCGGCGCGCTCGTCACCTGCGGCGTCGAGCTGCCGAGCCCCGAGCCCGCGCAGTGGGCGATTCGCGACGTCGCGCCGCTCGTGCTCGAGCACTTCGGGCTCGCCGGCGGGCCCGCTGCGTGACGATCGCGAAGCTCCGCGACGTGCGTCCTCATGCGGGCGTTACGCTCGCGTGATGCGCCGTCTGCTCGTCCCGATCGCATGCGCGCTGGGCTGCGCGCTTCCCGCCGCCGCGCACGCCGCCGCGGGCTCGCTCGGCAGCGCCCCCCGGCCAGCGCAGATCGCCGCGTCGGCGCGCTCGGCGGCTACGACGAACAGCCACCCGTCTGCTTCCTCCTCGTCGAGCTCCCCGACGAATCCCGAAGCCCCGATCCCGGTGCCGCCGTCGAACACGCCGCCGGCCGGGCGCCGGCTGTCGCCCAACCGCGTGCTCGCGATCGCCGAACGTCTGCCGAAGATGAAGGCCGTGCGCCGCGAGCACCCGGGCTCCTACGGCGGCGCCTATCTGAAGCAGCCGCTTCACTGGCAGGTCAGCTTCTTCTCGAAGAACGGCAAGCAGGAGATCGGTCAGGTGATCATCGACGATCTCTCCGGCCACGTGCTCGAACAGTGGACCGGCTTCCAGGTCGCCTGGACGATGGCGCGTGGCTACAAGGGCGCGTTCGGCCGCCACGTCAACGCGCTCTACATCTGGCTGCCGTTGTGCGTGCTGTTCTTCGCCGCCTTCTTCGACTGGCGCCGCCCGCTGAAGCTGCTGCACCTCGACCTGCTCGCGCTGCTGTTCTTCTCCGTCTCGCTCGCCTTCTTCAACCACGGCGAGATCTACCAGTCCGTCCCGCTCGCCTACCCGCCGATGCTCTACCTGCTCGCGCGCATGCTCGCGCTAGCGACGCGAGGGGCTGCCCGAGGCGGCATCCTCGGTCGCTCGCGTGCCGGGCACGCCACGCTCCCTGCGTCCTTGCCTCGCGTGCCCCTCGCGTCGCCATTCGGCGCGCGCGAGCCCGGCCCGCTGCGCCTGCTCGTCCCCGTCCCGTGGCTCGCGCTCGCCGTCGTCTTCCTCGTCGGCTTTCGCATCGCGCTCAACGTGACCGACTCGAACGTGATCGACGTCGGCTACGCCGGCGTGATCGGCGCGCACAAGGTCGTGCATGGCGAGCGCCTGTACGGCCATTGGCCGAGCGACAACGAACACGGCGACACGTACGGCCCGGTCAACTACGAGTCCTACGTTCCGTTCGTCGCGCTGTTCGGCTGGAGCGGCACGTGGAACGACCTGCCCGCCGCGCACGCCGCGTCGATCGTCTTCGACCTGCTCGCGCTCGCGCTGATCTTCCTGATCGGCCGCCGCGTGCGCGGCCCGAGCCTCGGCGTAGCGCTCGCCTATGCGTGGGCCTCGTTTCCGTTCACGCTGTACGCGCTCGAGAGCAACTCCAACGACACGCTCGTCGCCGTCTTCGTGCTCGCCGCCGTGCTCGCCGCGACGTATCGCTCGAAGCTCGCGCCGCCGCTGCGCGGTGTGTTCGCCGCGCTCGCAGGGCTGACCAAGTTCGCGCCGCTCGCGCTCGCGCCGCTGCTGGCGACGCACGGCCTGTGGGAGCGGCCGAGCTGGCGCGCGCGCGCACGTGACCTCGCGACGTTCGCGCTCGCGTTCCTCGCGATCGCCGCGCTCGTCAGCATTTCCGCGCTCAGCCACGATTCGCTGCACACGATCTACGAGCGCACGATCGCCTACCAGTCCGACCGTCAGTCGCCGTTCTCCGTCTGGGGTCTGTACGGCGGGCTCGCGGGCCTGCAGGCGGCCGTCCAGATCGCCGCCGTCGCGCTCGCCGTCGGCCTCGCCGTGCTGCCGAGACGCGCCGACGTCGTCGGCCTCGCGGCCGCCTGCGCCGCCGTCATCGTCGCGCTGCAGCTCGGCATCGAACACTGGTTCTACCTCTACATACCGTGGTTCTTCCCGCTCGTGATGATCGCGCTGCTCGGGCGCTACGGCGCGCCGATGACGCCGACCGTGGGAAGCTTCGCATCGTGGCAGGCTTCCGAGTCGCGGGAGAGCCCCGCGGCGGTCACGGCGCGGGCTTAGCACGAGCCGGTCCAGGCGCAAGCTACGTCAGCTTGCCCGCCAACCGCGAGAGCCGGCGGTCGTAGCTCAACAGGTCCCCGCCCATCTCCTGCGCGGTGGCAAGGACGATTGCGTCAGGCAGCCGTAGACGGGTGTGGCGCGCCCGAAGCTCAGCCGCCCGCTCGGCGATTGCGTCGGTGAGGGACACGACCGTGATCCCCATCGCGGTGATGGCCCGCCGCGCCTCCTCAAGACGACGAGCTCGCGCGAAGGCCACGAGCGTCTCGCTATAGGCACTCGCCGGCAGCAGCAGTCGCCGGCCCTCATGGTCTGCTGCTTCAACGTCATCGATCGCGCGACCGTGGTGAGTGTCGGCGACGTCGAGCAGTCCGATCAGGACACTCGCGTCGAGGATCAGCGCTTCCACTCGTCGCGCAGGCGGTCGAGCTCTCCGCTCTTATAGATGCCCTTCGCGATGCCGGCGTGACGCCGTACCCGCGAGCCTCGCGTGGCGATGACGATCTCCCCCTCGCCGACTGGTCGAACGGCGATCTCGTCGCCCGCATGCAGGCCGGCGGCACGCATCGCCTCAACCGGAATCGTGACCTGGTTCTTGGAGGAGACCTTTGGCATAGCCTTTACTTTAGCACTGGATCAGTAAAGCTAAGATGTGGCACCTAAGTACTCGGCCTCGCCATCAACACCTGCTCGATCGAGTCCGCGCGCATTCGCCGTGAGCAGCTGACGAGCACGCCCATCAGCCACGGGTCCTCCTCGGAGGTCTGGAAGCGCACGGGCATCTGCGTCAGCAGCGACTCGATCGCCTGCTCGCGCTTGACGCCGATCACGCCGCCGCGCGGCCCGGTCATGCCGACGTCGGTGATGTACGCCGTGCCGCCCGGGAGCACGCGAGCGTCCGCCGTCGGCACGTGCGTATGCGTCCCGACGACGGCGGTCACGCGGCCGTCGAGATGCCAGCCCATCGCGACCTTCTCCGACGTCGCCTCCGCGTGCATGTCGACGAGCGCGTGGTCGACGTCGCCGAGCTCGCCGAGCGCCGGCTCGATCTCGGTGAACGCCGAGCGCCCCGCGCGCACGTAGAGGTTGCCGCTGAGGTTGACGACGCCGAAGCGCACGCCGTCGCGCTCGACCACGCACGTCCCGTGGCCGGGCTGGCTGCGCAGGAAGTTCGCTGGGCGCAGGATCCGCGGCTGCGAGTCCAGATACGGGTAGATCTCGCGGCGGTGGTAGGAGTGGTTGCCGAGCGTGATCACGTCGACGCCCGCCGCCAGCAGCTCGTCGGCGATCTTCGGCGTGATCCCGAGGCCACCGGCGATGTTCTCCGCGTTGACGACGACGAACGCCGGCTGATAGCGCTCGCGCAGCGGCTCCAGGCAGTCGAGCAGCGTCCTCCGGCCGAGGCCGCCGACGACGTCGCCGACGAACAGGATGCGGGCGGCTGCCGCCTGGCGCTCAGCCATACTCCGGCGATGGTCGGAGGGACGTGAGCGAAGGCGCCGCGAAAGTGCCCGAGCCGGGCCCCGAGGCGTCGCCGCCCAGCCGCGAAGAGCAGCAGCTCGTCGACGAGTCGCCCGCTCGCCAACCCGAGCACGACGAGCCTCCGCGCACGGTCCTTCCGCGCTGGATCCAGCTCGCGGTGTTGCCGATCTCGCTGCTTGCGGTGTGGGCTTTGCTCAAGACGGCCGGCTCCGTGCTCGTGTTGTTCATCGTCGCCGGCCTGATCGCGTTGATCCTCAATCCGGCCGTCGCCTTCCTCCAGCGCCGTCGTCTTCCGCGCGGTCTCGCCGTGCTCGCGGTGTACGTCGGCTTCTTCCTCGTGCTCGCCGGGATCGGCTTCCTCGTCGCCAACCCTATCTCCAACCAGGTGCAGAAGTTCGCCCACAACCTGCCGCATCTCGTCAACGAAGCGAACAAGCAGATCGCGACGTTCCAGCGCGAACTCAACGAACACGGCGTTCACGTCCATCTGATCAAGCAGGGCAAAACCGCGCTGCAGACGATCCAGGACAAAGTATCCAAGAGCGCCGGCAAACTCGCCTCCTCAAGCGCCGGCCTCGCCACCGAAGCCGCCAGCGCGATCTTCAACCTCGTGCTGATCTTCGTGCTGTCCGTCTACATGCTGCTCTATGGCGAGCAGATCGGCCGGCTCGCGCGCAGGCTGATGCCGCGTGGCGACGGCACCGACGCCGACGACTACCCGCATCTCGTCCAGCGCGCCGTCTCGCGCTACGTCGGCGGGCAGCTCCTGTTCAGCCTGATCATGGGAACCTCGACCGGTATCGCGCTCTACGTGTTCGGCCTCGTCGGCCTGTTCCCCGACGGCAAAACGTACGCGATCGCGTTCGCCGTGTTCTACGGCGTGATGGAGCTCGTCCCCTACATCGGCCCGATCCTCGGCGCCGCCCCGCCCGTCGTCGTCGCGCTGTTCACGAAACCGATCTCCGCCCTCTGGCTCGTGCTCCTGTTCGTCGCCCTCCAGCAGCTCGAGGGCCACGTCGTCGCGCCGCAAGTGTTCGGCCACACGCTGCGCATCAACCCGATCCTCGTGATCTTCGCGCTGCTGCTCGGCCTGCACGTCGACGGCATCATCGGCGCGCTCGTATCGCTGCCGATCCTCTCCGTCCTGCGCGAGACGGTCCTCTACCTCAGCCGCCACCTCTCGCTCGAACCCTGGAACCGCTCGGGCGAGAGCCTGCTGTAGTACGCGCGTGGAGCGCAGCGACGCAGAGCGGCGACAGGATGCCGCACGGCGTGGGGATGCAGAGCGGCGTGCCGAGATGGTCCTGCAAGTCGACGCGCTCGGCAAGCGCTTCGGCGAGCGCGTCGCGCTGCGTGATGTCAGCTTCGAGCTGCGCGCCGGCGAGCTCGTCGCCGTAGTCGGGCCGAACGGCGCCGGCAAGACGACGCTGCTGTCGATCCTCGCCGGCGTGCTCGCGCCGAGCGACGGCGCCGTCAGCTACCGCTTCGGTGCGGGTGCGGGTGCGGGTGCGGGTGCGGGTGCGGG
>Ga0210386_10001109_pt1 | contig 24224 bp, 22 predicted proteins | sample IncBWH32OmetaG_FD_160091 | JGI IMG/M metagenome (GOLD analysis project Ga0210386, IMG submission 160091) | Forest soil microbial communities from Barre Woods Harvard Forest LTER site, Petersham, Massachusetts, United States - Inc-BW-H-32-O ...
ATAGCAGGGACTCCAAGCTCCTATAACGTTCTTGGTTACTCGGGAGATGGAGGACCGGGCACCAGCGCTACTCTGGGCACCATGATTTCTTCGGGGCTTGCCGTCGACATTGCAAGTAACATCTACGTCGCCGATAGTGGTAATAACCGGGTGCGGATTCTAAGCCCGACCGGATTCGGAAGCCCGTTCGGCAGCTTCGACACGCCCCTCGACAACACCACCGGTGTCGCGGGCGCGATTCCCGTCACCGGCTGGGCGCTGGATAAAGTTGGAGTATCGAAGGTCCAGGTATGGCGCGAGCCGGTCGGCAACGAACCTGTTGCTTCGAACAATCTGGTCTTTGTTGGCGACGCCGTTCAGGTTGCCGGCACGCGGCCGGATGTCCAAGCGCTCTACCCCACCATGCCTTTCAACAATCGCGCCGGGTGGGGCTACATGCTGCTCACCAATTTTCTGCCGAGCACCTCTGGTCCGGCCGGCAACGGAACGTATAAACTGCACGCGATCGCGACTAACAACGCGGGCGGCCAGACGGATCTCGGCACCCGCACGATTGTTGTAGATAACGTCCACGCCTCCAAGCCCTTTGGCACCATCGACACGCCGGGCCAGGGCGACGCCATCTCCGGCAACGCCTATGTCAACTTCGGCTGGGCGCTCACCCAAAATCCCTACTGCATTCCAACCGATGGCCACACGATAACGGTCGCCATCGATGGGGTGCTAGGTGGCCATCCAACCTACAATCAGAACCGCAGCGACATCGCGACTTTATTCCCGGGTCTATGCAACAGCAACGGTGCGGTCGGATTCTTCTATATCGACACCACCACGCTCGCAAACGGCGTCCACACTATATCCTGGGTGGTCTACGACAATCAGGGACGGGGCGACGGCATCGGCAGCCGCTACTTCACGGTTCAAAACGCGGGAAACATCGCTGCGCCGCAAGAATCGGCTCTGGCAGCTCTGAAAGCCTCGCCGAGGCAGGGCCGTCCGTACATCATCGAAGTTGAGGAGTTGGACCGAATCGAGTTGGACCTCGGTGCAATTTCGAGCGAACCATTGCCGGTAGGATCGACTCTAAAGAACGGCGTGTTTTATTGGCAGCTTGGACCGGGTTTTCTAGGTGAGTACCAGTTCCGGTTCACGCGGCCAGATGGATCTAGCGCGCTAGTTCAAGTCAAAGTTCATCCCAAAAGCTACAACCGGTACTAAGACCTTTCCCGTCGCTCACGGAATGACTGCGTTAATCTAGTGTATATGGGTCCTCTCGAAAACCTCGAACAGTGGGATGAGTTCGTCCAGGAGCGCTACAAGCCGAACAAGACCAAGGAAGAATTCCGGCAGTACAACGAATCCACCCCGCCGGTGGTGCGCGAATTCTATCGCCTGAACCACACCAATCAGACACTCGACTTCGTGCGCCAGAAGAAGCAGCAATACCTGGCGAAGCAGAAGAGCGAGATGGGCATCTGGGAAGCGATGGAGTACCTGAACACGCTGGTGGATGATAGCGATCCCGATACCGACCTCACGCAGATCGAGCACAATCTGCAGACCGCCGAAGCGATCCGCAGGGACGGTCATCCGCGCTGGTTCGTGCTGGCGGGCTTCATCCACGATTTGGGGAAGGTGCTGTGCCTCTATGGCGAGCCCCAGTGGGCCGTGGTCGGCGACACTTTTCCGGTGGGCTGCGCATACTCCGACAGAATTGTTTTCCCTGAGTTCTTCCGAGACAACCCGGATGCAAAGGTTCCCGCTTATCAGACTAAACGCGGAATTTACTCCGAGAATTGCGGATTAAGCAACGTCGAGCTCTCCTGGGGGCACGACGAGTATCTGTACCACATCGTTAAGGACTACTTGCCTGAGCCGGCGCAGTACATGATTCGTTATCACTCTTTCTATCCGGGGCATCGCGAGGGTGCTTACGACCACCTGATGAACGATCACGACCGCGAGATGTTCGGTTGGGTGCGCCGTTTCAATCCCTACGATCTGTATTCGAAGGGAACCGAGCGTCCCAAGCTTTCAGAACTACGGCCGTATTATGACGATCTGGTGGCCGAATACTTTCCCCAGCGATTCGCTTGGTAAACACGAGGCTCTCAGAGTTTTCGTTATCTTAGGCGATAAGTGAACAAGCGAAAGATTGTTGTCTTTGGAAGCGGAGGCCAGCTCGGCGTGGAGCTGGTCCGTGAATTCACCGAGCGCGGCTACTCGGTGGAGGGTTTCGAGCGCACGAAAGTTGACATCGCCGACCCCGCCCGCGTCGAGCAGATTCTGGCGCAAGCCGATCCCGAGATCGTGCTCAACTCGGCCGCCTACAATCAGGTGGACGTGGCCGAAAAGGAGCCGCTGCCGGCCTTCGTCGCCAACGGTCTGGCGGTTCGTAATCTGGCGATGGCCTGCCGCCAGCTCGACACGCGGCTGGTGCACTTCTCCACCGACTATGTTTTCGATGGTACGGCGGGGCGCGCCTATACGGAGGATGATCGTCCGCGGCCGTTGGGCGCTTACGGCGTCTCAAAACTGGCCGGCGAGTTGTACGCGCAGGCCTATCTCGAGCAGCCGCTCGTGATCCGAACCTGTGGCGTGTTCGGACCCGGCGGACTTCGGACCGCGCGCGGCAACTTTATCGAGACCATGCTTCGGCTCGCGACCGCCACCCGTCCCATTCGCGTCGTCGAGGATCACGTTGCTTCTCCCACCTATGCACCGCTGCTGGCCGCGCGCGCAGCCGATCTGGTAGAGCGCAAACAGCAGGGTCTTTTTCACGTCGGAGGCGGCACGCCGATCTCCTGGTTCGATTTCGCGGCCACGATCTTTCGTGTTGCCGGCTTGCGTCCGGAACTGCAGCCGACCAATGAGCGGGAGTATCGCACCGCCGCACGGCGTCCCAAATACTCCGCGCTCTCCAACGCCAAGATGGAGCGTTGTGGGATCGACCCCATGCCGCCGCTCGAAAAGGCCGTGGAAATGTACCTGCAAGCCCGCGAGAGCTACTTCAACAAGAAGTAGAGGTGCGTGCAGTTCCAGCGCAAGATTCGGATGGAATCCCATCCCGTAATCCGCGATACTCGAAAGCGGATGGCGGAAGAACTCACCTGGAACGAAGCATTGAACAGCCTGTGGGCGCGCGGTTATGGCCGTCTCGGGCGGCTGCTATGCCCCAGGCAATGCGAAGATCTGCGGTCGCTGTACGAGAATGCTGACCTGTTCCGCAGCCGGATAGATATGGCGCGCTATCGCTTCGGACGCGGCGAATATCAGTACTTCGCTTATCCACTTCCGGATGTGGTTGAGACACTCCGGCACGAACTCTACAGCCGGTTAGTGGAGACGGCCGCTGAATGGATGAAGGCCCTGAGTTTGCCGCAGGATTATCCGAACGAGCTGGATGAGTTCCTGAAAAGCTGTCATTCGGCCGCCCAGGAGCGGCCCACGCCACTGGTGCTTCGTTACGGAGCGGGCGATTTTAATTGCCTCCACCAGGATCTCTACGGCGACATCTTCTTCCCCTTCCAGGTCGTGGTTGGATTAAGCCAGCCGGGCACAGAATTCACCGGAGGCGAGCTGCTGTTGGTGGAACAGCAACCCCGCGCGCAATCGATCGGGCATGCGATCCGCCTGGAACAAGGCGAAGCAGTGGTTATCACTACCCGCTATCGTCCGGTGAAAGGCTCGCGCGGCTACTATCGAACTAACTTCCGTCACGGCGTCAGTCCGTTGCTCTCAGGCGAACGGTACACGTTGGGAATTATTTTCCACGACGCGACCTGATACGCCGGCACCGGCGCTGGCCTGCGATACGATGAACGTAAGGTATGTCTTTGCTTCGCGACCTACGGCATGCTTTGCGCACACTTTTCCGGAGCCCGGCCTATGCGCTGACTTGTGTCGCAGTGCTGGCGCTCGGCATCGGAGCGAATACGGCCATCTTCAGTGTGGTCCACTCGGTCATTCTAACGCCCCTTCCCTACCCTGACCCTTCGCGGCTGGTGTTTGTGTGGGAACGTTTTCCGAACATGCCCGATCCACCCGGAGGCCGCATACAGGTCGCTCGCAAGAACTATCTCGAATGGAAGCGCCAGAACACAGTCTTCAGCGACATGGCCGCATTCCGGGACATGCCGCTGGACGAAACCGGAATCGATCAACCTCAACGCGTCTCTACCGGCTTTGGCTCCGCCAATCTCTTCACGATGCTCGGCGCGCGTGCGCGTTTCGGCCGGCTGTTCGCTCCCGATGAAGAGCGCAGGGATAACGATCACGTTGCGGTCTTGACGGACAAATACTTCGACCAGCGTTTTCATCGCGACCCGGCGGCGCTCGGCAAATCGATTATCCTCGGCGGCGTCGCGTACACCGTCGTAGGTGTTCTGCCTCCGAAATTCCACCTGCCCGCGAACTGGGAAGGAATGGATCAAAGGAAGCCCGACGTATGGGTTCCTCTGTCACGCCTTTGGAATTCGCCTGACGTTGACTCCAACCGCCAGTTGCTCGTGATGGCGCGGCTCAGACCGGGCGTGTCACTCGCTCAGTCGCGCACCGAGATGGCCGCGATCGCCCAGCGGCTAGGCCAGTCTGACAAGAAGCTGGATGAAGGTTGGACCGTGGCGGTCTTCCCTTTCGAAGTTGAGGACACTTCGCCGACTCTGCATCTCGCGCTCTACGTCCTGCTGGCAGCGGTCGCGTTCCTTTTGTTGATCGCCTGCGCCAATCTCGCCAATCTGACGCTCGCCCGAGCCACTCTTCGTTCACGTGAAATCGCGGTTCGCCTCGCACTGGGCGCCACGCGCACACGCATTATCGCGCAGCTGGTTTCAGAGTCGTTCGTGGTCTCGGCGGTGGGAGCGTTGGCAGGCCTGTTGCTGGCGCATTGGTGTATCAAGCTGATGCTCGCGCTGGAGCCGCCTGACATCCAGCGTCCGGAGCTGATCGGCATCGACCTGCCGGTCTTTGCTTTCGCCGCGTTCGCCAGCATCCTCACAACTCTGCTGTTCGGCCTGGCGCCTTCGATTGCCGCTTCAGGAGCGGACTTGAGCTCCGCTCTCAAGGCCGGTGGCCGGGGCGTTTCCGCGGCACGCTTCCGCAGCCGCCAGTTCCTGATCGTGGTGGAAGTGGCACTGGCATTGATGCTGTTAGCCGGCGCAGGTTTGATGGCCCGCAGCTTTCGTGAACTGATCACCACCGGGATCGGATTCCAAACCGCCCATCTCAGCACTGTAGATATCGCGCTGCCTGAAAAGCGCTATGCCGATGATGCAGCGCGCTCGCGCTTTTTCCGTGCTGTGCTGGACCGGGCTCGCGCCGTACCGAGCGTAACGGCGGCGGCGGTCATCGACAACCTGCCTCTGCACCAAATCTCAGATTCGAACTTCTACATCGCCGGCCGCCCCGAGCCGTCTCTTCAGTCTCTCCCGATCGCCGACACGGCGCACTCCAGCCCGGAGTATTTCGCCGTGATCGGATTGCACCTCGTCACCGGCCGCTTCTTCACCAATGCCGACCTGGCATTCACCGAAAAGGACAGAGACGCAGTCGTCATCGTCAACCAGGAATTCGCACGGCAGTTCTTCCCGGGAGAAGAGCCGCTCGGAAAACGCTTACTGAGCCCGGACAAGAAGCACGCGTCCGAGATCGTAGGCGTCGTGGCCGACTATCGTCCAATGGGCGTGGAAAACGGCGCCAGGCCCCAAATCTTCTGGCCGGATCTGCGGCTACGCATCGGGACGTTAATTGTACGCACCCGCGGCGAGCCTGTCTCGCTCGCCCGCGCGATTCAGGGCGCGATCTGGTCCATCGACAAAGACGTGCCCGCCGATAAAGTCTTTTCCATGGACTTTTATCTGGACGAGTGGCAATCTCAACGGAAATTCAACACGCTCCTGATGGGAATCTTCGCCGGGCTCGCGCTGGCGTTGGCCATGCTGGGCATCTACGGCGTCCTATCGAACCTGGTTGCCTCCCGCGTCCGCGAGATCGGCATTCGCATGGCCATCGGCGCGACGTCCGGCGAGATTGCCAAACTGGTTTTGCTCCAGAGCATGCTTCCGGTAGCGATTGGTCTCGCGCTCGGGCTAGGCGGCACGTTCGCGCTGAGCCGGTTCCTGGAAGCGCTGCTATACCATGTTCAGGCGCGTGACCCGTTGACACTTGCGCTAGCGGTGTGCACCATCCTGCTGATCTCCCCGATCGCTATCTACGTGCCTTTGCGGCGGGCCACCAGCGTCGATTGCACCGTAGCATTGCGTGAAGAGTAGCGGCGGATCAATCACCATCGAGCGTCAGCCGCATTTCATTGGTCGGCCGAAAGCCCAGCTTCTCATACAACGGCCGACCCTCATTACTGGAATGCAAGATGACGGCGCGAATGCGATTGGCTCGGCACCACTCCAGCGCGACCTCCATCAACCGCCGGGCTAACCCCTGCCGCCGGCTGTCGGGATCGGTGTAAACATTTAGAATATTTCCACGCGGCGACCCGGGGCCGACCATGTGCGGCGGCCAGTCCATCAGCCACAAACCCAGGCCAGCCGCTACCGATCCGTCCACTCGAGTCACAAGCCACGCCAGGTACTCGCCTGCTTCCATTTTCCGAAGGAGCCAGGGACGAAACGCCACGATCATCGCATCCAGGACCGCTTGGTCGCGATAGCCCATCTCGAAGAACATCGCCCGGCGTTGCGCCGCGATGATCTCGGAGTCTCCAATGGTCGCCGGCCGAATCTCGAATGTCTGCGCCACGCGAGGTTCCCAGCTGTCACTTGGTCGCGTAGTAACCTTTGCGGGCCTGTACCTTCCAGTCCTTATTATTGGTCTTGATTTCAATTTTGCGGAAAGTGCCGTCCTTATTGGCGTTGGTGGATGTATAGCCGATCGCGTATTGGCTGCGCATCTCGTTCTGAAGCTCGCTGAATGCATCCTGCAGCGGCAGCTTCTTGTCGACATGGAACACGTGGCCCCCAGTCTCTTCAGCCATGCGCCGCAGTTCTGAATCGCTCACGCCTCCGAACACCAGGCCGTGCCCATAGTAGAATGCCCGATCCACATAGTAGAACCCGTAAATGATCGCGTCCGCTCTTTGGGCGGCTTCGATGGCCTGCGCGATTTTGTAGCGGCTTCCTTGATCCTCGCCGTCGGTAATGAGCACCAGCACCTTGCGCCCCACCTGCCCCTTGAGCTGATCGCTCGCCGCCAGATAGACCGCGTCATACAGGATCGTCCCGCGAGGCTGCGAGATGGTCGGCACAGGCCCAGGATGCAACCCGCCCACATCCGAGTTCACTTGCAATCCTTCCAGGCCCCGGCGCAGCAGCGTCGCAGAGTTGGTATAGTCCTGCAACAGTTCCGCCTCCGAGCCGAAGCTGATCAGGAAAGCCAGATCCTGTTTCCGCAGCACCGAGCCGAAGAACTGATACGCGGCGTTCCGTTCGATATCGATCAGATTGCCCTGGCTCGCGCTGACATCGATCAACAGCCCGATCGTCAAGGGCAGATCCGTCTCGCGATTGAAGTATTTGACCTCCTGCTGCTTGCCGTCCTCGAAGATCGAGAAGTCATCTTTGTTGAGACTTCCGACCAGCCCTCCGCGCTTGTCACGCACGTTAAACAGGATGTTAACAAGCTGGACTTCGACTTTGATGGTGGGCTCGTCCTGCGCAAACGTGAGCGGCACGCCGGGCGCCAGGAGCATCGCGGACACGAGTAGAATGGAAATCGTTCGCATACAGATTATATTGGTAGATGCGCCGATCGGGCGTCCCGTTGCAATGCGTAAAGCCATACTCCACCTCAAAAAAGCGGATCCCGTACTCTCTTCCGTCATCAAGCGGGTCGGCCGCTATGGGATCCAATATCGCGAGCCGAACTTCGAAACACTCGTTAGATCTATTGTCTATCAGCAACTGAGCGGGCGGGTAGCCACCGTGATTTTCGGCCGCTTGAGCGCGCTGGCGCCGGGTGGAAAGCTCACCCCGGAAGCTATTCTAAAGCTGACCCCGGCCCGGATGCGAAAGGCCGGATTGTCCAAACAAAAGACCGCCTACATTCGCGACCTGGCGCGCAAGACGGTCCGCGGCGCGCTGAAATTCGAAACCTTGGCCGACATGGCCGATCAAGAGGTAATCGAGCATTTGACGCAGGTCAAAGGCATCGGCGTTTGGACCGCCCACATGTTCCTGATGTTCGCGCTGCAGCGTCCCGACGTTCTGCCAACTGGCGACCTCGGCATCCGAATGGCCATCCGCAAAGCTTACGGACTCGATGAGCTTCCTCATCCCAAGCACATCGAGGAGATCGCCGTGCGCTGGCGGCCCTACTGCTCGGTGGCGACCTGGTATTTATGGCGGAGCTTGGAAGGCCAAGCCGAAATCTAATTTCCCGAGCGCCCCATCAACCTTTGAGAATTTCCCGCGCGGCGTTGTGACCTGGCGCGCCCATCACACCTCCGCCAGGATGCGTACCGGATCCGCATAAATAAAGACCCCGGATCGGCGTCCGATAGCGCGCGCAACCAGCTACCGGCCTCATCACGAACATCTGATCCAGACTCATCTCGCCGTGGAAAATGTTGCCGCCCGTCAGACCGAAACGCTGCTCCAGATCGAGCGGCGTCAGCACTTGCCTGTCGATCACCAGTTCCCGGAACCCCGGCGCATATTCCTCGATCAGATCCAGCACACGATAGGCGAACGGTTCGCGAAGTTCGTCCCAGTGCGAGTCGCGCAGTGTGTAGGGCGCATATTGAATGAAGATGCCCATGATATGCTTCCCTGGCGGCGCAAGCGACGGGTCATACAGAGTGGGCACCGTCAGTTCGAGCAGCGGCGATTGCGATGGGCGGCCGTATTTGGCGTCGTCCCAGGCGCGTTCCACATACTCCATTGAGGGACAAATGTGCATGGTGGCACGATGCTGCGGTCCGTCGCCCGGCAGCGCTTGAAAATTCGGCAGCCCGCTCAGCGCCAGATTGATCTTGCACGACGTCCCTTCGCTGCGATACTTGCGGATGGAATCGAGGAACTCCGGGGACAGTTCGCGCGCGTCCATCAACTGCAGGAACGTCGAGTGCGGCGTCAAATTGCTCACGACCACAGACCCGGCGATCTCTTCCCCACCCTCCAGAGCCACCCCACGCGCCCGGCCATTCTCCACCAGGATCGCTTCTACAGGCGCATTGGTGCGGATCTCGGCGCCATGGCTGCGCGCCGAATCGGCGATGGCGTTTGAAACCGCACCCATCCCGCCGCGCACGAAGCCCCACAGACCCCGGTGGCCGCCCACGCTGCCCATCACATGATGGAGCAGGATGTATGCGGTGCCCGGCGATCGTGGCCCGCCGTTCGCGCCAATCACGCCATCGGTGGCGAGCGTCACCTTGATTGAATCGGACTCGAACCACTCGTCCAGAAATTCAGCGGCGCTTTGGGTGAAGATCTTGACCAGCCCAACGATCTCTTTGGGGCTGAGGCCGCGCAGCTTTCCAGCCAGCTTCAAGTAGTCGACGAAATCGCCGAGCCCGTGCGGTGGAAACTCCGGCGGCGTGGTCAACAGCAGCCCTTCCACCACTTGCGATAGCCGCTCCAGATGGTCTTCATAAGCGGGAAAGACGTCGGCATCGTGCTTGGAGAACTTCGCGATCTCGGCCAGCGTCTTCGCGCGGTCCTGCCACATGAATAGATACCGGCCGTCCGGAAATGCCGAAAAGAACGCCGGATCCTTTGCGTCCACCTGGTATCCGAAGCGTGGAAGCTGGAGTTCACGGATGATGCGTTCTTGCAGTAGACTCGTCAAATATGACGCTGTAGAAACGCGGTATCCGGGCCAGATCTCTTCGGTGACTGCGCAGCCGCCCACGATTTCGCGACGTTCCAGCACCACCACCTTACGGCCCGCGCGGGCCAGATAAGCAGCGCAGACCAATCCGTTATGGCCGCCACCGACGATTATCGCGTCATACTTATTCACAAGAGGACTGTACCACTCCGATACCCACCACTAATCGTGAGGCTTCCGCACGTCGAATATCCAGATGCCGCCTACCCGGCCTACCGGTTTTCGCGCGCGCAGCCAGGTAAACGAGCCGGGCGCTTCGTAGAGGTCGTATAGGACGGTGGCGCTGATGGCCACCATACAATCCATATTCTGCCGTTCCCGCGGTTGATTTGTTCTGGCCACATAGCCTGGATGCTCGATGCCGTAATAATCCGGCACCGCGGTTCCGAAATATTCGAGGCAATACTGCGGCGCTGGATGGGCGTTGATGTAACCTCTCAACTTTTTGAGATCCTCACCCCAATCGATATTGGAATCGAGAAGATAATTCGGCCCTCGCCACGTACCACCACTTACTAAGTTGAAGAACGACAGATAGTCGGGAAAGGCCGACAGCGACTCGGCTGCCAGCAGCACACATACAAGGATTAACAGCGGCCCGGTCCACGGCGGCCGTGATTTCACGAGCTCGAAGAAGCCGGCCGCAAGCGCAATGAAGAAGAACGGATAGAAAGGCAGCAGATGGCGAACCCCCAGATCGATGCGGGATGCCATGCTCAAACCGAAGTAAAGCAGAGGCGGCACGAGGATGGTTGCCCAGGCGATGGGCACCTGTTGTACATTTATGCGGAACTTGTTTCGGAAAAGAGCCAGCCCTGCGCCAACGAGTAGAACACCGAACAACAGCAGGTCCGCGGTAGGCGTCTTGACTAAGAAGACAACTGGAAAATAATACCACCAACCGTACTGGGAGAACTGACCGAGTAGGTAACTAAGATGCCCTCCGGCATTATGTTGGGCGAAGTTACTCAGCCCTCGATAGAACGAATTCGCTTGCAGCGACACTACGCGCCCAGTCTGGCAGAGCAGATCCCCGATAGTATTCGTGCAATTCACCGCTGTCTCGAGCGGCGGCCCCGGTCTTTTGACGGCCCATGACGGCACGAAGGACTTCGCTTCAGGCAAATAAACGGCCACAATCGCCACGTATGCAATTGCCGCGACCGCCAGCAGTGAACCTGCGAAATGCAACAGCGTGAAACGTTCGTTCTGTTGCCACCACCGGATCGCATACAAAATTGCAAAGGCGGGTAACAGCATGACAGCTGAAAACTTGGTTCCGACCGCGAAGCCCAGCAGAATTCCCGATAGCGCCAGATGAAGCTTACGCCGCGAGCTGAGAAACGCATCCCAGGCAATGCACGCGGCGAAAATGAAAAACGTTGCGCCTAAATCGGTGGTGGCGTAATGGCCGTGCGCCAGAATGTTTGGATCGAACGCCAGCAGCGCGAGCGCCAGCAGAGCCGGTCCAACGCCGAATCTGCGGCGCGTCCACACCGCCATTAGAAAACCGAGCGCGGCCGTTAACAAAATGATGCTGCTGCGCGCAGCCATCAGCATGGTGTCGGTCGAGACACGATTGTGATACATGAACGCAAATCCGAACCCGATGTCTTCCTTGTTGATCCAGCTCGGATCTTCGACCGGTAGGCGCGGATTGAGATACAGCAGCGGTAGAGCCGCCAGCAGCTTGGCCAGTGGCGGCTGTTCGAGATTGAAGCGCAATCTGCCTGTCTTGAGGTAGGCATATCCGGAGCCCAACTCGAACCCTTCGTCCCACACCTGGCTTTCCTTGGTCGCGGACCAGATCTCGAATCCAGTCAGTAGGGCCAGCAGCAGTCCTACTGAAATCCAAAACTTTAGTTGAGTGCGCGGGCCTTTTGCCACGGATTCTCAGCTCACGCTTTCGGCGCTGTAGCGCGCGATCAGGCCCGTGCGCACGGCTTGATGGTAGATTCGCGTGAAAAATAGCGCCGCGAGAACAACGTATCCGACTGCCAGACCATTGCTCCAGAAGAGCTTGGTGGACGACAACGCCCCGCCTGACACGATCGTTCGCATGCCCTCGAACACATACGAGGGAGGCAGGGCGTACGAAATAGATCGCATCCACTGCGGAAGTGTCGAGACAGGATAAAAGACCCCTGCGAACGGCGAGAGTAGCGCCGGAATGGGCCAGACCAGCCACTCTGATGCCGGACCGAACCGGAGCACCATTGCGCACGCGAGAACACCAAGTGCAATGCCGAACACAAAAAGAGCCAGAAGAAATGGTATCAGCATGAGGCCATAAACGAGAAACGACAAACCGAAAACCGTGCTCGCCAGAACCAGCATTACCAGCAGCCCTACCGAACTGGTTGCGATGGCCGAGAGCACCAGGCCTGCAATGTACTCCGAAATAGAAAGCGGCGTCGCGAAGATATTCAGGAAATTGCGGGACCACACATCCTCGAAGAACGCCATCGTCACGCCTTGCATGACGCGAATGAAGAAATCCCACAGCAGAACCGCACCCAGAAGCCCCGGAATGAAATTGAAGCCGGAAGAAGCGATGGCATTGAGGTACCTGGTGATGAATCCCCACAAGACGATATCGACCGTGACCCATGCAAATAGCGGCATCACTCGCACTGGACTTCCCCGGTACAAATAAAACTGCCGAAGCATGATAGCCGCTATACGGTCGACGTTCATTTGCTAGACCCGCTCCATTTGCTATACCTGCTCGAGCGTAAGCGGCTCGCGCGCCACCGTGACGAACAACTCCTCCAGTGTCGCCTTACCGTGCTCGCCCGGCAAGGTCTTCGGATCGCCTTCCAGCAGAATCTTCCCGCGCGAGAGAAAGAGCACGCGATCGCAGACTTCCTCGACTTCATACATGTTGTGCGAGGTCCACAGCACACCGGCTGTACCGCGCGCCGTGTTCTCTCGAATGCGGGCGCGGATATCGCGAGCCGTAGACGGATCGAGCGATGCCGTCGGCTCGTCCAGCAACAGCAGTTGCGGATCGTTGATCAAAGCTTTCGCCAACCCCACCCGAGTCTGCTCGCCGGAAGAGAGCACTCCGCATTTCACATCTCTGAATTTCTGAAGATCAAACTGCTCGACCAACGCCTCTATTCGCCCCCTCAATTGCTTTACCGCGTACAGCAAGCCGAAGATGCGCAGGTTTTGATATACCGTCAGATTTCCGGGCAGCGGAGCATAGACAGCGGCGAAGTTCGTACGCTCCAGCGCCTGAGTGCGATGCTCGGCGATATCAATGCCCTCAATAAGAATACGGCCCGCGCTCGGCTCCAGAACGCCGAGAATCATGTTGATGGTCGTGGTCTTCCCGGCTCCATTGGGGCCCAGCAGCCCGACGATCTCGTTGCGGCGCACTTCGAACGAAATTCCATCGACGGCGACGGCATTGCCATATAGTTTGCGCAGGTCGACTACTGAAAGGACTGAGGGCATCGGAAGACACTAGTTAGACTCCGCTTCGGAACCACCGCTGCGTGTAGGCGACCGTGCGCCGGATCGCCTCTTTCGCCTCGTCGTCAAGCGCGGCCGCGTCGCCGCGGCATCTTGTGTTTGAAAATACGCCGCGCAATTGCAGAATGTATTTCTGCCCGGCTACCCCGTACGCCTGAGCGTCGGCGATCAACAGCAAAGTTTTCGCAAACATTCCCATCGCTTCATCACGCTTGCCGTTATTCCAATCCTGCCACGCCGCCACATAAAGATCGGCAAAGCCCGCCGCCGGCATGTTCCCCACCGCTCCACGCGCTAAATCGTCCAGAAAGGTGGGGCCGTGCTTGCCCGTGAAAACTCCCTGCAGTAACTGTCCTCGCTTGCGATATTCCGTCAAACGAGGCAGGGTCGCTCCCGCTTCATCCTTCACGTACCGCAGCGTCGGAATCTGCTTAGCCATTCGCAACACCAGGTCGACGCTCATCGGACCGATGGTCTGGACGATCAGCGGACGGCTGCACGCTTCGCCGATGGCCGTGTAATATTCCATCTGCTTTGCATCGTCTTTGCCGCCGTTCACAGGGATCGCGATGATCGCGTCCGGAGCAAGCTTGTCCGCATGGCGAGCGTATTTCACCGCAGTCTCTATATCGGACGCTTGCACGCCGATCACTACCGCCGGACGAGTCTTCGCATCCAGAGCTTTATTGGCCCGAACGAGCGCCTCAGCCCCCGACAGCCTTTCGTCGAAATTTAACAACGGAAATTCGCTCGCCAACTGAGGCCACACCATCCCCTGTACGCCAATGCGGTCGAGAAACAGCACTTCGTGCGCCAGCGTCTCCACATCCAGCGCGCCTGAGTCGCTGAAAGGCGTCTGCATGATTGGGAAGATCCCCTCCAGCCTTCGGCCCGGCGCACCGTAAGCCTTGCGCAGGAACAGCAGCGAACCGCCCGCGGCAGCCGTTGTGAGAAACTCACGTCGATGGATGGCTCTCATGACCATATAATGTTACCGAAAAGGAGATCGCGTATGAAGCCTGTGAAGCCGCAGCTCCTGACCATCGTTGTCCTGCTGGCCGTCGCGCTTACCATACCCACTACGTTCCACAACGCCCGAGCCGCGCAGGCCGGCGTTCCGCGTTTCGAGCCCGATCCCTACTGGCCCAAGCAGCTTCCCAACAACTGGATGTTAGGTCAGGTCTCCGGCATCTATGTCGACTCGCACGACCACATCTGGGTGACCAGCCGCCCGCGAACCTTGGACAACAACGACAAATATGCCGCGCTCAATCCGCCCCAAGCCGACTGCTGCATTCCCGCGCCGCCCATCATCGAGTTCGATCAGGCCGGCAATTTCATCCAGGGATGGGGCGGTCCTGGCCCCGGTTACGAGTGGCCCGATAATGAGCATGGCATTTTCATCGACTACAAAGAAAATGTTTGGGTGGGAGGAAACTCCGACAAAGATACCAACATCCTCAAGTTCACGAAGACGGGCAAATTCCTGCTGCAAATCGGCCATCACGGCAAATCCGGCGGCAGCAACGACACCGAGAATCTGAAACGGCCCGCCGGGATTTGTGTGTATCAGAAGACCAATGAAGTCTTCGTGGCGGATGGCTACGGCAACCGTCGCGTCATCGTTTTCGATGCCGATACCGGCGCCTACAAGCGGCACTGGGGAGCGTACGGAAATAAACCTGATGACACCGTCCCGCGCACCAGAGTCTATCAAGGCCCTGGTCCGCAGCAATTCAACACGGTGCATGGTATTCGCATTTCGAACGACGATCTGGTCTACGTCGGCGACCGCGTGAACAACCGCATTCAGGTCTTCCGGCCCGACGGCACCTTCGTCAAGGAGGGTTACATCGAGCGCAAGACCTCCACGCCTGAAGGAACTGCGTTTGATATCGCCTTCTCACCCGACAAACAGCAACAGTTCCTGTACGTGCCGGATGGCAGCAATAAGAAGGTACAGATTCTCAATCGCGATACGCTCGAAGTGGTCGGTTTCTTCGGCGGGCGCGGCGGACACGGCGCCGGACAGTTCTTCCACATTCACAGTATCGCCAGCGATTCGAAAGGGAACATCTACCTGGGTGAATCGTTCGGAATGCGCGCGCTGCGGTGGAATTACAAAGGAATACGATGAGTCTGGATCCCAAGCGAACCATTCAAGAGCTTAAAGAACTGAAAGCCCTCACGGCCGACGAGAACGGCTCACAGCGTGTTGCCTGGACCGACACCTGGTTGAAAGCTCGGTCCTGGTTCGAGTCCAAACTGGACGGCTTGCCGGTCGAACATCATTTCGATGCGGCAGGTAATCGCTGGGTGACTCTTCCGGGCGCGTCTGAGAAAGCGCTACTGCTGGGAAGTCATCTCGACTCGGTCCCTAACGGCGGCTGGCTGGACGGCTGCCTGGGATTCTTATCCGCATTCGAGGTGTTGCGGCGAATTGCTAGTGAATTCTCGGGTCGTCCACCCATCACCGTTCGCCTGGTCGACTGGGCCGACGAGGAAGGTGCGCGCTTCGGCAGAAGCCTGCTTGGGTCCTCCGCATTTGCCGGAACACAGTCCATCGATGCCGATCGCAAGCGCACCGACAAGGACGGCATTCGTCTGGAGGACGCGCTACGGCGCTGTGGCGTCGACATCGATCGGTCCGGCGAAGCGGGGCGCGAACAAAAGAATGCCGCCGCTTATTTGGAGCTGCACATAGAACAAGGCCCAGTGCTCGAAAGCCTGGGGCTACCGCTGGGAGTCGTACTCGGCACGAAAGGAGTCGAGCGTCACGCCATCACGTTCCACGGCCAGGAGGCACATTCCGGTTCAACACCCATGCTAGCCCGGCACGACGCTCTGGCCGCCGCCGCAAAACTCGCGCTCGAAATCCGTACGATCGCTGGCCGCCATCCCGATGCGGTCTGCACCATCGGCAGCGTCAAGACTTTCCCCGGCATCGTGACTGCCGTGGTCGGGCGCTGTGAAGCCACGCTCGATCAGCGCGACCTGGATGCACAGGTGCTGGCCGGCATGTATAGCGAAGCGCGCGAGGCCAGTGAGCGGTTCGCCCGCGAAGAGAAATGCACAGTGGAGTGGTCGCGGATCTGGAACATCGAGCCCATTCAGTTTCATCCCGCGTTAATCGAACGATGCGAGCAAGCGGTTCAAGAAATAGCCGGACGCGCGCATCGTCTTCCATCCGGTCCATTGCACGATGCAGCCGAGGTTTCGAGAGCCGGCATTCCCACTGTCATGATGTTCGTGCAATCGCTGCAGGGCATCAGCCATAACAAGATCGAAGACACCAGGGAAGAGCATCTGGAACTGGCCGTCCGCGCCTTCGATCGGCTGGCAGCCAAGACCATGGAATGGATCGCCGGCTGACTACTCGGATAACTACCTTTGCCCGTGATGATCCGTATTCATCAGCCGCTTGCCATCGTCATCTACGCATCGGGGCGATTCCTCCAACGGCTCGGTGGACGGCTTCACCACACGCGGCGGCGCAGTCCATGGCGTAGTTAGTACGCCGGGATCATCCACCGTAAACTGATACACCAGGTTTTCGCCGTTGCGCCATAAACGCTCGGTCACATGTAGAGCGGCCGTGTGGAAATATCCTTCTTCGCCGAACCAGGTGTCCTCCACGAAGTTTGTGACGTCCACCACCAGCTTGTCTCCCTCCCAGTGTCCGACCGAGTCTCCGTAGTAAGTGGGATTGGCGTCGGCCCGGTGTGCCCGGCCATCGGTGGGAATGATGCGATACGGATCACCCGAAATGTCTTCATAGAAAAAAATCATTTCGCCCGGCAGTTGAACGATCTTGCGGGGAGAACCGATGCGCGGCACGCCCGGCTTCCCACAATAGAAAACCTGATCCACCTTGCTCTCGTTTTCCGATAAATACTTCACCTTGGCCTGCAACTCGGGCTTGTAAGAGGGCGCCGGCGTCGACGGCAGTTCTCCGGTCACCGGCGTCTTCGCGGGCCTCCGGGAGCTTTGGTCGAGTTTCTCGATCAACACTTTCCCGTTGACCTCCTTCTTCAGGGCCACCGGAGGAAGATCGATCGCAAACGCCCAGATCCCGCTCAGGTCAGGATGTCCGTCCGCCGTGCGCGCCGGTTGAGCAGCAGCTAACACCGGAAACATCAGCGCCGCTGTAATCGCCGAAGAGAAACCGTGCTTCATAGCATTCTCCTGCTCACTTATTCTCCGCCGATTTATTGTCAGCCGATTTATTGTCAGCCGATTTATTGTCAGATGGATTAATCAGCTCCAGGGAATTTCCGTCAGGAAACGTGATTTTCTGAAGATAGCCATATAAAGATCCATCCCGCGCCCGAACACACTCAACGGTTACGCCCTGCCCGATTGCTTTTGCGAAATCAGCCCTGCCCACGCCCAATCTTCGGAACCAGGCCGGTGGATTGCTCTCGAACTTCCAATTCTCCACCGCGCCATTGGCGCCCTTCGCGTCCATGAAGACCACAATGTGCGGATTGATCCAATCCACCTTCGTCACCGTGCCCCTGAGAATGAATCTCTTGGACATATCGAAAATGGCTGAAGGCGAGTGATGCGCCCACGAAGATCCGGCCACAATCAGCAGAATGAGGCCGATTGGTGCACCGGAAAGCTTGTATTTCAAGGAGATCGCTCCTTTCTTGCTGTGGGGCGAGTATATCATTTCCTCACGCCGGCAAACAGGCTCTTCGGAATCATGGCGTGCACGCCTTTGGTTCCGTCCACTAACTGCGTGATGTCCAGATCAATCGCGACGCTGGTGAGCGCGTAAGCATCCTCGCGGCTCAGTTTCTTCTCGTTCACCAGAAAGTCAATGGTTTCGAGCGCGCAGATCCTCGCCGCTTGCGTGAGATCCGGATCGAGCCCCATGGTGATGTAGTGCGTCGGAGTCTCGGCCCGCGGCCAGGTCAGGTGCATATCGTGATGCACGATGAACTGGAAGACGCCCGTCAACGACGTCTCCATGGCCGTGATGTCCACTTCGCCGTTTCCCATGCCCGCATGCCCGTCGCCCACCTCGAACAGAGCTCCTGGCGCATGCACCGGAATAAACAGCGTCGTACCCGCCACCAACTCCTTGTTGTCCAGATTGCCGGCGTGGATTCCGGGGGGCGCGCTATTTACCTTGCCGGCAGCTTCCGGCGGCGCGATACCCATGCTTCCGAAGAACGGCTTCAGCGGAATATCGATTCCCCCACCGAAATGCCCGATGTTGCGCTCCCGGTCCAGCGGAATAATTTTGGTCCGCCCCTGCGTGAATACATCCGCAAGAAAACCGGCGCGCCCGAAACTGTTGTAAGCATACGGGACGTCCAGGCGTATCTCGCGAATGCGAACTTCCAACACATCGCCGGGCTGTGCGCCCGCAATCGCGACAGGCCCGGTCAACAAATGACCGCCCGGTCCCCGGCTTTCTCTGGGCACTTCAGCATAGACTTTGCGAAGCTCGGGTTGGATCTGGTCCGCCGGCAAGCCCGCGCGCTCCAGATTATCCGGATTGCCCGAGACGGTCTGAATCTCCACCACATCGCCGGATTGCACCGTGAGCACCGGCTTAGCGCCCGCCCAGTAATATCCCCACGCCAGCGTATCGGGGGAAACCTTGAGCTTATGCTCAGCCGCCGTTAGCGCTGTCGCGGCGGCGATCACAAACAACAGGAAAGATCTCATCATTTCAGCTCCACTTGAATCTCCACCGCGGTTCGATCCCCGATGTTTTCGGTTACGTGCTTCAGCGCATCGCGCCAGGCAATCTCGCCGGGCCGGCGCGGATTGTCAACGGTTCTTCCATCTCCCAGAGTCATGGTCGTATGCAGTTCGGTCAGATACACCACCACATAATGCGGATGCTCGTGCATCGGGCTCTTCAGATGCGGCGCCAGAATCGTACGAAGCACACGTACTCGATCATTTTCTAACGGCACCGGGTGATACTCGCGATCCAACTTCACCGGGTCCATTTTGATGGGCGCCGTTTTGTAATCGGCCGGCCTGGGCTTCAATTCGATCACCACCGCCTCCAGCGGCCGACAGGATGCTGGTGCATCGGCGTTTTTCCATGCGGGCCGCGCTTCACTCGCAAGACGCGAACCCAATTGTTCTCGATCTCCGCTTTGTAATCCGGACTGACCTGGGCCGGGTCTTGCGCCGCCACAATCGCGGCACATCCCACCCACATCGCCAATAACCGCGGAAGCATTCGTTTTCTCACTCTAAGAACCAGGCGATGCGAATATGGCCACCGCCAGTGGCGGCAGCGTGATCGACAGGCTGTGATAGTGATTGTTATATCCGATCGGATCCGACATCACGCCACCGGCGTTCCCCAGGTTGCTGCCTCCGAACATCTCCGCATCCGAATTGAAGACCTCGCGATAATAACCGGGGTCCGGCACGCCTACCCGATAATGCAGCCGCGGCACCGGCGTGAAATTGCACACGAAAAGCAGGAATGGATTTCCGCCCTGCGGCCGGCGGATGAAGGAGATCGTCGATCCGTCTACATCGCGGAAATCGACCCATTCAAAGCCGCCCCAGTGATAATCCACTTCATAGAACGCAGGGTGCGTCCGGTACAGCCAGTTCAGTTCCCGTACGAATACTTGCAGCTTGCGATGAAACTCGAAGTGCAGCAGCTCCCACGGCAATCCGCGCTCGTGATTCCACTCGTCCCAGTTGCCGATTTCCGACCCCATAAACAGCAGCTTCTTCCCCGGATGCCCGTACATGTACGCCAGGAACGCGCGGACATTAGCGAACTTCTGCCACATATCGCCCGGCATCTTGCTCAGCAGCGACCGCTTTCCGTGCACCACCTCGTCATGCGAAATCGGCAGCACGAAGTTCTCCGTGAAGGCGTAAATCATGCTGAAAGTGATGTTATTGTGATGAAATTTGCGATGGATTGGGTCTTTTTCGAAGTAATCCAGCATGTCGTGCATCCATCCCATGTTCCACTTCATGGTGAAACCTAGCCCGTTCAGGTAGACCGGCCGCGACACGCCCGTAAACGCGGTGGATTCTTCGGCGATGGTCATGGCGCCCGGCACCTGGTGCGCCAGTTCGTTGAAGCGGCGCAAAAAGTCGACCGCTTCCAGATTCTCGTTGCCGCCATACATGTTCGGAATCCACTCGCCCGCCTTCCGCGCATAATCCAGATACAGCATCGACGCCACCGCGTCCACCCGCAGACCATCGATGTGATAAACCTTCAGCCAAAACAGCGCGTTCGAGATCAGGAACGTACGCACTTCGTTCCGCCCGTAGTTGAAAATCAGCGTGCCCCATTCGCGATGTTCGCCCTTTCGTGGATCCGCGTGCTCATAGAGCGCCGTCCCGTCAAAATATGCCAGCCCATGCGCATCCTTGGGAAAGTGTCCAGGCACCCAGTCGACGATCACGCCGATGCCGGCCCGGTGGCAGCGATCGACAAAATACATGAACTCTTGCGGCGTGCCGAATCTCGCCGTAGGCGCGTAGTAGCCCGTCACCTGATAGCCCCAGGAGCCTGAGAATGGATGCTCCATGATCGGCAGCAGTTCCAAGTGCGTATAGCCCAGGCGCTTGGCGTAATCCACCAGCTTGTCCGCCAGTTCGAGGTAGCTCAGATAGGAATTGTTCGGCCCTCGCAGCCAGGAGCCCAGGTGAACTTCGTAGATCGAAACCGGCTGCTTTAGAGAATCTTTGTGCGCGCGCGATTCCATCCATTCGTGATCGCCCCAGTGGTAGTTCCACACATCGCACACCACCGACGCCGATTTCGGTGGATCTTCAGTCGCGAATCCGTACGGGTCCGCCTTCTGCTGCCGGTAGCCGCGCACCCGCGACCGCACCGAATACTTGTAATTCATGCCTACGCCTGCGCCAGGCATGAAGAACTCCCAAATCCCCGCTGTCCGCAAACGCATCGGGTGCCGGCGCTCGTCCCAATCGTTGAAGTCACCGACCACGCTCATAACTTCCGCATTCGGGGCCCACACCGCGAATCGCACGCCGGCCACGCCATCGCATTCCACCAGGTGCGCTCCCATGGTCCGATAGCTCTCGTACTGCGTTCCCTCGCTGTGCAAATGCAGATCGAATTCCGAGACCAGCGGGGCGAAACGGTACGGATCTTCCACCTCCGCCTGGCTTCCGTTCCACAGCGTGAGCCGCAGCTTATACCGGCCCGGATCGTTCCCGAGCGCCGCAATGAAGAAGCCCTCGGTCCGAACTTTACGCATCGGATGCTCGGCCCCATCCACCAGGACCGCCGCGTCCATGGCCTGTGGCAAGAACGCCCGTACTTCCCATCCAGCATCGGTTCGATGCGGCCCTAATATGCCGAATGCATCGCCGTGCGAGCCGTTAACGATCGCTTCTATGTCCTGCGCAGTCATGCACAGCTATTATTACAAGGTGACCGGTGCAAAGTGCGTGAAAGCAGAGTTACACGTCCACCTGGAAGGCTCCATCGAGGCCGAAACGCTGCTTGCTATCGATCCATCGCTCTCGCGCGAGGACATCGCTGCACACTACGTCTGCCGGACCTTCGACGAGTTTATACAGGGCTACATCTGGGTCAATCGCAAGATCGAAAAGCCCGAACACTACGCCCTGGCAACCCGGCACTTGCTGGAACGATTGGCGGCCCAAGATGTCACTTATGCAGAGATTACGCTCTCGGCCGGAATGATCCTCTGGAAGGGGCAGGACTTGCCGGCCATTTACGATGCGATTTGGCGTGAGTCACAGCGGTCGTCCGTCAAAACACTTTGGATTCCCGACGCGGTGCGCAATCTTGGCCCGGAACCTGCCCTGCCAGTTGCGAAGTTCGCAGTGGAGCGGCGCGGCGACGGAGTGGTCGCGTTCGGCCTGGGCGGCGATGAGGCACGCGGTCCGGCCGAATTGTTTCGCGACGTCTTCGCCTACGCCCGCGATGGAGGCTTGCACTTGGTCTGTCATGCCGGCGAGACCACCGGCCCCGAGTCGGTTTGGGCCGCGCTGGCCATCGGCGCCGAACGCATTGGCCACGGTATCGCCGCGGCGCGCGATCCCGTGCTACTAAAAAAGCTTCGCGAATCGAACGTGCCGCTCGAAATCTGCATCTCGAGCAACGTCTGCACGGGTGTGGTTCCCTCGCTCGCCGATCATCCCGTGCGCCAGCTCTACGACGCCGGAGTTCCCATCGTCCTCAACACCGACGATCCGGCTTTCTTCCACACTACGCTCACCCGTGAATATGAAATCGCCGAGCGATGGTTCGGACTGCCGGCCGGCACGCTAGCTGCAGGCAGTTTTCGCTATGCCTTTGGGTCTCCCTAGATCGCGCCCTCTTCGCCCAACTTCACGCGCACATTCATCGTTCGTCCCGCGCGGTAGATGGTCAACTCCACCGTATCGCCCGACCTTTTGCGGGCCAGCGCGCGGCTGATCGCGTCCTCGCGATCGATCGGTTTACCGTCAATCGCTACGATCAGATCGCCCCCGATCTTCAACTGGGAATTGCCGATCTGGACGTCTTCCCTGCCCCCACGCAACCCGGCGCGCGCGGCCGGCGAGCCCGATTCCACTTCCTGAATGAGCAGTCCGCCCTGGTTCGGAAGATTCAGAGCATCGGCATAGTCGCCCGCTACCGGAACGACCGAAACGCCTAGCCGCGGCCGCTTCCGTCCGGCCTGGAAATCATCCAGCATCAACTTGGCGCGATTGATCGGCATAGCGAATCCGATTCCCACGTTGCCGCCGTTCGGTCCATAGATCGCTGTATTTATGGCGACCACATTCCCCGCTGAATCGAGCAGCGGACCGCCGCTGTTTCCCGGATTAATCGCCGCATCGGTCTGGATAAGGCCTTCTAGAGTCTGATCGTTTTCGCCGCGAATGGTGCGTCCCAGCGAACTCACAATACCGGTGGTCAATGTACCTTCGAGGCCGAATGGATTGCCGATCGCTAGCACCTTCTGGCCCACCTGCAAAGCATCGGAGTCGCCCAGCCGCAGCACCGGCAGCTTCTTGCGCGGCGAGATCTGCAGCAGCGCGACATCATTGGCTGGGTCACGGCTCAGCAGCCGCGCCTTGTAACGCGACTGGTCCGGCAACGTCACTTCCAACAACTGCTCATTGGCCACCACGTGGCTATTGGTCAGGATCTTGCCATCGTCACTGATCAGGAACCCCGAGCCTTGGTCCTTCGCGGGATAAATTTCCCAAAACGTCCTGCGATATACCGTGCTGGTTATGTTCACAGTGGCCAGATGAGCAGTCTTGTATATCTCGATGTTGTTCATCTCATCCGAACTGAGTCCGGCGCCACGCACGGCGCTCGGGCCGGACCAGATTGGTCCAGTGGCGTGCGAGATCGGCTGAAGGATCCGATGCCGTCCCCAGTCGGTCTTAGAGGTGATGTATAGAAACCCGCCTACTAACAAGGCGGTAATAAACAAGACGCGCAATCTCATACTGATAAACTCCGTAGCGAGTTGTACACGGCCTTCACTTGTTCCAGCGTATGCTCCTTGGCGCCCGACGTATCGATCACATAATCGGCCACGCGCACCTTTTCTTCCAGAGGCAACTGGCGGCTGAGCCGAGCCAGCACCTCCTCTTTGCTATACGCACCGCGCTTCATAGCCCGTTCCATTTGTTGTTCGGCGGTACAGACCACCACGATGAGCCGGTCGAATCTCCTATAACTACCAGTTTCAACCAGAATCGCCGCTTCGACAACTACGATAGCCGCCGGGTCGGTCTGTGCGATTTGGGCGATGATCCCCTGCTGCCGAGCGATCACTACCGGATGAACGATACTGTTGAGCTTCGCCAGGCGCTCCGGATTGTTCCAGACCAGCGCGCCCAACTTGCGCCGGACGATGTAGCGGTCCTGGTCCAGAATCTCCTCGCCGAATTCG
>Ga0210386_10001110_pt1 | contig 24219 bp, 24 predicted proteins | sample IncBWH32OmetaG_FD_160091 | JGI IMG/M metagenome (GOLD analysis project Ga0210386, IMG submission 160091) | Forest soil microbial communities from Barre Woods Harvard Forest LTER site, Petersham, Massachusetts, United States - Inc-BW-H-32-O ...
GAGGCGTTGTTATCCAGCGGCGAGATGCCGGCGATCTCGATCACCTGGGCCACGCCGGGCGTGGCGCGCGCGATCGCGGCGGTCCTGGCCATCACCGCATCGGTGCGTTGCAGCGACGCGCCGTCGGGCAGTTGCAGGCCCAGCACGAGGTAGCCCTGGTCCTCGGTCGGGATGAACGCCGAGGGCAGCCGGGCGATGCCCCACACGCCCAGGCCGCCGGCGATCAGCGCCAGCAGCGCCAGCGGCCAGGCATGACGCACCATGCGGCCGATCAGCGAAGCATAGCCATGCTCCAGCGGCGTGTAGGCACGCTCGAACGTGCGGAACAGGACGTTGCGCTGCGCCACCGGCACCGGGGGACGCAGCCACAGCGCGCATTGGGTCGGCTTCAGCGTTGCGGCGTTGATCGCCGAGAGCAGGGCGGTGGCGGCGATGACGATGGCGAACTGGGCATACATGCGGCCGGTCAGGCCGGGCAGGAACGCCGCCGGCACGAACACCGACATCAGCACCAGGGTGATGCCGATGATCGGTCCGAACAGTTCCTGCATGGCGCGCACCGCGGCGTCGTGCGCGGAGAGCCCGCCCTCGAGGTGATGCGCCGCGCCTTCCACCACCACGATCGCGTCGTCCACCACGATGCCGATCGACAGCACCAGGGCGAACAGCGTGGACAGGTTCACGGTGAAGCCCATCGCCGCCATCAGCGCGAAGGCACCGATGATCGTCACGGGCACGGTCGTCGCCGGCACCAGCGTGGCGCGCCAGTCCTGCAGGAACACCAGGATGACGATCAGCACCAGCACGCCGGCCTCGATCAGCGTCTTGTAGACCTCGTCGATCGAGGCGTTGACGAAGCGCGTGGTGTCGAACGGAATGTCCCAGGCCAGGCCTTGCGGGAAGCCGTGGGCCAGTGCCTGCATCCGGGCCCGCACGCTGCTGGCGACCGCCAGCGCATTGGCATCCGGCGCCTGGAAGATGGCGATGCCCGCCGCCGGCTCGCCATTCACCCGGAACGACTGGGAGTAGGTCTGCGCGCCCAGTTCCACCCGCGCCACATCCTTCACCCGGGTCAACTGCCCGCCCGACCCAACCGCCGCCTTCACCACGATGTCGCCGAACGCGGCGGGGTCCACCAGGCGGCCCTCGACATCCACCGTGTACTGGAACGCCTGGCCTGCCGGGGTGGGCGGCGTGCCGACCTGGCCTCCGGTCACCTGCTGGCTCTGTTGCTGGATCGCGCCGATCACGTCGCTGGGCGTCAGGCCGCGCGCCTTCAGCGTCTCCGGGTCGAGCCACACGCGCATCGAATACTGGCCGACGCCGAACACGTTGACGTTGCCGACGCCGGGAATGCGCGCCAGTTCATCCACCAGGTTGATGGTCGCGTAATTGCTCAGGAACAGGCTGTCGTAGTGGGTGCCTGGCGCGGTCAGCGTGACGATCTGCAGGATCGAGGTGGATTTCTGCTGCACTACCACGCCCTGCGCCTGCACTGCCGTCGGCAGAGACGCGGTGGCGCTGGCGACCCGGTTCTGCACCAGCACCTGGGCGAAATTCAAATCGGTGCCGATGTTGAACGTCACCGTCAGGGTGTAGCTGCCGTCGCTCGTGCTGGTGGACTGCATGTACAGCATGCCCCGCACGCCGTTCACCTGTTGCTCGATCGGCAGGGCGACGGTGTTCATCACGGTCTCGGCGCTGGCGCCGGGATAGCGCGTGGTGACCTGCACTGTCGGCGGCACCACGTTCGGATACTGCGCGACCGGCAACTGCACCACTGCGACCAGGCCGAGCAAGACCATGACGATCGCCAGAACGTTGGCGAGCACCGGCCGGTCGATGAAAAAGCGCGAGATCATCTGCGATCACGACTTGCCGGGCGCAGGCAGCGCCGCGGTGATTTCGGACGCTTTGGGCGCCACCTTTGCTCCCGGCACCGCTCGCTGCAATCCGGATATCACCACCCGGTCATCGGGCTGTAGTCCCGTCGCGATCACCCGCAGATCGCCGACCCGGGCGCCGGTCGTGACGGTGCGCTGCTACACCACGTCATCCTTGTCCACCACCAGCAGGTATCGTCCGGCCTGATCGGTTCCCAGCGCCGTGTCGGGCACCAGCAATGCTTCCGCCTGCGGCGTCTGCAACGGCACACGCACGCGCACGAAAAAGCCAGGCAGCAGCACGTAATCGGGATTGGGAAGGATGCCACGCACCATCAGCGTGCCGGTGCTGGGATCGACGTTCGGCGATGCGTAGTCAAGATGGCCTTTATGCGGATAGCCGGTCTCGGTCATCAGCCCAAGCTCGACCGGCACCTTGTCGAAGTCCTTAGCGGTCAATCCCTCCTGCCGCATGCTCGCCCGAACCCGCAGCACGTCCTGCTCGCTAACGGTGAAGCTGACATAGACCGGATTGAACTGGATGATCGTCGCCAGCGTCGTGGGCCAGCTGGCGCCGACAAGGCTGCCGACCGAGACCTGGTGCGCCGTCACCAGACCGTCGAACGGCGCGGTCACCTGCGTATAGCCGAGATTGATCGCCGCCAGCGTCACGCCGGCCTGGTCGTTGGTGACGGCGGCGCGGTTGCTGTCCCGCGCGGCGCGGGCCTGGTCAACCGCCGAGCGGGAGGCAAAGTCGGTGCGGCCGAGCGAGGCCTGCCGCTCATACTCTGCATCCGTCTGCACTGCGTTCGCCTGGGCCGCGGCTAGAGTCGCCTGCGCTTGCTCCATCTTTGCCTGGTACGGCGCCGGCTCGATGACGAACAAGGTATCGCCACGATGCACGGCGGCACCATCGGTGTAGCGGATGTCCTGCAGGAACCCCGAGACGCGGGCGACGAGGTCTACCTGGTTGTAGGCCACGATGTTGCCAGTCGCCTCCAGGTAGGGAGTCACCGCCTGGTGCAAGGCCTGCGCGACGATCACCTGCGGCGGAGGAGGAGGCACAAACTCGGCCTCCTGCCGTTTGCACCCCGCGGCGCTTATTATCGCCAGCAGCGTGGCGGCCGCCAAACGGCAGGCACCTTGCATGATCCGGCCGTCTCAAATGCCAATTGCAGGCTCTGATTACGCACGCGCAAGGTAGTCGGAGTGGAAGTGCGGAGCAAGCGCGACCACCGGCGGATGCCAGGGCCGAACACCTCACCCTGATCTGCCCACTCGTCGCGTGACAATGCTGCGGGCACCACGTGGCGCTGTCCATCCCACCAAGGGGTCACCAATGAGCCCGCTTCACGGTTCCGTGGTGCGGACGCTGGCCACCTTCAGATATTGCGACACGAAGGGGCGACAGTTCGCTTCAGCTGGATATCCCGATGATGTCGGGGGGTTACTGAACGAGTAGGGTCCAGACAACCAACCGCCTCCGACTGAGGCGTTGAGCGGAATTTGGCAGCCGGCGACGGAGCGCCGCAACGGAGCAACTCCGTGAGCGGCAGCGTCTCGATTCACGAATTTCTGCCCCGACGTGTTAATTCAACGACACCGGCCGGCCAATTCTGCCTCAAGGTTCTCGCTGCCAAAAATAGTCCCGTCCTTGAAGCAGTCGCCCTGATTGAAATGTACAATCCCCTGAGGAACCTGGAGCTCGAGGCGCTCGGTGGCGCACCATTGGCCGCCTTCGCTCCGCCGAAACAATCGGCAAACGTCGCCGCGGTGTCTTTCAACTGGCTCGTCGAGCTGTGCCAACGCATTGACCGCGCCTCCCAGCATTGCGGCGGCCAGCAATCCCAGAATTGTCTTTGCCATCACAGACAGATTCCGTCTTCAGCGCAACGGAACTTCCGGACGGGATGCCGGCCCAATTTCTGTTACGAGATGCACTTGCTGCCGTGTGACACGAAACGGGCATGCGAGCTGTCCGGTCAACGAGCCAGGTAGTGTCGTCGTGATGCCGTAAGCCGACGGCCACGCGGTGCGGGGTAGGTAATAGCTCCCGAAGATCATGTCCATCACAGGCAGCATCGATGCGTAATTGCGGTCCCTCGGCTCCGACAAAGTATGATGCCAATGATGGAATGCTGGGGTGCTGATCAACCACTCCAGTGGGCCGAACCTCCATCGTAGATTAGCGTGGATAAGGAAGCCCCACATGGTGAGAGTCAGCACGAGCAGTGCCGACACCGCACCCCCCGAGGGCGTAAGCGGGGTAGCTATTCCCAGGACATAGACCGGGATCAGACCGCACAGCCGGGTGAACACATTATCGATCGGATGAGCCCGGGAACTGATCAGGAAATACACCTCGGTCGGATGGTGATGGATCGCGTGGAAGCGCCAGAGCAGCGGGATTTCGTGTGTCCATCGGTGACCCCAGTAGAAGCCGATTTCGCCTACCACCAATGCCGTCAACGCGCGCAGCCAAACCGGCATAACTGCGACCGTTGCATACACACTGGGCGGAATGACAGCGTGTGCCCCTACAGCAACAAGCGCCAGCGGCGGAGTCAGTAGCAGGCTCGGGATAAGACCGCTGATAAAGTAGAATCCAATATCGCCGGCCAGCCTCTTGCCGAAGAGATTTCGCGAATGCAACGCGGTCAACCGCTCCAGGGGCATAAAGACCAAGGCAAGCAGTAGTAGCCAAGCAGCCAGCCTGAGTACACCGAGCAGCAGCGCGTGCAGATGCAGATGAACCATGATCGAGGATACGAACGCTATCTCAAGCAGCCGGCAACAAGGCAGCACGGTCTTCGCGGCTGGGCAGACACGAAAAACGCCCAGGCGAAAAACCCATCAGATGATCACTTGGCCGCGTTGCCTCGGGCACGACGCCGCCGGATGACTCCCCCAAGCCCGACAAGGCTGACGCTAAGAAGCGATAGAGTTGCCGGCTCAGGCACTAGCGACGGTGAATTGACCCCAGCCAGGAACACGGTCGGCGGCAGATTTGTGGTATCGCCGCCGTCACCCCAGGCTAGAAAGCTCAGCGTTTCATCCGCGGCGGTCGCGGTAAAGCTTAGTGCGACCTGGTTCCAAGCGCTCACACCCTCAGATGGGGTGTCCATCACAGTGGATGCATCCTCTTCGTCCGAACCATCACTGACAGTGCAGGGGCTGGAAGTGCAGTCCACCGTGACGGGGTCATTCCCAAGAAACACCAACCACTGCTCGGTCGTGGGGCCGCTAAATCCCTGTTGCTGACCGGCCGCTTGCCAAAAGCTCAGCGTGTAAACCGTTCCGACAGAAAGACCGGTAAGATCCTGCTTGAACTGGCTCTCATAGGTTGGATTGCCGTCCGCCTGCACGAAATTGCCGCCAGGGGGTGGATTCGCGAACGGACCGTAGACCGGAAAGGAATTCGCGCCACCGCCGTATTGGGTTGCCGTGCCGGGGGCATCAATGAAGACCAAGTCATTATTGACGACCGGGCCACGATACCAGTCGGCTGGGTCTACGGTGTTGAAATAGTCCTTGGGTGCCGGACCGCTGTAGTCGCTAAAGGTGAGGTTCTGTACCGGCAGAACATCCGCGAGTGCCGAAGCACTCATGCTCACCGACAACCCAATTACTGAGAGAGATAGAGCAGCATACTCACGCAACAGTGAACGCATGGCAGGTATCTCCCCAACGGCATTTTTGTGCGCTTATGAATACGCAAATCGCGTGCCGCAACAAAAGGTGTAACCTTTTCAGACCCTTTGCGGGCACGCCGGATTCCATCGGAGCAGGACTGTAAAATTTTCTGACAACGCGATGTGACGGCATGGCGGAGCGCTCGGGGGTGGACCGGCACTCCCCGAACATGTGGCCGGCGCCTCTGTAGAAGGCGGTTGCGGCTTGGTGACGCCAATCGACGTAGAGGCCGGCGCACCGCAATGGCGACACGCAGATCACGACTGCGCCGGGTCCCGGGATGAAAAGTCAGCTCCAACGCCACAGCTGAAATGCCGTCACGACCGGGAATTGGCCGCCGCCCGCCGGTCCGCAGCGTGCGGACCGTCAGTAGAGTCCACCGCGTGGCTTGCGTCAGTAGAGTCCCCTGTCAGCCGATGCCGAGCCGTCGTGCCTCGGCCTTGGGGACTGCGGGTGGCGAGGGATGCAGGACGACGCCCTGCTTGTCGGCATCGACCCGCGCCTCGGGATAAACGGCCAGGGCGAGGCTGAGCGCCTCCAGAAAGGTCGGCTTGATCTGGCGCACCAAGCGGAAACCGGCGCCGGATTGGGCGTGGATCGCGGCCCAACTGACCGGTGTGGATTTGCTGAGGGAATGAAGCCTCCCAACCAGATGTACACGTCGATCGCCAAGCTCCGGGTGTCGATCGCCTGGATAGCTTCCTCGCGCACCGGTACCGGGTGCTCCTTCAGCGAGGGCCAGAAGCTCGGGTCGAGGCGAACTCGATCCTGCCAAAGTGAAGGCTGCTCATCGTCAATGACGCTAGCGAAAGTGATGGCGTCCTGGACAAAAGCCCCATTGTGGCGCCTTTCGGAACCGTTCTCGCGGTCACTGGGCCCGATAGGGGCCGATCTATGCAACAAGATGGCGGAGATGTCGCATTTCAGTTGTGGCTTTCAATCGGCTGGCACGCGACCACACCACGTAGATGAAACGAGCAAGGGATTACCATGCTATCATTTCACTCTGACCCCTCCATCAAATCGAACTACCTCGCGCGGGTGGCTGGTCACGCCGAGGCAGATGAGATCGTCAAGGGACGATATTGGGAGAACGGGAAAGGCTGCGCAGTCGGCTGCACCATCCACGGAGAGACCCACGAGAGTTTCGAGCGCGAGCTTGGCATCCCGCAGATGCTGGCATGGCTGGAGGATGTGATTTTTGAAGGATTGCCCAACAGGCTCGCGAAGAACTGGCCGGAGCGGTTCCTATCATCGATCGCTCCCGGAAGGGATCTTTCCCCGGTCGGATGGCAGTTCCTGCACTGGCTGCTGACGGAGAGCGGATTGGCCGAGTTCGATCACGTGCTGATCAAGGCCGCGGTCGCTCGATGCGTCGAGACGCTGGTGCCGCTAATCGATCGTCGGCCGATCAACGTAAGCGCAGCCGAACACGCGGCATCAGCAGCGAGGGCTGCCATGCACACCGTGTCGCGCATCGACGTCCTGCCGGACGCCGTGGCCTGGAGCGCGGAGAGTGCGGCGCTGGCGGCAGAGAGCGCCGCACTCAGCGGGATTGATCCCGCCGCGAGCGCAGAGCGTGCGGTGACAGCCACCAGCGCGGCGATCGCCGGCAGCAAAAATTACATCAGGATGAGCGAGAAGCTGCTCGTATTACTCGAAGCGGCGTAACCAAAAAAAGAACAAATAACCGGCGAGAACGTCACAAAACGAAGCGACCGTCTACAACCTGGGGGGGGTTGGATCGCACCGCCGGCGCGACACACGCTGCCGCCGTAATCGGACGGACTACATTGGCCCCCCCCCAACATTCATGTCACCACATGCGAGGTAGCGGCCGGGTGAACTTAGCGGTTGGGCCTTTGCACCAAGTGATCGGTGAACTGATCCACCAACGGCCGCAGAGGGCCAGGATCAAGGTACCAAATCTTGCTCGCGGGTAGCGTGGTCGAATTCGACATGAGTGTCCTCCTCGATGCGGCGCGCATCGAGGGGAGATCATAATTATGCGGAGCAGAATGGCCTGGTACGCGAGCGCATGCTAGCATCCAGCGCCTGGCTCCGCATAACCGGAGACTCCGCATATCGGCGCATGTCGGTGTGACCGCATGCCAGCCAAACACGCACATTGGCTGCTGGTGCGATCATCCGCGTAGTGCCGCGATCAAGGGGCGCAACAACGGCAGTTGCGCTTCTCGCTTTATATAGAGGCGTGTACCGTCCGGCAGGCAGATCTCAATGCCACCCGCATTACCCGTGTCCGGCACGGGCTGACGCAGCGGAGGTGCAGAGGTCTCTGGCGAGCTCGATATCAGGTGGACGGGAACGAACTGCGGCAGGCACCTGGGGCCCAGCCGACCTTCGCGCACTTGGCGGCGCCAGTTGAACAGCAGGCTGGGATAAACCTCATGGCGCGCCGCCACCTCGGCGATCCGGACACCAGGCTCTTCCGCCTCAGCGACGATGCGAAGCTTCTACCGGGCCCGGTCGCGGCAGCCTCTGCGCTAGTTGCGCAGTGCGACTCCCCTAAGAGGCTACCAAGCATCGCCAGACGATCCGCCGGTCGAAGTTGGCGACGCGGGGCACCCCTGTCCGGAGAAAATCAGGCCTCCCGTCCCGACGGCCGAGTGTCGGCCAAGTCACGGAAGAGAAGTCGCTGCCGAAGTCGAGATATCGACGACAAGTCGCCAGCGCCCATCGCCGTCCCGCCTCCACAAGGTGTTGTAGTTTATCTCCCGCGTCTTAAGCTGCTGCGGCGCCAGTTGGATCGTCAGGCTGCACACGCCGACCGCATAACCCATCTCTCGCGTTGTCTCGACCCTGTGCACGGCCAGCTTGCGGCCTTTGATTTCGGGCCGGGCGCTTGCTGCACGCCAGAAGGCTTCCACCGCCGGCCTGCCCTTGATGACGCCCGTGTTTTCGCCGATCAGCCAGGCGTCGTTGGCGTAGAAGCGCGCCATATGGGCGAAGTCGCGGCGATCGAACGCGTCCTCGAACTCCCGGGCAAATCGGCCGACTGAAGACGCTTCGAAAGGCTCCAATCCCGTTTTCATCATCCTCGCATTCTCCAACAGATCAAACCCATCGCGCCGCCACTACGCGCACAAGCGACGCAATCACGGCGCCACACAAGCACATCATGGTCCGCGGTTAAGCGTGCGCGGGCTACGCCGATCATCGCCATGACGCGAACTTCAGCCACGGCTTTCTTCCGAAAGCGGTGGAACCGCGTGATAGTCGTGAAGTATCCTAAGCAAACGCAGCAGCTCTGGTTCTGTTGCAAAGTCTGGGCATTGATCGCGGACCACCCGCTCGACGATCGCGTCGCATCAAGTTAGGCGGCAACCCCGAATAGCTCGGCGATGAAGGCCGCCTGTGCCCTCATGTCTCTGCCGCCGATCTTCCGAACCTGCCCCTTTCTGATCATCGCCATTGCCTCGAAGCCCGCCAGTGTTCGTCGCGCCGTCCAGAAGCTGCCAAAACCGAGCCCAGGACCGGTCAGGCGTTTGATACCTCGGTGGTCCTGCTCCAAAATGTTGTTCAAGTATTTCACCTGGCGTAACCGTGAGCGCCACCACAGCTCGCCGTCCGCCTTCATCTCCGCCGCTGCCTTTGGGTAGGCGGCGTTCTTGTCCGCCGTGATCGTGCGCGGGTTCACGGTATGAGGCTGGCCCAACGCCTTGCGGAAGAAGCGCTTGGCCGCTTCCGCATCCCGCTTGGCCGAGAGCAGGAAGTCGATAGTCTGGCCCTGGCTATCGACCGCTCGATACAGATAGGTCCAGCGGCCCTTGATCTCCACATAGGTTTCGTCCACGCGCCACGAGCCGTTGCTCATTCGCAGATGTGGCCGGATCCGCTTTTCCAGTTCGGCGGCGTAGGCTTGGATCCACCGGAAAATGGTGGTGTGATCGACCGAGACGCCGCGATCCTGCAGCATAAGTTCGAGATCGCGGTAGCTGATGGGGAATTGGAGATACCAGCGCACGGCCCAAAGGATCACCTCGGCATTGAACTGTCGCCCCTTGAACTGCTCCCTCCGATCCCCCATTGCCGTCCTCGTTTGGCCTCCAACCGCACCGATCTTACCCGCGGGACAGCAGCGTCCAAAGCTCGCAACAGAACCGATCGGCGAACGTTTGTATTGTTCCCGCCATCCTTTCTCTCCCACCGACGGCAGTTGACCTTGCCACAAGCTGAATCAGGCCTGTTGACATGGATCAGGCGATCCGCGAGCCGCCTCAACACATTTCTCAGCGTATTATTATCTCGACCCGCCGGTTCTGTGGTTCGCGCACGCCCGGGCCGGTAGGCACCAGAAGTTGCGTTTCGCCGAAGCCCTGTGTGGTGATTGAATCCGCCGGGACACCGTCCTTGATGAGCTCGGCTTTTACCGCGTTCGCGCGACGGACCGACAATCCCATGTTGTACTGCGGGGTGCCGGAGGTGTCGGTGTAGCCGTTCACCTCGATCCGCGTGTATTGCACGCGTGTCGAATTGTCCGCGGCCTCCCGAATGATCCGACGTGCCCGATCGGTCAGGGAGGCTTTATCCCAATCGAAGAACACCAGGTAGGAGCGGGAGGGCGCCGGCGCGGGCGCCGCGACCGGGGCTGGCGCCCCCGGCGGTGGCGGCGGCGTCACGCCAAAGTTGTATCTTACGCCAAACAAAAACGTATTGTTGTATTCATGTCCCCACTGCATCGTGCCAAATCGTGAGGTCCTACCTACGACCGGAAAAATAGCCGATAGTCCCGCGTTGTAGGTGCGCGTTCCGGTTAACGCAATGATACGATACTCGGCCGTCAGGGACAGACCGGGCACTTGTGCGATAGGCACGGCCGCACCGAGTATTCCCTGGGCGGCGAACGACGCTCTGGTGTCACTCGAGCTTAGCACGGGCGAGAGTGCTATCGAGGTTCCCGTGGCCGTGAAGTTCGACAGATGCGCCCGTTGGTAACCGATGCCCACCCCGACATAGGGCACGAGCCAAGGCACGACATCAACAAAATCATAGGCAACATTGAACATCGGCCCCCATAGCCGTTCGGAGCCGCTCGCTTTCGTGCTGGCGCCAAAACCGGCGGGGTTCACGCCGCTGAGATTGTTGAAGCTGTTTCCCCGATAGTCGAATTCGGCTTCCACCCTGAGACCATTACCGAAGCCCCAGCCGATCGCACCGAACGCAGCACCACCTATATTGGTTCCTACGTTCAGATTCGGTGTACTAAGGCCACTGCTGAGCGACTGGAGATTGGAACTCAGGTTCTTGATGGACTCATTTCCTTTGAGGTTGAACCCACCTGCTGCGCCAATATAGAGACCGGAGACTGGATAGCCCAGTTGCTGCGCATGCACCCCGGAAGATATACCCAAGATCACAGCGGTCAGCAGCGGGAGGCGCCGAAGTATCCTCAGTGACTCTGTCATTGCGCTTCCATTCTCGCTTCGTGAAGTATCTCGAGAGAATTCGACCCTGACTTGGCGAGTTTCCTCCCGCCGCCGGGCTTCCCACGTGGGAGCGCAGTGTTGGACCGTCGACTGTGCGCCGTCCATCGGTACTTGTACCCACCTTGCGGTGGCAACACGTACAACGCTTGAATCGTGCGCGCTGAGCGCTTAAATCGTAATCTGTGCGAAGGGGGCAACGCCGCCGTATGACAAGCCGGGTCCTCACGTGGCAACCACGGCTCGCCCCGGACATGTGGGGGGCTCGACATACGGTGATCGTCATTTGCGCCTACGCGCCGCTGTACGTTGCACTGGATTGGATTAGTTTGGTTCAGGTGCTTCCCGGTGTCGGATTCACTTTGTGGAATCCGCCACCGGCTGCTAGCCTTGCTCTTCTGTTGCTTAGGGGACTGCGGTTTGCGCCAGCGCTCTTTGTCGTAGGCGTAATCTCAGACGGTCTGGTTGGGGGTTTCCCACTAGGCATCCAATCGACGATTGTGAGCGAATTGATTGTCGCCGCAGGATATACCGGGGTTGCCGCCGCACTACGGCGTCTTAGTCATGCCGATCAGGGGTTCCCGCGAGTAGCGGATGTTGTCTGGCTGCTGCTCATTGTGGGTGCTGGCACTTTCGGCGTGGCTTGCCTTGTCGTGACGGCGCTCAGGATGATGCACGAGTTGCCAGCGGATCTGACCGTACCTTCGATATTGCACTTTTTCATTGGCGACCTGACCGGAATTGTTGGCCTCCTGCCTGTGTTGTTGACCATTCCACAGACATGGGACCGATGGAGGGAACTGTCGCCGCTGAGTAGGGTGTTCGATCCTGGGATCTTCGCAATTGGACTAGGTTTCGCGTTGTCGGTGGTGTTTGGCGTCGCGCGCCCTTATGAACTGCAGTTCTTCTACCTCCTGCTTCCTCCGGTGGTCTGGATAGGTGTTCGTCACGGGTTGCCGTGGTGTGCCCTGGCCATTTTGACTGAACAACTGGTCCTGATATTTGTTATCACCGAGCTTGACTACCCGGCAGCGGACTTTCGGGCGTTTCAGACTGTTTCCCTCGCCGTTGCAGCTACGGGCCTGATACTTGGTGCCGTGGTCAGCGAACGTCAACGAGCCGAGCGCTCCTTACGCCAACAGCAGGCGGAGCTCGCTCGAGTCGCCAGGCTCACCACCGCGGGCGCATTAGGCGCCGCCGTGGTGCATGAAATCAGTCAACCGCTCGCCACCGTGGCAACTTACGCGTACGTTTGCCGGGGCCTCCTTGCGTCGGAACCCGCCGATCTTGAACTGCTGGGCCGGACGCTAGCCAATGTAGAATCCGAAATCAGTCGGGCTGGCCAAATCATTGAACGGCTCCGGGATTTCCTGAGGAGGGGTGAGCCACGGTGGAGTACGGTTGATCTTGCGGGGGTTACGCGCAAGGTGGTCAGCGTGCTTTCCGACGAGGCTCGAGCACACGGCGTGGCCGTCCGGATTGATGGGCGGCCGTTGCCTCTTATCACGGGCGACCACATTCAGATAGAGCAAGTGCTTGTTAATCTGATCCGGAATGCGATCGAGGCCGTAACCGAATGCGGCAACCGCGAGCGGTGGGTGTGGATCCGCCTCCGTCAGGTTGACGATAGGGTCGAGGTCGGGATTGAGGACAATGGCCTGGGCGTTTCCCCTGAGATTTCTCAACATCTGTTCGAGCCCTTTGAGACCAATAAACAGCGCGGTATGGGGCTGGGCCTGTCGCTCAGCCGCGAGATTGTCCGAGCGCACGGGGGAAGTCTCCAGTGGGACGCGACCTTCGTGGCCGGGGCGCGCTTCGTACTGCGTCTACCTTGTCGCAGGGTCCTAAATCCGTGACTGCGGGAACCGTATACGTCGTTGAAGACGACGCGGGGATGCGCGGCGCCGTGTGTCTTCTACTGCGAAATGCCGACTTCGATGTTCGCGGCTATTCAACCGCAGAGTCGTTTCTGGGCGACGTAGACTTTTGTCGGGCGATCTGTCTTTTGACCGACGTACGGCTGCCCGAGATGGATGGCATCGCGCTATTCCGACATTTGGTCCGGCTCGGCACGGCCCCTGCGGTCGTTGTGATCACCGGCCATGGGGATATCCCTATGGCGGTAGCTGCATTAAAGGAAGGCGTCGTGGATTTTGTGGAAAAGCCATTCGATCCTGGCATGTTGTTGGACAGCGTGCGCGAAGCGTCACACCGCGCCGCCGCCAGTTATCAGCGCCAAGCGGTGGCAGCGGATGTTGAGATGCGGCGATCGTCACTAACGCCACGCGAGACCGAGGTTCTCTCGTTCTTGATGGAAGGGCATCCAAACAAGGTGATTGCAGAGAAACTCCAAATGAGTATACGCACCAGTGAGCATCATCGCGCTCATATCATGGAGAAGTTCGGCGCTCGCTCTGTCTCGCACCTCATCAGGATGTTGCTCAGCACCAGCAAAGAGTAGTTTTCCCAAGCTGAGTGCGAACAGGTGTGCGCGTAGCCGCGTGTTGGGCGCCTAGAAAGAAGAAGTTTTGCATGGAACGGGCGACTCGCTGCGTCGGCTCCAGGTCGCGCCGTTGCGGTGGTTCGAGCGCATGCCGCCCCTGGATAGCTGGATCGTCGATCTCCGGCCACCGCTTCATCGCCTCCAGATTCTGCTAATATACTAGCAACGCTTGCGCCCCTCCAAGCGATGCCATGTTCTGCCGCGGAGATATTCGGCCAGCCTGCGAGACGCGTTGCGCAAGTCGACACCTTACGTCACTGCTACCGGGTCCGACACCCGCAGCGTTGTACCGCTGCCACCCCATGCTTGCGCAATTCAATTCGGTGCTTTGGAAGCCGCGCAAACACGGATGAAGCGGCACAGAGGCGCGAACTTATGGGAAAGGAAACGTCAGGTCCCAATGGCCCAGATGGCCTGTCAGTGGCGAAAAATGTGCGTGTGGACTGGCTTGTGCGACATATAGCCTCTTCTGGGTACAAATGCCTATAGACGTGATGGGGCCTTGCTCCCTAGATGTTTCGGACGACTGGCGTCACGGCTACGCGGACTTCTTAGCACTTCTGGCCCCAATACCTCCGCCGTAGGACCGGTCTACGGTAATGTGCCCCGCTGAAGCGGTGCCCAGTGCGAAATGTGTCGTGGCGCACCACGCCAATGCCCGATGTGTCGTGACCGAAGTCGTGCCAATGACAGCACGGAAGGACTAAAATGGACACGCATTTGCAGGCCCTTTCCAGTGGCACAGCGCTGGTGAGCAACGGCGAGATCGGCGCCTTGCGAGGCGTGCTACGAGGCTGCGTGCTGCTGCCCGGGGAGCCGGGCTACGACGCGGCGCGAGCCCTCCGGAACGGCATGATAGATCGCCGACCCGGCATGATCGTCCAAGCATTGGGGGCTGCGGATGTGATCCATGGGGTCAACTTCGCTCGCGAGCACGGCGTGACTTTGGCGATACGGGGCGGCCGTCACAACGTCGCGGGTAATGCGATCTGCGAGGGTGGCATCATGCTCGATCTCTCGCGAATGCGCTCGGTGCACGTCGATCCAGCCACACGCCGTGCGCGCATCGAGGGTGGCGCGTTGCTCTCCGACGTGGACAAGGAGACCCAGGCGTTCGGTCTTGCGGTTCCGGTCGCCATCAGCTCGACCACCGCCATCGCCGGGCTCACCCTCGGCGGTGGCTTCGGCTGGACCAGCCGCAAGCTCGGCCTCGCGATCGATAACCTGCTTTCTGTAGACATCGTCACTGCCGACGGCGTGCTCCGCCGTGCCGACGCTACACAGCATCCAGACCTGTTCTGGGCTGTGCGCGGCGGCAGCGGCAATTTCGGCGTCGTGACGTCGTTCGAGTACCAACTGAGCAGTCTCGGCCCACAGGTGATGGCCGGCCTGCTGCTTCACCCCCTCACTGATGCTCCGACGCTGATGCGCGAATATCGGCGCCTAGTCGCCGGTGCACCGGACGAATTGACCGTCTGGCTGGTATTGCGCAAGGCGCCGCCGGTGCCGTTCGTACCGGCGGAGTGGCACGACAAGGAAGTACTTGTCATCGCGCTGTGCTATGCAGGGCCGATGGAGGACGGGGAATCCGCCGCCGCACCGTTCCGTGCCCTTGGCAAGCCCATCGTCGATCTCGTGGGTTCGCATCCATTTGTCGACTGGCAGGCGACATTCAGCCCGCTGTTGACGCCAGGGGCGCGCAACTACTGGAAGAGCCACGACTTCAAGGAATTCACCGATGCTGCCGGCGAAGCGCTGCTGAATGCGGCCTGGCGGCTGCCCACAAGCGAGTGCGAAGTGTGGGCGTGGACGGCTCTTTGAAATGGGCTCAACCCCAGTCCGCAGTGCGGGCGCGGCGGGAGGCTGCCATGACGACCAGAACGAAAGTCGTAGCCCTCGATCGCCGTGGCATTCTGTGCGGCGGTGGGGCCGTCGTGTTTGAGGTAATGCTGGCGTCGAAGGTCGGTGGCGCGCCGCCGGTGCGTACGGAGGAGCTGAGAGGCCCCGTGCCAACCGTTGACCATCTCGCAGTGCGCGTGGTGATAGACAGCTACCAGATCGCTGTGGCTCCCAGCGGCAAGTCGGGCAATGTGGAAATCCGTCGCCTCGGCTGAGATATTCGCAATTTAACAGCTGAAACCGGCCCTTGAATTCTCACAAAGAATGTTCGTGATCCAAACGACAGAGCGGCACCCGCTTGGAAGAACCGATGACCTCTGAAATGCTTCAGAGCCATCCGGCATGAGACAGACTAATTCAAGGGTGCCGGTGGAAACCTGAAAGACCAGAGCCCACCGGAAGGTCTGGAGCCGGACTGCCCAACTGAACCGAACTCCAGGTTATCGCAACACGTCCCGCCATTGGCGGACAGCTTAGGGAGATTACCATGCGTAAACACTTCTTTGCCGCCCTGACGATCCTGACGGTCGCCTTCGGAAGCCTGACTGCCTCGAGCCCCGCCAATGCTGCGAATGACAACGTCTACCATTCGACGCAACTTGATTATTGGGGCGCCGGCGCGGTGGGCCCTGCCTAACCGCAGCAAGAGGCGCTCGGTCTATGTTCCAGCGGCGAGCGATTGGTCAGCGGGTTTGAACCTGCTGACCATCCCTAAATGTGAAGGAAGCCGGTATGTCTGGTCGCAGGATCTTCACCGTTGCCACCTTCGTCATGCTTGCGCTGGTCGGCACCGCCACCAACCACGCCGCACGAGCAGACTGGTTCGAGTTTGTCGGCAATCCCGATAGCTGTCCGCTCATGCTGGAGTTTCTCGGCCCGCTGGGCTCCTGCATCTGAAGCGCCCGCCAAAGGCCCGACATGCCACAAAGTAGATTGTCATCCGAAGCCGCACGGTGAGGCAGGTCTTCACCACACGTCGAAGGAGAGTTCGGCATGTCACGCGGAAGAATCGTTACGGCCAGCCTGGTGGCCGCCGGGATCATGTTTTCTTCCTTCGCGGCCGCTCAACTTACCAAGGCGCCCAAGGTTGAATTTGCCGCACCCAGCGTTGACCAATCTGCCGCGCACTGCCTGTTGGATCATCACTTTGTCCTGGCACTGCCGACCAGACGACCCGGGAGCACCTGGCATCGGTTGGATATCGACCTTTGCGGTGAGTGACACGCGAGCAGATGCCTGCTTGAATTGCCGCCATCCATGCGAGCCGAACACGGACACCCAGGAAAGCCCGAGTCAATGTTGATCCGCTGGATCAAGGAAATGCACCATGAGCAACCTGGCGAGGATCACCGCATTCCGGAACCTTCCGCCAGAGGCCCAGCTTCGTCTGGAACGCGGCGGCACCACGCTTGAGCCGCGCAACGGAGCGGCTGGGAGGATGCCGAGTATCGCCTGGTCTTCAGCCGCCGCTTCGAGGTGTGCAGCGGCCGGGCATGATCTCCTGCACCGGGGCGAGGATCGTGCGCAGGGTCACGCTGCATCGGCAGGGCTCAAACCGCGGGGCGCGGACCTCGACCGCGCCGAACAACGACCGCAGCCGCCGTCGCCGCTGGTCCTTCAGCGGTCGCTGTTCCCCACATCGAGGGCAACGTCGCCGGACCTGGCAGTGCTCCTCGGCTTGCGTCTGAACAAGATGACGCTGCAGGCCGGCCAAGATCGACTTGGCCTCTGCAAGTGACAATCCCAGCGCCTCCGCCGAGCCCCCGGGCGTGGCGTTGCCGCCGACATGGACCTCCATGCACCTGCTTGGCACCAACTGCGCTGGACAGCTCCACAATGACTCGCCACTGCACCCGGTCTCTCCCATTTCCCTGATGCCGCAGGTTGTACCCCGGAGCGAGAGGAACCCCCACCTTTCGGACGGTCTCTAAGGCGTTCGCTGAACCGATGGTGAACATCGCACCTCGCTGCACAAACGAGGAGAGCACGAATCCTATCCTCATTCTGCCGTTCCTGAACTTTCTCGGGTATGACGACCGCAATCCGGATGAGGTCTGCCCTGAGCATGGTGCCGATTTCTCCGAAAAATACAAGAACCGGGTAGATTTTGCGATATTGAAGGGTGCGTCTCCGGTCATCGCCATCGAGTGCAAAACGCTTGGCATGGCGCTCAAGGACGAGCGGGGGCAACAGCGCTCCTACTTTAACGCAGCTCCCACCGTCAAAACGGGGGTCATCACGGATGGGTTGGTCTACGAGTTCTATGCGGATTCGGAGATGGGCGCTTGCCTATCCAAAAAAACCCGACCCGCTCTAGCGGGATTTCACAGCCCGTCATTGCGGGCCTATCTTTCGGGGCACGCAAGCCCTTGGACCGCTTCGGCCACCGCAATCCTCGAGAAGGTCGCCCGGGGGCCAAGCGTTAGAGAGTCGGTACATTAGTCCCTTATCCCCTGACTCTTGACGCTCTCTGCTTAGAAATCCCTTGCGATCGCGAAGTCGTGGTGCGATGGTCGGCGTACCGTAATGGCTTGAACTCACAGGGTTCTCACTCTTCGCACCCGCTGACGCGGGAACAAGTCGGGCGGATGTGAATCGGCGGATCATCTGAATTTGCCCGCACTGCCGAGGGGAAAGTATTGCCTTTTTGGTTCCGGCTCCGCCGGGTTAGGTTTTCTGCGGGGTTTGTGACCCTCCAGCCCGGATGACCCCTGGTGACACGACTGTTGTTGAGTCTGGGCCGTGTTACCCCGGCACCGAATTGCGGTTAGGTTTCTTCGCAGGAATGACCGATCCGGCTGACGGACGGACCCGGTCCTGGTCGGTCCCTGGGTAGTTGCGTGCTCGTGACAAGTCGAGATTGCACGTTTCCCCGATAACCGGCATCCACGCATCCTCCGTCCGCAGGACTTCCAGCACCTGGCCGCCAACGACGATCCGCAGCCGGCGCATCGGCCCATTGGCATGCACGCTCTCTACGCGGGCCGGTCCCGGTCCGGGGGACAACCCAACTTCGTTGGGCCGGATCAGCGCGACCGCCGGACCCGGCGGGCAGTCGGTCGCTAACGTTGTGCCTGGCAGTCCTTCGATTTGTGTCAGGTTATCGACGATAGTGCAGTCCAGCCGCACGGACTCACCGAGGAATTCATGGACGAACGCGTTTGCCGGTTCGGCATAGAGTTTGTCCGGCACATCCACCTGCATGATCCGGCCCGCTCGCAGAACGGCGACGCGATCGGCCATCTCCATTGCTTCCACCTGGTCGTGGGTGACGAAGATGCTGGTCAGACCCATCCGGTCGTGCAACTGGCGCAGCCAGACTCGCAGGCTCTTGCGCACTTTGGCGTCCAATGCACCGAATGGTTCATCAAGCAGCAGCAGCCTCGGTTCGATCGCCAGGGCGCGGGCAAGTGCGACGCGTTGCCGCTGACCACCGGAAACCTGATCCGGATAGCGATCGGCCAGATCGCCGATCTCCATCAGGTCCAGCAGCGACTGGACACGTGACCGGATCTCACGCGATGCGGGGCGCCGCCCTCGTGGCCGCACCTCCAGGCCGAACGCCACGTTGCGCGCAATCGTCATATGGCGGAACAGCGCGTAGTGCTGGAACACGAAGCCAACGCCACGCTGCCGCGCCGGCACACCCAGCATCGACTGCGCGTTGATCACGATGTCACCGGAATCGACGAACTCCAGCCCCGCCAGGGCGCGCAGCAAGGTGGTCTTGCCGGAACCCGATGGACCGAGCAGGGCGATGAATTCGCCGCCTGCGATCGTCAGGCTGACATCGTCCAGGGCCCCCACGCGGCCGAACGACTTGCGTAGTCGGAGCAGTTCAACCGTCACAGCAGCGCTCCACTCCGTTCGCCGATCCGCCACTCCAGCGCGGCCTTCACCGCCAGCGTCACGAGGGCCAGAAGCGAGAGCAATCCGGCGATGGTGAAGGCGCCGATCCAGTCGTAGTCGTTGAACAGCGCCTCGACCTGCAACGGCATGGTCATGGTCTGCCCGCGCACGTGCCCCGATACCACCGCGACCGCGCCGAACTCACCCATGGCGCGTGCGTTGCCAAGCAGGACACCGTAGAGCAATCCCCACCGCATATTGGGCAGCGTGACCCGCCAGAACATTTGCCAAAAGCCAGCGCCGAGCGTAATGGCGGCCTCCTCTTCGGCAGCGCCTTGCTGCTGCATCAGGGGGATCAGCGTCCGGGCGACGAACGGGAAGGTCACCAGGAGGGTGGCCAGGATCAGTCCCGGCACGGCGAAGATGATGCGCACGCCCGCTCGGTCCAGCATCGGGCCAAACCAGCCATTGGCGCCGAACAGCAGCACCCAGACCAAACCGGAAATCACCGGCGAGACTGATAACGGCAGTTCGATCAGCGTCAGCAACAGGCTGCGGCCGCGGAACTGAAAACGGCCGATGCACCAGGCAGCCGCCAGACCGCAGACCGTGTTCAACGGCACGCTGACCGCGGCCACCAGCAGCGTCAGCTTGATGGACGCCAGCGAATCCGGGTCGGTCAACGCGACACCGACAGCGCCGAGGCCACGCGACAAGGCCTCGGTGAAGATCACCGTCAAGGGTAGCAGCAGCAATATGACCAGCAGCACGATCGTGACCCCAGTCAGCACCACACGGGTTGCCGGACGCTCTCGCGTGGCGGTGGGAAAGACCGACGGAACGGCCTGGGACTGGCTCATCGCACCCTCACGCCCATGCGCTTTTGCAACAGATTGAGCAGCAGCAGGATGGCGAAGGATACCAATAGCATGATCAGGCCCAGCGCGGCGGCACCGGCGTAGTCGAGCTGTTCCAACCGGATCACGATCAGCAGCGGGGCAATTTCGCTGATCATCGGCATGTTGCCGGCGATGAAGATGACGGACCCATATTCACCTACGCCACGGGCCAGGGCGGCGGCGAAACCGGCGAGCAAGGCCGGGGCCAGCGCCGGCAGCACGACCCGGCGGAGCGTCTGCGCGCGGGTCGCGCCCAGGGTGGCGGCGGCCTCTTCAGCATCCTGCGGCAGGTCCATCAGCACCGGCTCCAGCGTGCGCACCACGAAGGGCAGACCGACGAACACCAGCGCCACCATGATGCCCAGCGGGGTGTAGGCCACCTTGATGCCGAACGGCGTCAGCCACGCGCCGATCCAGCCTTTGGGGGAAAACAGCGCGGTCAATGCGATGCCGGCCACCGCGGTGGGCAGCGCCAGCGGCATGTCGATCAGGGAATCCGCCAGCCGGCGCCCGGGAAACCGGTAGCGGACCATGACCCAGGCGACCAGCAGGCCAAACGGCACGTTGACCGAAGCGGCCAGCGCGGCGGCGCCGAAGCTCAGTTTCAGTGCCGCCAGCACGCGCGGTTCGGTGACCGAATGCAATACGCCAGCCAGCCCCAGTTCCCACGGGCGCAGCGCCAGCGAGGCCAGCGGGACCAGCACAATCAGCGACACCCAGCAAAGCGTGATCGCCATGGCCGGCCCGAAGCCCGGCAACGCGGAACGTCGTGCCGTGGTCATTTGCCAGCGGTGTAGATACGGTCGAAGAGGCCGCCATCGGCAAAATACCGCGCCTGGGCGGTGTCCCAGCCGCCGAAATCCTTGATCGTAACGAGATTCAGCGCGGGATTGCGTTCGGCGTACTGCCTCGCCACCGCCGGATCGCCCGGGCGGTAATAGTTGCGGGCTGCGATATCCTGCGCCGGGGGCGTGTAGAGAAACTCAAGATAAGCTTGCGCCAGGGCGCGCGTGCCCTTCCGGTCCACCACGCTGTCCACCACCGCGACCGTCGGTTCGGCGAGAATGCTCAGCGACGGATAGACGGTCGCATAGGTGTCGGCGCCGAATTCCTTGCGGGCCAGCCACGCCTCGCTTTCCCAGGCTATCAGCACATCGCCCAGGTCTCGCTGGACAAAGGTGTTGGTGGCGCCGCGGGCGCCGGTGTCCAGCACGGGCACCTGATGGAACAGCGCGCGCATGAAGGCTTCGGCCGAGGCATCGGTGGCCCCAGGCTGGCGCTGCGCCCAGGCCAGCGCGGCGAGGAAGTTCCATCGGGCGCCGCCCGAGGTTTTCGGATTGGGCGTGATCACGGTCACACCCGGCTTCAGCAGATCGGGCCAGTCATGGATGCCCTTCGGGTTGCTCTGGCGCACCAGGAAAACGATCGTGCTTGTGCAGGGCGATGAATTGGCCGGCAGACGCCCCTGCCAGTCGGCGGCCAGCAGACCGCGCTTGGCGAGCGCGTCGATGTCGGCTGCCAGGGCCAAGGTCACGACATCTGCCTGCAAACCATCCAGCACGGCACGCGCCTGGGCGCCGGAACCGCCATGCGACTGATTGATGGTGACGCGCTGCCCGGTCTTCGCCTGCCAGGCGGTGCTGAAGGCGCGGTTGATGTCGCGGTAGAGTTCGCGGGTCGGATCATAGGAGACATTGAGCAGGGTGACGTCGGCCGCGATGGCGGCGCGGCCGCCAGCGAGCGGGCCGAGCGAGACGCCCAGAACGGTGCGCCGGGTCATATAGGTGGACTGCATCATGCACCTCCGGTCATGCGAAACGGATAACGCCGGGTCACCAACGAAAGCGCGGTGGCCCACGAGTATCTGTGGCTGCCGCAATAAGAGAATGTGCGTTTATTCATGTGCAATACGTGGCTGCAAAAAGAACATTTTTCTATTGTTCCGCGATCACATGAGGCGGCTATGCTGATGCCGCGTTTCACCAGAGGCGGCCAAACCCCGCTTTGTCCGATGGTGCGTGGCGGCAATGCCAGGGCGGCATTTGATTCCGATCGAGCGGGCTTCTCGACAACACGCTCGATCAGCGGATGTCGGGCATCCGGTGCGATCATCGTCATTGCGCCGGCCCTCGCGACGTCGTCGGCTGCAAAGTCTGCTGCATGGCGTTCCTTTTCGTGCGCCGCCGCCTTACGGCCAGCAAATTGAGGCTTTCGACCAGCATTGAGAACCCCATGGCGGCATAGACGTAGCCGCGCGGGACGTGGAAACCGCAGCCGTCGGCGATCAGCATCATGCCGATCAGCAACAGGAACGACAGCGCCAGCATCTTCACCGTCGGGTGGCTGTCGATGAACGCGGCGAGCGGTTTTGACGCGGCGAGCATCACCATCATCGCGACGACGATCGCCGCGACCATGACCCGGATGTCCTCGGCGATGCCGACCGCGGTGATCACGCTGTCGAGCGAGAACACGATATCGAACAGAACGATCTGCGCGATCGTGCCGACAAAGCCGGTCTTTCGGCCTGCCGTCTCATGCTCTTCGTCGGCTTCGACGCGCAGGTGAATCTCCCGCGTGCCCTTGAACAGCAGGAAGCCGCCGCCGGCGAGAAGCACCAGGTCGCGCCAGGAGAAAGTCCATCCGCGCAGCGATATGACCGGTTCCGTCAGGTGCACCAGGAAAGCGATGGAACCAAGCAGGGCAAGCCGCGTCCCAAGCGCCAGGGCAAGGCCTGTCGTGCGGGCCTTGCCTTGCTGTTCCCGCGGCAGCCGTCCGGCGAGCAAGGCCACGAACACGAGGTTGTCGATGCCCAGCACGATCTCCAGCACCGCCAGCGTGACGAAGCCTGCCCAGACATGCGGATCCAGCAGCCATTCCACGGCAATCAGCTGTTACTGCGCGGCGGTCAGCGCTCGCGACGTTCGCCCGTCGGTTGCAGGAGCATCACGAACAGATTGATGAAGTCGAGATACAGCGTCAGCGCGCTCATCAGCCCGAGTTTCGCCAGATCGGTGGCGCCGCGGCCGCTGAAGTAGATCTCCTTGATGCGCTGCGTACCGTAGGCGGTCAGGCCAGTGAACAGCAGTACCCCAATCACCGAGATGACGAACTGCAGCATGCTGGACGCGACGAAGATATTCACCACGCTCGCCAGGATGATGCCGATCAGGCCCATGAACAGGAACGACCCGAAGCGGGACAAGTCCCGGCGGGCGGAATACCCATACAGGCTCATGGCCGCGAAGGTTCCGGCACTGATGAAGAAGACGCGGGCGACGCTGGTGCCGGTATAGACAAGCAGAATGCCGGCGAGCGACAGGCCCATCAACGCGGCGTAGAGCGAGAACACCGCCTGCGCGGTGGAATAGCTGATGCGGTCGATCCGGAAACTCAGGAACAGCACGGCGGCGAGCGGTGCCAGCATGACCAGCCAGATCAGCGGCGTTCCGGCGATCTGCTGGTAGAAGCCGCTACTGACCGCGATGGCGGCGACGAGGCCGGTCAGGCCGAGGCCGAGGGCCATGTAGTTGTAAACCGCCAGCATATAGCGGCGCAGCCCGGCATCGACGATGCCCTCGCGAATCCCGGCGTTGTTGGAGGGACGGTTGGTGTAGGTGTCGATACTCATGGGATCTCCTTATGGGGGGTCAGGACATATGCGGCCGGGGCGAAGGCGAGCACGGCAGGCCCAGCCAATGCGGCCGGCGGCGCTCGATCCAAGTCAGGAGAGAATCGGTGCCGCGCCGCACGGGCGGGAGGTCCTCGGCCAGCAGCACCAGGCCGAGCGGCAGCATCCAAAGCCCCAGGACCGGAAGGATGCTGAAGATGCCGCCGACGATCAGCAGCAGGCCCGCAGGTATGCGCAGCCAGCGCGCACGCGGCTGGCGCAGCCAGCGAACCGGGCCCTGGAGTCGCTGCGGCAGGCGCCGGATCAGCAATTCCAGCCGGCCTTCCCGATCATAATTCTGATCTCGTGCTGGGCCGGGCGCTTGGCGCTGTGTATCGACACCCAAAAAAGCGGCTCCTTTTTGCATGAGCCGCGTCGC
>Ga0210386_10001111_pt1 | contig 24219 bp, 18 predicted proteins | sample IncBWH32OmetaG_FD_160091 | JGI IMG/M metagenome (GOLD analysis project Ga0210386, IMG submission 160091) | Forest soil microbial communities from Barre Woods Harvard Forest LTER site, Petersham, Massachusetts, United States - Inc-BW-H-32-O ...
GTAGTGGAAGTTGCAATAAACCAGGTGGCAAAGGCAGTAAACCATCTATGTCGCAGATGAGGGCTATGCAAGAACAGATGTCGAAGCAATTAGACCAAATGAAGGCTATGATGGGTAAGCAACCGGGGCCGAAACAAGGACAAGGTGGAAGTGAACAAATGAGCGAACAATTGGCAAAAATGGCAGCACAGCAGGAATATATCCGTCAAATGATGCAACAGTCAGAAGATCAGTCTTCGCAAAACAAAGGAGCGGGTGAACTTGGCAACATGGCAGATGAAATGAATAAAATAGAAGAAGATATTGTAAATAAGCAAATTACAGACGCCACTTTACAACGACAACAGGATCTTGTAAAGCATCTTTTAGACTATGAAAAGGCTGAAAAAGAAAAAGGGCAAGAGCCTGATTTTCAGTCTCATGTTGCAAAAAAACAATATTTTGGTAACCCAAACCCGTTTTTTCAGTATAATAGTCAAAAAAGCCAGCAAAATGAGTTGCTCAAAACTGTGCCGCCGGACCTTAATTCATTTTATAAAGGAAAAGTAAATGATTATTTTAATTCGTTCCAGGAATGAAGAAGAGCTCCACTACTAAATTAAAGGCGGTAAAGAAGAAAACTCCGGCCAAAAAAACTAACCCAAAGAAAATGCAAAATCAGCAGTTAGAATTAGACTCAGCATCTGAAAGCATACATATTGTCGAAAAACTTATTGATGCCATTTGCGCTAACTACAAGGTAAATGAGGACCACTATGGGAATATTTTAGTTGCGGTTACGGAAGCGGTGAATAATGCCATTTATCACGGTAATAAAGCAAATCCTGTTAAAAAAATATATGTCACCTTCTCTTCCAATAATAAGGCAATTTCATTTACAGTACGTGATGAAGGCGAAGGTTTTGATTTCAAACATTTACCTGACCCTACTGACCCCAAAAATATAGATAAGCCTTCAGGCAGAGGGGTGTTTTTAATGCACCGTTTGGCCGATGATGTGAAGTTCTCTGAAAAGGGCCGTTGTGTTTCATTAAGTTTCGATATTCTTGCCAACTAAAGTCTGCTTGTGCCTTCTCCTACAATAATATTCCAAAGCGAGGAAGATTTTAATTTCTCAATAAAGGAGGAGAAAAAAACAAAAGACTGGATTAAAAAAATAATTAAACAGGAAGGAAAAACCTGTGGGCAATTGTTTTATTTTCTCTGCACGGATGAGCATTTGCTGAATATCAATAAGGAATTCCTTAACCACAATACCCTTACCGATATAATTACTTTTGATTATACCGAGAAGAAAACTATTTCGGGTGAAATATTTGTAAGTATTGACAGGGTTAAGGAAAATGCTAAAAAATTTAAAGAACCCTTTCCGCAAGAACTACGACGTATAATCATTCACGGTGTACTTCACCTATGTGGGTACGGCGATAAAAGTGTTGCCGCAAAAAAAATAATGCGCAAAAAAGAGGATGAGGCATTGAGCCATTTTAAGAACTGAGTCTCCTTTCCGGTAGAGTTTTACGTTCATAACCATTCATTGTTAATAAAATTTTATAGTGACCCTTATTGAAGGGCTTCGCTGTATTACTTTTGCACGCATAAAACCAAACACACACCGTTATGAAAAAGCTATTATTTGTTGCCCTTGTTTCCGGAGTTGCTTTAGCTGCCTGCAAAGGCGGAGATAAGAATGCTGATGCTGATAAAGCAAAGGATTCAATTGCAGCAAAGAACCACGCTGACTCTTTAATGAATGCTGCTAAAATGCAACATGCAAAAGATTCAGTTGCTGCAATGCCTAAGGACACCACTAAGAAGGCTGATACAGCTAAGAAAATGTAAAGAAACAAGGCCGAAAGGCTTATTTCAATACTATTTTGTTACTGTATACTCACATAAAAAAAGCCCTGGCATGTGTCAGGGCTTTTTAGCTTTAAAAGGTACTTTTTAACCATTACTGCCATGAAAAAATACATAACCATTCTTGCACTTGGTACAGCATTGTACCTGTCTTCATGTGTTCCACAAAATAAACTCATAGACGAACAGAATAAACGGAAAACTGCTGAAGCTGCGGCGGCGGCGGCCAAAGCTGCTGACCAGGATTGTGAAACAAAAAAGACTGAAATGCAAACCAAACTTGACCAGTATCAGAAGAGTGTTACCAGCCTGGTGCAGGATACGGCTATGTGTGGAACCAGCTATCGCGATATGACATCGAAATACGATAAGCTTAACGAAATAAACGAAGAGCTCCTTTCAAAGTATAACCAGATGCTGAAAGGCAGCCAGGATGACGCCCAAAAGCTTTCCGGCCAGTTGCAAACTACCGAAACTCAACTACTACAGAAGCAAGATCAGCTTAATACCTTACAAATGCAACTGGATAAGGAGAAAGCCCACCTAGATTCCCTTAACATTCAACTACAACAAAGAGAAGCCAAGGTAAATGAACTGAAAAACATACTAAAGAGTAAAGATGCCGCTGTCGATTCATTAAAACACATGATACAGCACGCGCTTGAAGGCTATGCAAATGATGGAATCAGTGTATATGAGAAGAACGGTAAGGTGTATGTATCAATGGATGAGAAGCTGTTATTTGCCAGTGGTAAAACAGAAGTGCAGGCTGGTGGTGTAAAAGCATTACAGAAGCTTGCACAAGCCCTTGAAAACAATCCAGATATAAATATAAATGTAGAAGGTCATACCGATGATCAGGCTATGCACGGTTCAGGTGAGATAAAAGACAACTGGGACCTTAGCGTAATGCGTGCCACATCTGTAGTTAAGATATTACTGCAGGATTCTAAAGTTGATCCGCACCGTATTTCAGCATCAGGTGTTAGCGAGTACGATCCTGTTGATGCGGGTAATGATGCGGATGCACGCAAGAAGAACCGCAGAACTGATATTATCCTTACACCTAAGCTGAACGAGTTGTTCAAGATTTTGAACGCTCAATAAGAGCAGCAATTACCGGGCATTCCTAAGTACAGCGTAGTTCTTATACTCCAGAATATAAATGGCGCTATTATCATAGCCGCCCGTATCTCCAACTCGTTTCATATCAATGCAGGTATGTACTCCATTATATTTTGTGTCCGATAAGTGATTCTGCATATCAGTGCCATATTTACCCAGCAACCCAATATAAAAATAAGCTATATCAAACCCCTGGCAAGCATAATAGCTTGGTTCCGTATAGAAGTTACTACGGTAGGTTCGTATAAATCCCTTGGTGCAGGAATCAGAATAGTTCACATAATCATTTGATGGGAAATGGAAGTTCAGTGTATCAAGGTCAGCCATGTCAAGGTTATCGTTATTGAGCCAGTTGTGCATACCAAATAATACTATTGAATCATCGTCAGCATACTTTGAATTAGCAAGCCTGTTAACCAGCTTAGCTACAAACGATGCGCCCTGATAAGGAACAACAATTACATTGTTCTTGTTCGGCTGAATCTTCTTCCCCATTATTTCGAGGTTATCTGAATAATCGGCAACGGTCACAGAGTCTTTTTCGCCATACACCTGCATATTGGCCGTATAGCGTTTTTTGAAGTTCTCAAAATAAACTTCATCCGCTGCGTCTCTGTGGTGTAGCAGGATCACGTTGCTCTTACTATAATGAGCCGTAACAAAGTCAGCCATCTTTTCAATTTCAGTAACTGATGATGGCGTTACCTTGCTGGCAAACGCATTGGTCTGTACTACCACATTATCCGATACAATGGGAGACACAATAGGTATGTTATGCATAGCCGCATACGCTGCAACCTTTTTAAAATGTGCCGTTGAGGGAGGGCCTATAATAAGGTCTGACAAGGCAAAGGCAGGGTCTTTCAAAATTGAATCGAGCCTGTATGCAGAAGTGTCGGCTGTGGATGTTATGTTGTACAAATGGAGGTCAACGCTCACTCCTTTCTTCTCCAATGAATCAAGTGCGATCATAGTGCCCTGATAAAAGTCCGATGATATTTGAGAATACAATGGCAGCTGCTCAGTTCCATCAAGCAGGCGATTCATTTTAATAGTATCAGCATTTTCAGAAGTAAATGGCATTATAAGCGCCACATTGTACTTGTTCTTTAACTTGGCTCTGTCAACCACAGCTATTGGTGTTGGCGTTACTGTTTGTGTTAATACCGGCTTTGGTGGCATTATAATAGGCTGGTTATTTACTACCTGTTTCTTTGTCGTATCAATATGTTGCTGGTTCACCAGGTTCTTAAATGCTTGCCTTTCTTTGGCGGTATCCTTTGATGGGGCAGTTTGTACAATGGTCTTCTGCACCGGTGTAATGGTTGGTGTTACAACCGGTGTTGGTGTTTGAACTGTCTGCTGTGATGCACTATGTGGCGCAGGAATCTTCAGGTTTTGCCCTACTAACAATCCTTTTGCTTTCAAATCAGGATTCAGGCTATCTAATAAAGAAATGCGCGTATTGTATTGCTTGCTTAATGAATACAATGTTTCTTTTGCAACTACCTTATGATAAATATACCCTCCCTGTGTTTTATCTCCGCTTGCCTCAGGAAGCGCAGTTGATGCGGAAGCCAAAGGGATCCGCAAGGTGTCTCCTGCCGAAATACCCTCCATTGCTTTAGGGTTCTCCATTACAATATCGCGTGCCGCTACATTATAATCTTTCGAAAGACCATATACCGTTTCACCCTTTTTTACAATGTGCTGATAGAATTTCTTACCATTTACCGTAACGCTTTTATCATCTGCGTTCTGCGCAAAGGCTTGCCCTGCAAACAGAACAAGAATAAACAGTATGAATTTAATTCGCCTCACTATTCCCACTCAATAGTTGCTGGCGGCTTCGAGCTTATGTCGTATACCACGCGGTTAATACCTCTAACCTTATTAATTATTTCGTTCGATATCTTAGCCAAAACTTCGTATGGTAAATGGCACCAATCTGCTGTCATTCCATCTGTTGAGCTAACAGCACGCAAGGCAACTACATTTTCGTATGTACGTTCATCGCCCATTACACCTACCGACCGCACCGGTAACAATATAACACCCGCCTGCCAAACCTTATCGTACAGCCCTGCAGACCACAGATTTTGTATGAATACTGCATCAGCTTCCTGCAGCAGTGCCACTTTCTCAGGTGTAATATCGCCAAGTATACGAATAGCCAAACCAGGCCCCGGGAAAGGATGACGGCCAATCAGGTTCTCATCCATATTGAGTGTTTTACCTACTCTGCGTACCTCATCTTTAAAGAGAGAACGAAGTGGCTCAACAATTTTAAGCTTCATATAATCGGGCAGGCCACCTACGTTGTGGTGCGATTTAATGGTCATCGACGGGCCTTTTATACTTACCGATTCAATAACATCGGGGTATATAGTGCCTTGTGCCAGCCACTTCACATCCTGTATCTGGTGCGCCTCGCGGTCAAATACTTCTATAAAAACACGGCCAATGGCTTTCCTTTTTTTCTCAGGGTCTTCAATACCGGCAAGGGCTTCGTAAAAATGCTTCTTGGCATCAACACCTTTCACATTCAGGCCCATGTGCTTGTATGATTCCAGTACGCTTTCAAATTCGTTCTTACGCAATAAGCCATTATCTACAAAAATGCAGTACAGGTTTTTACCAATTGCCTTATTCAGCAATACCGCTGCAACCGATGAATCTACACCACCCGATAAGCCAAGCACTACCTTATCATTTCCAATTTTATCTTTCAGTTCTTTTACCGTTGTATCTATAAACGATGCCGCTGTCCAGTCCTGTTTGCAACCACAAATACTAACTACAAAGTTCTTCAGCAGCTTGGTACCTTCGGTTGTATGGTACACCTCAGGGTGGAACTGTATACCATACGCCTTTTCGCCATTGAATGAGAAAGCTGCAGCCTCCACATCTTCAGTGCTGGCTGTTAACTTAGCTCCTTCAGGTAATTGCAATATTGAATCGCCATGCGACATCCATACCTGTGTTTGAGCGCTAAGGCCCGTAACCAGTTCATTTTTGGCATCGACCAGTTTCAAATGTGCCCTGCCATATTCCCTGCTGCTGCTCTTACCTACTTTACCACCCCACTGGTATGCCATTAGCTGTGCCCCGTAGCATACCCCCAATAACGGAAGCTTGCCACGTATATCGTTGAGTTGCAGCGAGGGAGCATCCTTATCATGCACTGAAAAAGGGCTACCCGAAAGTATAATGCCCTTTATATTGGGCATGCTTTTCATAGCCTTATCAAAGTGGTTAAAGGGGTGTATTTCGCAATACACATTCAGTTCACGCACCCTGCGGGCTATCAGCTGGGTAAATTGCGAACCGAAATCGAGTATTAAAATGCTTTCTTGCATCAGGGCGTTTTGGGCTGCAAATATGCAATTAAATTGCCTATTTATTGTCTAAAATTTTGGGCTTCCGCTACCCGTCAATATCATTCCTTATTTTGGGGCTTCCTTAGGCGGGGCGTCATTTGCTCCCTGCTTGCCTGTGTTTCCTATACTCGCATCATTTGCAGCTAACCCGCGCCCACCTTTTACCTATTTCAGCATGAGTACAATGAGATTACGTTTTACTTCTCCCTAAAGGAGAAGAACTGACAGGCGGCCAGCAAAGGAGAATGCAGCAGAGCGTAATGAGCCGGTCACGACCCCAAGGAGTGATTGCCTTCGGCTGTCTTGACTTTTTAGTTCTTTTATTCACATCGCTAATAATTTCAAAGGAGTTCATGCTTGCTAAAGCAGGTGTGTCAAGACAAAAGAACATATTAATTGCGATTAACTCGTGCCGCAAACTACACCTATTGTCATGCTGAGCCTGTCGAAGCATCTGCCACTTACCGCCCCACCTCATTTCCTCCCCTAAAAGGGAGGACGTTACTTTCTGCATAAAGCATCTTTATTCCCTTCATTCATAATTCATAACTCAAAATTCATAATTAGATGTTCACCCCGCCCTTATATAACTCCTCGTAGTTTCCTCAATGGTCTGAGTAGCAACCTCCTTGAGCTTCTCAAATATCTCATCTATCTCCTGGTCGGTCAGGCGATCAAGATTGACATCGCTGCTCTCGGCACGTACTTTACCAAGGCCATAGGGTAACATCTCAACATAGAATTTTATTTTGTCCTTACTGGGCATGGTATTTATTTCTTCAACTACGGCTTCAAAATTATTGACCAGGAAATTCTCTATCATTTCCCGCAATTGCTTTTTTCGTTTGTTCTGCGAACCTACAGGCCTGCCCTCAGGGTTGCCTGATTCTCCTTTTGTAAATGGCATTGTATTGTATTTCTTATCATAAAGCGAATCAATAATGATTCTGCTTTATTGATTTGTTCTTGTCATAAAGCGAATCAGTACGATTCTGCTTTATCGAGTGGGTTTAATAATACAAAGTTAAAAGCAGGGCTACCTTTTTATTCCGAAATAGTGATGTGTTTTTCAACAACCTGAAAATTCACCACCCCATTCCCTACTTTCCCCAAGCGGGGAAAGCGTTACAGTACCTATGTATTTAGCCTCCCCGCTTTGGGAACCCCGAAGGGCTCATGAACTCCGTTGAATAAAATGTAATGAGTGAATAATGTTGGAGGGGCGAAACCACAAAGCGCACAAAGAAACAGCCCACAAAGGCCACAAAGTTTTACTGCCAACTAACGACTATCGACTAATGACTGTTCATTGATAATAACAATAAATAACAATAGAATGTTTTGCTAAATTTTATAGCAGGCCATACACTTTAATAATTGAATATCAATTATTTATATATAAAAATGATTGCTAATTTCCTTTCGTGTCAGAATGACAGGGATAGCCATTCTAATTCTTTGGAAACATGATATAATTTTTAACTACCACCCTAACACTATATAGTTTAACTATCGAGGACCCATGAATCTATCTCCATTAAAATGAATCATATGCTCAGGAGTATCTGCTAGCCATACCTCTGTTTCCCATGCTATTTTGCTTGAATGCTTCCTGAATTCCGCAAAATCAGGAAAGGCCGTAACATATATTTTTCCTGCCTTACAATCTTTCAAAAACTCCTCGAGCTCTACAATTCGTTTGGGTGAGACAGGGCCATGTGATGTAACGGCTTCAATTAAAAACAGCCAGTTTTTACTCTTATCATAAATAATAACATCTGGCAATTTACTATGTTGATTAACTGGAATTCCTAATTCTTTCAATACCTTATGGTCAACGTGCAAATCCTTTTTAGCAGTATCGCCTAAATATATTACAGAACCTCCATTTGTAAAACGAGCAGCAAAATCATGAACAATTGCTGCCTGAACTTCATTGTGTTTCCCAGCGGAAAGTTTTAAGACCTTACCATTACTAAGTTTAACTGGAATTAAAATCTGTTTTCGTTCCTTTTTATATTTCTTCGATAGAGATCCTTCATCCGCTATAAATTTACCAACCGCTTTTCCCCAATTTTTTGTTCCAAAAGTCTTGACTACATCAAGTGCACTTTGTGTTAATGCATAGTGAGCATTCGGACTATTTACAGGCAACTGCGGATTATCAGGATTATAATCGGCAATTCTGGCTTGAACAAATTGATGCAATACTTGCCTGCGAAAAGTTTCACGAGTATTTGGCGCATACTCCTTTTCATAAACATCACTTACAAAAGCCATAATACCCTTTGTAACCTTTTGACTTACCTTTGTTGCCTTACTCCACTTATCACTTGGCTTAATACGGCATAACGCAAGTAGAGTGTATGCTGAAATTTCATTCTGTTGGGCTGCAGGCAAACCTAACTCTTTTAGTATCTTCTTTGCTTCATCTAGTTTACTCATACAGGCTTGTTGAAAGTTCAAATTGTTCAATTACTATTTTATTTACATTTTCAACTGAAAAATCATTTGAAATAATTACTATATCGCCTATTTCTTTTATTATTTCTAATGGCGGTAAAGGTATTTCTCTTAGTTCCGTTGCACTAACATTGACATTCCCATTAAAAATCCTAAAAAAAGAATCAAATAGAGTACTGTTCAAAAGCGCACATAGTCCAACAACCTCATTCCTATCCAAATGCCCTTTAGGACGATAAATATAATTCACCTTATTCTCTACACCAATGTATTCTGATTTAATGAAACTAGAGAAATAAGGCGCGGCAACCAAGCGACTCTTATCATCCTTACTACTGAATCGTCTTAATAATATATAATTCTTATTGGGAATCAATATTGCCTTTGAATCATTTTCAATTCTTACATATTGTCCTTTGTTAGGTTTTGTCACGGGCCATTCAAGTGCCATTTGTTTTACGTTATGTAACCAGAACAATGGGGCAAGGAAAATAGTACCGTTTTGATAATTTTCTTGAATATATTCTTTGCTCCTGAATGCCACAACTGGTCCAGTTGATATTTGAATATTACATTTATTCAAATTACTATTCCAGTTCTTGAAAATATTTATGATCGATTCTTCAAAATCATTGGTAGGTAAATAAAGAATTCTTTCATTGGAAGCCACATCAACCAGTATCTTTTGCTCAAATATTTTGACTTCTGGTGTAAGGATATCACTCAAACCTTGAGATGAAGAAACTGCAACCTTATGCTCGGGGTTATTTCTTCTCTTACGCTTACCCTTAATGATTACTGTTTCCTGTAATACCTTATCCCTCGTGAATGTTTCTTTACGAGAAACAAATAAATGCACGTTATCAATCTCAATAATTTTAAAAAAATATTCACGAAAAAGTTTGAAATAACTTCCTGAAGCATAGCTTCTGGGAGTAATAAATATTAGCTCCCCATCTTCTTTAAGTAGTTTTGCTGAAATAGCCATAAAGATGGCATAAATATTAGGGTGGCCATTAACAACTGCCTTCGCCGCAATTGCACGTTTATCCTCAATTGGTAATTTAAAATATGGAGGATTAGAAATAATTATATCAAATAGCTCAAGATTGTCTGAAAATATACTTTGATTTTGGGAAAGGCAAGTAGCATTTTCTAAAATAAAATCATCCGTATTTAGTAAATACCGGAAATTAATTTTTTTTGAAAACAACCATTCTCTTAAATATTCCAGCGATTGCTTTGAAAAAGGAACTAAGTCATTATCCGTTTCATAGGCAACCAACTCTATTGATTCCAAATTACTACTAGTAACAAGGTTCTCGATTAAAGCACAAGACAAAATAACTGTTCCACAGCCTGGGTCAAGAATTCGTAGGGAAGAATTTGTGGAGCTAGCAAAAGAGCCCATTAGTCTAGAAATCTCTATCGGTGTAAAGAATTGTCCTTTCTCTTTTTTATGCCCTTTTTTTACTAATGAAGTATAATGAATTCCTAACCTATCAGCAAAATGACTCGGTAGCTCATTAGCTAAAGGATATAAGAATTTACTCTTTATCATTTACGTTTAATCGATTAGGGTTAGATTAATTCATTACTCTACAAATGTACTGATAAATAAAATTCAATTTTAAGAACTCTTCTTTCCCCTGATGTTTATCCTTATAAGGCCAAACGCTGCAGATACATTGCCATTAGTAGGCTTACCCAAAAGTGTAAGTACATCGGTAGTACCAAAATACATTTGCACCGTATGGCCTGCGCAAAGTGAAACACCCAGTGGAACAGAAGTTCCGTAATAGGTAGTAGTGGCAATACCAATATTAAATATCAGAACTTTCCATACACCTAGTTGTGTACCCAATGCAAAATAAGGTCCGGCTAAATTTCCAATAGCATTGTTGAGCGGAAAAATAATATCGGATGACAGCGCTACCCGTTTCGAAATTTGATATGCTGCGCCAACGCGTAACTTGGTTGGTAGCATCATAGTTACATCGCTATTCTTCTTAAAATCAATTACCTTATTGCTATCCAGTTTATCTATGGCTTTACCAATATTGTTCAAGCCAAATATGGCTGTGTCGGAAATAGTAAATGAGCTTTGGTGCCATGTAATGGCACCTATATCGGTTGCTGAAACCCCGAATGTCCATTTTTTGTATGTAGCGCTCAGCCCCAGGTCAGCTGCCAGGCCACGGCCCGGGTTTGTTGCTGACAAAGGTGTAAATGCGGGAAAATTTTGCTGCAATGCATAATCGGCATTTATACCTTCATTATCTACATTGCCATTGAAATAGGTTTCACCCCAAATGTATTTAAGGCCAATACCACCATATACTTTAAAAGCATTGCTATCGGCTTTCTGCACGGTATCATTGCCTTGCCCCAGGTAATTTAAATAACGTACATTATAGTTCACATAATAATCATCATTGGCTTTGCCTGAGCCGCCAATCTCAAAAAGCTGCCTGCCAAAATCTAAATTAAACTCCCTGTATTGATATAGTGATAATGATGTACCAATTAATTTCCGTAAAGCTGTTGAGTCGCTTATATGCCCCTTTTGTGTAATGAGTGTAGCGCCACTTGGGCTGATACTGAAATTACTGACCAGCTTATCATTCACACTTATGGCAAAGGTTCCTATCTTATTTACCTTTAATGAAAAAGCAAGCCAGTTAACATCAGCAAACAGGTTTATCCCGTGGTTTACATTTAATATTTGTTTGGCCGTATTAGGCTGATTAGTATCGCCACTGTGCATCATAGTATTTACACCCTTCATACTCAAGCCTGCAGATTGTATGCCCACACCCAGGTTAAGAAATGAAAATGAAACCAGGTCGGTACTCTCCCACCCCATATTAGCGGGGTTTACACCAATTGCTTCCCAGTCGTTTGCCGTGGCGGTTATAGCACCGCTTTTTGCTGAACCAACCGGCAGTACATATTCAACCTGCGACCATAAGATTAATGGAGAAAGAAAAAGAATACAATAAAGGAATGTACTTTTTCTCATGGAGGTTTTAATACCTCATAAAACGCAGTTTAGCCTAATAAAGTTACGGTTTGCGACAGAAAGAGGCTTATTCCTCGGTTATAACAGCCATTTTATACTCAAAAGGGTTAAATTCCTTTCTGAGCAAGTCTATAAACTCAGCACCATATTGCAGGTAAAACGGAATAAAACTATCATGTCGCTCCTGCAAATTACCATCAGGGAAAAGTTTTTCCTTGATCTTCCTTATCTGGTTAACAGAGGTTTCATCCTTCTGTTTTTGTACACGAACAAGTTTGGTTTCAATAACCTTTAAGGCGTTGTATTGTTTTTGCAATTCGGCATCGGCAGTTGCAACAAGCGTAGGGTCAATGGTTTTTATTTTCTGAGAAATTCCATCATACACCTGTTTCAATTGTTCCCGCTCAGCCTCAAACTCAACCTCATTATTATTCGTCACAAATCCTTTTACCAATTCTTCAGTATCACCAAAAATATTCTTCGCGTTCAGTTTCAATTTTTCCATTTTGCCTGCAGTGCCTTTATCAATTATCACAGCAAAGTTGCGTGACATAAGCACAGGAAATTGCGCTTTATGATAATCGAAACTTGCTTTTAATTGCAACCAGTACGCTACTTCAGCCGGGCCGCCTATGTATGCAATGTTTGGCAAAATGATTTGCTGGTACACAGGGCGCAGCACTACATTCGGGCTGAAGCGTTCAGGATGCTGCTGCACTTCCGCAAGTATCTGTTCTTTTGTAAAATTCAATCCTGCATTTACAACATGGTAATTCTCTCCTTGCTTTTCAATGCGGTTACGCCCCTTCTCATTTACATAAAAAAGGTTTATCTCCCTGGCATGAATTTGCGGTTCAATACCAAACGCTGCAAGTTCTTTATCGGTTGCCGTTACTGCTTTAAATGAGCCCTGGTTAATAAGTTCATCGGTTATTACCGGTACAAATAGTTTCTTTAGTTCAGCATTATCGGGGTCAGCTATTACCAAACCATACTTTCCGAAAAGCGCGTTTACAAAATCAAATGTTGCATCGCCTAAGTTCTTCTTTCCACTATATGCTTCAGCTACTATTTTTTTTAGTTCAGTTGCTTTTTCGTTCTCGCCCATTATCGAAAAAAGTCCCTCCAAAACGGGTGCCAGTGTCTCGATCGATATCCTTCCAACAGGCCCTCCGGAAAGGCTATCAGCGCTCCACTCTACTTTTTTACCATAGAGGTATGTGTGGTTTATTTCTGCAAAATCGTGGTCCTCACCGGCCATCCAATACACCGGTACAAAATTGTATTGCGGATATTCTTTCTTTAATGCTTCTGCTAAGTTTATAACCGTAACTATTTTGTAAATAAAATACAGTGGACCTGTGAAAAGGCATAACTGGTGACCGGTTGTAACGGTAAATGTTTTTTTATCGTCAAGCAGTGTAAGGTTCTTTTGGGTAGCATCTGATGCACTTTTATACCTTCCTTTTAATGCTTTTACCAAAACATTTCGTTCGCAAGTTATATTGCTTCTGTCTTCAATTGCTTTTTTAAATCCGGCTAACGAAGGCTGGTAGGTATAGAATGGGGCAAGATAATTTTCGCCTTTTATGTAATCGGTAAATACTTCTGAGAAACCTGTTTCTTCGAAAGAGATAGACGTTTTCTTAAAGTTCATATTTACTATTTAACAGGTTTGCCGAACAGGTCGTACTCTTCAGCAGAAGTTATTTTTATGTTTGCAAAATCGCCCACACGCACGTATGTATTGTTATCCGCCTTTACATGCACTTCGTTATCTACTTCCGGTGAATCATATTCGGTACGGCCTACAAAATATTCTCCTTCTTTGCGGTCAAATAATACTTTCAGGGTTTTACCCACTTTCTTTTTATTCAGCTCCTGCGAAATTTCACGCTGCGCATCCATTAAAATTTTGGCACGCATTTTCTTTACCTCAGCCGGAACATCATCTATAGCTTTATGTGCATGTGTATCTTCTTCGTGTGAATAGGTAAACACACCCAGCCTGTCGAATTTCATTTCCTGTATCCAGCTAACAAGCTGTTCAAAATCTTTCTCCGTTTCGCCAGGGTAGCCGACTAAAAATGTGGTACGCATGGCAATACCAGGCACTTTTTCTCGTATGGTTTCTACCAGTCGTGTCGATTTTTCTTTGGTAATTCCCCTACGCATGGCTTTAAGCACATTGTCTGAAACATGCTGCAGCGGCATATCGAGGTAATTACACACATTCGGGTGCTCCTTTATGGCATCAATAATATCCATAGGGAAACCACTCGGGAATGCATAATGCAAACGTATCCAGTCGAGTCCTTCAACATCCGCCAGTTTATGTATCAACTCGGCAACATTGCGCTTGCCATACATATCAAGTCCGTAATAGGTAAGGTCCTGCGCAATAAGCATAATTTCTTTTACACCTTGTTTAACAAGGCCTTGTGCCTGCGTTACCAGTTTATCCATCGGCACTGATATGTGCCCGCCACGCATTAACGGAATCGCACAGAAAGAACATTTACGGTCGCACCCTTCTGATATTTTTACATACGCATAATGATTTGGCGTAGTAAGTAAACGTTCTCCAACCAATTCGTGCTTATAGTCTGCCTTCAATGTTTTGAGCAAACGTGGCATATCACGTGTACCAAAATAGCCATCTACCTGCGGTATTTCTCTTTCCAGTTCGGGTTTGTAACGCTGGCTCAAACAACCCGTAACATATACTTTATCAATTTCGCCATTTTGCTTGGCTTCAACATAGCGTAAAATGGTATCGATACTTTCCTGCTTGGCATTATCAATAAATCCGCATGTATTTATTACTACAATAGGTGCATCGCCTTCCTCATGTTTCACCTCATAGTTGTTCGCTCTCAATTGTGCCATAAGCACCTCTGAATCAACGAGGTTTTTCGAACAACCCAAGGTAACTACATTTACTCTGTTCTTCTTTATTGTCTTAGTCTTCAATTCTTAGTAAAATGGGTGCAAAGCTACGTTAAATTAAAATGCTGCAACATCTGCTGAATCAGGCTTTAGTTATAAGCAGCATTATTTGGTTTAGCAGGCATTTTTTCATATATTTGTTGTTTAATACAATAACTATGAAAAAGCTCTCCCTAACCTTTGCACTCTCTTTTCTGTTATTCAATATATCTGTTTTTGCTCAAGATTGGGTAAAGATGATGCATGACCCTAACGCAAATTTTTATGATGTTCGGGCAGCATTTAATAAATGGTACGCCATTCATAAACCTGAAATAGATGATGATAAAGATGCTGTAAAACCAGGGGAAGAGCATGAAGAGGATGGAAACTACCTGTTATACAAAAGATGGGAATATATGATGCAACCACGTACATACCCTACAGGTAAAATACCTGACGTAGTTGCAATTACAAAAGAATACCAGGCTTTTTTAAGCCAACAAGATAAAAAAAGCACACATAAATTACTATCAACTGCCAGCTGGACTTATGCAGGTAATACCTCAATACCTACAGGTGGTGATTGCGGAAGGGTGAACCGTGTGCGTATTGACCCAAATAATTCAAATATTTTATATGCTTGTTCTCCTTCAGGAGGCTTATGGAAATCTAGTAATGGTGGAACTTCATGGGTTCCTATGACCGATCAGATGTTAGGTATTGGAACAAGTGACGTAGCAATTGATCCTACTAATTCAAACATTATGTACCTGGCTACCGGCGACGGCGATGGAATTGATGGAAGCTACGGTACGCCTTCAAGCATAGGTGTAATGAAAACAACCGATGGAGGTGTAACCTGGCAACAAACAGGCCTTAACTATACATTACAAGCGAGTGGTCCGTCAAGGCTAACCGTTAACCAGCTTGCCATTAATCCAAAAAATACCCAGATAATTCTGGCCGCATCTTCAGCAGGATTATACTATACAAGCAATGGAGGGATCAGTTGGATATCAGTATTGGGTGGTAATGTAAAGAGTGTGGAATTTGAACCAGGGAACCCAACTGTAGCATACGCTACCAACGCAAACGGAGGGTATTCCCGTTCTTCAAACGGAGGCCTTTCATTTAAAGGCATCACTTTACCATCTCAAACCGGTGCCGGAAGAATGCAGGTTGCGGTTACACCTGCTGATCCGAAGTATGTTTATGTATTAGCTGACAATGCTTCGAACTATGCTTTTTTAGGAATATGGCTTTCAACTGATACAGGTAAAACATTTACACTGCAGGCTTCAACCCCAAACCTTTTAGGTTTTCAAAATGGAACAGGTAGTGATGCAACACAAGGTCAGGGATGGTATACGCTTTCAATAGCCGTATCTCAAACTAGCCCTACTACATTGGTTGTAGGAGGTGTTAATGTTTGGAAATCAACAAACAGTGGTACTTCATGGTCAAAAATAAGTTCATGGACGGGTGGCGGAGGCCCTTATGTTCATGCCGATATACATTCCCTCGCCTTTCTTTCAGGTAGCGGCACAACCATTTATGCAAGTGATGATGGTGGCGTTAATAAAACAACTACAACAGGCACAAGCTGGTCTGACTTAAGCAGTAACCTTGAAATTGCGCAGCAATATAGTATTGGCCTTTCAGGTAGCAATGCAAACTTATGGATAACCGGCTGGCAGGATAACGGTACCAACCTGGCGAGTTCTGGTGCATGGTCAGAACCATTGGGTGGTGATGGTATGATGTGCTTTATTGATTACTCGAATAACAGCTATATGTATGGTGAACAATATAATGGCTCATTCAACATGTCGTCAAACGGAGGTGCAAGCTGGAAAGGAATTACCTCTGGTATTACCGAAACCGGTGCATGGGTTACCCCATGGCTATGCGATCCACAGAATCCTTCAACCCTATTTGCTGGTATCAGCAATGTTTGGAAATCAACTAACAGGGGTACCAGCTGGAGTGCAATAAGCACATTTGGAAGCGGTGGTTCAACTATAGTTTCTATTGCTGTGGCACCATCGAACGACCAATATATTTATGCAGCTGAATCCAGTGCATTATATGCAACTACTAATGGCGGAACTACATGGACTAATGTTATTGGGAATTTACCTGGTAATATCAGCAATATTATTGTTGACCCTGCAAATCCTTTGCGTGTATGGGCAACCATTTCGGGTTATACTGCCAATCAAAAAGTATATGTAACAACTACCGGTGGTACAACATGGACTGATATGTCGACCGGATTACCTAACCTCCCTGCCAATTGCTTCGCATACCAGGGCGGTGGAATTGATGCAATGTACGTAGGTACCGATCTGGGTGTATACTACCGCGATACAACAAATACTGCCGGTGCATGGGTATCATATAATACAGGCTTGCCTAATGTAGAAATTGCGGATTTAAAAATATATGCACCAGGCAGTATATTACGTGCTGCTACATATGGCCGCGGTACATGGCAAATTGCTTTATACACTCCTTCTACAGCAGCGCCAACAGCAAACTTTACTGCTTTCCCTACTACACTGTGCGCAAGCAATACAGTACAATTCACTGATACTTCAGCAAACCAGCCAACTTCATGGAAGTGGAGTTTCCCGGGTGGAACGCCAAGTACCTCTACCTTGCAGAACCCTGTAATTACGTATGCAACCGCGGGAACTTACCCTGTAACTGAAACTGCAATAAACAGCCAGGGCGAAGACTCTATTACTGTAAGTCATTACATTTCTGTAAATCCTATGCCTACTGCTCCTAGTATAAAACAAAGTGCTGATACACTTTTCTGTACGCCTGCAAACTATAACTTCTACCAGTGGCTCAAGAGTGGTGCACCCATACCTGGTGCTACTTCTTCACGTCTTACTGTTTCTGCCACCGGTGTATATCGCGTTGATGTGAGCGATAGTGATAAATGCAGCACATACGGACAGTTAGTTGTAACTTCAATTGTTTCAGGCATTAATGAAATTTCATTGAACGACTATATAAATGTCTATCCTAACCCGACCAGTGGAAACCTGCAGGTATCATTTGATCTGCCTACCGATGGCGACTATGAACTTTCAGTTGCCAATGTATTAGGGCAAACCGTTTATACAAATAACCTGCATATTGCCGGGCAAAGCACCCATAATATAGATATGTCGGGCTTTAGCAAAGGAGTATATTTCCTGTCTATAAAAGGCAATTCTTCCAGCGGAGTGAAAAAAATATTACTTTACTAAAAAACGTAAACACAATAATATAGATCCCCTGATTTAAAACTCAGGGGATTTTTTATTACACCATGATAAAACAAAGAACTTTACCGGTATTATTTCTCGCTTTGTTTAGTTTGAGTTTCGTAAAGCCTCCACTAAGTTTTAAAAGGCAGCAGTTAAAATATAAAACAGTTAACACTGCATACGCTGAAAAATGGGATATAGTAAAATCTAAACTTACACGGGCAGGTGTAGATACTTCTCATTTCGAAATATTCTTACGCATATTCAAATATGAAGAGAAGCTTGAGTTATGGGCAAGATCAGGAAATTCAAAGCAATTTACCCTGGTAGACACTTACGATATTTGCAGAGGGTCTGGTACAATAGGCCCAAAACGCAGGGAAGGAGACGGGCAAGTACCTGAAGGTTTTTATTCTGTAAACGCTTTTCAGCCTGCAAGCGAATTTTACCTGGCATTGGGTGTAAGTTACCCGAATAAGGCCGATTTAATTAATGGCGACCCTAAAAACCCCGGCGGAGATATAATGATACATGGCAATTGTGTTACCATTGGCTGCATGCCCATGACTGATGAAAAAATAAAAGAGATCTACATCATGGCTGTAGAAGCCAGGAATAATGGAGAGCAAAATATTCCCATTCATATTTTTCCTACCCGCATGGATGAAAAAGGTATGGCGCTTTTGCAAAGCACAAGTTCTGATAAATCATTATTAGCCTTTTGGGGCAATTTAAAAACAGGGTACAATTATTTCGAAACAAAAAAGACACTGCCCCTTGTATCTGTTACAAGCAAAGGAGAATATAGTTTTCACTAAAACTATTGTGTCACGTCAATTTTAGCAGGCATGGTTGATAGTTTTGTAACTATCTCCTTATACGCGGCTTGCTGCCTGACAGCATTAAAATTCGAATCCGCTTGTAACCTTCTTACGTCTGAAAAACCTAAATGCACTGCATCCCTTAAAAAGCTTATTGCTTTATCAGCGTTATTTTCTCTTGCATATAAGCTGGCATACATATAACTATGCTCAGGATTAGTGGGGTCTATTAAACCATATAAATTAAGGAAGTGAGAGGTAGCTGCGTCATCGGTAGTGTTAAAAGAATGTGAAGCCCCCATATAAACAGCAAGGCTCAGGAAACTCAACAAGCGTTGTGTTTGTAAAGCAACAGGCGAAACTGAATCTCTTGCCACAATACTATTCATCTCTTTTATTTTGTCTTGCCACCATGCCTGGTCTTTATCAGATAAGCATTCAATATATTGTTTTTGGGTTTTTGCTTCTTCAACTTCACTGGCTCCTTCATCCTTTAAGTATTTTGCTATTATGCCCGATTTTTCAGCTGCCTGAGTTGCGGCCAGGTATTTGTCTACATTGGTAAGCCCGCGCAGAAAATTCAATGTTTTTTTATTCGAATAATACTCATGTATCTCTTTACTCTGGCTGCTTTTCTTACCCTCTTCTTTTACTAATTCCTGCTCAACCGCCTTTATAATTGAATCGTTCTTTGGCATTGTACCTACCCTCATGGCACAAAGATCCATCCACTGGAATGCTTGCTCTATATTAGTTACCGGTGGCCACTGGTGCTTGCCATGAAAAACAATAAGTTGATGTGTAAGCGGACTCTGTTCTAATTGCTGGTCAAGGTTCTTAAGTTCCACATAATTAAAATCTCTTTCTCCTACAAAAGAAATGATAGAGAACGGTTGATTAATTTGCGGTGAATTTTGCCCAAAACCTCCTCCACATGCCACTACACCCGCAATGCCACCATTCAGTGCCAGCGAACAGGCCACCCGTGCACCACCTGAAAAACCAAAAACATATAAACGTGCATTATCAATAGAGAGTCGTTGAGATACATCAGACATAAAAGCCTGCGCAGCTCTTTCCGATGCATCCATCTGCATACCATTCTTCGAGCCATATGTACCTGCTATTATATAGCCATATTTTTCTGCAAGGTTTTTATATAGCCTCAGCGGCAGGTTGCCTACTCCATGTGGGTCGAAGAAGAAAATTACAGGCCACTTTTTTGCTGATGAATAATTAGTTGGAATATAAATAGCATACTTTTCACTCGATTGATCGACACATTGAACAGAATCTATGATTACTCCCTTATCTAAAGGCTTTAACTGGGCCTGATTATGTTTTATAGTATCAACAATTGTTGGGGTAGTATTGTCGTTGCCCGTAGTTTTAGGGTTTCCATGGCAACCCCATAACATTATCGCTCCCAAAAAATATATCTTGTACTTGTTCATAGGCTGTTCATTAATCAATTACCCCTGCAAGTTACTTTTTTTCTAAACTTGTATAATTATGTTAGCAGAAATAATAACCATAGGCGATGAAATCCTCATCGGGCAAATAGTAGATACCAACTCGGCATGGATGGGTACTATATTGAATGAACATGGAATAAAAGTTCATCAGATAACATCGGTATCGGATAATCGTGAGCATATACTTACTGCGCTGAAAGAGGCGAGCAACAGAGTCGATATTATTCTTATTACTGGCGGCCTGGGACCTACACGCGATGATATTACCAAACACACTATTTGCGAATATTTTAATGTAAAGCTTCGGTTTGATGAAAGTGTATTGGCAGACGTTACCGCACTATTTAAAAGATTCGGAAGAGACGTAACGCCAATAAATCGCAAACAAGCAGAGATACCTGAGAACTGTACTCCCCTGCACAATAAAAATGGTACTGCACCCGGTATGTGGTTTGAAGAGAATGGAAAGATATATGCATCGATGCCCGGTGTGCCTTTTGAAATGAAAGCGCTTATGACGGAAGAAGTGATTCCAAGACTGAAAAAGAAATTCACACTGCCTGTTATCATTCATAAAAATGTACTTACGCAAGGTATAGGCGAATCGGTTCTTTCTGAATTAATATCTGATTGGGAAACATCACTGGCAAAAGAAGAGATCAAGCTTGCCTACCTGCCCTCTTCTTCCATGGTAAGGCTACGCCTCAGTATAAGCGGGAATGATGAAAAGGTGATGCAGGAAAAAATTGCCCCGAAAATTGAAGAATTGAAAAAGATAGCCGGCCAGCATATTTTTGGATACGATGACCAAACACTTGAAGGAATTGTGGGTGACCTGCTGAAACAACGAAAACAGAAAGTATCTACCGCAGAGAGTTGCACAGGCGGATATATTGCACACCGCATTACATCAGTAGCAGGCAGTTCCGATTATTTTACCGGTGCTGTTATCAGTTACTCCTACGATGTAAAAACCACAGAGCTTGGAGTAAGTGAAGAAATACTAAAAACGCACGGAGCTGTTTCACAACCGGTAGTAGAACAAATGGCAAAAGCAGTACGGATAAAAATGAAAACCGATTATTCCATTGCAGCATCGGGCATTGCCGGCCCGGGCGGAGGAACACCTGATAAACCTGTCGGGACAGTCTGGATAGCCATTGCAACACCCAAACGGGTTTTCAGTAAATGTTTTCAGTTTGGTGGCAACCGCGAAAGGAATATTATTGTTACCGGCCTTACTGCCTTAAATATGCTACGCAAGGAAATACTTGCTTCAGAGTAAACAAACCTTATTTTTGTAGCTATGAATGCAATTGGCATTATACCGGCACGCTTTGCTTCTACCCGTTTTCCGGGTAAGCCATTGGTTGATATACAGGGCAAGACAATGATTCGCCGTGTATATGAGCAAGCCATGCAAAGCAAGGCGCTTACAGCTGTAGTTGTGGCTACCGACGATGAACGTATTTACAAAGAAGTAGAAAGCTTTGGCGGCAAGGTAGTTATGACGGCTGCCCATCACAAAAACGGTACGGAACGTTGTGTGGAGGCTCTGGAGAAATCGACTCAAAACCAGTGGGATGTGGTTGTTAATATACAAGGTGATGAGCCTTTCATACATCCCGAACAAATAGATAAAGTAGTGGCCTGTTTTAAGAACGATTCGGTTCAGATAGCTACGCTGGCCCGTTTATTGGCAGAAGAAAAGGAACTTAATAATCCATCAACAATAAAAGTTGTACGTAAGGCAAATGGTGAGGCTTTGTATTTCAGCCGCTCTGCCATACCATTTTACCGCGATGCAAAAGGCGAGGAATGGGTAAAAAAGCACCCATACCTGAAACATATAGGCATTTATGCTTTCAGAACTGAGGTTATTAAGAAAGTAGTAAAACTGGCTCCATCCGCCCTGGAACTCGCTGAATCGTTGGAACAATTGCGCTGGATGGAGAACGGATACCCTGTTTTTGTAGATATTACCGATAAAGAAGCAATATCTATAGATACTCCTGAAGATTTACAAAAGATTCGTTAATTTTGAGGCTACCGAAACACGTATGCGCATAGAAGAACACATTAGCGAATTGTTATTTGAACACGACTGTGTTATTGTGCCCGATTTTGGCGGATTCATTGGTAACTATTCCCCTGCCAAAGTCGATGAGGTAAAACACCTTTTCGAACCACCCCGTAAAAAGATACTTTTCAATAAGGGGCTTACACAGAATGATGGCTTGCTTGCCAACCATATGTCTATACGTGAGCAACTTACATACGCCGAAGCACTTAAGCAGATAGCCGGTGAAGTCGGCCGTTACCGTAATGAATTAAAAGATAATAAGCGCATAGTGTTCGAGAACATTGGCGTACTATATATGGATGAAAGCAATAATGTTGCTTTTCAACCCGATGAGAAAGTAAATTATTTACCTGAGGCATTTGGCCTTTCGGCATTCTATCGCTTACCTGTTGAACAGGAAAAAGCGGAAGAGAAAGAAAGTACCGTTGTACAATTGCATAAAGAAAGATCACGCTTACGCCCTTATGCTATTGCTGCTGCAATCAGTGCATTGGTTACATCGACGTTTTGGTTTACTATAAATGAAACCAATTTGAGTAACTATTCAAGCCTGAATATTTTTGGTAAGAAAGAAGCTCCGACCTATGTGTACTCACCTGACCACTCACTTGCAAAACTAAATGCGCCCATTGCAAAGGACAGCCTTACCATTTATGTAAAGGAAGCCCCTGCAGTAAAATCAATTGACATTGTATCATCATCTTACCATATTGTTGCGGGTTGTTTCCGCGTTTATGAGAATGCCCAGAATATGATCGCCATATTGAAAAAGAAAAATGTAGAAGCTACTATTGTAGGCAAGACCCCAGAGGGTTTATATATAGTAGGTTGTGGCAAATACAATTCATACAACGAAGCTGAATCACAACTTGATAGCTTCCGCAAAAATGTTCAGGAAGAAGCCTGGGTATTTGGCAAAAGCAAATAAAAACTATTTCTTAGGAAGAGGAGGATTGCCGGGATTACTCGGACGAGCCTGGTTCGGATTATTTGGCCTGTTCGGGTTGTTCGGCTTATTAGGATTGTTCGGACGGTTCTGATTATTCTGAGGCCTGCGGCGTGGTTGCTGTTGCTGGCGACGAGGTTGTTGCTTAAGTGTCGATGGAACTCCACCTACCACATAGCCAACTTCTTTCTTTTCTTCGGTCTTTGTTTCTTCCAGTTCAGCAGGTTTCTTGCCGTTCTTGTTCATATCCATAACATACTTCACCCTATCCACACTTAATGCCATGAAATTAGTTGGCGCATCAGGATAAGTGTACCAAAGAATACGCTTGAAAATATCTGTTTTTTGATGAAATGCCCTACCCTTTTGCGATTCCAGTTCGGTAGGTTGAGGCAAGTCTTTCAAGGCATCTAAATAACTATCTAATTCAAAGTTCAAACAACATTTAAGTTTACCGCATTGGCCTGCTAATTTAACAGGGTTCAATGCCAATTGCTGGTAACGTGCAGCAGTAGTACTTACCGAGCGGAAATCAGTCAGCCAGGTAGAACAACATAATTCTCTTCCGCAAGAGCCAATACCACCTAAGCGACCTGCTTCCTGCCTTTCACCTATCTGCCACATTTGTACACGTACCCTGAATTCAGATGCAAATGCCTTAATAAGTTCGCGGAAATCTACACGGCCAGGGGCAGTATAGTAAAACGAAACATGCGATTTATCGCCTTGGTATTCAATGTCGTTCAGCTTCATATCGAGCTTCATGCTCGATGCCAGTATGCGGGCGCGTGTCAGGATTTTTGGTTCAAGTGCCTGTACCTCACGCCATTTATCTATATCGGCTGGGGTA
>Ga0210386_10001113_pt1 | contig 24209 bp, 27 predicted proteins | sample IncBWH32OmetaG_FD_160091 | JGI IMG/M metagenome (GOLD analysis project Ga0210386, IMG submission 160091) | Forest soil microbial communities from Barre Woods Harvard Forest LTER site, Petersham, Massachusetts, United States - Inc-BW-H-32-O ...
TCTCATGGCAAGCCTCACGACCAACCCTGCCGCTCAGCCGCGGACTTTCCTAAGCCCCAACCGAGCCGCATCTATCGCATTCGTTCCCACCGGAGTGGTCAATGTTCTGCTCGGACCACTTTTGCCAGCTTTGGCGGCGCGATGGTCGCTGAATGACGCACAGGCCGGGGAACTTTTCACTGCGCAGTTTCTGGGATCTACGATCGGGGTCTTATGCTCTGGAGTCCTCGTGCCGCGCTTCGGCTACCGCGCGGTCCTGGTTCTCGGCCTCACCTTGATGTCTTTCGGCGTTTCGACCGTGCCCCTCGGAGTCTGGCCGCTTGGGATTGCATCGATCTCACTTTACGGAGCGGGCTTTGGAGTGACGATCCCCGCCGCGAACCTTCTTGTCGCCGACGCCAATCCCCGTCGCAAAGCCGCCGCACTCAATCTGCTCAATTTCGCCTGGAGCATCGGCGCGGTCGCTTGTCCTTTTCTGGTAGGACACTTTATGCGCATTGCCAGAACATCCCAGTTTCTCTACGCGCTCGGCGTCGCGATTCTGCTCGTCGCAGTGCTGCTCGCAGCCGCGCCTTTCCCCAGACCCGTCAAGCCATCACAAGATGCCCATCGCCCCCGGCAACAGCTCTTAGGGGTGCTGCTGACTCCGTCGGCAGTCGCCCTCGGAGCCCTGTTCTTCATCTATGTCGGAACGGAAAACGCCGTCGGTGGCTGGCTCGCCTCGTATGCAAAACGACTGGCCATCAGTCCGTCCTCCAACTGGATTACCACCCCCTCATACTTCTATGGAGCATTGTTGGCAGGTCGTCTGCTTATTCCGCTCGTGCTCCGGAAGCTGCACGAACTCAAGACGGCGCGCATCGGGATTGCCGTAGCTCTCCTTGGAGTGGTTCTATTGCTCGGCTCACGATCCGTGCTCGACGCCCGCTTCAGCGCGGGCGTGATCGGAATCGGCCTCGCGGGGATCTATCCGATCACGGTCGCCCAACTCTCCCACACACTCGGTGCCGCTGCTACCAGGCTGGGTAGCGTGATGTTTGCCCTGGCAGGGCTTGGCGCCGCCTGCGTTCCCTGGATGGTGGGCGTACTCTCTACCGAGTACTCCAGCCTCAAACTCGGCCTGACGGTCCCGTTGGCTGGGTGCGCGATCATGCTCGCCCTCTACCTGCGGCACTGGACGACCGAGTCCGCAACCTGACTCGGGCCTCGTCATCGCGCGCCAATCCTGATCCCAAAGTTGATACACTATGAGTAGGCTTAGCCTGCTTCGGGTACTGGACGCCCTAGAAGCTCGTTCGACGCGACAGTAAGAATCCTATGACAAGCAAACGCACCTTGTTTGAAAAGATCTGGGACGCCCATGTGGTTTCCGAACCGACCGGTCGGTCGCCGCTGATCTACATCGACCTGCATCTCGTCCACGAAGTGACCTCCCCTCAGGCTTTCGACGGGCTCCGCGCCGGCGGTCGCCCAGTTCGCCAGCCATCGCGTACCGTCGCCACGGTCGACCACAACATCCCCACCGAGCCCCGCGGCACGCCCATTCTCGATCCCATCGCCGCCAAACAGATTCAAGCGCTCCAGAAAAACTGTAAGGAATTCGGCATCCGCTTCTTCGACATGGATTCCCCCGAACAGGGCATCGTGCACGTGATCGGGCCCGAACTCGGGTTCACTCAGCCCGGCCTGACCATCGTTTGCGGCGACAGTCACACCAGCACGCACGGCGCGTTCGGATCGCTGGCCTTTGGCATTGGCACGTCAGAAGTCGAGCACGTCCTCGCGACCCAATGCCTGGCCCAGCGCAAACCGAAGACGATGAACATCGTCGTCAACGGCCGACTGCCCGAAGGCGTGACCGCGAAAGATCTGGCCTTGGGTGTCATCGGACAGATCGGCACCGACGGTGCCACCGGCTTTGTGATCGAGTATTCCGGAGAGGTGGTGCGCGGCCTGAGCATGGAGGGCCGCATGACTCTCTGCAATATGAGCATCGAGGCCGGCGCCCGTGCAGCCATGGTCGCGCCTGACCAGACAACCTTCGCCTACGTCAAAAGCCGCCGCTTCGCACCGCAAGGCGAGGCGTGGGACAAAGCGATCACTTATTGGCGGACTCTCGTTTCCGATCCCGGCGCGCACTTCGACAAAATCCTGACCATCGACGCGGCGACGCTCGCTCCCTTCGTCACGTGGGGAACAAATCCAGGCATGGTTGTCCAGATCACCGGGCGTGTCCCCGACTTGAATGGCGGAGACCGGAAAGCGACCGAGCAAGCCCTGCAATACATGGGGCTGCAGCCGGGAACCCCGATCGAAAACATCTCCATCGACCGCGTCTTCATCGGGTCCTGCACCAATTCTCGCCTCGAGGACCTCCGCGCTGCCGCGCGTGTCGCCAAGGGATATCACGTGAACCCGAAAGTCCGCGCGATGGTGGTTCCCGGCTCACAAGCCATCAAGCACGCCGCCGAGCAGGAAGGCCTACACCGCGTTTTTCAGGATGCTGGCTTCGAGTGGCGCGAGTCCGGCTGCTCGATGTGCTTGGGAATGAATCCCGACATCCTTCAGCCGGGTGAGCGTTGCGCCTCCACCAGCAATCGCAATTTTGAAGGCCGTCAGGGTCGCGGTGGTCGCACGCACTTGGTCAGTCCTATGATGGCCGCGGCCGCAGCCATTGCCGGCCACTTCACTGACATTCGAAACTGGAAGTTCCAATGAGACTGGGTTCCGCTCCTGCACGCGGCCAACGGTGAATCAGTGATCGCAACGAAGTTGAACTGAGGGATGACACAACGGATGCAACCATTTCGCAAACATCAAGGACGCGCAGTCCCCCTGGATCGTGTCAACGTCGACACCGATCAGATCATCCCCAAGCAATTCCTGAAGCGCATTGAGCGCACAGGATTTGGAGAATTCCTTTTCTACGATTGGCGGCGCACGCCCGACGGCAAGCCGGACCGGTCTTTCGTTCTCAACCATCCCCGACACAAAGGAGCCAGTATTCTGATCGCCGGCAAGAATTTCGGCTGCGGGTCCTCGCGCGAACACGCCGTCTGGGCGCTGTCCGATTACGGGTTCCGAACCGTGATCGCCCCATCCTTCGCCGACATCTTCGCCAACAACAGCACGAAGAACGGATTCCTCGACGTCACGCTCACCGAAGACGAAGTGGCTGAACTCATGCGCCGCTCCCAGCAGGATGGCTATCAGCTGACCGTCGACCTCGAGCAGCGCAAGGTCTATGACGATCGCGGCTTCTCGGCCAGCTTTCAGATCGACGACTTCGTGCGCCACTGCCTGCTGAATGGTCTCGACGACATCGGACTCACCCTGCAGCACGAATCTGACATCGCCGCCTACGAAGCTCGGCATCCGTCACCGTGGTCATCGAACGCGTAGTTGGCCAGGCCAGCTAGTCCAACTCGAAGAACTTACAGCTCGACGTGACTTGAGCTTCTCGTGAGTCCTGCACGAGGCTGAATGCGGCAAACCCCTCTCACCGTCTCATAGGTTTTTCCGCAGCAACCGGAACGCAATCCCCCGCCCCAGCTTCTGTCCATAGGCAAGATTTCCCCAGAACGATGCCATAACCTCCAGCGTATGCGCCTGCTTCAACCCGCCCGCATCCACCGGATCGAAGCCCAGATCCCGTGCGAGGTCGTGCGCAACCTTCTTCGCCACAGCATGATCTCCGGCGTAGAACATTGTGGCGGCCTCGGCGCCATACCTCGGATTCTCCATGTTTTCAAACCCGGTGGTATTAAAGGCCTTGACAACGTGCGCGCCGGGAACCAGCTTCGCGACCTGCTCGCCTCCCGACCCTGCCGAATGATCCACAGCCGGAAACGAAGTGCTGGGATTCGTGCAGTCGATCAGAACCTTGCCGGCCAGCGCCGGACCAGTCCGCTCGAGCACCTCCGTCACGGCGGCCCACGGAATGGCCAGAGCGATGACGTCAGCTCGAGCAACGGCGTTCTCTACCGTCGCCGCGCTCGCTTTGCCGCCGGTACGCGAAAGCAATTGATTGACGTCATCTGCCTTCGCCTCCCGCGTTCCAAAGACGACCTCGTGTCCTGAACGTGCCCAACCGGATCCCAGCGCACCACCCACATGCCCTGTCCCAATCACTGCGATTCGCATGACTCACTCTCCCAACGCCTCAACGATTACGTCAGCCGTCTCCGATCCCGAAAAGTTTTGCTGCCCGGTAATGAGATTGCCGTCGCGCACGGCGAAACCGCGCCACAACCCCGCCTGGATGTAGTTCGCGCCGATTTTCTTCAATTCATCTTCGATGCGCCATGGCATGACATGTTTGTCGCGTGAGAGCAGATTCATGCTCCACACAGCATTGTCGGCGTAATCTTCCTCCACGTTGGCAAAACCCGTCACAGTCTTCCCCTTGACGAGAGGTTCCCCGTTACTGAGTTTCGTGTATCGAAGCAGCGCTGTGCCGTGACACAAAGCACACGCGATCTTCCCAGCCTCGTAGAACTGGACGAACTTCTTCTGCAGGTCGACAGCCTTGTCGTAGGTGAACATCGGCGCCTGACCGCCCGCGCACACGATCGCATCAAAGTCTTCCATCCGTAGGTCGCTCAGCTTCTTGGTGTTCTCGACCAGCGCCGCGAGGCGCGGAGTCGCGATGAATCCCATGCTGATCAGATCTCCTGCCGAATATCCACTGGGATCCCGTGGATCGCTCATGGCATCGGCCTCGCATTTTCCGCCACTCGGGCTGAACAGTTCCATCTCGTAACCTTTTTCCTGAAACTTGAAGTATGGATGCGAGAGTTCCGACCACCAGAAGCCCGTCGGCCATCCGGTGGTGGTCGAGACCGCTGGATTCGAGATCACAATCGCAACGCGTTTTCTGCGTTTCGCATTCACGGGATTAGAATCTTTCAGACTCATGGATTCTCCTGAAATGAAAGAAACCGGTTTTCTCTCCGAATATTCCTTCGAGGTTGCACGGATGTTCTAACAGCGTGATCCGATTCACCGCTACGCACCGCGAGGTGCGGCGCTTACCTCCGGGTAACTTCGCTGCAACAAAACAGGCCTGAAGCGTATCGTCCATCGGACGAAGCAAAGCCATTGCCCGTGATCAAGGACTGCAGAATGTGTTAAAACGGACCGGCTTAGAGGGCGCTATGGTGAAGATTCAATCGATTCGGGAACGAGCCTTGCAGTCCCGTGACGCAATCGAGCTATTGCGCGACAAGTGGCGGATTCCGATCCTTCACGTGCTGACGCCGGGCCGTCTGCGCGCCAGTCAGTTGCAGGGCGCCCTGCCGCGCATATCGGCAAAAGTGCTCACCCAGACCTTGCGCGGTTTGGAGCGCGACGGCCTGATCTCCCGTGATGTCCGTAACGCAGTTCCCGCACATGTGGAGTACGAATTGACTTCGATGGGCAGCAGCGTCATTCCCCTGTTGCGGAATCTGTGTCGATGGGCGGAGGACAATTCCACGAAGCGCGACGAAGCCCGGCGGCGTTTCGACAGCTCCCCCAGAAAATCGAATGGCCGCGCCAGAATTGCGAGCCGAAATTCGTCTGTTTTGTGAGTAGCGGAGCCCGGGACATCGCCTACGATGCTTCTCCGCGCGCACATTTCGCGGCGCGTTTCAGAAGGACTTCCTGCTCCCGAACATTTCGGGTAAGCGAAGCAGCACGCTCGAACTCCGCACGAGCCTCGTCAAAGCGCGAGAGCTTGGCAAGAAGGTCCCCGCACACCGCGGGCAACAAGTGGTACGACTTCAGCGAAGGCTCTTCATTTAAATCATCGATTACTTCAAGTCCTGCCGCAGGGCCGTATGCCATGCTTAAGGCAACGGCGCGATTTAACTCCACGACGGGTGACGGCGCGATCCGCGCTAGCCCATCGTAGAACTCCACGATCCTCGGCCAGTTTGTCTCCTCGGGAGTTCGCGCTCGGGCGTGCACGGCGGCAATTGCCGCCTGCAGCGCATAAACTCCTGGGGCACCACCGAGTTCTTCGGACCGCTGCAACGCGGCCAGCCCACGCCCGATCAAAAGCTGATCCCAATGCGCCCGGTTCTGATCATTCAGCAGAACAGGTTCACCCGAAGGCCCAACCCTTGCTCGCGATCGCGACGCCTGAATCTCCATCAGTGCGACCAACCCATGCACCTCCGGCTCCTTCGGCATAAGCTCCGCCAGGATGCGACCCAATCGCAGCGCCTCCTCACACAGAGCAGGACGCATCCAGTCCGATCCCGCTGTTGCCGAGTACCCCTCATTGAAGATGAGATAGATCACCTCGAGAACAGACGACAGCCGTGCCGCCATTTCCTCGCCCCGCGGTGTCTCAAAAGGCACCTGCTTCTCGGAGAGCGTTCGCTTCGCGCGCACAATGCGCTGGGCAATTGTCGGCTCCGAGACCAGAAACGCGCGTGCGATCTCGTCGGTGGTCAGGCCTCCCAGAAGGCGCAGCGTCAGCGCCGTCCGCGCCTCGGTCGAAAGGACAGGATGACAGGAAATGAAAACAAGCCGCAGCAGGTCGTCTCCGACGTTGTCATCCAGCGCCGAAACCAGATCCGGCACCTCCATCTCGCGTACCGCGACCTCGCGGCCGAGTTCCTGATGCTTCCGTTCGAGCAGAGTTCTGCGGCGAAGCTGATCGATCGCGCGATGCTTGGCCGTTGCCATGAGCCAGGCGCCCGGATTGTCGGGCACGCCCGATTCCGGCCACTGCTGGAGCGCGGCGAGCAGAGCTTCCTGGGCCAGATCTTCGGCCAAACCAACATCGCGCACGATTCGCGTGAGCCCTGCGATCACCTTCGCCGACTCCATTCGCCATACCGCGTCAATGGTTCCGTGAATATCTGCGATGGGCACTCTTAAGGGATGACAACATCTTTCCGTTCGTTCTTGCAAGGCGACGATTCGGACTCCGGATCTGGAACGGATTCCGGAAGTTCAAATCCAACTCCTTTGCCACATAATCCATGTGCACGTATTATGTGTATATGAATATCACCCTCTCGGTGGACGAACAACTCATCGCCCGCGCCCGCAAGAAGGCTGACGCTCTGGGAAAAAGTCTGAACCAGTTGATTCGCGACTATCTCCAGAAGCTGGCCGGATCGGACGATCCTGAGCAAAGCATCGAAGAGTTCCGCAGTCTCTCCGGGAAGGGGCACTCCCACGGTTGGCGCTTTAATCGCAACGAAATTCATGAGCGCTCGTAGCTTCTTCGACACCAACGTTCTGGTCTACTCCGACGACAAATCCTCCCCCGCCAAGCAGCGTCGGACCCTTGAACTGGTGTCTGAGCACCGTCGCACCGGCACAGGAGTCGTGTCGATGCAGGTATTACAGGAGTATTTTGTGACGGTCACGCGAAAGCTTCAGGTGGACGCCCGCATCGCCCGTCGCAAAGTGGAATTGCTGGCGGAGTTCGATGTCGCTGCGCCCGATGTACCGGATATTCTTGCGGCGATCGACCTACACCGGCTCCATGGTTTCTCTTTCTGGGATGCTCTTATTCTGCGATCGGCCATGGAAGCCGGCTGTCGTGTGCTTCTATCCGAGGATTTACAAGCTCGAGAGGTTGATGGTATTCGAATCGTGAACCCCTTCGAGTAGAACGCAGCAAACTACACTTGCTGGGCTTCGCCTTCAGCGTCCTCGTCACCCTTGACTGCAATGCACCGTCGGCGGACAATGCGCTCGTTTGCGACGCTGGTCCCCGCTTTCAATTTGTGACGATGAACAGTCGAACAAGGAGGGCGTCATGCCCGTTCAGCAGGGGAGTCTCGATCTGCTTGAGCATCCGATCGCAAAAGAGCTTCTCCACTCCACCATACCCGCACGCCTCGCCTATATCGGTACCGATGGTGCTCCTCGCGTCATCCCCATCTGGTTTCATTGGAATGGACGCGAAGTCGTCATGGGCACGCCGCCCAAGGCGCCTAAACTGAAAGCACTCGCAAAACGACCGAAGGTTTCTCTGACCATCGATAACAACGAGTTTCCTCACAAGGTGCTCCTGATTCGCGGCACAGCGCGCCTCGATCCCGTCAACGATATCGTCCCGGAGTACGCGCTCGCGGCCGAACGTTACTTCGGCGCCGACCAGGGCAAAGCGTGGGTGAAGCAGCTGCGCGGCATGATTTCAAGCATGGTCCGCGTCACGATCACGCCTGAATGGGTCGGCCTGCTCGATTTCAAGACACGATTCCCGAGTGCGCTGGCGAGCTAAACCGGAACGCTGGCCTAATTCGCATCTCACAGCGTCCTTACCGCGGAGCTGCGCCCTTTCACTTCACAAACGTCAGCCCGTGCGGCACCAGGTGTGAGAACACGTACGCGTACAGCATCACGATGACGCCCACGACGGACCCGAGCGCCACCGAGTGCCAGGCGACAAAGCGGAAGATCGTTCCCTCATTGCCCACCTGTTCCGTAGCAGCCGTTGCGATGGTGATCGATTGCGCATCCACCATCTTGCCCATCACGCCGCCCGCGCTGTTGGCCGCACACATCAATACCGGATCGATGCCTAACTGCTGCGAGGTAATCCGCTGCAGGCTTCCAAAGAGCGCATTCGAAGACGTATCGCTTCCCGTCAGCGCCACGCCCAGCCACCCAAGAAACGTCCCAAAGAATGGGTATGCCCAGCCCGTGCGCGTAAAAGCTAACCCCAGCACCGCGTCCAGGCCGGAGTAGCGGGTCACGTAGCCGAGTCCCAGCATGAACGAAATCGCGATGACCGCTAGCCGCATGCGCACCAGCGTCCTCCAGAAAATCTTCACCAGCCGCGCCGGACTCAGGCCGAGCAGCAGTCCCGAAAGAATCGCGGCCAGAAAGCATCCGGTACCAGTCGCTGAAAGCCAGTTGAAATCGTAGCGCGCTGCTTCTGGCGTGGGTTTGGCAACCACCGGCGCCGCGCGATAAACCGCATTGTGCAGATACGGCACATCCCAGCCCGGCGGCCCCGGACGCACTTTGCCATCCGGCAGCGTGACCTTGAACGCCGGTGTGGTCGTCTGATTCAAAGCCAGCTTGATCTTCGGCAACCCCCACAGCAGCACGAAAAGCGACAACACGGCGAACGGCATCCAGGCCTTCAGCACCTGCCGTACCGGGTAAGACTTCACCGTCGCCAACCCGTCGAAATCGGTGGGAGTCCACTCGGCACCAAACTGGTCGGAAATACGAGCGCTTGGCGGAGGCAGCGGCGCCTCTTTTTGATCGTAATCAAACCGCCAGATTCGCTTTGGCTTCCAGACATGAAGAAACGCGACAGTCGCCACGATCGACACCACGCCCCCCATGATGTCCACGAGATTGCTATCGACGTAGTTCGACCAGAAGAATTGCGTCAGCGCGAACGAAACCCCAACAACCAGAATTGCAGGAAGCACTTCAAACGTCTCCCTCCAGCCCACCATCGTTCGCACCAGCCAGAACGGTACAATCACGGCTGTAAACGGCAGGATCCTCCCGATCATTGCGTTCAGGTCCGATTCCGGCAGCCCCGAGACCGCCGCGAGCGTGTGCACGGGCGTGCCGATTGCCCCCCAGGCAACGGGCGCGGTGTTCGCGATCAAATTCAGCGCCGCCGCATGGAAGGGCCGAAAGCCCAGTCCGATCATGAACGCACCAGCAATCGCCACGGGAGCGCCGAATCCTGCGGCCCCTTCGATGAACGCGCCGAAGCAGAAGGCCACCAGCAACACCTGAAGCCGCCGGTCGGCGGTGATGCCCGCCACCGACTCCTTCATGATCTCGAACTGGCCGGTTTCCACCGAGATGTCGTACAGGTAAACAGCCGCCAGCACGATCCACGCGATCTTCAGCAGGCCAAACGCAACGCCGTAGCCGAAGCTCATCGCGGCCAGCGACACCGGCATTTTGAAAAACAACACGGCCACACCCATCGCCGTCAGTGCGCCTCCAATGGCACACAAATGCGGCTTCACTCTCAATCCGGCAAGCAATCCAAAGAGCACAAGGATGGGAAGCAAAGCAACCAGCGTGGAAAGCCACCAGTGGCCAAATGGGTCGTAGACTTGCGTCCAGTGCATGCCTTCTCCTTCGCCCCGTCGAAGCCTTGGCTGCATCTGACTTCGACAGGCAATTCCACAGAGACAGACTGCTCACAAGAGCCGAACTACCTGAGCACGAACCAGCGGGCTAGACACTGGTGCTTGCACCCGAGGCACCCAGGCCACTTCGCCAGCCCTGGGTTCGATGCCTGAGACGGATACCTACGTGGGCCAAGATTATAGGCCCGATATGCAAGTTTTACGGTCCCTGGCCACCACCAACGCCAATCGAGGCCACGGCCAGCACCGACTGGATTCCGGCGAAGGCCCGCTCATGGCAGGATAGAACTCATGGAAAGTGCGAACCGCGTCCTGGTTCTGGCCCGAACCAACGATCCACAGCTGGCAATGTTGGATGGCGTTCCCCACACAACCTGCCGCGATGCATCTGCCTGTGAGGCTGCAGCCAAAACGGCAAGCGCCGTCCTTTACTGGACAGGGAATCGCGAAATGTTGCGCGCTGCCTTGCGCGCAAACCCGAAAGTCCGCTGGATTCATTCCCGTGCCGCCGGTCTCGACAATATCTGGTTCCCCGAACTAGTCGAGAGCGATGTGGTCCTCACCAACGGACGCGGTGTCTTCAGCGCATCATTGGGCGAGTTTGTGCTGGCCGCGATCCTCTACTTCGCCAAGGGTTTTCGTCGCATGATCCGGAACCAGATGGCCGGCCGGTGGGAGCCCTTCGACGTCGAAGAGATTTCAGGACAAACCGTGGGCATCGTCGGATACGGCGACATCGGCCGCGCCGCCGCGACTCGCGTTCGCGCGATGGGAATGCATGTGCTCGCGACGCGGCGTCACATCCCAACGGACCCGAAAGCCAGCGATCCGCTCATCGACGAATATTTCCGTCCCGACGCCCGGCGCGACATGATGGCGCGCTGCGACTATGTCGTGGCAACCGCGCCTCTCACCGAAGAAACGCGGCACATGATCAGCGAACCCGAATTCGCGTCGATGAAACCGACTGCCGTTGTCCTCAACGTCGGACGCGGTCCCGTCATCGATGAGAATGCCCTGGTTCAAGCTCTGATGTCGAAGCGCATCCGTGGAGCTGCCCTCGATGTCTTCGAGCACGAGCCTCTGCCTGAAGGCCATCCGCTCTACAGTCTCGAGAACGTCTTGCTGTCCCCGCACTGCGCCGACCACACCGCCACCTGGCAGGACGATGCCATGCGTTTTTTCCTCGAGCAGTTCGGACGATTTGAAAAAGGGGAGCCGCTGCAGAATATCGTGAATAAAAAACTGGGATACTGAACCTCGGCGTGGCCCCTCACCTGCCAACCATGGAAAGAGGCCACTTTCCCGCCGAGCCTTCTGCTTCACTCCCACACTTGCCGGATTTCCGTTTCTCCATCCCCCGCGATGTTTAGGAAGATTTTCGTGCGCTCGATCGCTTCCGCTTTCGAGTTCACTCGAATCAGAGCGAAACCGCCCACGAGTTCCTTCGATTCGGTAAACGGGCCATCTGTAACCGTCACCTTTCCATCCGACTGCCTCACGCGGGCGCCCAATGCGCTCGGCAGGCAACCTTCCGTCGCCAGCAGAACACCCGACTTCATCCAATCCTCGATCAGTTTTCCCATTTGATCCATTTCCTGCTGCGACGGCGGCGTGCCTTCCTTCTTGGCCGGTTTATAGATGCATAGAAATTTCATCGCTATCACTCCTTCAGATTAGATTGACGCTGTTTTTTCGAAATACTTTCGGCCGTATTCACCGCGCTATTTCTTCTGGCCGGATTGCACGCGCCAGCTGGCCTCTTGTTCCCTTTGTTCCGGTGTCAGCGCTGGACCGAAGTCCTCCGCCTCGAAAACCGGCCGGATTTCCAGTTCGCTCTCCTGTCCTGGGTGCGGACTCGGGCAGCGCTTCGCCCACTCCAACGCTTCCTCCATCGAGCGCACCTGCCACAGCCAGAATCCCGCGATCAGTTCCTTCGTCTCGGTAAACGGACCGTCAATCACCGCGCGCTTACTACCTGAGAAATGCACCCGCTTTCCTTTGGAACTCGGATGAAGCCCCTCTCCCGCCAGCATCACTCCGGCTTTCACCAGCTCTTCATTGAACTTCCCCATGTCCGTGAGGAGTTGTCGATCCGGCATCTTCCCGGCTTCACTGTCTTTGCTGGCCTTTACAATCACCATGACTCGCATGATTTTCTCCTTGATGAACGGAATTAAACCCGGGATTCGACGTCCTTGCTGCTGGCCTCAAACCCGCGCTCTACATAGACGTCGAGCGGGACCATGGGAGATCGACAAGAAAAAACACAAATTTTTCATGTCGAAAATTCGACTCGCCTCCCGTACAACCTTTGATACATCCCAACTCTCCAATGTCCGGTTATATTGGTAAAACCTCTGGCTGCAATTCAACTCAAGGAGAACCGCAGCAATGCATTCCCTCATGCGGCAGTTTGTCCGTGTCGCCACGGCCAGTACGCTTGCCGTCGTTTTCATGATTCCCCAGGATTCGCTGGCGCAGAGCCACGTTGTCAGCCTGGCTGAATTGCAGAGCGCAACCATCGCCGCCACCCAGGCGCGCGCACGCAATATCGAGACCTTGCGCGCGTTCGTTTCTTCTCCGGCTGCCGAGAAGGCTCTGAAGTCCGCCCACATTGATTCTCAAAAGGTGAAAAACGCGGTATCGCAGCTGAGCGATCAGGACCTGGCACAACTCGCCTCGCGCGCCAGCAAGGCGCAGGCAGACTTCGCGGCCGGCTCTTTGAGCGATCGCGATCTGATCATCATCATCCTTGCGGTGGTCGCGCTCGTCCTGATCATCGTTGCCGTCCGCTAGGCACCAGCGGGGATCCATGCGAACGAGCGCCCGATGGCTATCGGTTGTTCTGTGCGCCTGCGTCTTCGTGTGCGCCGCGGAACCGCCCGCCGTTTGGATCGACGTTCCGTTCGTGAAACAGGAAAAGAACGCCTGTGGCGCTGCCAGCATCGCAATGTTGATGCAGTTCTGGCAGCGCCAGCAGGGCGTGTCGCCCACTCCGGAGTCCGATTCAGGCCAAATTCAGCAGGCTCTCTATTCGCCTGACGTCCGCGGCATCCGCGCCTCCGACATGGAGCGCTACCTTCAGCAGCGCGGCTTCCGCACCTTCGCCTTTGAAGGAACGCCCGCCGATCTCCAGCAGCATCTCGCCAAAGGCCGGCCTCTCATCGTTGCACTGAAGCCCGGCGCCGATGCACCTCTCCACTACGTCGTCGTGACCGGAATCGATCCGGAGCATAATCTGGTCCTGCTGAACGACCCCGCCGAGCGCAAGCTACTGAAGCAGGAGATCGCAAGCTTCGAAAAGGAATGGAAAGGCGCAGCCCACTGGACGCTGCTGGCAGTGCCGCAGTCCGAGGGCGCATCATCCGCCCGCTAGTCTTCGTTCTGTTCGCACTCTTCGCCCTCCAGCCGCTCAATTCTCAGACTGCCAGCCTGTCAACCCAGGCGCCCCCAACCGACTCCACTCCAACTTCGACCCGGAAAATCAAAGAGCTCTACTCCGAACAACGCTGGGATGACATCGTTCGCGCAGTCCCGGCGGTATCGCCAACCGACGCCGATCTCGACTTCTACTACGGCAGTGCTCTTGCTCAACTTGGGCGCTTCGACGACGCCTACCGCGCTCTCCTGGCCGGACATTACCTCGCCCCCGTCGACAAGCGCTTCCCGATTGAACTGGCAGGAGTTTCATTCAAGCAGAAGCGCAACAAGACCGCGACCGCATGGTTGCGCCTCGCTCTGCGCATCGACCCCACCGATAACTACGCCAACGACTTTCTCGGCACGGCCTATCTCCTTAATGGCAATCTCGACGCCGCACTCAAATACTGGAACAGGATCGACAAGCCCTTCGTCGAAACCATACAGCCCGATCACCCGCTGCGGATTCGTCCAGCACTGCTCGACCGCGCCCTCGCCTTCTCCCCTGCAAGTGAGCTTCGCCTCGCCAATTTCAAGACAAGCCTGACTCGTCTCGACGGTCTCGAGGTCTTTCCAACTCCCAGAATTCAGCTGGCCGCGCGCTCCGACGGCAGGTTTGACGCCCTTCTGAATCTGCGCGAGCGCAATGGCTTCGGCGAAAACCTGTGGGAGGCGCTACTTTCCACTTTCAGCGGGATCGCGTACCAAACAATCTATCCGGAATACGACAACATCGCTGGCTCTGCGATCAACGCCACATCTCTCGCACGCTGGGACGCTCAGAAGCGCCGTCTCGCAGCTTCGCTCTCCGGACCGCTGCACCAAAATCCGAAATGGCGCTACCAGTTCGGCGTTGACCTGCGAAATGAAAACTGGGACATTCGCAGCTCGTTCGCAGGCAGCGCTCCGTTATTGGGTTCGCTGAACCTGCGCCGCGAGGTTGCCTCCGCGACGATCACGTCCTTCAACAGCGGCCGCTGGGGTTGGTCGGCAGGCGCCGAATTCTCTCATCGCGATTACAGAAGTGTGATTCCGGGCTCCGCGCTCACGCCCGAAATGCTCTTGCAAGGGCCACAACTCAAGCAAATGACTGAAATTCACTTCGCCCTTCTGGACCTGCCCGAACATCGCTTCGTTCTCAACAGCAGCGCTTCCTCGCAATTAGGCCGCATCTGGTCGCAACCCGCACACGCATTCCTGAAAGTCCAGGGAGCGCTGCAAGCCACCTGGTTTCCGCAATTCACCGGAGACGATTACGAGGTGCAGTCGAAGCTTCGTTCAGGAGGAACCTCAGGAGACACGCCATTCGACGAGCTCTCCATGCTCGGCATGGAACGGGACAACGACCTCTGGATGCGCGCTCACATCGGCACGCGTGCAGGGCGCAAGGGCAGCGCCCCGCTCGGACACGACTACTTTCTCGCCAACAACGAAATCGACAAGAACGTCTACAGCAACGGCCTCATCACGCTGAAGATCAGCCCGTTTCTCGACACTGGAAAAATCTCCGACGGCTCAACCGCACTCGGCTCACCGAACTGGCTCTGGGACACCGGCGCGCAGGCCAAGCTCCGCGTGCTTGGGGTGGGCGTCACATTCACTTACGGCAAAGACCTGCGCACCGGGAACAATGCCTTCTACTTCACCGCCGGCCGATAGTGTGTCTCGACGGGGGAGAGTCTTACCTTACTGCGCCCTCTCTATCTCCACGTAGTCCCGGCCAACGTAGAGCCGAAACTTGCCCGCCGAACCGAGCACCTGCAGAGGCATCGGCCTCTTGATCTCCGCATCGCGCGTGGAATCCACCTGAAACAGGTCGTGAGCGCCGATATCCATCACCACAAATTTGTTGCCGGTCAGAAATCCTATGCCGTACGCGCCGGGCGCCAGCTTTTGTCCGCCGATCGTCAGCGTCACCTCGGTCATGAAATACGCCTGGTATTTCTGCCGGATGTCCGACGAATATCCCGAGTTGTCCACCAGGCTGGTGAGCACATAAAAATCGTCGCTGAAGCGGATGCCGCCCGCGTTCCGCATTTGCACGGGCGCCACTTGTCCGCGGAAAAAAACCTGGTCCGGGAAGATCTTGTTCGTGATGTCCGAGGCCTTGAGCGCACTCTCTGTTCCGGGAGGCGCCGCCACCGCGGATGGAAGTTGCAAGGCCACCATCAAAAGCACAGCAAGTCCAGCGAACACTCTCATCGATTTCACTAAGAGCCCCCTTCGTTTTTCGTCACTGTCCGAGCGGGATATTCTAGCGCCTGCGGTCTGTGGAAACTACCTGACCAGACTGGTGCTAACCTCACGCCGGCAACGTCTGTAACTCAGCGAGGTACGGAGGATCCAAATGTCCAGCGAAGCAAGTCCCTCCAGCGGTGCGCGCATCCAAATTTCGGCGATGCTCTCTGTCCGGAATGGCGCCAAAGCTGTCGAGTTCTATCAAAAAGCCTTCGAGGCCAATGTACTTTTTCGGATTGGCGAGGAAGGCGAAACCGTGGTCGCGCAACTAGCTGTGGGGAACGCCGAATTCTGGCTGGCAGATGAGTCCCCAGAGCACTCGAACTTCAGCCCCGAGACACTACAAGGCAGTTCCGTCCGTATGGTGATGGCCGTCGAAGACCCGGATGCCGCTTTCGCTCGCGCATTAGCCGGCGGAGCCAGAGAGGTCTGGCCGGTGGCTGATCAACACGGTTGGCGGGTCGGACGCATCGTCGACCCCTTCAGCCATCATTGGGAGATCGGTAAAAAATTGTCGTGAGCGCCGCGACCTACTCGAATTGCCTGCGAAAACGCTGAACCTCGTCCCTCAGATCCGCCATTTCCTTGCGCAGCGCAGCAACCTCTTCTTCCAGGCGGACAATGCGCTCGTCGTCTACGCCGCTGTCTGAGCGCACTTCCACCAGTGGCGCAGTCGCTTCCCACTCCGGCTTGTCACCACAGAGGAGGTGCGCATAGCGGGCCTCTTTTGTGCCTGGTTGCCGCGGCAAGACCTTCGCCAGCGGCTCTTCACGGGTCATCATTCTTTGCAGCGTCGATTGCACGTCGGTCAGATCTTCGAATCGATGAAGCCGCTCCGCGCGTCCGCGCAACTCTCCCGGTGTCTGTGGGCCGCGAAGGAGCAGCACGCACAGCAGCGCCGTCTCGGGCCGAGTCAGGTTGAAGGCTTCCTGCATGCGGTGCTCGAACTTCGGCACGCGGCTGTCGCCTGCGCCGGAAGCGTTTCCCGCCAGGCCCTTCTCATTCAGCGAGTGCACCGCCTGCCGCACCGCATCGTCGTTCAGATTCATTACCGGGTCGCGATTCGATTTCTGGTTACACGCATTCACCAACGCATTCAGCGAAAGTGGATAGTAATCGGGTGTCGTGATGTCTTTCTCGACCAGAGACCCGAGCACCCGGGCCTCGGTCTCAGTCAGCAGAACATTTGTAGCGCGGAAAGGACTCATAACGTGATGAGACAGCTTAGGGAGACTCTGATTAAGTCCTCCCTTTCCACAGCGAGTACAGATAAAGTCGTGCCAGCATGAACTCGTTGCGCAAGCAGAGGACACTGGCGATGATGACGGGATTCGAGCGGTACACGAAGAAGACTCGGCGGGCAATGTTCTTGGAAGAGATGGAGCAGGTGGTGCCGTGGGGGAAATTGTGTGCGCTGATCGAGCCGCACTATCCCAAGCCGGGCAACGGGCGACGGCCGAAAGAACTGGAAAAGATGCTGCGGATTTATTTTCTGCAGCAGTGGTTCAATCTGGCGGACCCGGCGGTGGAAGAGGCTTTGTACGACTCGGCGACCCTGCGGCAGTTTGCGGGGGTGGACTTGGGAGCCGAGCCGGCGCCGGATGAGACGACGGTGTGCAAGTTCCGGCACCTGCTGGAAGCGAACCATCTGGGGGAAGAGATTCTGGGGACGGTGAACCTGCATTTGCAAGCCAAGGGCGTGCGGATCACGACGGGCACGATTGTGGACGCGACCCTGATTCACGCACCTTCCTCGACCAAAAACCGCGAGCAGAGCCGGGACCCAGAGATGCACCAGACGAAGAAGGGGAAGAACTGGTACTTCGGGATGAAAGCGCACGTGGGCGTCGACAGCAAGACCAAGATCATTCACACGGTGGTGGCGACGGCCGCCAATGTTTCCGATGTGGCGATGTTGCCGGACCTGCTGCATGGTGAAGAAACGCGGGTGTGGGGCGACGGAGCGTATCAGGGCCAAACCGAGGTGATGCGCGAGTGCGCGCCAGGAGCACGGGATTTCACCCAGCGGCGCTGTCGCTACAAGGGCCAAATCGTGGATGAAGTGGCGTGGGCGAAGAACCGGACGAAGTCGAAGGTGCGGGCGCGGGTGGAGCACGTGTTTCAAGTGATGAAGTTGAAGTTCGGATTCGTGAAAGTACGCTATCGCGGGCTGAAGAAGAACGCGCACCGGCTGTTCGTTACCTGTGCGCTGGTGAATCTGTTTGTGAGCCGCAGAAAACTGCTGGCCGTAGCGTAGGCTCGCCCGCCTTTGCCCCGTACGCGAGGTTGCAACGGCGGTGCTGAAAAGCTCCGGCATCCGAGACCCGAACCGGCAGTGCGGATTCCTGAACACTGTTGTTAGTCGACTTAGCATGAGCGCTTATTCAGAGTGTCCCTAGAACGCGATATAAGGCGTGCCGGGAAGGGTGACGAGGGAAAGATACCCTGAATTGCTCTGGGATTGCCTAATGCGTAAATTCGAGGGGTAGGACAATTTGCTACTGCAGCTTCGCATATTCAGCCTTGGCTTGCTTCAAGATGGGGATGTCGGGATCGGCGTCTTTCCACAGGGTAAGGAAGTCTTGGTACGCATCCTTGGCTTTGGTGGTGTCACCAGAAATATTATAGGCGCGGCCCAATTGGAGATGAGCAAGCGCACCGATGGGCTGATTTGTCACAATCCCACGATGGTCGAGAATCTTCTGAAACTCGATAACAGCTTCGCGGCCTTGGTGAGCAGCGAGGTAGCCTAGTCCGTTAGCTGGATTGAGTCTAATGGCTTCGCGGAACTCTGTTACGCCTTTGTCGTACTGCCCGAGGCTGTTCCAAACGTTCGCGAGTATGTCGTGTGGTCCAAAGTGGTGTGGGTATGTTTGGGCTGCAAGTTCTGCACGTCGTCGCGCTTCGTCTAGGTCACCCGTGACCACCTGATGGTAAGCAGCTTCGATAATAAGCCTTTCTAGGCCGGTTACGTGCTCGCGCAGTTCATAAGCCTTGCGCATGCTATCCACCGACAGACGATCCTCACCGAGGTTCGCATAAACAAATCCGAGCACCATGTAAGCCAATGCGAAATTCGGATCGATTTGGACAGCCTGTCCAACGCTGTCACCCCGCCTCACTAAAGATTGCTCTCCAAGAGTGTAGGCATGGAAGGCCTCAAGCGAAGCTGTAGTGGCTTCTTCAAGAGGCGTATCGTATTTCGGTACAGTGGCTAACGAATCGCCGAGCTTAATTCTGATCTCTGAGGCCAGCTTTCCCAGAACGTCGAGTACGTGGTTTTTGTCGCTGGCGTTCGCCTCTGAACTTGCGAGTAACTTCCCGTCTGCACAGCCCACTGCCTTAATAATCAGGTTGTACTGGGTTCCGATCTGTGCAATCGACCCTTTGAGGACGGCTGCGCCACTTGCTCGTTGACAGATTTCACGAGCAAGATTCGCCGTGATCTTTGCGTCCGTCGGCTGCCGCATCGTCCGCAAAATGTGCTGAATTTCATCATCTGACACGAGGCTCAGTGATGGGGACTGCTCCAGTTGCACGGAAAGCCCTTGGCGAAGAGTTCCGTCGAACACGGCGTCTCCTGTAGGATTCGTAAAGTCAGCGATAACAATCGCGCCCTTGTCCATGAGCTTCGGCGTGTGGTGAAGGTAAAGGGTGCCCACCGCCACTGTTGCCAGCACGGTCGCGACAGATGCGATCACCTTCAAATGTTTTCTGATACCAGTAGTGGCGTTTTTCTTTGAAGAACCTGCAGCCAACCGTGCCGCCTCTGTATCCCGCTTAAGCCGCTCCAAGTCTGAGCGGACATCCGAAGCATGCTGGTAGCGTAAATTGCGGTCTTTCTCCAAACACTTGTTTGTGATTCGTTCCAACTCAGTTGGTATGAATGGATTCAGCCGAGCCAGAGCAAGGGGTGCCCGATTCAAGATTGCATCGAAGATTACTCCTGTGGTTTCTCCTTGGAAGGGTAGTGTGCCAGTTGCCATTTCGTACAGAACTGCACCGAAGGAGAAAAGGTCGGTACGTGCGTCCAATTCCTTCGCCCGGACCTGTTCTGGCGACATATACGCAACGGTGCCGAGCGTAGCACCGGGACTGGTCAGTTGGGACTCCATGTCGATGGTCGAAGCGTTTGCGCCCACACAGGCTCCCTGTCCCGGAGAAACCTTAGCTAGCCCGAAGTCGAGAATCTTCGCTTGTCCACGAGCCGTTACCCATTTCGTAGCAGTGTGCTTGTCGGGACCGTAGATAAAGTTGGCTCTGGCCTTCTCTTCAGCGCCTACGGAGAAGGTGCCTACGCAAAGCCTCGATACGCAGGCCTTCTAGGCAACGATACGCTGGTGATCTTCGATGAGTGTCATTTAGTGCCAGCTTTTCAGGCTCTACTCGACAATGTTGAGTTGGCCGGAGGCAAGTTGCGCCCTTTTCACACGATGACCATGTCAGCCACTTCGTCTGGTGATGACATAACGTTTAGCGAAGAAGATTTGACCAACCCTGTGCTGGGAGCGCGGCTGAATGCCAAGAAGAAGCTGAACCTCATTGAAACCACGATGAAATTGACCCAGCAGATAGTGAAGCTGGCACGGACTGATCCGCCGAAACGCACCATTGTATTCGTGAACAGTCCAAGCACTGCGGTGGAGGTGGGCGAGCTACTCAGGGGGCCTTCACTTGGTCTAAACCTGTGCGTACCAATATCGCGCACGGTGCGGCCATCCAAGTGGTACCGGGGGCCGCACGCATAAGGCTACATTGTCCAGCGCGACGCGACAAAAGTGCCGCAGAGTCTCGCGATCAGCCCGGCATTGATGCGTTCCAGCCTCTCTAGCTCTTTCAGATTGTCCATGATCTCCTCGACAATCTTCAGGCGTTCTTCTACGGTCAGCTTCCGACCCTAAAGCAGATCACACAGTTTTTGAGAAGAGGCTTCCAGTTTTCGGAGCCTGTCCTGGTGCGCCTCAATCTCCTCTGTTGTCCATTCTGCTGGGTGCTTCATGGCCGGACATGATCTGTCGGTGTCTGGACCCAGTCAAGCGGAATCTGCGCGAGGATGTGTGCGGAAAGCGTCACGACGCGCATTGGAATCGATCGCGGTATGTCCTCGCGATCTGATGAACGCGTTGACGCGAAATCCCGAACTGATCGCCTATCTCGCTATAGCTTCGTCCCATCGTGACGAGGCGGACGATTTCGCCATCGCGTGCCCTTTGCGCAGAAGATCTGGGCTGGCGTTTTGATTTCCGCGCCCACGGGCTAATGCCGATCGCACGCGTTATACCGGAAACCATCGTTGGCGAAACTCCGCATATCGCGGCGATAGTGCTTTGGGTAAGGCTCGTCCCTGTGAGCAGCCGTTCGATCGAGGTCCTGGTCTCGGGTAATAGCTTGGGAGGCATGAGCCATCCATATCGGTGAGATGGAGAAGCAAAGGACAATTCTAAACGCTGCAGACGGCTTGGGCGCTTCCTCGGTTGCGGGATTTCGTTTGTCGGCGGTGTGGAAAAGTTTTTGTTGACATGAATCTTGGGTCATCATAGAGTCTCGCGATCGGTTTCTGAGGGGGAACTGAGCTGCGAGGTTATTACCGTGGTCGATTCTCGCTTCCCTCTCACCTGCCCGATCAACTATCCACCTCCTGACATTCCACTTATCCCGATTGACGCCAATCAATCGCGTCCTTGCGTTCCGCCATTTCTAATGTCACTCGTTCCCACAATCGAAAGCCAGTCTGCTTAATTGAAGGATGGAAGTACACGATGCGCCCATTTGTCCTCTTTGCTGCGTTGTCGCTCTTCTCTCTCCCATACTATTCGTTTGCTCAACGGAAGGTTCCGAACGCCCCTCCAGATGCATCAATGGAAATGCCACCGTCAGCTGCGCACACGCTACCCGCCTATTGCAGGGCTACCTGCGTTCAAGGATTGGGAGGTTGTCGTCGTCAGCCACAGCACCAAACTCGCAACTGCCATGCTAACCGTATACTCAGCTAGCGGGAAACCGTATCCAGCAAGCGAGGTATCATTTGCTGCGAGTGAAACAAAACGCATAGACGTTCGCTCGCTTGTACCTACTGACGCGATAGGCGATTTGGGCGGGATGTCAATCGACTACACTGGCGGATCGATGATGATTGTGGCTCAAATCACGCTTCATCACTTTAGAGGCTTCGGAAGTCTTGATGTTCTTTTTTTCGAGGATATGGAATTTATGTCAAACGAGCTGGGTGCCGTTTGGTGGGAGCAATCTGAGGGATTTTCGTATTTGATCTTTAGTTCTGTTTCGCTCTGGAAAGACGCCGACCCCGACATCACCATCCTGAAGCAAGCGAAAGCCGAGTACGCCGAGCTGCAGTAGCGGTGTTGCTGCTCGGTGGAAGCTCGATTTGCGCTTGCTATCGATTGCGATTGGATGACGGACGGACAAACCGGAAGTAAAGAGCACAGACGCAAAGCATGGTTGACGCTATCAGGCCTGGTTTCGCCAACAATCATGGAACTTGCCTTCGATTCAGCGTAAGGTGTTCGGCGTCATCGCGATGCGCGCAATGACCAAAATGTCCGACTGGGTGCATCTCCGTCGCCAAAGAATACAGATATACTGGAAACCAAGACAACTCGCATCAAACATTCACCGCAAGCCTGTGTGTCCTCTTTGGTTAAAGGTTTTGCAAAAGGCATTCGGCGGAATTCTTGTGTTATTGAAGCCTCCAAATATCGGAACCGGCAGCAAGCGAGAGACGTATAGCAGATCATGAGGATAAGGCGAGCCGGTCTGTTTGTCTTCCTTGTATCGGTGGCACAATTCGGCTTTGGCCAAGACGCCACGGCCAGGGGTGCAACTGGCGATGCGAAGCCGACCTCTCCTGCGACCACTCTCTCATTCCCGTCCACCGCAGCAACCCTCACTCAGGAACAGATCAAGGAACTCATTCAGAAAGTGGCGGACAACGACGATAAGAACGATAAGCTACAACGCGACTACACCTACATCGAGCTCGAAGTCGAGCACAAGCTGGACGGCAAAGGAAACACGAAATCGACCGAGACGAAAACTTACGAGGTCCTCGAAATTTATGGCGACCAGGTCCAGCGACTGATCGACAAAGACGACAAGCCGCTCTCACCTAAGGAAGCTGCCAAAGAGGACGAGAAGATTCAGAAGATCATCGACAAACGCCGGAACGAAACCGACAAACAACGCGAAAAGCGCCTAAAGGCGGAAGAAAAGGATCACGAGGAGTCCCGTAGGTGGGTGCACGAAATCAGCGACGCTTACAATTTCCGCCTGGTGGGCACGGAACTGGTAGGAGGACGCGAGGCCTGGGTTATCGCTGCCGAGCCGCGTCTCGGCTTTATTCCGCATTTGAAGTATGCCAACTATCTTTCCAAATTTCATGGTCGAGTGTGGATCGACAAAGCCGACTTGGAACTGTCGAAGATGGATGTGGAGTGCCTGGACACGGTCTCCTGGGGATTGTTCATCGCGCGCCTGCACAAAGGCACGCGTTTTACGCTCGAGCAAACGCTGGTTAACGACGAAGTCTGGCTGCCGCAACACTTAACCTTTAAGCTTGACGCCCGTCTCGCCTTACTCAAGGGATTCAAAATCGAGGACGAGCAAACCTTCCGCGACTACAAGAAATTCCGCACCGACGCGAAGATCACAGGCGTCGGAGAAGTGCAGGAGCAGAAGTAGTAGAGGTTTGAGTAGATGGGTTCAGGGCCACTTTGAAGTAGCCAAATCAACCGACCAATTCCAATCCCATGCTTCATGCGGCGGCAGCGATCTCAACAGTTATGGATAGGTCCCTTTTAACTCGTAAGCACGGGCCGTCAGAGCGGGCACATCAGGAAGGTCTTCGGGGTCTTTGGGTTTGGGCAGGTCACATTCATGCGGGACAAGCAAAACCGCTACTTTCGGCGGGCTGGTGATAAAGTCCATGCCGCAAGGCTTCCACGGACCCATTCGATACAAGGCAGGACTTGGCCCGACGGTCTCGTCACAGTAGGACGCTGTGAAGCCGAGACAGATGTGAGTAACGTCTTCACGCAGACGAAGAGGACCGGAGTCCGCAATAGGGGGCGAGATTAGAATCACGTACGTCAGCACTCCCACGCCGCACAGCACCAAGCCTCCTGCGATCGTCGGCGGCAGAAGCAAGATCCATCTCATCGGAATGCAGTCCTCAAACTGTCCAAGCTTGCTCCCGCTCGGTTGTCATGTCAATGCTCGGTTGTGCCTCTCGAAAACCTCGAAGTGTCTGACCGGATGGGAATTATACTTTCTATCCTAATTCTCCTCCGATGCTCATTTTTCTTACGACACTGCTTGGCACTCTGTCTTCTATGTTCCGTTCTCGCGCGGTGCTTGAGCTAGAGAACTTGGCTCTGCGCCACCAAATCGGCGTGCTGCAGCGCTCCGCGAGAAAACGCTGCAAGTTGACCCAAGCGGACCGCCTGTTTTGGG
>Ga0210386_10001115_pt1 | contig 24159 bp, 18 predicted proteins | sample IncBWH32OmetaG_FD_160091 | JGI IMG/M metagenome (GOLD analysis project Ga0210386, IMG submission 160091) | Forest soil microbial communities from Barre Woods Harvard Forest LTER site, Petersham, Massachusetts, United States - Inc-BW-H-32-O ...
CGCGGATAGGTCGGTCACCATGGCCAGGCCGGTACTGACGTTGAAGTACAGGGTCCCGACGAGTTGCACCGCGGTGGCCCACCAGTCGATCCGCCTCGGCTGGCAGACGAAAAAGCGCCGGTGCGCGGGGTTCAGCGCGCCCGGAGCGGCGTCGACCGCCTCCCGGTAGCTCAGGAATGAGGCTGCGGTGAAAAACAGTGAGCCGACAAAGTAGGTGACCGTATCCCCGACGGCCCCGGCAGCGCTGGCGTATCCCGGCACCGAGCCGATCGCGAACAGCAGCGATCCGATGGCGAACAGGATCGCGATCCACCATCCGCGGGCATTAGGCGCCCACCACGTCGAGCCGACAGCCGGCTTCTGGTGCTTGCGGTGGTGGCGGGATTCCCACCGGACTATGACGCCGTCCGAGCGCACGCGGTCCACGAACGTCGCGGGAGCCTCGATGACGACATCGCGTCCCTCACGGTTCCGCGCGTTCATGAACGCCTCCTTTACACCTCACCCACGGAATCATCGCACCTCATGCCGGGGCGAGCTGCATCCCGCGGAAGGGGTTAAAGGAGGTTCAGGCTCGTTGCGGGACGGGTGCGAGCAGGCCGAGAGCACGGGCCCGGTTGATGGCCTCCAGGCGGCGGTGGGCGCCGAGCTTGTCGTACACGTGCCGCATGTGCGTCCGGACCGTGTTCACCGACACATAAAGCTCGCGGGCGATCTCCGGCGCGGAAAGGCTGGTCTGCAGGAGGCGCAAGACACGGGCTTCGGCCTGGCTGAGCGGCTCGGGCAGCTGCTGTGGCGGGCCCGCGGCCGGCGCAGCTTGCTCTGGTGGGCCCGCGGCTGGCACCGCTGGGGTCCTTCCGCCTAGCGCGCTGATGATTTTCCGGATCAGCGCGGGATGCGCGGTGCGCTGCCGCGCGTGGCGTTCAAGCAGCTCAGGCACCGGATACAGCAGGAACGGGAAGAGCAGGCCAGCAGGCTCGGCAAGATCGAGCCCTCGCTCGAGGGCACGTCCGGCGGCCTCCCGCTCACCGAGCGCGTCCCGGGCGCTCGCCTCTAGCAAGAAAGCCGCGATCTGCCACACCTGATGGGATCCCGGGGCGGAGCCGTCGAGGACGGGCGCGAGCGCGGCGGTCGCCGCTCGCGGGTCGCCCTGGGCGAGCCGCAGCGCCGCCATAGCGGTGCGAACACCTGGCCTTTCGCGTTCCTCGCCGGCCGTCTCGGTCAAGACGGCATCGGCTTGCGCGGTCTTCCCCAGCCGTACCAGGACGTCCAGGAGGAACGCGCGCACCTCCGTCGTCAGCGGGTGCGCGGCACTGAACGGCCGTCCGGGCAGGTGCCCGGGGGCACGGAAAGTGGCTAGCGCCGCCTCGAGGTGGCCGCGAGCGATCTCGAGCAAACCTCGAACCAGCTGGAACAGCATTCCTGTCGCTGGCTCGACCTCGGACTGGAGCGCGTATTCCCCCTCCATGAGCCACCGTTCCGCCTCGTCCAGTTCCCCCTGCCAAATCAACGAGCCAGCCAGCATCGGATAGGCGATCGCGACAACCGGCTCCCCGCTCCAGCCGTACCGCCGCGCCAGCTCGATCGCTTGCCGGCCAAGCTGCGCCGCCAGTTCGGACGAGCGGAAGCTCGCGGCTACTCCCCAGTGCGCCAGGCCTTTGATCTCCAGGAAGGGCCGCCCGATCCGGCGCGCCAAAGCGACACCCCGCTCCAGGTGGGCTTCGGCTTCGTCGACCTGCAACGACCAGAGCTCGGCGATGCCCAGGCTGATCAGCGCGACCGCGCGCAGGTCCTCGCCGAGCCCGAGCTGCGCCGCGTCCAGGTCGTCAGCCGACCGCAGCTGCTCCACCTCCTCGGCGATAGCCCGGAGATCGCCGCGCTGACGGGCCAGGTAAACCCGCAGGACGGCCAGCGTGACACGGAGACGGTCGCGCCTCGCCGCGGGCACCGACGCTGCTCCCGCTGCGGCGAGCGCTAGATACCGCGCACCCTCCTCTAGCGATCCATCCATCAGCTCGGCCGCGGCCGTTACCGCGCTGAGCTCCGCATTGGCTGTGACGGCATCCGCCGGGAACGAGGCGACGAGCTGATGCGCGGTGGCGGCCTGGCCGTTGAGGGTGACGTCGAGCCAATGCTCGGCCAGCAGGTGGCCGGCCCGCTCCCAGTCCTGTGCCGCCTGGGCGTGGCGGACCGCCTCCACCGGGAAACCGTGCCCGGCGAACCAATCGGCCGCCGTATCGTGCAGGGCGGCTAGTTCAGCCGGCTCGGTATGCCGCAGTTCCAACTCGAGCAGATCGGCGAACAGCCGGTGGTAGCGGAACCAGGATCGCCGCGCGTCCAGTGCGACCACGAAAGCCCCGGCCTGCTCTAGCTCCTGCAAAATCTGCCCCCCGCCAGACCCCCCGGTCAGCAGGTCAGCCAGCGGGCCACTCACCCGCTCGAGCACGGAGGTCCGCGACAGCAGCCGTCGCACCTCGTCGCTCTGCCGCTCAAGGACCTCGGCGAGCAAATATTCGGCCACCGTGCGCTCGCTGCCGCAGAACTCGGCCGCGAACCGTTCCGGATCGGGGTGCCCGGTCAGTGACAGCACCGCCAGCCGCAGCCCGGCCGCCCAGCCCTCCGTCCGCTCGTGCAGCAGGGCCAGAGCCGATTCGGACAGTCGCACCCCGGCGGCCTCGAAAAGCGCCTCCGCCTCGTCGCGGCTGAACCGGAGACTGGCCGCGCGGATCTCAGTCAGCTCGCCTTCCAGCCGCAGCCGGTGCAGGCCCAAGCGCAGATCATGCCGGGTGGCGAGCACGAATCGCAGCCCAGCCGGCGCGCGCATCAGCAGCAGCTCGAACTGTCGCAGCGTCTCGGCGGAGCCCAGCGCGTGCACGTCGTCGATGACCAGCCAGATCCGGTCCCGCAGCGGGCCCAGGTCCGCCAGCAGCCGCTCGACGACCGCCCACCCATCCAGATCCGGCGCCGCGCTCAGCGAGCTTATGAGCGCCGAACCAGCCGCCGTGTTCCGGAGCGCGTCGGCCACCGAGGTCCAGAACCGCCGCGGATCGCGATCCTCGTCCTGTACCGACAACTGGGCGGCGTGCTCCGCCAGGCCCGCCTCATCGATCCATGACCGCAGCAGGACCGACTTACCGCTCCCGGCCGGGCCCGACACCACGGTGACGCGTCCTGCCCGGTTGAGCCGCTCGAACAGCTCACGGCGGACGACCGCCCCGCCGCTGGCGTCGCGATCCGGATCGCCAGCGGGCTTCTCGCTCATGCCCGTCACCTCGGTGCGCGGACCCGGTAGGACGGTCATTGTGTTGCTAGCCGCGAACGTCATGACAACTCCTCGGTACGCGATTGCCAGGTATCCAAGCGGCGCGTATCAGCAGGCCGGTGGGGGGTTGTCCCCTGGCCACGACTATTCCTGATCCTCCGATCGGAATCATCGTCACCAGCGTGTACCGGCCGCTGCTAGCTGGCGGTAAGCGGCCGATACACGCTAGCCGGGATCACCAATTGTTGTGATGCCGACTCACCCAGCGCGGGCGAAGACTTGGCGCGAGCCGGTTGAGCTGCACAGGCACTCAGATCGGGCTTCTCTTGCACGCACAGGAGGAACAGGTTCATGAACGTACGGGACGCTTTCTACGAGATCCTGCGCACCCACGGGATCACCACCATCTTCGGGAACCCGGGCTCGAACGAGCTGCCGCTGCTGCAGGACTTCCCTGACGACTTCCGCTACATCCTGGCGTTGCAGGAGGGCGCCGCGATCGGGATGGCGGACGGCTTCGCGCAGGCCACCGGCCGCCCGGCGCTGGTGAACCTGCACGCCGCGGCGGGCACCGGCAACGCGATGGGGAACCTGATCAACACCCAGGCCGGGCATGTGCCGGTCATCATCACCTCCGGCCAGCAGGCCCGCAGGTACACCGAGCTGGACGCCTACCTCACCAACGTGGACGCGCCGAAGCTGGTCGAGCCGCTGGTCAAGTGGAGCCACGAGCCGGCCCGCCCGCAGGACGCCCCGCAGTCCCTGTCGAAGGCGATCCTGCTGGCCACCGCCGCGCCGACCGGGCCGGTCTACCTCTCCCTGCCACTGGATGACTGGGATCACGACGCGGATTCCAGCGCGCTGGGGCAGCTGACATCCCGGGTCATCGACGGGAACCCCGTCGTCAGTGAGGAGGCGCTGGGCCGACTGCGCGACCGGCTCGCCGCCGCGCGGAACCCGGTCATGGTGGCCGGGCCGGACATCGACACCCCCGCCGGGTGGGACGGCGCGGTGCGGCTGGCCGAGAAGCTGTCACTGCCGGTGCTGGTGGCACCCAGCCCCGCCCGGTGCCCGTTCCCCACCCGCCACCCCAGCTTCCAGGGCCTCCTTCCCGGGAGCATCCCCGCCGTCGCCAGCCACTTCGACGGGCACGACCTCGTCGTTGCCTTCGGCGCCCCGATCTTCATGTACCACGAGTTCGCCGACGGCGACTACCTGCCCGCGGGCGCCGAACTGTGGGCGGTCACGTCCGACCCGGATGAGGCAGCCCGCGCACCGGTCGGGCACATCCTCATCGGCGACCCCGCAGAAGCCGTCAAACGGCTCGCCGACACCATCCCCCGCGCCGGACGGGCGCCGCGGCCGGCCCGCGAGCCGCTCCCTCAGGCCGACACTACGGGGCCTGCCTTCATCCAGGAGGCGATCTTGGACGCGGTGAACGCGGCTAAGACCGATAGCACGGTCATCGCGCACGAGTGGACCTCGACCATGACTAGCGGGTGGGACCGGCTGGAGTTCACGCGCCCGGGGAGCCTGTACCTCAGCGCGGGCGGCGGCCTGGGCTGGGGCCTGCCCGGGGCCATCGGCCTGCAGCTCGGCGACCCGTCACGGCGGGTGGTGGCGCTGCTCGGCGACGGCGCGGTGCATTACTCGGTCAGCGGGCTATGGACCGCCGCCCAGCACAACATCCCGGTGGTCTTCGTCGTCGCGCGCAACAGCGAATACCGGGCGCTGAAGGAGTTCTCCCGGTTCATGCACGCGCCGGACGCGCCCGGCATGGAACTGCCGGACATGGACATCACCGGCATCGCCGCCGCCTACGGAGTCCAGTCCGAGCAGGTGAAAACGCTCGCCGACCTCACCCGCGCCGTCAAAGACGGGCTCTCCTCCGACAAGCCGAGCCTGATCGAGATCAGCGAACGCCGCCTCGCCGACTCCTGAGCGGCCGGAGGACCCCATGACGAGCCTGCCCGACCGTACCGCGCGGCTGCGCGAGGCGGTCGTCCCTGGCTGGCTGGCCGACGCGATGCCGGACTGGCTGACCGAGGCCGTGCGGCCCAAGCCCGCGCCGGTCCCATGGGGAGCGATGATCCGCGCTGCGCTTGCCATCTGCGCGCCGCTGTCGGTCGGTATCGTGACCGGCCGCCGCGACATCTGGCTGCTGCTGGCGATAGGCGGGCTGACCGGCACGGTCATCGACACCGGCGGCCCGTACGTGGTGCGAGTCAAGCGGGCGGTCACCGCCGGCGTGTTCGGCGGCGCCGCCGGCCTGGTGATCGGGATGCTTATCCACCACCGGGGGTGGGTAGCCGTGGCCAGCCTGGTCGTCGTCGCGGGCGTCTCGGCCGTGATCTCCAGGCTGGGCAGCACCGCGTCGGTCACCGGGCTGCAACTGCTGGTCTTCGCCGCGCTAGGCCTGGGCCCGTTCGGCGCGCTACGGCCCTGGTGGCACATCGTACTCGGCTTCGCCGCCGGGGTCGCCTGGGCGCTGCTGCTCCTCGTGCCGGGCTGGCTGCTGTCCCCCCGGTCCGCCGAGCAAGGCGCCGTCGCCGGCGCTTACCACGCGCTCGCCGGCGACCTGCGCGCGATCGGCACCGACCGCACCGCCCAGACCCGGCGCACGGTCACGGCCGCGCTCAACACCGCGTACGACACCCTGCTCACCGCGCGGGCGGCGGCCGGCGGCCGAAGCCGGCGTATGACGCACCTGATGGCGGTGCTCAACGCCAGTTCCCGGGTATCCGAGGCGGTCGTCACGCTTCGACTCGAGGGCACCCGGCCGCCGCCGCTTGTTGCCGACACCCTTGACCGGCTCGCCGACGCGATCGCGGCGGGCGGCCCGCTGCGCCGCGGCCCGGAACGCCTGCATGGCGTGCCGCCGATCCCGCCGCCGTGGTCGTCCAGTCCTGGCTCTCTCGAGCTGCGGGATGCCCTGACGACCCTCGCGCGCACGATCGCATGGTCGCCTGCCACGCCGCCCCGGCCGGCACCGCGGACACCGCTGCGCGAGCGCGGCCGGGCCGTGCTCGGCACTCTGCTCGACCAGCTTCGGGGCGGACGGCTCGCATGGACCTTCACTATCCGGCTGATGATCTGCGTCGGCCTGGCCGCCGTGGCGAGCGACGTGCTTCCGCTGCAGCGGTCTTACTGGGTGGTCCTCACGGTCGCCATCGTGGTGAAGCCCGACAACGGCTCGGTGTTCGCTCGCGCCCTGCAGCGCGGCATCGGTACGATCGCCGGCGCGGTGCTAGGCGCCGTCATCCTGGCGGCGGTTCCGTACGGGCCGTGGCTGCTGTTCCCGATGGCCGTGCTCGCGGCGGGACAGCCGTACGGGCGCCTCCGCAACTTCGGCCTGGGGGCCACGTTCATGACGCCGCTGGTCGTGCTGCTGATCGACCTGCTGGCGCCCGCCGGCTGGCGGCTTCCCGAAGAACGGCTGGTCGACACGGTGCTCGGCTGCGCGATCGTGCTGCTCGTCGGGTACGCGCCGTGGCCGAGCAGCTGGCACTGCCACCTGCCATGGCAGTTCGCCGCCACGCTGCGCGACATCTGCCCGTTCCTGCAGGCGGCACTCATCCCGGATCCGGATCCGGCGGCCCGCGGCCGCGGATGGCAGCTGCGCCGCAAGGCCTACCGCGCGCTCGGCGACCTGCATGGGGAGTACCAGCGGGCAATGTCCGAGCCAGCGGCCGTGAGCCGCCGCGCGTCGGTCTGGTGGCCCGCGATCATCGCGCTCGACGAGGTGGCCGACGCGGCGACCGCCACCGGGGCAGCGATCCGCCGCGGCGCGCCCGCCCCGTCACCCGGCGCGGTCCATCAGCTGACCGCGGCGCTCTCCGCCGTCGCCGACGCGATCGACGCCGGCGTCCCGCCCCGAGCCGGCGAGCTGCCCGACGACGAGGCCCTCATGCCGGTCACTGACACCGTGCGGCCCGTGCTGTCCGCGCTCGGGCCGGGGCCGCAGCCGACCAGGAGCGACAATCGCGTAACGGGAATCACTGATCGTTCGGGTCAATGATCGTCGGGGGTGACGGGGAGCAGCACGGTCAGTACGGTGCCGGCCCCGGGCGGGCTGTCCACGGTCATGCTGCCGCCCACCGCCTCCACCCGGTCGCGCAGGCCGGTCAGGCCCGAACCGCGGCTGGCGTCGGCGCCGCCGGCCCCGTCGTCGCGGACCTGGACCCGCAGCGTGCCGTCGCCCTGCTCGATGAGGATGTCCACCGCCGAGGCGTTCGCGTGCTTGGCGGCGTTAGTGAAGGCCTCGGCGGCGACATAGTAGGCGGTGACCTCCCAGGAGCCCGGGAGCCTGTCGCCGGCCGGCATCTGCACCCGGACCGGCAGCGGTGAGCGCCGGGCCAGCGCGCGGATGGCCGCCCGCAGGCCGGCCTCGACGACGATGGCCGGATGCACGCCCTGGCAGATGTCCCGCAGTTCCTGGCGGGTGGCGGCCAGCTCGTCCCGCACCTGGTCCACGTCGGCGCGGACGTCCGCCGGGACCCGGTCGCGGATACCGCTCAGCAGCAGCGCCTGGGTGACGAGGCGCTGCTGGACGCCAGCGTGCAGGTCGCGCTCGATCCGGCGGCGCGTCTCATCCGCGGCCGCGACGATCCGGGCCCGCGACGCGGCCACCTCGGCCCGCGCCTGGGCGTTCGCGATCGCGGTCGCGACCAGCTCGGTGAACCCGGCCAGCCGCGCCTCGGTACCGGCCGGCAGCGGTTCCCCCGCAAATGCCACGCCCACGGCACCCCACAGGCGGCCCTCGACGCTGATCGGCACGCCGACGCTCGCGGCGAGGCCGATCTCGTGGCCGATGTCGGCGGCCGGCCCCGATGCATCGGCGAAGTCATCGATCCGCGCTGGCTGGCCAGTATGGAATACAAGCGTGGACACGTTCCGCCCTCCGAGGCGCGTCCGGCCGCCGACGGGGACGGCGGTGCCGGTACCGCTCCACGAGGCGACCACTGTTATCGCCTCGTCCGGGTCATAACGGCCCATCACCGCGTGATGGGCGTGCAACAGCCGCCCGGCCTCCTTGGTAACCGCGGCGAATGCCTCCTCTGGGGGCGCCCCGGCAGCGACGAGCGTGGCTACGCGACGCAATGCGGCCTGTTCCTCGGCGACCCCGCGCAGGTCCGTGCGCGCCTGCGTGCTCGCGATCGCGGTTGCGACCAGCTGGGTGAACCCGGCGAGCCGCGCCTCGGTATCCGCCGGCAGCAACTCCCCTTGGGTCAATCCCACGATCATGGCGCCCCACAGGCGGTCCTCGACCTTGATTGGTACGCCCACCGACGACCGCCACCCCCAATCCCGGGTGGCGACATCGCCGATCACGCCCGACGCGACGGCGTAGTCGGCCCGCGCCGCCTGGCCGGTCCGGAACACCAGCGTGGTGACGTTGTCCCCGCCCAGTGGCAACCGGCCGCCCACCGGGGTCGCCGAGGGAACACCCGTGCTGGTCCACGCGCCGACCACCGTGATCGCGTCCTTCGGGTCGTACCGAATCAAGACCGCGGCGTCCACTCCCAGCAGCTGCCCGGCCTCCGCCGCGACCGTGGCGAAGACGGCCTCCGGCGGCGCCCCTTGGGCCACGAGTACCGCTACCCGTCGCAGGGCGCCCTGCTCGCCGGCGATCTTAGCTGGGTCCGGCAGCACGCCGTCTGCCTCCATCCAGTACCTCCATCGCGGTCGGACCCCTGGCAAGCCCTGCGTACATCAATCCTGCATACATTCGAAGCCGAATGCGAGTGGTCAGTGGACGGGGGCCGTGCCATAGCCTCGCGTGGCCTTAACCCTGAGCTGAAGCCCGGCCGGGCCGGGCCGGGGCTCTACAAGCTAGGCCCCCGCCAGGTTAGAAGCTAGCGGTGATGCGGGCGCCGCGGCCGCGCTGGCACACTGGGTAAATGCCGCTACGGTGCCTCATCGTCGATGACTATCAGCCATTCCTCCAGCTTGCCCAGGCCAGGCTGGAGCGGCAGGGCATGGCCGTGATCGGGGTCGCCACCAACGGCATCGAGGCGCTGCGCCAGGCACGCGAGCTGAGCCCGGACGTGGCGCTGGTCGACATTTCGCTTGGCACGGAGAGTGGTTTCGACGTCGCACGGGAGATCAGCCCCTACGTCGCGAGCGTGATCCTGATCTCCTCTAACGATCACTATGAGGACGACGACTATGCCGAGCTCATTGCAAGCAGTCCCGTGGTGGGCTTCTTGAGCAAGGCCACGCTGTCAGCGGACGTGATCAGCCGGCTCGTCCCCTAGCAGTCGGCCATCGTGCGTCGTGGTTACATATTCGGGTGAGTGATCTAAGCGGTCCCGGCCGTCCGGTGCGGGTTGTTCTGGCCGAGGACAACGTGCTGTTGCGCGAGGGTGTGGCGGGGCTGCTGGAACGGGCGGGATTCGAGGTAGTCGGCCAGGCCGGGGACGCGGACGGCCTCATCGCCCTGGTCCGGACGCAGCGCCCGGATCTCGTCGTGGTCGACATCCGGATGCCACCCGAGCATTCCACCGAGGGGCTCGACGCGGCGCTGACCATCCGCGAGGAGTTCCCGCAGATCGGCATCATGGTGCTGTCGGCCTTCGTGCACGCCGAGCACGCGGTCGAACTGCTTTCCAGCGGGCAAGGGATCGGTTACCTGCTCAAAGACCGCGTCGAAAACGTCACGGAGTTCGTCCAGTCGCTGCAACGCGTCGCCGGCGGCGGCGTCGTGATCGACCCGGCACTGGTGCAGGACCTGGTCCGCACCCGGCCGGGCCGCGATCCGTTTGACACGCTCAGCGCCCGCGAGCGGGAGGTCCTCGCGCTGATGGCCGAGGGCCGCTCGAACGCGGGGATCGCCCGGCAGATCTGGGTCGCCGAGTCAACGGTGGAAAAGCACGTGCACAGCATCCTCGGCAAGCTCGACCTCCCAGACAGCTCCGACGACCACCGCCGGGTCCTGGCCGTGCTTGCCTACCTCAGCTCCGCCGGAAGCTGACCAGGCAGTCCGGGCCATGAGGCTGTCTCACTATTAGCGGAACTGCTGCCACAGCAGCAGGACGTTCAGGGCGGCGATCACGGCCACGCACATACCGCCGGCGATGGTGGTGCGGCGCTGGTTGACGTGACAGCCCATCACGTCGCGCCGACTGGTCAGGATGACCAGCGGCACCAGCGCGAACGGGATGCCGAAGGACAGCACGACCTGGCTGAGCACTAGGGCGCTTGTGGGGTTGGCGCCGGCCGCCAGGATCGCCAGCGCGGGGATCATGGTGACCGCCCGGCGGGCCAGCATCGGGACCCGGAGCCGGACAAAACCGGCCATGATGATCTCGCCGGCATAGGTGCCGACGCTCGAGGAGGAGACACCGGAGGCGAGCAGCGCCACCGCGAACACCAGCGCCGCGCCGCCGCCGGCCAGCCGGCCGAGCTCGGCGTGCGCCTGGCCGATGGTGTCCAGGCCGGCCAGCGCCGGGGTGTGGAAGGCGCGGGCAGCGATGGCGAGCATCGCCATATTCACCAGGCCGGCCAAGCCCAGAGCCACGAGCACGTCCAGTTGCTGGAACCGGAGCAGGCGGTGGCGGTCGCGATCATCGCGGCTGGGCGTGCGGTCCTTGGTCATGGCCGAATGCAGGTAGATGACATGCGGCATCACAGTGGCACCGAGGATCCCGGTCGCCAGGTACAGCGAGCCGGCGCCATCCAGGCCGGGGACCAGGCCATGCAGCGACCCGGGGACAGACGGCCCAAGCCTGAGGGTCTCATACAAAAACCCGGCGGTGACGAACCCGAGCAGTGCGATGATTGCCAGTTCGAAGCGGCGCCGGCCGCGGACCCGCAGGCCCAGGACGGCGAAGGTGATCAGCCCGGTGATCAGCCCGGCCGGCAGCATCGGCACGCCGAACAGCAGGTTCAGCCCGAGCGCCGCGCCGATGAACTCGGCGACGTCGGTGGCCATGGCCATCACCTCGCCCTGCACCCACATGCCCCAGGTGGCTGGGCGGGGAAGCCGGTCGCGGAGCAGTTCGGGCAGCGCTCGGCCAGTGACGATGCCCAGCTTGGCCGACAGGTACTGCATCACCATCGCCATCAGGTTCGCGGCCAGGACCACCCACAGCAGCAGGTAGCCGTACTGCGCCCCGCCCTCGATGTTGGTGGCGAAGTTCCCCGGATCGACGTAGGCCACCGACGCGACGAACGCCGGGCCAAGCATGGCCAGCACGCCCCGGATCCGTCCCCGGGCCAGCAGCCCGTCAAGCGCGCTCGGGCCGGCGGTCAGCGAGGGCTCCCGACTCGCCACCGGAATCCCGGCATCGGTGGCCGTGAACTCAATCTGCGTGGTGGTCATGGATTGAGCCTCGCGCTCCGCTTGATGAGCGGAAATCACATGTTCTGGTGATTCGCGCTCACCAAGCCGGCCAGAAGACTTGCGGGCAACGGCGGGGATACCGGCCGGCGGTCCAGATGCTCAAGGGAGCAGCCGTCGGCGACCGCCTCGAGGGAAGACCGAAAGGACCCCACCATCATGAGCTCGAACGAAAACCAGGTACCTCACCACGAGACCTCCACCCTGGGGAACCCGGATCTGCCCCAGGAAGGCATGCAGACCACCGCCGGGGATCAGGCCAGCGCGACGATGACGGGGCCGCAAAACCCGGTGATGGAAGGCCAGTTCCCCAACCAGATCTACGCGCCGGGGACGGACATCAGCACTCAGCCGTTCTTCTGGTCCTCGTTCAACATCTCGCCCCGCCGCCAGCAGCGCGGCGGCTGGGCGCGCGAGATCACGGGGCACGATTTCGCGATTTCCGACGAGATCTCCGGTGTGAACATGTACCTCGAGCCGGGCGGCATCCGTGAGCTGCACTGGCACCAGACCGCCGAGTGGGCGATCATGACCGAGGGCAAGTGCCGGATCACGACCCTCAGCCGTGAAGGGCTGCCGAGCGTCGAGGATGTCTTCAAGGAAGACCTCTGGTTCTTCCCGGCCGGGCTGCCGCACTCCCTGCAGGGACTCGGCCCGGACGGCGCGGAATTCGTCCTCGCATTCGACAACGGCAACCAGTCCGAGAGCAACACGCTGCTGCTGACGGACTGGCTCGCGCACACGCCGCCGGACGTGCTGGCGAAGAACTTCCGGGTGGCCCAGGAGGTATTCAACGACATTCCCCTGCACAACCTCTGGATCTTCCCCGGTGACGAGCCGGGTGACCTCGAGGCGGACCAGGTCGCGGCCAACGTCGAATGGGGCGCGACGACGCCGGTGATCTTCCGTATGTCGGAGGTGAAGCCGCGGTACGAGAACAGCGGCGGCAGCGTCCGTATCGCGGACAGCAAGAACTTCTCGGCGTCGAAGACAGTGGCGGCCGCCCTGGTCGTGGTCAAGCCGGGCAGCATGCGGGAGCTGCACTGGCACCCGAACGCCGACGAGTGGCAGTACTACATGAAAGGCTCCGCCCGGATGACGGTGTTCAACACCGGCCCGCACGCCAACACCACCGACTTCCGCGCCGGTGATGTCGGCGTGGTCGGGCGCAACCTCGGCCACTACGTCGAGAACACGGGCGACGATGACCTGGTCTTCATCGAAACGTTCCGCAGCGATCACTACGAAGAGGTCTCGCTGGCCAACTGGCTCAGCCACCTGCCGCCCAAGCTCGTTTCCGCGCACCTGAACATTCCCGAGGAGACCCTCGCGAAGTTCCCGCGCGGCGCGCAGGGAATCGTGCCGCTGCCGTAGGTGCAGCCCCCAGGCGCCACGCCGGCTCTCCGGCTGGGGTCCTCGCTCGCTGAGCGGGGGCTCCAGCGCCTGGGCGAGAAGGGGAAGTCTGCTATGACGACCGTAGCGACCAAGCAGCAGAAACAGCAGCCGGTCCGCAGCACCATCCCGGCGCGGCTGGACCGGCTGCGATGGTCACCATTCCATACCCGGCTGGTGCTGGGGCTCGGCACGGCCTGGATCCTCGACGGCCTGGAGATCACGATCGCCAGCTCGGTGTCCGGCAAGCTCACCCAGGCCAACACGCTGAACCTGTCCACGACGCAGGCATCCGCGATCGGCACCATCTACCTGGTCGGCGAAGTCGTGGGAGCGCTGGTGTTCGGCAGGCTGTCGGACAAACTCGGGCGCCGCAAGCTGTTCATGTGGACCCTGGGGATCTACCTGATCGGCACCGGCCTCTCGGCACTGGCGTTCAAAGGGGGCGGCGGGCTGGTCTACTTCTACGCCACCCGCTTCATCGCGGGCACCGGTATCGGCGGCGAGTACTCGGCCGTCAACTCGGCCATCGATGAGATGATGCCCGCCCGCTACCGGGGACGCACCGATATCTGGATCAACGGCAGCTACTGGCTCGGATCGGTCATCGGCACGCTCGCCGCGTTCCTGCTGCTCAACTCGCTGCCGGCGGATACCGGCTGGCGGCTGGGCTTCCTGGTCGGCCCAGTGCTCGCGATCGTGATCCTGTTCATCCGGCGCAATCTCCCAGAAAGCCCCCGCTGGCTACTCACCCACGGCCGGCCGCAGGAGGCCGAGGCGTCGATGAAACGCATCGAGGACGTCTCCATCAAGGACGGGCAGCATCTCTCGCCCGTTCCCGACAGCGCCGCCATCGCCATCCTGCCGGAGAAGGAATACGGCTACCTGACGCTGCTGCGGCTGATCCTGCACACCTATCCGAAGCGCGCGATCCTCGGCGGGACGCTGATGATCACGCAGTCGTTCCTGTACAACGCGATCTTCTTCACCTACGCCCTGGTCCTCACGAAGTTCTATCACGTCAGCAACAACGCGGTGCCCGTGTACGGCCTGGCGTTCGCGGTCGGCAACCTGGCCGGCCCGCTGCTTCTCGGCCATCTGTTCGACACCCTGGGCCGCCGGAAGATGATCTCCGGCACCTACCTGATCTCCGGTGCGGTGCTGGCCTTCAGCGCCTGGCTGTTCGACGCGGGCGTGCTGAACGCCGCGAGCCAGACCTTTGTCTGGATCGTCATCTTCTTCTTCGCCTCCGCCGGGGCGAGCGCCGGGTACCTGACGGTCAGCGAGATCTTCCCGATCGAGATCCGGGCCGAGGCCATCGCGGTGTTCTTCGCCATCGCCCAGATCTTCGGCGCAATCGCACCGCTGCTGTACGGCGTGCTGATCGGCAACGGCTCCAGCCGGACCGGGCTGACCATCGGCTACCTCATCGGCGGCGGTGTCATGATCATCGGCGGGCTGGTCGAAGTGTTCCTCGGGATCGACGCCGAAGGCAGATCACTCGAGCAAGTCGCCCGGCCCCTCACCGAGGTCGGCTCACAAGGAGGCACGTCATGACCGTGGTGGTGGGTGTAAAACAATCACCTGACTCCCGCGCCGCCATCCGGCTGGCCGCCCAGGAGGCGCGCTACCGTGACACCACCCTGATCGCCGTCATGGCCTACCCCGCCGAACGGGGCTGGTCTCCCGCCGTCAGGCCCGGAGCCGAGCGGCTCACCCGCGCCGACGACTGGGCTGTCGCCGAGGACCTGCTCCGCGAGGCCCTCAGCGACGCGCTCGGTGAGACGGGCGGGCGGGTGGAACACCGGGTCGTCGCGGACCTGCCCGGACGCGCCCTGGTCGACGTCGCCCAAACAGCGAACGCCCAGCTCATTGTCCTGGCGGCGCGCCACGGGATAGCCAGGGCCCTGGGCACCGTCAGCCAGTACGTGCTCCGCAACGCGCCGTGCCCGGTCCTGACTGTCCCCGAGGCCGACATCGATTTCCGAGGCCTGGAAACGGCACACCAGCATTCCACTTCTCCCACTGACGCGCGCTGAGCGGGACGGCGCGGCAGCCGGGCCCTTAACTTAGATTGTGGGGAAAGACCAGAGCCCAAAGCGGCAAAGGTTCCCGGGCCTCCGGGTTCCGCCGAATCTGTTCAGCATCGCCTTGGGCATCGCCGGGCTCGCGCAGGCCTGGGATGCGGCCGCGGCGGTGCTCGGGACTCCGCAGGCGGTTCCCGACGCGTTCGACGTTCTGGACGCCGCTGTATGGCTGGTCCTGGTCGCCGCGTACCTGGCCCAGGGTCCTCGGATCATCCTGGCCGACCTCCGTGACCCTGTTCTGTCACCGTTCGTTTCTGCTTCCGCCCTCACGGCGATGCTCCTGGCCGCCGCGCTGGCCAAAGACGTCTTTGCGGCCGGGCGGGTGCTGGTAATCGTGTTCCTGGCCGTCACGATAGGCATCGGGGGCTGGCTGACGGGCCAGTGGATGACCGGGGGGATCGAGCCGGATTCGGTGCATCCGGGCTACTTCCTGCCTACTGCCGCGGGCGGGCTGGTCGGCGCGAACGCCGCCGCCCAGGTTCACCTGCACGCGCTGGCCGAGGCCTCGTTCGGGATCGGCATCATCTCCTGGGTCCTGCTCGGCTCGACGATCTTGAACCGGCTGTTCTGCCGTCCCCCGCTGCCTGCCGCGCTGGTCCCGACGATGGCGATCGAACTCGGTATCCCCGCGGTCGCGGGGCTGGCGTATTTCGCCGTGGCGGGCCGGGCCGTGAGCTTGATGGCCTGTGTGCTCGGCGGGTACACGGTTCTCATGGCTGTGGTCCAGGTCCGGCTGATCCCGGTCTACTACAGGCTTCCGTTCACGCCTGGAGCATGGTCCTTCGCCTTCTCCTACGGCGCGGCCGCCGCTGATGCGCTCGTGTGGCTCGCGATCACGAAGCCACCCGCCGCCACCGGCTATGCGATCGCGGTCATATCACTGCTGACCGCCCTTGTCTCGTGGATCGCCTTCCGCACGGCAATCCTCGCTGTCCGCGGGCAGCTCTTTCCCGCGTGGCCGCCGGTTGGCGGCGGACGACGCTTACTTCACTGCCTGCTGGACCGGCAGGCCCTGCTCACCGGTCGGGCCTGAAGTGGCACGCGGCTTCAGGACCAGCCAGGCGATCGCGATGACGGCGGCCGTCACGGCGGCTGGCACGACCGGTGCGTACGAGTGCGCGTGGCCGAGCATCCAGTCGCCGAGGAAGGCACCGGCAGCCATGCCGACCATGGTCACGGCCAGGCGCCACGCCGAGTGTGCGGTGAGCGACCAGGTGACCAGGCCGCTGAACAGGCCGATGAAGGTGGCGGTAAAGGCCGTGGTGGAGACGCCGGGCACGTTAAGCGTGCGGATGGCGTTCGCCTGCAGCCCCAGCGCCAACGCGCTCAGCGCCATCAGGATGTAGGCCAGACTGGCGGGCGAAGCGGCCGTGATCCACACGGCGAGGAAGCCGACCTGCAGGATCAGCACGACGACGAGCGCGATCGACACCCCGCGCGGCCACGCATGGAACACCTTGTTATCTGCTGCCTCCTGGTCGTCGCCGAATGCCTTCAGGATCGGCATGGCCAGCATGGCACCGGCGGCGAACGCGGCGAGGGAGATGACGACCGTCACCGGGTTCGGGCCAGCGGGCTCGCGGGTGCCCTCGACACCGATCCCGAGCAACACGAGGTTTCCTGTCTGAGCGGCCGTGAAGACCTTCCCGAAGGTCAGGAAGCAGATCGCCTCGTAGATGCCGGTGGCGAACGACAGCCCCGCAAACAGCCAGTCGCGAATTGCCAGCTCCGCGGGCGTCGCCTCCAACGCGGCTGGGTCCACAACCCTCTCATTCATGGTTCCTCCTATGTTTGTGCGATGGATGGCCGGCCCCGGGTGTTCTGGCGAAGGCCTCCGCCGGGCCAGCGGCCGATGATGGCGGCGGCGACGCAGGCGGCGGCGCCGAGGCCGAGGGCGTACCGCGGTCCGGCGGCGTCGGACAGCGCGCCGATGACCGGTGAGCCGATCGGGGTGGTGCCGACCAGCGCCATCGACCACAAGGCGGTGACCCGGCCGCGGTACTCAGGATCGGAGGCGAGCTGGATGGTGGCGTTGCCCGTGGTCAGGAAGATGACAGTCGCCACGCCAACCAGCACGCACGCGGCGACCGCGGTCGGGAAGGTAGGCGCGACCGCGACCAGGCCGACGGCGATCGCGTAGCCAAGCGCGGCCCTGGCCAGGCGGGGCACTCCGGTGCGGGCCGACCGGGCCGCGTACAGGCCGCCCGCGACCGCCCCGGCGCCCAGGGCGCCGATCAGCCAGCTGTAGGTGGTGGCGGTGCCGTGGAAGGTAGTCTCGGCCAGCAGCGGCAGGCTGACCTCGAACTCGAAGGTGAAGGCGCCGATGAGCGCCATCATCAGCAATGGCCGGGCGATCTCCGGCACCCGTGCGGCGTAGCGCAGGCCCGCGCGCAGTTGCCCGCGGCCGCGCGGCACAGGCGGGACCGGGTGCAGAAGCCGGGTATCGAGGCTGAGCAGCGAGATGATGACGAAGCCGAAGCTGACCGCGTTCACCACGAAACACCAGCCGAGGCCGACGGTGCTGGCCAGAACCGCCGCAACGGTCGGGCCAATCACCCGGGCGACGTTCACCATGGTGGTGTTCAGCGTCACCGCGTTGCGGACCAGGTCATGGCCGACCACCTCCTGCACAAACGCCTGCCGCGCCGGGTTGTCCACCGCGCTGAACACGCCGAACGCCACCGCCAGCACCACCACCTGCCACAGCCGGACAGCCCCGGTCAGCACCGCCGCGCCAAGCAGCGCCGAGACCACGCCCAGGCCGGCCTGCGTGACCAGCAGCACGTGCCGTTTGGCGTACCGGTCGACCAGCAGCCCCGCATACGGCGACAGCAGCAGGATCGGCGCGTACCGGGCCGCGGTGGTCAGGCCCAGGACGGTGCCGGAGTGCGTCAGCTTCAGCACGAGCAGCGCTTGCGCGACCGTCTCCACCCAGGTGCCGATCAGGCTCAGCGACTGCCCGGACACATAACGGCGAAAGTTCGGCACCGCCAGGGCGGCGAACGTTGCCGGGTGCGCCGGTCGCGCCTCGCGCTGTGGGGTGGTCATGTCTGCATTGCGTCTTCCGTACGGATCGGCCTGCCCGAGGCCCGGCAGAAGGTGGGCGGCCCGCGGGCCGGGATGACTCCGCCGGGAACCACCAGTCCGTTCGGAAAAAGATCTTTTGTACTCCGGCGGATGGTGCTGCTCCGTCTTCGTGCCGGGCTTCGTCCAGCCTGTCGCCCGGCTTGGCGAGCCGGCATCGCAAACTCTGGTGATTTGACGAAGATCCAGGTCAGCGGCGAGGGCTCTCGAAGACGGGCGTAAATCACGCGAACATGTGACGCGCGCTCACCAGGACCGAACAAAGGCTTAAGGCCGGAAACGATTAACGCCCGAGATGAAGAGGTGAGCATGGCAACCGAGTTGGTGCTGCTCGGCACGGCAGGCGCTCCGTTGCCCGTCGCTGGCCGGGCGGGGATCTCCTCAGCGCTCATCGTCGATAACCGGGTCTTCGTCATCGACTGCGGCCGCGGGTCGCCGTCCGGGTTCGCCGACGCGGGACTCGGCTTCTCCCGTCTGGAAGCGGTGTTCCTTACCCACATGCATGCCGACCACGTCGGTGATCTGCCTGGCATGCTGCTCTACGGGTGGGGCGTGCGGGCGGGGGCGCACGGCCCGCTGGCACCGATCCGCGTCTACGGGCCGCCGCGCCCTGACATGGTGCCAACAGGTGATGCCGTCTTCCATTGTGAAACGACGATCCACCCAGAACTGCCGGCCCCCGGCACAACGGACCTGGTCGAGAGCATCCTGGCCGGCTACGCCTACCACCTGAACGTCATGCCGCTGGACGCCCGCATGCCGGACGCGGGCGCGCTCGTGCGGGGCATCGACATCCCTCTCCCGGCCAGGACTGAGGGCATGCGCCAGGTTCCGGTTGCTGTCTTCGACGATGGAGTTGTCCGCGTCACCGCTATCGCGGTAACGCACGGCCGGGCAATCCCGGCTCTCGGGTACCGTTTTGACACCGCGGACGGCTCGGTGGTGTTCTCTGGCGACACCACCGTCAACGACGATCTGATCGCCCTGGCCCAGGGCGCCGAAATCCTCGTCCACCAAGTTGCCGACCTCGGCTACCTCGAGCGGCACGGCTTCACCGGCCCCGCCTTGGAGCGGATGGCCGCGCTGCATACCGATGTCACTCAGGTCGGCGGCGTCGCCGAACGCGCCGGAGTCCGCGAGCTCATCCTGAGCCATTATGTTCCGGCTGAACCAGACGCGATCACCAATGCGGAGTGGGCCGAGCGCGCCGGGCAGGGCTTCAGCGGGAGAACCACCGCAGGCAGCGACGGCCTGCGCAGAACGCTGCCAGGTCGACTTCGTGATCGAGCGGTGAGCACGATCAGCGGCCGTACATAGGTGTTCTAGGGACACGGAGGATGACCGTGGCAGCGCGCGTACCGGCGACGCCGATGGCCAGGAGCGAGGCGAAGGAAGCCGGCACGCGCCCAGGCGGCCTGGGGCGGCCTGGCAGGCCGATAAACCGGCGTTCGCCATTCTTCATCGGGATGGCCGGAGCGGCCGGGGTGGCCATCACCATCGCGCTGCTGGAACTGGTGATCCGGGCGCGCTCGGTGCTCGAGCTCATCGGCCTGGCGCTGTTCATCGCCGCCGGCCTGGACCCGGTGGTCAGCTGGCTGACCAGGCGGCGAGTGCCCCGGTGGGCGGCTGTCGTCATCGTGCTGCTGGCCCTGGCCGGGGCGATCGGGACGTTCATCGCCGCGGCGATCCCGCCGCTCGCCGCGCAGACCAGCAACCTGATCGCCGACCTGCCGCGCTATGCCCACGCCCTGCAGAATCACAATTCGGAGCTAGGGCGGCTCAACGCGAAGTACCACATCGAGCAGAACCTGTCCCACCTGCTCGCTACCCGGGGCAGCTCACTCATCGGGGGCGTGGTGGGCGCGGGGGCGCTGATACTCGGCACGCTGACCTCGACGCTGGTCGTGCTCGTGCTGGTGGTCTACTTCCTGGCCGGCATGGTCCAGATCAAGCAGTTCTTCTACCGGCTGGCCCCGGACTCCCGACGGGCCCGGGTCATTCTGCTCGGCGACGACATCTTCGCCAAGGTAGGCGAATTCGTCCTCGGCAACGTGGCCACCTCGGTGATCGCCGGCCTCGGCACGTACCTGTGGATGCTGGCGTTCGGCATTCCTTACCCGATCCTGCTGGCACTGTTCGTCGCCCTGCTGGACCTGATTCCGGTCATCGGATCCACAATCGGCGGCGCGGTGGTCTCGCTGGTCGCGCTGACGGTCTCGCTGCCCGTCGCCATCGCCACGCTTGCCTTCTACATCGGCTATCGGCTGTTCGAGGACTACCTGCTAACGCCGCGGGTCATGGGTAGCGCCGTCAAGGTGCCCGCCGTGGTATCGGTCGTGGCGGTCCTGGTGGGCGGGGCGCTGCTGGGTATCGTCGGTGCCCTCGTGGCGATTCCGGTCGCCGCGGCGCTGCGGCTGCTGCTGGAGGAGATCATGTTCCGGCGGCTCGACCACAGCTGAAGCCCGGTACTCAGGCCGGTCCTCTCGTCCTATTCCGTGAGCCCTGCCTCGCTGAGTACCCGGCGCCGGGCCGAGGTGGAGGCGTTCTGCACGGTGGCTGCCGAGTGACCTCCGGATGGCAATTGCTCGAACAGCTGGCCGAGCCCGACTGCGGCAGCCTCGGCGCGAGGTGTCCAGCGGGCGACCCAGCGCTGCAGGACATCCCGGTTGCCCGCCCGCTGCTCGATCGCGTACCGGGCGAGCGCGGTGCTCCAGCGGGTACAGCGGTCGGCGTCGACGGCGAGGTTGCCGAGCAGCAGCCAGGTCAGCTCGTCGCCCGCGTCGTGGGCCGCGTTCGCGAGCTGCCGGAGGAGAATATGGTCCAGCACCGGCCGGATTACCAGGTTCATCGCCGTGAAGCACTCGCCCCAGTCGTAGACGGTCAGCAACTCCTCCAGTACGCGCCTGGCCGGCTGCCAGGCCTCGTTCCGCTCCCACATGGCCCGCTCGGAGCGGCCGATGGATGAACTGGTCTCGTCGGCGAGCTGTCGCGTCCGGTACGCCACCAACGACACCCGGCGCAGCAGGTCCCCCGTTCCGAACACCGCGCAGTTGGATATGTAGGACGCCGGTGCCATCTGCGCCAGGTAGGCAGTGCACATCTGCAGCGCGTGGACCGGGAACCGGGTGGGCGTGAACAACGCGGCGAGTCCCTCCACCCACTGGCCGGACAGCGACGCATCGTGCCGGGCCGGGCCGTACTCATCCAGGACTACCTCGACGGCGGTTTCCTGCTCGTCCTGCATGGTCACGTACTTGCGGTAGGTGATCTCGTCCGGATCACGGAAGCCGAGCCAGTCGTCGGCCCGCAACGGCGACTTGTCCCGGTAGGTCAGCAGCCACATGTTCGCCGGGCTGGTCGGATTCGACTCCAGCGCTGAGCTGCGGTTAGGGCGAGTGGTGTAGTTGAGATTATGCGTGACGACCTCGTACTCGCTGGGTATGCGCCCGAGCTGACCCAGCGAGCTCCAGGTCTTCAGCCTGCGCGGTGGGCGGGGGCCGGTCACGCGGGTCCCTTGAGCTGCCAGCGCACCTCTTCCGAGGTCATGTCTATGCGCCCGGCGAAGGACGGCATCAGCCCCTCGAGCTGGCGCATCTCGAAGGCACGCCCGAGATGCCGCTCGATGGACGTGCGGGTTACTCGCAGATCGCCGTCACCACTGACCCGGGTGTAGGCCCCCCGGTCCACCACGGTGATCTCCTGGCCCGGGTTGTCGTCCATGATGGCGGCGACGATGGCGTCCACGTCGTCGGACATCCGCAGCACCGGTCCCACGGGTCTGCTCATCGGCTACTCAGCCCAGCCGACGTTGACGACGTCCAGCGCGGAGATGCCGGACTCGGCCACCGTACTGTCGCCAGGCAGCACCCGGCCGTCGTGGCGGACGATAAACCCGGCATCGCGCGGTGGCACCCGCCTGGCCACCACGTGCGCGGCGACCTTGCGGGCGGCCTCGTCGACGGTGTCGGTGTCCAGCACGACCACGAGCTGGGCGACGAAGTCATTCTCGAACATCGCGTTGACCGGCACGGGGCGCCCCTGACCGGCTGGTCCGGCCGGCTCCGGGGCTTGTGCAGGGGTCTGTGCAGCCGGATTCCCGGTCTCTGTTCCCCCGTCGGGCGTTCCTGACTCTTCCCCAGCCCGCTGGTGCGCCGCATAGGGTCTGGCCCACCGGTAGCCGTAGGCATCGTCACCCCTGACCTCCGGGGTGAGCCCCATCCAGTTCAGGACTCCCTCGACTGTCGGCGGCTGGACCTCGCCTCCGAGCAGCCGCTCGATCACCGTCGGGTCGTACAGCGTATCCCGGTCCTCCCACCAGATCTGCCTGCAGGGCCGCGAGCAGAAGTAGTAGGTGTAGCCGTTGTAGTCCAGGGGGTAGCTGCGCACCGGGAACTTCTCGTTACGCGGCGCGCCCGCGGTGCCGATGGGCAGGTGACACAGGTTGCACAGCCACGGCAGCGTCTGCGGCAGGGTGAGGTCGATCCGGCCGGCGTTGATGTTGCCGATGATCACATCCCAGATCGGGCCGAACTGCTCCTCCCACTGCGGGTACTTCTCGCGCAGCCATTCACGTTCCTGCGGGGATACCCCGCCTTGCGGTTTCCACCATACGGTCGGGCGCCAGTACCAGACGCCGAGGTGCAGTGCGTGGTGCCAGGTGTCCAGCCCCGCCATGAACTCGTCCCAGTACCAGGGCTCTTTCAGCCCGTACGCACGGAGCTGGTCCAGGAACTGCCCGGCGACCCATTCCTGTATGAACTCCTTGTAGGACTGCTGACGCATCGGCAGCGGCGTGTAGTAGTCCATGCCCGGGCCGGTCAGGATGGAGAACAGGCGCGCAGACACCCAGAAGGTCTTATCGATGATCCACTGGGCGCGGCGCGGGTCGTGCTCCACGAGGATCTCCAGGGTCGGGCCGCCCTGCTGGGAGTGCCGCGCCTCATCAGTCTGGATCGAGGAGATCATATTGGCGAAGCTGACATCGCCGGACTCGAGCGCGTCCGCGGCCAGCGCGACGAACTGGACGTTGGTGAACCCGGTCTCGAGCGTGAACGGCAGCTGGACCGCGACATCAACCACGTTGGGGTTGATCATCATGCCGTCGAAGGCCGCCCGGGCCGCGATGATGCCCCACTGGTTGGTCTGGTACGCCTTGTGCGCCCAGTCGTACTGCGGATCCTTGCCGACCAGCTCATGCGGGAAGTACAAGCTGATCTGGGCATGACGGGTCTCATCCAGGGCTCCGAAGGTCGCCATGTTGCGCCACGCGGGCGAGAGCCCGAACCGGGCCATGCGCAGCTCGGCGTAAACGGCGAGGTCCTCGACGAGGGCGACCGCACCGAAATGCTCCTTAACCACCGACTTCCAGCCCTCGTCAAGCTGGTCGAAGATCCGGGATTTCCGCAGCGCGGCCTTGACCGAGTAGGCGCCGGTCTCTTTTTCCCGCTGTGTCGCCACGTACTCGGGATAGGTCACCTTGTAGGGCTCGTCCCACTTCGCCCAGGCCTCGCGGGGTACCTTTCCCTGCCCGCACATCCACTCAGGGAACACCGCCTCGTAGTCCACGTAGGACAGTTCCCAGTCGACATCACGTGCGATGTCGTACCACGTTTCGCGGGCCATGCGGGTCATGGGTCCTAATCGACCTCCACGCAGCCCAGTTGCCGCTTCCAGTGCACATTGTCCCAGTAGGCGACGATGTCGTCGATTAGCCCGTCACCGGTCACGTGGAACAGGAACAGGTGCGGCAGCTCAAAGTGGCCGCCGGTGCAGGCGATGATGCCGAAGGGCCTGGCCTGGATCCCGCCGACGCTGACCTCCGCCACGACATTGCCGTGTTCGTCAGCGCGCAGGCTGGTCACGGCGTTGGTCAGATCCGGGAATGCGTCAATCAAGGTCGTCCAGATCACCTTGCCGATGGTGCGCACCTTGCCTTCGCCGTGCAGCACCCGCTGGCGGCCCCGTACCTCGAACGGCACGTACCGGAAGTCGGC
>Ga0210386_10001116_pt1 | contig 24147 bp, 18 predicted proteins | sample IncBWH32OmetaG_FD_160091 | JGI IMG/M metagenome (GOLD analysis project Ga0210386, IMG submission 160091) | Forest soil microbial communities from Barre Woods Harvard Forest LTER site, Petersham, Massachusetts, United States - Inc-BW-H-32-O ...
CTTCAATGGCGACTCCCCCGCTGATTGGTCCCATAGCGTTGTTCAGCGGAACGGCCATGCTCAGCGCAGCGCTCTGCACTCCCGGCGTCGCTTGCACGCATTCAAGCGTTTGATGGAAGAAGTTTCTAGATCACTTCTGCAGCGAATGCACTAGTCACTCTTTTCAATATCGGTAGTTGTGGTTGCCAGCTTCTCGTCGTCTTTCATCGCCGACTTAAAGCCGCGTATGCCTTCGCCGATCCCTCTGCCGAGTTCGGGAATCTTCCTGCCTCCGAACACAACCAAGACGATCCCGAAAAGGATGAGCAGGTGCGTTGGTTGAAACAGACCTTCAAGCATTCGTACTCCTTACACCAATGTTATTCATCTAGATCCATCAGTCCTGCGACTAGCGGCTTCGCTCCGAGTTAGTCGTCCCCGTGTCAGCCTGTGAAGCAACGGAATCAACTCCTGCAATTAAACGTCGCGCACGAACGAGCCCGTTGCAATTGCAGAATCGATCCCGCCGTTTCTAGTGATCAAAGCGAGTTGAGAAAAGTGATCAGTGCCGCCCGATCCCGCGGATTCAATTGATCGAAGTGCTTTTCAGCGTCGCTTGCTTCACCCTTATGCCGCTCAATTGCATCCTGAAGAGACAGGGATTGCAGATCGTGCATGAACCGAGCCTTGGTGCGCACGCCCCAGAGTGGAGCAGTTCTCAATTTATTCGCTGTATCCTGCGGTCCCACTTGGACAATCCCGTCGCCCGTTCCAACATCATGCAAAAGGAAATCGCTGAACGGATGAATGATTTTGTTGCCCAGAGCTTCTGGAACCGTGAACATGCCCCCGTCAATGACCGTCCCAGCGGGAGCTGTGGTGATGGTTTGCACATGGCAAGTGGAGCAGCCGATTCGCGCGAATAGGTCCTGGCCGTGTTGCGAAGCCGCGGTGGCAGCCAGAACCTCGTCGCGCGGCGGAACCATCGTACCGCGTATGAATTGGGCAAAGTGGTCGATGTCTGCTAACCCGAGGCTATCTGGCTGATCGTTAATGCCCGTTGTGGTATTAAGAACTTGAGTAACCTCCACGGGGCGCAGACGGTTAGTTATCCCCATCTCATTCAGATAGGCATCGGCAATAAACGAGAGCAAGCTGCTGTGCTGGTCCTTCCAGCCGAAGCGCCCGACACGAGTCTGTCCAGGGGCCTCGAAGATCGGGGCCTGCACAACCTCGCCATGTATCCTGCCTTCGCTTAATTCCGGTTGTTGCTCGGAGATTGCGATCAGAGTCTGATCGTCGATGGCTTCCACAAATCCGTCCCCGAGGGTGTTGAGGGCAGCACGCAGAGTGCGAATGTTTTCTGTCGCAGGAATGTGCTCCTGGGCTTGCGGACCGATGGCGCGATCATTGACGATGGACCTTCCGGTAATCGTGTTCTTTCCATCGTTAATGAAGATTGTTGGGTTTACGAAGTTGCCATTGGCGTCATTGTGTCCAACCCGGAGTTCTGTGATCTGACTGGCAGCACCGCTATTAGGGTTCTGGTGGCACACGACGCAACTGGTTCCGTTGTAAACGGGCCCAAGCCCCTGTGCCACAGTTTCATTCTGCTCATATACCTGCTGATCGAGGGCAAAGGTATCGCCCGGCGGTTCGGCAATTCCGTTACTGACGCTTTGTGCGCCATTGAAGCTCGGCGTATTGAAGCCGGCCGGAGCTTCCTGGGCTGTCTGTTGGTTGATTCCGGCATGCCCGATCGCGAGTCTAACTGCACCCGTCAAAACAAAGCCACTAAGGAGAGCTGCTGTACGAAGAGACATCGATGTTCCTCCTCATTTGGGAACGGCGACTCCTGCAGCGCTCGCTGCGGGAGCGTTGACGCCGCCCTACACTCTCCTAAACCATCGCACCCGGAATTTATTTCAACCGCACGGATTTTTTTGCCCTGAGGCGTTATCTGTCTGAAGCACTCGGAGGTTCCCGATCTGTTTCATCGCTCGCGCCAAACCCTTCCCCTCCCCGTCTTTGCAGCGAACTCTAACGTAACCAACATGAGACAAACACTCTTCCGTGAGGACTCAAGCTTTTCAAGCTAGCCGAAATGAACTGGTGATGTGGGAAGTTTCTGGTCAAGTCCTATGGCTTCTGCCATTGCGTCCATCATGCGCCGAAAGCGAGACTGCAATTCCTGAGGGTTGGTGCAGTACATCACTCGTATCACGTCGTCATATTCAGTGGAAACCACCGGCTCGATCCCGGAGACAGGTCTGAGGCCCAGGCGTGACAGCATTAAATACTGTTTGTCCCGGCTTCCAGCGGAGAAGATCGCGAGTCCATTTACATCCTCCGACTGGTTCACGAGTGCGAATGCAAGTGCTCCGGCACCGGCGGCGAGCTGCACGGCAATACCTGGGGCAAGACTACCCGCACTTCGGAGTGCGGGATCGACCACCCACCTTCCAATCTCGATCGTATTGTGACGATGCCTTCCCATGTCGCGCAGAATTTGCGAGAACTGCTCCTCGCCGAGCAACATTTCCGTCAAACACGAGGGGCCTCCCTCGGCCAGTGGGTAGACACGCACACAGCCGACAAGATGGTCACCGGCGTACGCCAGTAGATGCCAGGCATGGAGATCAATGGGGTCAGAGTCTGCATAGCTCCCTTCGCTTGTCTTGAAGTGCGGTCGTCGACCATTGTCGAAGAACGCGGCCCCGCGCAGCGATCGCACCGCGTCGATCCATTCAGGCAATGACTCCCCGGCGATACGGATTGAGTCCCGAAGTGGACTGTGCAGTTGCCATGATAGGAACTCAGAAGGTTTTTCTAACCGCAAAGGGGAAAACCGGCAATAGCCTTCGGCAAGTTCTACGCAGTCAGTGAGAAATTGTGCATAGGCATCGAGAGCAGCACTACCTGCCGCAACCAGCGATGGGAGTTCTTCGGGAATCAGGTTTATCAGTTTTGACAATTCTTGTGCGTTGAAACGTGTGTGCCCGATATCCAAATCGATGTGCTCAGTCACAAAACTCAGGCTGGAAAGAATCTCGGGGCCGAATATTTCCAGGCATCGAGCGACAAACAATCCGCCGTAGCGCAAGGGAAGCTGTTCGATCTCGAACTCAATGGCAATCTGCGCATAGGGGGTGGCGCCAGCAATGTTGTCCTCATGAACACGGCAATAGCGGCTCGCTCCAAAGCTGGGGGGAGTAAGCAGCAATTCATCGGCATTGACTCGAGGCGTATGCCGTGAGTTCCAGTGGTCTGCCAGTGATCGAAGATCGGCAATCATCATCAGGTGATGACCGGCTTCTGCCTTTGCATGCCGAACCAACGCTTCGGCGAGGTTTGAAAACCCAAGCTCCGCGCAGCGAGATGCCGCCCCGCGAATCCAACCCTCCACAGGCTCCGTCATCTGCGCTCCGATGGCGCAGAAATGGAGGAGAAAGGCTTCCAGGAAACGAGGGTCTTTGTTCGACCGAATGGCATTGAGGCCTGGGCTCACATCAAACCGCTCTCTCGCTGCATTCAGAAGCCGGTTATATTCTTCTAGAGAAGGCGTTGCGCTCATATTTAGTGTCCCCCGTGCGTTGGGTTGCTTTGACTCTTCCAAATTGCTTCGCTCAGAAAATGTGCCATACAAACGAGTCTGCATCCCAGGTTGGCGAGTTGGTGAAAATTGTCAACGAATGCTGATTACCTGGCATAAACAGAAATCGACCTCGGTCCTGTGATGGGAATAATGCGGTCTCCTGGAGCGTCATAACGCTGTTGCAACATTTGGAGTCTCTACCCATATGCAAACCGGAGGACGCGTTTTTTATTCCCTGCGAATCATGATCTGGGATCGCACGGAGCAAAGAAGGTCTGGCGTGGCGCCCTTCACCACCCGCTTGATGATTGCACGGAAGATGAGATTGCACGGCTCAACTCTTGCTCTCAGTTCGAGGCACCTGTATGCAGAGGACAGAGATGCTTGTCGCATCCGAGAAGATCGAAACATTCGTTTCCGGCCGCGGTGAAGAATGGTCCAGGAAGGATGGGTTTTGGATTCAGGCTGGAAGGCGGGGGGGCCAACTTTGAATTCGATGGGAAAGAGAAAAAACAGAGGGGAAATCCAGGCTCCGCAATGAAGCCTTGGATTTCCTCTGCATGCAACTAGTTTCCAACAGTGATGGTGCCGAAGAGGCCGTTCGCATAGGCATTTGGACCAGCCGTAAAGAAGAGTTGGTTCGTCGGCCCGTTGGCTGCGGCACCCTGCCCAAACTGAAGGGCCCAGACGTTATCGATCTCGATTGTCTTACCGCTGGCATCGCGGAGCGCTCCCAGGTACTCTCCGGTCTTTGGATTGAAGGCGTTGATCTGACCTCTGGGCGTGTTGTTGCTGATCAGAATCGCATTGCTCATTGGCCCAAAGTTGGCTGGAGCCAGGGCAATACCCCAGGGGGAATGAAGCGGCCCATGCAACGCGTCGTGCTTCAGCAGATTGCCGGCGGTATCGAAGACGTCTACGAATCCGCTCTGAGCCTTGTTAAGAGCCGTATAGGTGACCCAGATTTGCCCGTTGATGGCCTGAATGCCATAGGGAGCAAAATCTTGAGGGATCTCTGGATCATTGAAGGACTTAACCAGGTTAAACGAGCTATCGAACATGTCGACCCGGCGGTTCGGGCCGTCATCGGCAGCATACAAAAAGGCTTGCTTCGATTCATTGACGGCAATGGCGAGACCGGAATAGATAGCGCCAACGCCCGATCTATCCGCCGAAATCGTGGAATGATCTGTGGCAACGGTGGGGCTCCAGGCGCTGATCGTACCGTCAAAGGTCGAGAAGATAAAGAGTGCCTGCCCAGACTTCCCACCTCCCGAGACCGTAAAATCAGTTGGATTGGGGCTGATGTTTCCGATCACGCCGGTTGGCATGCCGAGGCTTCCGGCAGGGCTGGAGGGAGCGGGGGGGACCGTTACGTGGAGGTTAACCTGCGTACCAGCTGCGGTATACAGCGTGGAGAGCCCGGTGCCATTGTCGCTGACCCAGAACGGAGAGGTAGCGAGCGAAACGAGGCCCCATCCATTGACCAGTTCTGTATCCTGAAGCGGCGCCGCTCCTGCCTGGTTGGATACGAGATCTGTGCGTTGATATTGCGCGTGGGTCGGCGGTATGAGCATTGAACAGAACAGTGCTGCGGCAACAGCATGAACACCGCCGAAGAGAGGACGAGCGAGCTTGGTCCGCTCGCTGAGAACTGGGAACATTGCGTTGCTCCTTTGTGGGATCTCTTGTTTTTGTTTCCTAACTTTGTCTCGGTAGCGTATGGGGAACTGGTTTCTAAGAGAGATTGACCCGGGGATGACTATAAGACCGGTGAGTGACAACGCTTGTCAGGGAAATGTCAATTGAATGTAATGCCTTAGCGAGCACACCGAGCCCAAACAGGAAAGTGCTCGCGACCGGATTCTTGCATATATCTTCATAATTTCTCCTCTTAAGGATTGATTTCGCGGTGCTTAAATGTGCAGTGCTCCACCTTCCGGTTCCGAAGATCGTGTTTACATCCATATAAATAATCATTCTCAAGTCATTGCATTCTGTTTTTGAGAGCTTAGTTGGGAGATTCTCATTCACCGACTCTGCGTCCGTCCCAAATAAGAAAGCCGGGCTCCCTCCGTTTATGTCGAACCACACGTTTCTCGCGAATGGTCGCGGAACGAAGATCCAGATCGCGTCTTGGGGGCTCTGAACTCTAGACTCTGGACCGGGAGAATTCCGCATTAAAGCCGGGCTGACATTGCTCTACAAAAGGGTGCCATTGGTTGAAGAGATAAGAATTAGCGTCGGCGAAGCGCAAGGCTCTTCGCCGTCGCCGCGGGGCTGCTGCGGTTAGAAGTGGGCTTTGAGTGCGAATTGAAATTCGCGTGGGGTGTAGTTCGGATCCGTTTGCGACACCGTTCCGAAAGCCGGGTTTCCGAAGCTTGCCGCACTGCTCCCGTTTCCGATGTAGAAGTTTGGCGTGTTTGAAATAGTCCCGAGTGGTTGAGGCGTGAAGGCTGTGACGTCAAAGAACTCCGTCAAGTTCTTGTGACTTCAGCCTCGCATCCTTGGTCTGGTCAGGGCGGTCCTGCCCGCCGTTATTGAGTGGGGTTGCGCGATTGTTATAGCCATGCTGCAGGCCATCGCTCTCTACAGGGTTATCAGCGCTACTTCCTGTTTCCGTGATCGTAAAAGGCTTTCCGCTCTGCCAGGCCGTGATCGAATTCACCTGCCAGCCTGCAAAGGCAAGCTTTTTGACGCCGGTGAAATTTTTCCCATACCGCAGTGCGTAGTCGAGCGAGAGGGCGAAGCGGTTTTGGATGTCGTTTTCCGCTACACCGTACTCAATCTGACGAATATGCGTCGGGTCGGCATCGCTCCAACCTTGGTTTCCGCCTTGTTGGGAAAAGCCAGTGATGTCGCTCAGCCCTTTGCCCCAGGTGTAGTTCGCATCGAAGGCCAAGCCCTTGGTAAAGCGGCGCTGAAAGGAGGTCTGCAGGCCGTTGTAATTCGAGATGCCTTCGCTTTGGATGAAGCTGACGCCGGACAGATTGGGAAGCTGGTTATTCAGTGGATGTGCTGACCCGCCAGGATTCGTGATGGGGTTGAACGGAGCCGGTTGGTTGATGTTGTTGATTGACTCCGGCAGATGCTGGCCGATGTTGCCGACATAGCCGATCGTGAACACGTTGGCGCCCAACTGCTGCTCCAGCTGCAGATTGAACTGCTGAATGAGAGCTGACCTAAAGTTCGGGGCTTCCGCCACGAATGATAGCGCTGAGATGTTGGCCAGGTTGGAGATGTTTGGTGCACTCGCAACTGGCAACCCCTGATCAAAGGCAGTTGGCGCACCTGCTACAGTCGAGCAGTCGGGGTTTTGCGAAGCAGGGTTTACACCCTCTTTTTGTTCAATTTGAATTGCGAGACTTGACTGGCAATTGGGGCTGAACACCGAGGTAAATGGTGCATTCTTCAGATCGGCATTGGATGTGTAATTGCCGGGGAAGAAGCTTAAGCCATATCCTCCGCGCAGAACGATGCCGGGCAGAACCGTCATGGAGAATCCTATGCGCGGCGCGAAATTCGAGTAATCCGTTGGAATACCCACATGTCCGTCGACACTGTTCACCCCTGCTACCTTGAGTGCCGACGTTACATTTGCCGGTGTGGACGAAAGCGCCTGCGGAAAGTCGAAGTTTGAGATCCGGTTGTGTGCTTCGGTGAAAGGAGTGAATATGTCGTACCGGAACCCGGCAGTAGAAGCTCCAGCTCTCGTAGAGATCGCTGTGTTGACCTTGAGGCAGTGTCGCATCGAGACTGTATTGCGTGGACCGGCTTTGATCGCGGCCTCAATGCCTTGTCGAAGTCCTTATTCAAAAGGCTAACCTGGAATTCGTCTGCAATCAGTCCACATCAAGAGGAACTTCGATCTCTTACTACTTCTAATAAGGACGAACCTAGATCGGAATAAAACGCGCAGCTCTCGGTTTACATCCGTGTAGCGCCCAAATGATGCTCACGTTTGGCCTGAAACCAATTTCCGGAATAGACTCCCTGATCTTCACGAGTATGAACACGAGATACGAGTGTTGTACTTACCGAGACTCAAGAATTACTGCTGCGCTTCCAGCTCATGAGGGATGCGATGACAAACGCCATCGGAATCCGTTCAGAGCCAGAAAGCCCAGGCGGTTATTTGCTGAAACCATCTTTCATAAAGCCGAGGTATTTATGCAGAATGTTGTAGTTCTCGCTGTGGGTTTCGATTCGTCATTAATGAGAACTCGAAGTCTTCTCCTGCAATCCGCAGGTTACATCGTTGAGTCAGCATCGTCGCTCAAGGATGCCGTGGCTCGCCTTCATGCCGGCGATTTCGACCTTGTCCTGTTGTGCCACTCCATTCCAATGAAGGATAGGGATCATCTGACCTGCCTGATTCGAGCGACGGCTCACTCACCCCTGTCGTTTCCATTGCACGGAATCTCGGTGCATGCGATGCGTTTGTAAATGCGACGCTTGAGGATGGCCCAAACAAGTTTCTCGCCGGCATTGGAGAGGAATTAGGCAAGGCAGCAAGAAGATCAGCAAATGGGATGGCTCATTAAAGAGAGGAGCAAATGGAGACTGCAGGTTGCGTCTATGAGGGCTCCCTGGTGCGTCAAGCGCAAGATGGCAACCAAGCCGCTTTTGCGGAATTGGTGCGCACACACGATGAGGCCGTTTTAAGGCTAGCTCTTCGGATCACTGGTTCGGAGAGCGATGCGCAGGACATTTACCAAGAGGTGTTTCTAAAAGTCTATAAGAAGCTGGATCGCTTTCGATTCGAGTGCTCGTTCTCTACATGGGTATCTCGAATCGTGACCAATACCTGCCTGGATCATCTGCGAAAGACTCGAAATCGCAGAGAGAATGACACGATAAAGGTGGGCATCGAAGGCGAGGAGTACGATCTCTTGAATCAAGTTATGGACGACAGACCCGCCCACAACCCGGAGAAAGAGTTCTTGCGCAGCGAACTCAGCGCGAGCATCTTGTGCGCTCTGCGACAACTCACGCCGTACGACCGTATGGTGTTTGACTTGAGATATTTTCAGGGAATGAAACTGAGAGCCGTAAGCGAGATACTGAACACTTCCGAGGGATCGGTTAAGACCAGTCTGATCCGAGCCTCGCGCAAGTTGCGTTTGCACTTGGGGAAATATTAGACACGACAAAAATCATCGATAAAGCGCTGCTGTCAGGAGGAGTAGCGTGGGTACGACCGTCGATGGGACGGAGCAAAAGCGCATCGAAGCAGCTTTGCGTCGGGGCGAGGGGTATCTGGCCGAGGGCCAGCGCCTGACCCATATGGGTAGCTGGAGCCTTAACATTGCACCAGGCAGATTCTTCACTCGTCTGCAGAACATAGTCGTATGTTTGACTTCAGCCCTATTGGCCGCCAATCAACTTGTTCGGACGCTGGAATTCCACTATGTGTCTGGCTTGCCGCTGGTTCACCGGGCTGGCGTCCGACCAGGACACCCCATCGGACGATAGCGTGAGCGTGATTTACTTTCCGCGTTGACCCTTCAGCACATAAGTTCCAATCACGTCTTTTCGAGATGGATTGACATTGCAGCCGCTCACGAACGGGAACAGCATGGCAATCGCGGCGCGCAGGGCTATTCGTCCGGAAAGAAACCGTCTCATCCGTATTCCGCCGACCTCCAGATAATCATCCGATAAGTATCGGTCATCCGGGAATCTGAGCCTTCTGCGTCAGCAGAAACTCTTTGAATGCGTCCTTGAGATCGGACTCAATGCGACTCCACTGGGAGCGCGAAGCGTTCTTCGCTTCCTTCGGTAGGTTAACGACACACTCCACGGCATCGCTTGGATCGACGAGTTTGTACAAGTGGATGCGGGCATACGTCGACTCGTCAAACACGTTCGATCTCCCATCGAGTGCTTTTTGAGCAGACTCGAAGGCGGGAGTCTGCGTGCCTCGTCCTTTGCAATAGGAGCAACCACACCCATTTCACGAAACGCAGAATCGATCTCTCTGTTGCGGATGTCAATGAAAATGGGATTCGCCAGCATGACAAGTCTTCTCAGGGCTGGCCCGGCATAGCCTTCAGCAAGCGCGTCCGCCGCGATACCTGGCAGCTTAGGGTGTTGGGTTTGAATCACTTTTTTTTGTAATTTTTTTAGACCGCGCGCAATCCGACATTGGAAAGATTGCGTACCTCCATTAAACGAGTGGCTAAAACCTGAGCTTCTCACCTTTCCCCCGTCATCAGGTTTACCCATTCCTCAATGGAGCAAAGTTAACGAGGAGAGCCCTATGCCAAGCCTGAGGTCTGCAATCGCACTCGCATTGAGTCTGCTGATTGCCTGTCCGCCGGGCGCTTTTGCGTCCAGCCATCGCGAAGCGCCTATTACTGCCCTGGATCACGCAGCTGATATCACAGATTTCTATGCGTTCGTCAGCTACGATCATCCGGATCGCGTCACCTTCATCATGAACGTCGATCCGTTCCTTCAGCCGAGCAATGGGCCGAATTACTTTCCCTTCGATCCCTCGATCGTGTACCAGATCAAAATCGATAACGACCACGATGCCCGGGAAGACGTAACTTTCCAATTCAGATTTCAGACGACAATTCGCGCTCCCAAGGTCTTTGCGGGCTTCGTGGGCGCGGGCAATGGAATCAGCGCACCGGCAAATTCGCCCGCGCCAGTTCCCCCTGGAACGCCGATCGTGCCTCCGGCGATAACTTCGCTGAGTGGTACCGGCGCAGCAGGCCTCAGTCTTCAACAAACCTTTACGGTGAACATGGTCAGAGGCCGTCACAATACCACTCTGAGGAACACGACCGGTGCACCGTTGATTGCGGTTCCCAGCAATGTCGGCCCGCGCACCATGCCGGACTACAATTCGCTGGCCGAGCAAGGCATTTATGAACTGCAGGGAAATGATGGCGCCTCTGACATCCGGGTATTTGCCGGAACAGTCGCCGATCCATTCTTTATCGATCTGGGGGCGGCATTCGACAGTTTCAACTTCCGTCCCAGCGCGGGAGGCGGCGTTTTGACCGCTGCGCAGGACAAGGACAACTACTTGAATTCGGCACCTAATTCTGTAGCCGGATTCAATGTGAATACTATCGTGATCGAGGTTCCTATTCGCTTGCTGACCAGCGATGGAGCCGTTCATCCCGCCACCGATCCGAAGGGAACGATCGGTGTATGGGCCACAACGTCAAGGCCCGCCATCACCATTCGTCGGTCTCCATGGCCCGCAGAGAACTTTGGCAATTTGGCGCAGATTCAACGCCTCGGAAATCCTTTGATCAACGAGCTGATTATCGGAACGGGAAGCAAAGACTACTGGAGCATGTCAGAACCGGTAAACGACAGCCAGTTTGCGTCGTTCGATCTGGACCCGCTGCTTGCGAGGGTATTCAATGCGGTGTATGGGATCAACATACCCGCTCCTCCGCGCACCGATTTACTGCCCCTGGTAACGTATGCGCCGCCAATCGCTCCTAAGGGCACACCAGCCGGCCCTATCGCAGATTTGCTGCGACTGAATACCGGCGTACCTCCGACGCCGATTGCCACCCGTAGCCGTTTGGGACTTATCGCAGGTGACGCTGCAGGGTTCCCGAATGGACGCCGTTTGACCGATGACGTCGTGGATATCGCTGCCCGTGTCGTGGGGGGCGGCATCCTCAGTCCGGGTTTCGGTGTTGCTCCAAACACCCTTATTGGCGATGGTGTCAATGCGCCCGATGTCCCCCCGCAAGAGGCCTTCCCCTATGTGCACTACGCATACAGTGGGCGCGACAGCCGGCACATCAGCCCGGGTGATGCGACGGGTTGCGGGGACCAGCCGAATCCATCAAGCTCGCAGAATTCGGATCCTCCGCCGGCAAATCAAGGTGGATCTACGGCCTGCCTCGTCAACTGATGTCCAGTGAGCACAGTCGCCGCGAGGCGTTCTGTGTATCGCGAGGATATGAACCGGTACCCCTGCGCGGAATTGGAAGTCCGCGCAGGGAGCCACACCTCAGACTTCAACAGAATGGGTCGCCTATGAAAACTCTTGCCGTGAGTTTGCTTTCCGTTTCTGTATTCGTATCCATGCCTGGATACACTCAGCCGACGGCGTTGCCGTCAGACCATCCAAGTGGTTCATCTGGCGATGTCGCCGCTTCGGAGGAGACTCCCGCGCAGCAGCGCATCGCCGCCGCGAAACAGCAAATTGCGACCGATCCGAAAAAGGTGCAGGCCTATAACGAACTGGCCATCGCTTTTCTGCGCAGAGCGCGCGAGACCGCCTATTCCACGTATTTGAAAGAAGCTGAAGCCGCACTTGCGGAAGGTTTGAAACTCGATGCGACAGACTTCCAGTTGCAAAAGACTCAAGTCGCGTTGATGTTGAGCCGCCACGATTTCGCATCCGCAAGGGAACGCGCCACGGCCCTTCATCACGGGACCCCCGACGATGTCATGACCTATGGGTATCTCGCCGAAGCCGACATCGCGCTTGGCAATTATGCAGAAGCTGAAACGAATGCCCAATGGATGATGAACTTGCGGCCGAACAACACTCCCGCACTCCTGGTTGGGGCAACGCTGCGTACCTTGTACGGCGATGCGCGTGGCGCCATTGAATTTCTCAACGTGGCGTATTCCCAGACTTCGCCCAATGAAGTGGAAGATCTCGCGTGGATTGTCAACCAGATTGCCTCGATCCAAATCGATTCTGGCCAGAACGACGCTGCCGCGGAGACTCTTGAGCAGGCCGAGCAGCTTTTTCCGCACTATCCCTACACGACGGAGAATCTGGCCCGCCTCCGCATGGGCCAGCACCGATTCAGCGATGCTGTTCAATTATGGATGACGGCAGCGCGCATCGATCACGATCCTCACGTTCTCTTTCAATTGGCATGGGCGCAAGAAGCGGCAGGACAAGTCCAGGTTGCTCGCGTTACCTACGCGGACTTCGAAAAGCTGGCGAACGCACCCCAAACGACGACGGATTCTGCACGGCTCGATCTCATACAGATGTATGCCGGCAACCCTGCCACCGCGGTCAAAGCGCTGAACCTTGCGGAGCAGGAGATGCGAAATCGGCAGGACGTATGGACGCTGGATGCTTACGCCTGGGCGCTCAACGCGAATTCCAGATATCAGGACGCCAATGCCACGGTACAGAAAGCAATTGTGTTCGGCATCCAAAGTGCGCAGATATTCGATCACGCCGGCCATATCGCGCAGAACCTCAACCTGAGTGCTGATGCAGCGCGATATTTCCAGCTTGCCGTTCAGAGCAATCCCCTTTCCGCTTATACCGCTGATGCAGAAACGTTCCTCGGAGCCGGTGCGGTCCCACGCGACGTAGCTCAGAACGATGATTGGAAGCAAACTCATGCAGAGCCCACCTCGGAGGCAAAGGAAAGCGCTGCCTCGCTCCAGTCTCAGCCGAGTCAATCAGTATCAGCCGACCAAGTCGCAATGGCTGCAGTCCCAATCTTCTCTTCCATACCCGAAGCGCTGCTCACGCCGCAACCGACGGGCACGAGCCATGCGATCCAAACCGCACAATCCGTCGCTGCCCGCAACCCGAAAGACGCGCAGGCATACTCTGTGTTGGGCGCCGCATACTTCCAGCATGCCCGGGAAACTGGCGACGTCGCCGACTACCAACTCGCTGAAGACTCTCTCAACAAATCGCTCGACCTCGTTTCAGCAGACTTCTCTGCCGACGCAGCGCTTGGAACCATGGCGGAAGTCTGCATGGGAGAACATCGCTTCGCCGACGCTCTTCATTATGCGCGGAAGGCGCTCTCTCTCGGAACGGGCGACGTCTCGCCCTTTGCAATTGTTGGCGACGCCTATGCCGATATGGGTGAGTATGACAAGGCCGCAAACGCATACAGCCGCCTGACACCTCTCGATATGACGCTCGCTCCCCGCTCCGCCTATGCCCGCGACAGCAGGCTTTCCTATCTCAAGTTCATTCACGGAGACACGTCCGCTGCCCTCTCCCTCATGAAGACTGCAATTACAGAGGGAGTAGAGGCTCAGCTTCAGAGCGAAAACCTCGCGTGGCTCTACTACGAGTTGGGAGAGTACGAAGCGGAGGCTGGCGATGCAGCCTCCGCCGACGCGGCCTATCTTCAGGCCCTCAACATACATCCCGGTGACTATCGCGCTCTGGCCGCACTCGGCAAGCTCAGAGCGAATCATGGCAGATATGCGGAAGCGATTGTTCTCTACCAGAAGGCCATTGCCGTCGTTCCGATGCCTCTCTACATCTCGGAGCTGGGAGATTTGTACGCAATATCCGGAAACCAAGCGGAGGCCGAAAAGCAGTATGCACTGGTCAAATACATCGGGCTACTGGGCCACATCAATCAAGTTCTGCATAATCGCGATCTGGCGCTCTTCGATGCAGACCACGATCGAAACCTCGGCGAAGCTCTCGACCTGGCGCAAAAGGAACTTGAAGTTCGACACGATGTCTACACGTGGGATGCCCTGGCGTGGGCTTTTTATAAAAACGGCAAGATGGTGGAGGCCTCGAGCGCCAGCGAAAAAGCCCTGAAGTTCGGGACTCGTGACCCGCTGTTTCTCTTCCATGCTGCGATGATCGCGGACGGACTGGGACACCGTGAGCAAGCGCGGAGCGAACTGGAAGAAGCGCTGCAGATCAATCCGCATTTCCATTTGATATACGCAAACACGGCTCAGCAAAAACTCGCCACGCTGGAAGCACAATCCGAAACAAAAGGAGATTTGCATGCCGACGCGCGCTAGACGAGTTGTTGAATGGTTATCGCTCCTCTTGATGCTGGTTTTTTGCCGCGTGACTCTGGCGCACCCAATGGGCAATTTCAGCGTGAACCATTACTCAAGAATCACGTTCGAGAGCGATCGGATTCGCATTGACTATTTCATCGATCTCGCAGAGATCCCCACCTACCAGGAACTACAGCAAGCCAATATCCCATCCACTTCGATCGATCCCAAGTCCGCTGTGGTTCTTAATTACGTGACCGCGCGTGGCACCGAACTGGCGCGCGATCTTCGCCTCGTGGCGGGCAGCAAGCTGCTTAGTCTTCGCCTCATCTCGACCGGAGTCATTTTTCCTCCAGGCGCAGGCGGCCTACCCACGATGAAGATGGGTTTTGTGTACGAAGCGGCGTATTCTTCGACGCCATCTAACCTCGACGGGCAGAATCTCAACGTTCGTTACTCCGACAATAACTACCCAGGCCACGCTGGATGGAAAGAGATCATAGCCCTCGCTACTACCGGATCTCTGCTGCGCAGTTCCGTGCCTGCAACCGACCGCAGCGCGGAGCTGAGCAACTATCCAACCGATTTGCTGACCAGCCCGCCGCAGGATCTCGAGGCATCCTTTAGCGTCGCATTGACGCCACCCGCAACAGTGGCAAACGCGGAGCCATCGCAGCTATCCCGGCAGACAGTCTCTCCCGCAACACATGCGGTGACAAATTTCAATCGTGCGAAGGAGAAAGCGAAAGTCGCGGTGAAGCAACCCGCACCTCATTCCGTCTCTGCATCCTCTCGACTTGCGCTGCCTGCGTCGTCGTCTTCGCCCCAGGTGCATCTTCAGGCGAACCTTCAACAGACTCCGCGCAGCAGGTTTACCGAGCTGATCCAGGCACAAGACATCAGCGCATGGTTTCTGTTCACGGCGGCTCTCATCGCCATCGGCCTTGGAGGTCTTCACGCCCTGGAGCCCGGTCATGGCAAGACGATCGTCGGCGCCTATCTCGTTGGATCGAAGGGGACACCACGTCATGCCTTTCTGCTTGGCTTGATCGTCTCCGTCTCGCATACAGCCGGTGTTTTCGCTCTCGGAGCAGTGACGTTGTATGCTTCGCGCTATATCGTGCCGGAGCAACTCTATCCCTGGATTGGAGCGCTCTCCGGTGTCACGATTGCGGGGCTCGGCTGCTACATGCTCCTGCGGCGCCTGACTGGCGCAGCTACCGATCACTCTCACGCACCAGGTTCATCTCAGGCTCACTGGAGATTCAGGGAGCGCCGCGCAGAGAACGGGTCTGGAGCGAACCCGGTTCCCAGTGAGGTCTCTCCGGCGCAATCCGTCAACCTTACTCAGCTCTTTACCCTCGGAATCACCGGCGGAATCATTCCATGCCCAGCCGCCCTGATCGTTCTGTTGAGCGCATTCGCACTCCATCGAATTGGCCTCGGCTTTTTCCTGATCGTTGCCTTCAGCGTCGGGCTAGCCTCAGTTCTGATTGGCTTTGGAATGTCGATGGTTTATGCGCGCCGCCTTATGAGCCGTTTTCAGAGCGACGGACCTTTGACAAAGCGATGGCTTCCCGTCGTGTCCTCGTCCTTCATAACGGTTCTGGGGCTTACGCTAGCAATTCAATCGCTTGCATCGGTGCATATCGATACGCACCTGCTTTCAAGGGAAAACCTGGGGCCAATCCTGTTCGTTACAGGTCTCGGGCTGATCCTCGGAATGCGGCATTCCACAGATGCCGATCATGTGGTTGCCATCTCAACCATCGTCATCAAGCAGCGAAGCATTCGCAATGCCGCCGTCATCGGTTCTGTCTGGGGCCTTGGGCACACCATTACGATCTTCATCGTCGGCTCGCTCATCATTCTCTTTGGTGTTGAGATTCCACCTCGACTCGGTTTGTCCATGGAATTCAGCGTGGCCATCATGCTCGTACTCCTAGGCATCCTCAACCTGACAGGCGTGATGCAGAAGGTCACAGCCCAGTTCACTCCGGCGATTGCTGACCCCAAGGACTGCCTTGCCCTCGAGCGGAGAAGAGCCGCTTCATCAAGGATGGAAAACCTGCTTGAAAATTCAGTCGGGCGTCTTGGTGTCTATCAATGCGTAAGACCCCTGGCGATCGGACTTGTTCACGGGCTTGCCGGGTCCGCGGCCGTTGCGCTTCTTGTTCTCTCCACAATTCACAGCCCAATCTGGGCGACTGCATACCTTCTCATCTTTGGCGCCGGCACCATGGTTGGAATGATGTGCATGACAGCGATGATTGCTGTCCCGTTCGCATTCGCGGGAGATCGATTCGTCAAACTGGGCAAATATCTTGGAGCTGCATCTGGGATGGCCAGCCTTTGTTTCGGCTCGTTTCTCGTCTACCAACTCGGATTTCTAGGCGGCTTGTTTACCAGCCATCCTCAATGGATTCCAAGATAGCGGGTGTTCATTCGAATGATCTGGAGTTTGCTCAAGAGGCGATCCAACACTACTTTCGCGCAAGATCCTTGGATTGGAAGAATCATGGCTGATGGAAGCACAAATGGAAGAATCCTAATCCTCGGTCTATCCGGGTTGTTCTTCGTGCTTTCCGGAGCTGCGCAGAGCGGAGCTACTCGAATCAATGGAATAGTGTTCGACCCCGGCGGCCGGGAAGTTTCTGGAGCGCACGTCGAACTCAATTCCCGTTCAGGAGTGCGCATTCCAGCGATCACAGGAAGCGACGGTAGTTTTGTCGTTTCGTTGCCATCATGGGGCGCCTACACGGCGATCGTGAAAGCCGCTGGATTTGCCGAAGTCTCCCTCAGTCTGGATTTGACCCCGAGCACAACGACTTTCACGTTGAAGCTTGAGCGAGTGGCAGGCCCTTCCCAGGAAGTGGCCGTCTCGGCTGAGGTCAGCGACATTGCAATTGCCTCTCCCGATCCTTCGCAAAAGGTGATGATCCGCGAGGAGTTGCTCGATGCCAACCCGGGACGACCGGGTGCGCCGATCTCTATTCCAGGAATGCCCATAGAGACCTCTGCCGGTGGCATCAAGGCGCCGCAATACTTTGTGCCGGGAGTTGCCGGCGATCACGGGGAGCCGATTGCCCAGTACATCGCAGTGGGCAGCTACCAAGTTCCGAACAACCTCTCGGCAAATGCTCACGGCAACGGCTACGCCGATCCGAATATCTACATTTCCGGTGCCCTGGGCAGCGTGGGGACAGACGGTGGAGCTTACAGCGTGCTTGAAGGTGATCATGCGCTCAACATGTCGGCGACCTACAGCTTGCGTCCACAGTTACAGCGTTCCCTCACCCTCATCGGCGACTATCGAGATATAGATTTGACTACCGGATTTGCACCTTCGGACACCGCAAAGAAGGAATGGCTGGCGTTCGAAGCCAACTATGGTAATGGGTTAATGAGAACGCTCGAACACCGAAAGCAATTCAAGTGGAATGCGATGCGCGTCTTCGATCCCGGCAAACACGAGATCACGTTGTTGGGCATTGGATATTGGGGAGAATCCCACGAAGGCAATCTGATTCCGACTGGATTTGGTGTGCAGCTGAACGACACGCTCGACCCGCGGCAGAAAGACCAGACCCATACAGGATTATTGGCCGCAAACGACCAGTGGAAAGTTGCGACAAGCGACGAACTTGCCTTTTCCGGCTTCTTCCGTACTTACAATCTGTCGATGTTCTCTAACTTTGGCGAGGGATTAATCCGTCAGAGCGAATTCCGCACGGTCGAAGGCGCCGAGGCCCGCGAAACCCACACGTTCAAACCATGGCTGGAGGCAATGGCCGGACTTCTCTACAACGAAGACGACATCCACAACGACGATCTGGACCACTTTCTCAGCCCGAATCCACCGTCCTATGGTTCGTTTGTCCCGGTCCTGGGCAACAATGTCACTATCCGCGAGTTGGCGCCGTATCTGGCTATGCATGTCGACGTCGGCAAACATGTGCAGTTTTATTGCGGCCTCCGCCATGATCAGGTCGAGTTGAAGAACATCGACAAGGTCAGGCCCGCGTACTCCTATGATGAGTGGAAGGGATTCGACGAGCCCAAAGCTACGGTGACGTGGTCTCCAGGCGCAGGGCACGCGCACTGGCTCCCCGCAGCTTCTTTCAGCATTGGACAGGCATTCTTCACAGAAGACCCGCGCATGAACCTGACTCCGTCAACAAATGGGCCCGGCACGGAAGCGTTGGCGAGCCCACTCGAGCGCTCTCACGCTCAGCAACTGGTCCTCGATAAGGAATTCGACAGAACCGACGTGAGGGTGACGGTAGGAAGATCTACAATGACAGCGACACTGGCCAAAATCGACCCAGACAACGGCTCTGCGGAAGACCTGGGGCCGAGCACACTGAGATTTTTCACCGCGGATGCGCGCCACCAATTCAGGTTCGGCACACTGCAGGGAACATTCTCCAAAGCTGATGCACGCCTCGAGACCTTAAATGGGATTCCGGGAACAGTTGTGCCTGAAGCGCCGCGCACCATCTTCGACGCTCTTACGACACTCGACAAGTTGCCTGCGCGACTGCACGCCCGCGGCGAGTTCGAATATGTAGGCCACAAGTTCTTGGACGCAGGCAACGCACAACACCCAAGACAATACGAAGCCCTACCTGTAGGTGAAGTCCGCATGGTCGTTATGCGCGAATTTCTCGAAGGACGATTGGAGCTTGGCGCGAATGGGATGGTGGCTCGCGGCTACACCGGTCAGACCACGGAGACGCTCGCCCCAGGGTGGACGTTTGGCGAGACGCCTTATTGTGGTCCGGGGTCTGGTCCAACAGGCGAGCACAACGACTTCAACTGCGGGACCAACGAAATGGCCGTCGGAGTCCGCATGGTTTCGTGGCTCGGCGGATCGGTCTCCTGGCGGTTTGGGACCGAAAAGCACGTCCTTCGACTCCATTGAAGAGCGCTTCGCTCAGGATGACAAATTTGAGGGAGGGAGAGAAAAGGTCGGCGCGTTCAGGTTGTGGCCGATCCTCCCTTGCCACGAGACGGTCGTTACTGGTTAGCGAACGTAGTCTCATTTCAAGCGGTTACATCGTTTTGATGGAGATTTCGTCGAACGATCATGATTTTCTCAATCTGCAATTGAACGCAACAATCACGATTGGCGAGAATGCTCCTTCGCCACTTTTTTCAGAAGGGTTTTTATCCAGATAGGTCGATGCCCGCTTCTTGCAAGTGGTCGAACAGCCCGTGTCTCGGACAAGTGGTTGCTATTCCCAAAACGGGCCTTCGCTGACATTTCAGATGATGCCTTCCTGTCTGTTGATCTGCTTAAGCCTGCTCCCGGCGTGCACAACGCAACATGCGGTTTGCTTTCATCCTTCGTGTCGTCCAAGACTGAGTCCTTTGATCCCGTACTGTGCTGGGAGGTTTTCTCTTCCGGTACCGTCATTAGGGCCTCACGGCCTTACCCCAGAGGTCCTCGCTCCGGTTAGGGTTATAGTGTCCCGGTCCGTCAACACTAGTTGACCTCATCCGACCCACTCGCGTGCACTCTCCGATTTCCCGGCATTCGCTGGTTATACGGAGAGCCTTTGCTGTGCGGGAGCGCCTAGGCAGCCCACGAGTGGTTCCGAGCTTTCACACCTTGTCAGCATGCAGCCTTCTATCACCACGGAGACCCCCCCGGTTGCTTGTACTCAGTTCCTTATCCAGTCCTCAAACTAGCTGAAGATGCGGCTAAGAGACTTCCTTTCGACGGTTCTCGAGAGTTAGAGCTAGACGTGAATCTTGACACTCCTTCGTTTTCGTACGAAGTCAGAGCAGCGGTCTTGTTCCGCTTAGCCTCTTCACCAATAATTTTGAAAACCTCGGGCTCCGGCGCAGCAAGTTTGACATAATCGCGGATATTCACAAGAACGGCGGTAGGGATGCCGCGCTTTCTCGATGACCAATGAGCGCCGTTCGACGTCCATACGGCGGAGGATCTTGCAAGGCTGGTGCGCGGACTCAGTGCCGGGATACGATAGCGCCGCCCCTGCGCGTTGTTGAGGTCGGCACTCTCCAGGTAATTTTAACGGTCCAGTTGATTCGAACCCTCGCGATAAATCCGAAACGCGCGTTGGACCTGCGTCGGCTCTGACAAGCTCAGCCTTCTCGGAAACCAAAGCACAGCGTCTTCATAGAGGACTGCTCGAAGAAGGAGAAAGCGCCATTGCAGAATTGGCGCGCGTCTGCACTCAGCTGATCAGATGCAACCCGCACGATCCGTCGACGACTGCGTCCGCTACCAGAAGGCGGTCAAATGTTGCTAGCCGGCCGCCGTGGGCGCAGGCGAGAGCCAGGAGGTAACTATCAGTTACCTGTCCAGAATCCAGCAGACGCGCAGTATTGACACGTGCGCCATCGAGGATAGAAACGTCGTCCGGCCAAAACTCATGTCCCGGAAGGGTTCGGAAACTGCTAAGTAACTCGGCAACCGCAGCCGGAGTCCCGGGCGAATTCGGATACCTTGCATGTCCGACGATACGCAGCACGCCGTTTTCGACCAGTGGGCAAGTGGCCCAGGCCCCTCTGCCGGATGCTGCGAACCATGCATGCGCCCGATCGTGCTGGACGTGCGCCGGATCGATCAAGGCGATCAGGACATTCACATCGAGGAGGAATCGAGTCACCGGAGTTCCTCGCGAAGTTGATGAACTAACTCCGATGTCACCCGCGGGGCTCCAGGCCGAACCGGCAATAGCGGCACACCGTTGCGAGTTCGTCGGTTGGGTTTGGTCGGATGCAATGCCTGCCTCGCAAGAGATGAGATCACTTCTCCGACGCTCTTGTGCTCGGTTGCAGCCAGTTCCTTGGCGGCAGCCAGCACGTCATCGTCGATCGCAAGAGTGGTTCGCATAATGTTTCCTCCTATATATATCATCTTGCATCAATCATCATACATCACTTTGACTTCATTTCCAAGCCAAGCTTCATACGGCGGAAGAAGCAGGATACAAGTTGTCAATCGACTACCGCGGGGGAATGAAATCCGTTCTTGCTTTCGAACCCGACCTCGTCATTTTTGGCGCCGAGAGAAGGTGGGACATGCCAATACGTCTAGGTATACATTCTCGGTATCGAGAGGTAGAGGTATAGGAATGGCCCTACTTCAGCACGCTCAGGATCGCGGTCGTGCGTGGACGTCGTTTCAACGCTGAGGATCGAGCCGCTTCGCCGCTCGTTGCGATCGTTAATGGCGAGTTTGCGAAGAGATATTGGCCGGACCAGGACCCTATCGGGAAACGGCTTCGTCTGAACGGCCCGGACGGGCCATCGGCAACGGTCGTGGGTATAGCCAAGACCGTGCGTTATCTGCTGCCATGGGAACAACCCCAACCCTACGTCTACTTGCCATACGAGCAGAGCCCACGCTCGTCCATGAGCCTCGTGGCTGGGTCAGCGGATAATTCGACGGCGTTGGCGGGGCGTTTGCGCGAAACGATTCAGCGACTGGCCCCGGAAATGCCGTTCAACGTCCGAACTGTCGCCTCATTCGCCCAATCAACGCTCAGCAACTGGTTGGTACTCATCCAGATGATCACAGTCATGGGTGTCCTAGGCTTGATTCTTGCCTTGGTCGGCCTCTATGGTCTTGTTTCGTACGCTGTGAGCCGACGCACCGCGGAGATCGGTGTGCGGATGGCGATGGGCGCGAGTCGAGGCAATATATTGCGATCGGTACTGCGGCGAGCAGCTGTCCTGAGCGCGACTGGAGTATTAGTCGGCAGTGCGCTCACGGTCATGGCCGCACCGGTGCTCTCAGCAGGATTCGTGGGCCTGGACTCGATGAATGTCGCCAGCTACGTTGCCATCCCAGCCTTGCTGCTGTTTGTGAACATCGCCGCGTGCTATGCGCCGGCACGACGCGCCGCGAACCTCGACCCAGTACGAGCCCTCCGCTACGAATAGGGGCAGGGCCTCGACAAATCGGTAGGCAAAGAGCCGATCTGATCCTGGGAACAGCAACTTTTGTCTGTTGGAACAGACGAGCGCAGGACCGCGACACGGATGCCGTCCTGCCGCAACACAGTCTCCAGACGCAGTGTAACGTCTTTTTCACCCGTATAAGTTGCATAAACTTGGCAACGTCGCCCCTGCCGCAGTTCCTCTTTCACGTCGGCAACGAGAGCGCGTTCCTTCGCATACAGAGCTTCCCGCGTGAGATTCTCCGGTTCCGTAACCAGGAACTCCACATACTCCTGGGTTTGCGGATCGAACGCCCGCGCCCAGATCTCTTCGAAATCGTACGGATGATCGGGGTAAAGAAGGAGCGTGTTGAGCAGAATGCTCATCAAGCTCTTGTTCCCGCGATGCGCTTTCATCGCGGAGCGAATATCCTCTTCTAACTGTTCATAGGCTTTTTGGAGGGCGTCGTCCATGTCAACTGAAATGACGCTCTCGTCGTATCGGGGCAGATTGTCCGAGATGTCTTCAAGCGACAGGAAGGCGGTGGTGTTCATCAGAAACTTGCCAAAGAGCAGTGGTGAAGCTCCTGGCTTGCGGAGCACCCGAACCGTCTTCTTGGTAGCCCTGGAGCAGGCATTGTCTGCCTTCTCCACTTTCTCGATCGTTTCGAGAACTCCGTACTGCTCCTGGAAGTCCCGTCTTCCCTGCCCTCCGTACGCGAATCCCTCGCGCACCATCACGCGGGGTTCCATACGGTAGAAGATGTTAAAGAGATCGTCCGCATAGCCTCCCATCAGAGTTCCGGTAAGCGCGATCAGTCTTTGCCCAGCACGTCCCAGCACGCCAAGTCCGTTACCTTGCGCGGTGTCGCCGGCCAGTTGGTGCAACTCATCGGCGATGGCAAAATCGAACCACCCGGGCATATAGCGCCCGATGTATTCGATTGGAGCCATGCGTTGAATACGCGACCGATCAGCTTGCCACAGCGCGGAGAAGCGTGTGGTGCCGCCGCGTGGCGCGGTGAGCGCCTCCGACACCTTAAGCTTGTCGGTGAAGTCGAGCGCGGTCAGCTTCTGCATCTCGGAGTCGAGAATGGCAACGCCGGAGTCAGGATTGATCACGCCGCCCAGATTTGGTCCGGACTTTGCTTTGAGATAGACAGCCTCCCAGAAGTAGCCCAGCTTGCCTTTGTCTTTGCCGGTGATGAAGAAGGTGGGCCCGGGAAAGCGCTTCCTCCACTCCTTGCGGCCCATACGCCGCATTTCGGGCAATGTGAGACGCTTGCCCTCATACACTGTCCTGCCTTTGCTTAACTTCACTTCACAGATACCGTGCGGCCGGCTTGGATCGCCGCCATTGCGCATGTCCTCAATGAGAAAAGTGTGGGCGCGCGGAATGGTGAGCAGGACCTCGCGGGCCCACTTGTGCGTGATATGCGAGGGGCACATCACCAAGGTCGCCGTGGGCCGTCCCTCAGCGAGAATGTGAATCGTACCGAGTGCCATAAACGTCTTGCCCGCGCCACACTCGGCCACGATGCGCGCGGCTTTTGCTTTGCGTAGATATTTTGCAGTCCCGCTGATGGCAAGTGCCTGAGCGGGAAGTGCCTTGCGCAGAAGTGCTGTGAGAGAGGGGGCGACGGTGTCTTTCGTGCTCTGCAATGGAGGGTAAGTCTCGAGAATGCGCTCGGCCAGTGCGGGGCCAAATTGACGCAGGTAGTCGAAGGTCGTCTCCATAGAGTTACCTCGCGAAAAATGAGTTCACGGGGATGCGAGATCAAACGCACTCCACGATGGTTGGCCAGGAAGAACTGGCAACAAAGAGAATGCAGGAATTGTCGCATCCTCCGGACCCAGTTTGGTGGGCCCATCCGGTTGATGCCACTACGCATCCCGGATCAGAGAAAGGCCGACGCCGTCCGATCGAGC
>Ga0210386_10001118_pt1 | contig 24125 bp, 26 predicted proteins | sample IncBWH32OmetaG_FD_160091 | JGI IMG/M metagenome (GOLD analysis project Ga0210386, IMG submission 160091) | Forest soil microbial communities from Barre Woods Harvard Forest LTER site, Petersham, Massachusetts, United States - Inc-BW-H-32-O ...
GAGAAACGGTTGGATTTCTTCTAAGTTTCGAGGACCTCCAAAATTGACTAAGAGATAAGCTGTTTTTCGTGACATGTTTTTTTTAATTTTGAGGTCATTCAGTTTCAATAAGAGCTGCCGGAGATTTTCTTCAAAACTAGCTATAACTGCAAATCATTTTTTAGATTCTGCCTCTGAAATGAGTTTTTTTCTATTTTAGGATGATTTTGATCGATTTTCGTGTGTAAAATGAGAAAATATAGTAAAATAATTGTGTTTTTGTAGCTTTTTATAAGAATTATAAAACATTTTATTTTGGGTTTTTTGTGAAATTATCTTTATATTTAATTCCTCGTCTTATAACAAACTTGGAAGCTGTCGATAAGTGTTTAAATCTTGAAAAAATAAAGCTTAAAATTGATTTTTGGGGGCAGAGAACGCTTTGCGTGAAGACTTATGAAGGGAGTATTCCTTTTAAGACGATAATGGATCAAATGCAGCGTACAGCTGAAAATACAAAAACGCTTTTTCGAGAAGACAAGGAAGCTGCGAAGAGAATTGTACAAAAATTAAAAAAAATCTGCGAAAGGTACGATGGGCTGCTCAAGAGGTCGAATTGGCTTGTTCAATGCATCAGATACATACAAGATCCTTCTTTCGCCTATTCTAAAAATATTTTAAATTCGCCCGCATTGTTAGCCTCCTTTGAATAGTCAACAATTTTGACTGGGCGCGGTTACTTTTAAGAATCTAGCCGCTTTTTCTGATTGCTCCTTATTGAAAAAATGTGCAAAATCCCAGCACATGCGAATCTTCAAAGCGGTCTTGTTTTTTGTTTTGACCTTGGTGCTTAGCTGCTGCGGTTGCGGCGGTTCTAGGCATGGGCAGTTTCGGATAGGCGTTGATCCAAACTGGTATCCTCTCAATTTTGACATTTTGCAGCCTTATGTAAATGGCTTTGTCGATGATCTTTTATTAGAAATTTCCCAATACACCGGAATGGAATTTATAAAAGTTGAGGCAAATGGAGATTCTTTGCTTGATGAATTGCGTGAGAAAAAATATGAAGCGGTCTTGACCTCTCTTCCATCTTATAATTTTTATAGAGCCAAATATGATTTTTCTCATAATTTTTTAGATTTAGGACCTGTTTTAGTAGTCCCCGCAAATTCACAGTATCATGATTTACAGCAGATGTCGAATGAGGTTATTGGGCTTGTAACGGAAGATCCGGCGTTGCTTGTTTTACAAAAATATCCAAAAATCATTGTCCGCAAATATACTACCGTTTCTGAAGTGTTGGATGCAGTTGTCAATGGCTCTGTGGAAGCGGCTTTGATCGATCGATTGGTGGCATCTACGTTTGTCCGAGATCTTTATGCTGGAAAGCTAAAAATTGCGAGCGCACCGTTAACAGATGCGGGATTGCATTTAATTTGCATGAAAGAGCACGAAAAACATTTAATGGATGTTTTTAATAAAAGTATCCAGCATTTCAGTAAAAAGAAAAGACTGCAGGCTTTGCAAACTAAATGGCAGCTCGATTAATTCAAGCCGCTCACAGTATACATCGATCGTGTTCGATATAGTCTTCGCGAACTTTGTTGAGCAGTTCAGGCTCTGTAGAGCAAGGTTCGATCTTCCAAATCTCTTTTGCGTAATTTTGAATGGATGCGTCGGCTGAAAAAGGTCCCATTCCAGCGATATTTTGAATGGCTATTTCTGCCCAAGCAGAAGGATTTTGAAACAAATTTTCCACTTTTTTTTGCGTTTCATAATAAGAAGGAAGATCTGCTAAGACTCTGTAAAAGTCTTTTTCAATCAGATTTTGATAAATTTTTTCTGCAATTTGTGTTTCTTCTGCTGTTTGGGTAAAGCTCCCATCTTTAAGAGCCTTGAGGGCTTGTTGAATTTTGGGATTTTGGACATAGATATCGGCAGCTTTGTATGGCGCTTTATTTTCTGCAGCAGTGGCGCCAAAACTAAAAGGCCAAGCAGGAGAACCACTAGAGGCTCTCATTTCAATGTTGGCGCCATCTTCTGTCCCGATGGTGAGAGCTCCATTCATTGCGAGTTTCATGTTGCTGGTGCCTGAAGCTTCCCAGCCGGCGGTAGAAATTTGTTCTGAGAGATCTGCTGCAGGAATGATGATTTCAGCTTTTGTTACATTATAGTTTTCCACAAACACTACACAAAGTTGGTGTTGCGTTAGAGGATCGTTATTGATTTTACGGGCAATGCAGGTAATTAACTGAATAATGTCTTTCGCTTCTGTGTAGCTAGGAGCGGCTTTTCCTCCAAAAATAGAAAAGCGCCGAATGGGGCGGGAAGCAGGATTTTCTTTTATTTCTTGATAAAGGATGATGAGATGAAGCGCATGTAAAAGTTGTCTTTTGTATTCATGGATTCGTTTGATCTGCACATCAAAGAGCGCATCCGCATCGAGAGTAGGTGAGGAAGCTAAAGCTTTTCCAAAGGCATCTCGAAGGGGATTTTCTTTTTTTAGAAAATCAATTAAAATTTCTTTATTTTTTCGTTTTATGACAAGAAATTGTTGTTGAGATTTTGGATCTTTTGCAAAGGAAGCTAATTTTTTGATTTGGCTAAAATCACAAATCCAATGGCGGCCGATTCTTTGAGAAATAAATTCGGCAAGTAAGGGATTTGCTTCAAGCAGCCATCTTCTATGGCTGATCCCATTGGTTACGTTGACAAATTTTTGAGGATAGAAAGTAGAAAAATCAGGAAACAACTGATTTTTTAAAATGTCTGAATGGAGTTTAGCGACTCCATTGACATGATGAGACCCAATGATGGCAAGATGAGCCATGCGCGTTTGTCCTTTATGAAAGATAGACATCCGCCGAACTTTTGCTTCATCTTTGGGATACACGGTACGGAGTTGATCGCAAAGCTGCTGATTGAGCCACTGAATGATTTTATATTGGCGAGGAATGAGTTCTTCAAAACGGTGTTCATTCCATTCTTCAAGAGCTTCTTGAAGAATGGTGTGATTGGTGTAGCTACAGCATTCTTGACAAACTTCCCACGCATTTTGCCAGGAAAATTCGTAATTTTTCATGAGCGTACGCACTATTTCGGCAATGATCAGGGCTGGATGCGTATCGTTAATTTGGATTCTTACTTTATCGGCAAAGTTAGAGAGGTTTCCATAGGTTTCTAAATGGCGTCGGATGATGTCTTGTAATGAAGCGGAGGCAAGCAGAAATTCTTGTTTTAACCGAACTCTTTTTCCTAATTCATTATTTTCGCTCGGGTAGAGCACATCGGTTAAGCTGGTATTTTCAGACGCTTGATCCAAAAAGCCTGCGTTGTAGCGTTGCAGCTGAAAATTACGAGGCGATTCTTTGGTGGACCAGAGCCTGAGTGTTAAAACGGTGAAGTCGGATTGTTTGGCGTAGCCAATGATAGGCGTGTCAAAAGGGAGAGCTCTTACTTCTTCTTGATTTTCCAGCAAATATACTTCGTCGCCATGTTTATTTTGAGCTCGGATCGGAGTTCCTGCGAAATGTACATTTACGGCATAGATATCGCGGCGGGATTCCCATGGATTTTGGTTTAGCAGCCAGCAATCGGGCCTTTCGACTTGCGATCCATTCCAAATTTCTTGATCGAAAATTCCATATTGATAGCGAAGGCCATAGGCGCGTGCTGGATAATGGAGTGTGGCCAGGGAATCGAGAAAGCAAGAAGAAAGTCTTCCCAGGCCTCCATTTCCAAGTCCTTGATCCGGTTCGCAGTTAATGAGATCGCTATAGGAGCGATTCATTTTAACAAGCAGAGCCTGGATTAAATCTTGAGCGCCGATATTTGCGATGTTATTGGCCAGCAGTCTCCCTGGCAAATATTCCATGGAAATGAAATTGACCATTCGTACTTGTTTTGTATGAAAGGTATCGATCGCAGCACTCCAGTTGACCATCGATTCTTCGCGTAAAACAGTACAGAGCGCTGTGTAAAATTCTTGAATTGTTGCTTGTTCTACTTTCCGGCCGCTTTGCGTAATGATCAAATGTTTAATGTGCTGGGCGAGTTTTTCAACTTGGGACGTAAAATCCATCAATTTTCACACACAAAATAATTTGGGAGGCTTTATGTTTGTGTAACAGGTTTGCCATGAATTAGCAACTTTTTGTGAGAAATCGAATGCTTGCGATATTTTTTTACAATCTTTGACAAAGAAAATATTTTCGCTTAATCTCACATATCAAAATTAACTTTTCTAATAGGAATTTTTTATGAAAATATGGATTCTTAAACTACTTTTCACTGGAATGTTTGCTGTTTCTTTAGAAGCAACGAACATTGAGAAAATTTATATATCTGAAGAGAGCGTGTCATTATATAACAAGCAAATTTTCGTTAGGTTCGGTCGTGAGTCTGCTCCTGTGCTTAAATTATCCTCGGATTCGCTTGGATTGTATATTCTCAAGGAGGATCTGCCTTTTGGGTTTTGGGTGTGTGCAAACGGCCACGTAAATTATCCTTGGAATTTTGCTTGCTCTACATGTGGCTCAAACTAAGTAATTTTAGAATCATCATTCTACTTGGCGTCCTTTTTTTATGGGCCGCACGTGAGATTTATCTCTGTAGCGATATAGAAGTATCTGTAGGAAGTTTCCATGACTCACCAACAGCTATTTGTATGTCACGCAGGGAGGCAAAAAGACTCGAGTATTTTTTTCAACAAATCATCATTAAGGAGCCTTTTGCTTACACGCTTGCAGGAACTAAACCTGCATCCATCTATGGTTTTGAGAACCGGTTTACCATCCTTTCTCCTTCTAATGTCCGATTTGTGCTTGGTTGGAAAACGTTTGAAAAATATAAACGCTATTTTGATTCAGAAAAAATTGATTGTTGGGTTGAGAAAAATTGGATCGAAGCAGGAGCGAAAGATCTACTCGTAATTGTCGATCGAGGAAAACTAAATGAAATATTTCTAAATAATACTAATTTCAAACAAAACCCTCAAATTCTAACTTCAAGGCCATTATTTGCGAAAGGGCTTCAAAAGCACGATGCTCTAATTGGGATTGCCTTAGGGTACGGCAAAAAAAATGCTTGGCTCTATCACAATAAATTCTATGACTATGCAAATTGGACTTTGGAGCAAAAGCTTGATGTATCGAATAAGCTTCCCTTAATTTGGGATAGGGAGGTGATTGAAAAACAAGCCAAAAAAATTTGGTTTAAATCTTTGATGTTTCAATCTTTAACCGCCGAAGATATAGGAATACCCAGTTTTGTCGGAGATCCTTTTTCGGAAGAATCTCTACAGCTCAAACAAGATTATTTATTGGCTAGAAAAAAAATCATCCAGTATTACAAAAACCGAAACTTCCTTGAAGCTTCGTTGAATCTTTATAAATACGGGTTTCTTATTCTTAACCTTACATCATCATGTTGTCATTTAGATGACCCAGATTGAAAAGCCGATGATTCTAAAAACGGCAGTTAAAAGCCGATTCGCATCGTCCGGCAATTGATCAGCATGTATTGAATCATAGTACACCTTTAGTTCTGGTAGTCGAATGCTTCTAATACGTCTTTTGCCATCTCTATAATCTCGTTCCATTCAGGAGTATCAATGAATTTATGCGGGTAGTGGTTATCATCCGAAAAAAGTCTGAATTTATCTCGGAATTTCTTCAAAATCTGATATTGATTATCTGTAATCCAAAAGTCTTTAAAATGTTCCAAGACTGGGTCACCGTCATCAAAAAAATGGCAGCAGGTTTCATCGAAATCATCGCATTCGGGCCCTTCTCCTCGAATTCATATTCTCCTTTGATATTCTTTGTCAGAGATATGAGATATATTTCTTAAATGTTCATTAAGGATATATTTTCTGTCTTCATCTTGTAGCATATATCAATCTCTGTACACAAATTCTTCATAAGGAATATGAGCTTCTGGAGAGCTCGGCTTTCTCTCTTTGGTTCTCTCCGAATGGAAAAAACATTTCCTGGAGACTGGAGTTCAAATTTTCGAAAAGACCAGAAAAGCCTCTAAGATAGGTGAGGAAGAGAGTCGCGTGGAATTCCTTTTGCAACGTGGGTAAAAAAAAGTATTCGTATTGCCTTGTCCCTCTGGATAAGTATAGATATACCATTTCTGTCCTTGTAGACAAGGATAGATTTTTAAAGGTTTAATTTTATTGTAATTACGAATGGATTGAGCCCGACCCCCGAGAACCGCTTCTACAGCGTCGGTCGATGAGATAGAAAGTCCAATTTTCGAGGCGAAAAGAATTGTGATCGCAACGCCAAATTAATAGCTCGCCATAGAGCCAGTCACTGAACTTGGGTTAACCTGACCGGGAAAATGACGCGCAAGTTTCTTGCGGGGCAAAATCGCTCAAATAGATGTTTACGAAGGTCTGAGGATAGCTTGTGTTATATTTTTTCGTTTCCAGTAATCATCACCATAATCGTATAGCAATTGATCTCCTTCATTAATTGCTTTTTTTCCTACAATAAACATAATTCGAGGGGTTATTTTGTCATAAAACACCACGGTGCAAATATTTTCATTTTCTCGGGTAGAGTGATTGATGAAGCGAGTGATATTGCCCATTTTTGTTCCATCAATTCCCCAGTCGCCAAATCCTTCATTGGGCAAGTTGAATGTGTAATCTTCGTCTTTTATCTTGTCCAGCGGTTTGAGTTTAGCTGCATAAATTCCGATGATCGTATTTTTTTCTATAGTCTTTGTTGCAAAAACGCCATAGTCCTCTTTCGTCTCTCCATTTTGCAATTTGATGGATATTTTTCTTATCTCGAGGGCTTGTAGGGAAGGGTCATCACCCAACTCCTTGATCTTCTTAAGGTAATTCCAACATGCTTTTCCTTCCTGAGTCCGTTTACTAGACAATAACCTTGGGCAAGCGCTCCAGATTTTACGGATTTCATCTTGATATGCAGGATTAACGAATACATCAGCGCTATAAGTGATGCCTTTTTTTTGAAAAAATCGTTTTATGTCTTTACCAGTTATTCTATCTGCAAAAGTTGCAAGCTGTTCAGACTTTTCCGAATTTGTAGGAATAGCAACCGGTTGAGGAACTTGCCACTCAAAACCAGGCGCTTCGGATATTCCCGAATTTGTAAAAGCATCAAGAAATGACGGAATATAGTGGCTATCCGAAACATATCGAGTGCTTACTGGCAGTTCAGGATGTTCCGAATTAGTAGAAATAGCAACAGGTTGAGCAATTTGCCCCTGAAAATTAGGCGCTTCGAACATTCCAGAAATTGCAGAAATCATAGATGGAGGAAAAGAAAAACCGGGTTGAGCAAAAACCATAAGTTGAGGAAATACAGTGATAGGTGCGCCTGGGGAAAGTTCTGGGGACTCTGGATTTAGAAGGGTTGGAACCAGGGTAAGAGGGTCTGGGTGGTTAGTAAACATAAAATTCCCCCCGGGCAAGGGAGTTCCATAGATGAAGTACAGGATGGGGCTAATCGCTGAAACGTGACCGGCAAGCATTGGAGGTGTATTTGAAGGCCTGTCTTCTGGTCTTAAATTTAAATCCACCCCAGTATTAAACTGAGGAGTTACCGTAAAAGCCGATGAACTATGAGGTAAAATCGTCGATGGCAGGGGATTTGATGAAGGGGAGCTTGACCTAAGGACATTTGTACGAAACGCGATAGAAACCTCCTCATCACGCTCTTTCCGTTTTCGAGAATGAGGTGCCGAAACCGTTTGCTCTTCTTCAGTTGGTTGATATGAAGTTATTGTATTAGATGAATTAACAGGATTTTGATTTGTTATTGGGAATGGCATAAACTCTCTTATTTTGTTTTTAAATTATATAAATATAATAAATCATTTTATGATATAATTCAATTTGTTTATTAAGTTTGTGGGTATTTTATTTAAAGTGAGATTTAAGTAAACTTTTATATAATAAATAATTTATTTATAAATAAAAAATTTAAAATATGAAAAGCTAAAATACTGAAAAGAGCAGAGAGAGAAAGGTAACGCTCCAAGAGATGATGATCTCTCGGAGCATCCGAAGATTGAGCGCTTTGATGCCGCGATTGAGCACGAGCACGGTGCCTATGAGAGCGTGGGTCGAGGAAATGGGAAGACCGAGGAGAAAAGAATGGTGATCGCAGCACCAAACTCATTAGATTTTTGGCGCCGATATTGGCGATGTTATCCTTCAGCAGCCTCTAAAATAAATATTTTTTTAAGTGAGAGCGAGATCATTCATAGTTACAAATCGGCTTGCGATAGCCACTAGAAAAGCTAGCATCACAATAAAAGTTTCAGTTTGCAAGGAAATGCTTATTGCATTTTCACTCACTCCTAATGAATTTGCTATGAAAACTGCTGCTAGCATGGTTAGTGGTTTTATGATCGCCGTGGTTGTTATAAGGAGTCCCAGTTCTAAATCTCCTAAGAGCGCTCCTAATAAAGTTGGAGCTAATATACCCCCTAAAAGAACCTCGGGCCTCCTTCCTGCAGCTTCCCATGCCGAGCCTGCTAGTATAATCACTGTCAGGGCGTTCATAAGAGTGGCTAGTCCATATGTTATTGAGCCAGTCCTTGCAACAGCTGGCGCCATGGCTAAAATGTCTCCGCTTAAGAGGGCGGCCCCTACGGCTGCGCGTTTAAAACTTTTTTTTGTTATGATTGCGGCTCGTTCCGTTAGAGAGAGAATAGAGCTGAGATCTATGTTATTTCCGCATGCTCCCGGGCAAAGCAGATAATCCGCTTTGGCAGTTTCTACCAAACATTCTTTATGGAAATTATGAGCCCATTTTAGCTTTTCTATTTCTTTCCCATCTTCTATGATTTTCTCAGACAAAGAGTGGCCAACCCATTTTTGCTCAGGTGTTTCTGCTTGCGTAAATTGACATATTGTGCATTTTTCTTCAGGCTCAATAGATGTGATTTTTTGCATAAAGATTGATGACATAAAACTTCCTTTTATTATTTTTTTATATGTTAATTTTACTGCAATTCCGAATCCGATTGAGTCAAATAGTAATTTACCGGAACTTATCATAGACTTGGGATTTTGGAGGCTTCAAAGTCTATGACCGAGTCTGGTATAGGTGCTGCTCAAAGGTTCCGTTGAATAATAGCTGCCAATATTGCTGTATACATTCCCAATGATCCAAGAGTCAGAAAATCTAGAGTGTCAAAGCTATTAAACTCTAAAGGACGTTCCAATTTATTAACTAACATTAACATCAGCGTTGTTATAGCCATAATTACAGGTAAGGTTGCTGAAGTAATGCCTAATACACGCTTATCAGCTCCTAACGATTCTTGTGCAGCAAAAGCTGCTATCTGTGTTCCCAGTATTGTTATCGCAGCGATTGCCATGAGAATCCCGCCTTCTAAATTTTCTGAGAAAATTCCTACTAATGTCGGTGCTGCTATTATCATTGCTATAAGAGACTTGGGCCCCAGTCCTGCAATTCTTGTTACTTCTGCGGATACGTTGATTGTTACACTTCCTACTATAGCATTTATTAAACCGTGCTCGATCGAGCCGGTTCTGACAGCAATTGGTGCAGCGGCCAAGATTCCTCCTGCTATTGCTATAGTTCCTACGGCTGCATTTTTAAAGAAAACTTTCGATGCCGCTATAGCTCGTTCCGTTCGAGAGAAAAGGGGAGAGAGATCCATGATGTTTCCACATGCTCCTGGGCAGAATTGATAGCCTGATTCAACAGTCTTCACCAAGCATTTTTTATGAAAATGGTGAGCCCATTTTAGTTTTTCTACCTCTTTTCCATTTTCAATGATTTTTTCAGATAAAGAATGGCCGCCCCATACTTTTGTGGGTTTTTCTTCAGCAGTACATGCACAAATATTGCATTTTTCTTGGGGGCTTGTGGGTGTAATTCTTTTCATAGCGATTGATGACATAAATACCTTTTATTATTAGTGTTAATTGTCTTTATAATTTGGTATTTATTTTAAGGTTTATTTAGTAAAAAGTCTATAATTTATTATTTTCTATGTGTTTTTATATAATAAAAAATTATTTATAAATAAAAAATTTTAAAAGATGGAAGGCTAAAATACTGAAGAGAGCGCAGAGGGGAATGGTGACGATCCAAGACACGATGATCTCTCGGAGCATGCGAAGGTTGAGTGCTTTGATACCGCGGTTAAGCCCGACCCCGAGCACAGCGCCTACAAGAGCGTGGGTTGAGGAAATGGGAAGTCCGATTTTCGAGGCAAAAAGAATGGTGATCGCAGCGCCAAACTCAGCGGAAAAGCCTCGAGTAGGTGTCAACTCTGTGATTTTTTTGCCAATGGTCTCAATGACGCGCCAACCCCAGGTCGCAAGCCCTACGACAATGCCTCCGCCGCCTAGAGCAAGAAGCCAAGAGGGAACGTGAGCGATTGTATGCAGTGAATTTGTCTTGAGAACTCCTATGACAGCCGCTACCGGGCCGATCGCATTGGCCACATCATTAGCGCCGTGAGCAAACGCGATGAGGCCTGCGCTTAAAATTTGGAGTCCCACAAAGAGTTTTTCTACGGATTGATATTGTGTGGTGGATTTGCTAAATTGCGTGTTTTTTTTGACGGTTTCTGTGAGCGTTCTGACTTGGTGGTATGTTTGGGTAAATTGCTCTTGATAGGCAACGTTGCGATTGGAGAGCTGCGCTCTTTGCAGGTGATGAAGCGCCTTTTCTAAGCTGACCGCTTGAAAAGGCTGAAATCCTGATGCAGGCTCCAAAATGGGTTGGGAAATTTTTTGAACCGATTTATAGCTGAATCCAAAGGCGATTGCACCGATTACAGCCGAAACAGAAAAAGCGCCGGCCCCACCTAAATCGATCCCCAGCTGCGGGATCCCATCGTATAAAAGGGTTGAGCAAATAATGAAAAAACAGGAAAACACAAAAAATGGAATCAGTTTTTGAGTCGATTCCAAAGGATTGAGCGCATAGAGGATTTTTTTCTGGATCAGGCCGAAAATAAAATAAGAGATCACGCCGCTTAAGACAGGAGAAATAACCCAACTCATGGCAATCATTCCCACTTCCGACCAAAATACCGCTTCTACTCCGCCGATAACGAGACCAAATCCAATGACTGCTCCGACAAGGGCGTGTGTCGTCGAGACAGGCAAAGCTAAATAAGAGGCGAGCTGGAGCAAAGCTCCTGTTGCAAGAAGAGATCCCATCATCCCCAAGACAAAAATCATAGGGTCCGCTTGAAAAATCGTAGGATCAATGATCCCTGCTTGGATGGTATCAGATACTCTGGAGCCAGCTAAAAAGGCTCCGGAAAATTCTAAAATAGCTGCAAGATATACCGCTTTGCGTAAAGTCAGCGCTTTGGAGCCGACAGAAGTGCCCATGGCATTGGCGACATCGTTAGCCCCAATGTTCCAGGCCATATAAAAGCCAAGGGCAAGCGTAAGACCGATGAGAAAAGAGTCCATATTATTTCAACTCGAGCAACATGCGGATCCGATTTCCGAGTTGTTCTGAAATGGACGACAAAGCGCCGATTTCTTGAATCAAGGTATAGCAGAGATGAAATGAAGAGTAATGCAAATGCTCTCCTTCTTGGTAAAGACTTTTTATGAGTTTGATTTGTAATAAGGAATTTTCATATTCATGAAATGCAATTTGCTCAATCATCCCTTTTACTTTTTCAGCTTCGAGACCCCCAAAGGATGATTCTAGCAATTCATCAAGTTCGCGGATCACTTGCCTTGTAAACCAGAAAATCTCCATCGTCTTTGTGCAAAAAAGTTCAAAGAGAGCTGTCATGGTTTTAGGTAAATCTAATGATTTAAAAGTGGCAGTCTTTGCAATTTTTTCAGCCTGATCGCTTAAAGCGTCTTGCAGCCTTAAAATCTCTAATAAAGATCCTCTGTCAACCGGAAGGAACAAACTTTTGGGTAGATGATTGCGAATGTCGTTTTTTGTGATGTCCGCTTCATGTTCGAGCTGGGAGATTTTAATGCAAATTTGTGCAATCGTCTCTTCATCTTGCTGCAAAATTGCTAGAAAAAGCCGAGGAAGCTCCTGCATGCAGCTGGCCACCTTATCCATGTGCCTTTGCAAGGGAGCAAAAGGGGATTTTCCAAATAGTCGTGCAATCGTAAGCATTTCAGGTGGAACTCTAATCTATTCACTATTTAGATTTCAAAGAATTTTTTTGTAATAGCATCATTTTTGGGTCACGAATGGAAAATCGATTCCTGATCTTTTTCCGTCAGGCGTCGGTATTCCCCTAAAGGAAGAGATCCTAATGTGAGCCCTCCGATCCGAATACGGGTCAGTTCGACAACTTTTAATTTCGCTCGTTCCGCAATGATGCGCACTTCATGTTTTTTACCTTCTTTTACGCAAATTTTAAAATTGCCGCGTCTTACTTTGGTAACAGAAACGGGTTTTACCCATTTGTCATCCAGGCGAGCTCCCTCAGCCAAGATTTCCAGGTGGTGCCCTTCGATCTCTTGGAGAGTTTTGACGAGATATTCTTTGATAACATTCGAAGAGGGATGAATGACTGTATTGGCAAAATGGCCATCATTTGTGACTAAAAGAAGCCCTGTTGTCTCGCGGTCTAAGCGGCCTACAGTAAATAAACGTTCATTTGCATCAAAAAGATCGAGGACGATCGGTTTTTTTCCAGGTCTTATGCTGGTGCAAAGATAGCCGGGAGGTTTATTTAACATGTAGTAGACTTTTTTTTGTTCAGATGTGACGAGAACCTCGTCGACATGGATTCGATCCGACTGCCAGTTTACCTGGGTTTGAGGGATCTTGGTGACCTGGCCGTTTACTTTTACACGCCCAGCGAAAATAATTTCTTCACAGGCGCGCCTTGAAGCGATCCCGGCGGCCGCGAGGGCCTTGCTCAATCTTTTGGTTTCCATATGGCTGGATAGTATAGAATAAACCTGGATTTTGATAAACTTCCATTACGAAAAGTTTGGAGATTTTTGATGCATTCAATCTTAATTTTAATGAGGCATGGCCAATCCGCGTGGAACAAACAAAATTTGTTCACTGGATGGGTCGACATTCCCTTGAGCCAGGAAGGGATTCAAGAATCAATCCAAGGGGGAGAAAAAATCAAAAATATTCCTATCGATGTGATTTTCACCTCCACGCTGATCAGGGCGCAGATGACGTTGGTTTTGGCTATGAATCAACATGAAAGTGGAAAAGTGCCCGTTTTTGTGCATGAGGGGAAAATAGGGGAGTGGGGTGGCATTTATGATAAAGAGACAAAAAAAGCAACTATTCCAGTGATTCAGGCTTGGGAGCTCAACGAACGGATGTATGGTTGTTTGCAGGGACTTAATAAAGCGCAGACGGCAGAAAAATATGGAGCAGAGCAAGTGAAAATTTGGCGTCGAAGTTATGATATAGCGCCCCCTGATGGAGAAAGTCTTGCAATGACTGCGGCTAGAACGATCCCTTATTTTAAAAACCAGATTGTCCCTTATTTGGACAGAGGGGAAAATGTGTTTGTGGCGGCTCACGGCAATTCTCTTCGTTCGATTCTGATGTATTTGGATAATTTAACGAAAGAAGAGGTCTTGGAGCTTGAATTAGCGACTGGTGAACCCATTATTTACATTTACAAAGAAGGAAAATGGTCTCGTGATTTATCTAGATAATCACTCCGCGGCTCGCCCCTGTTCAGCTGCGATCGAGCGCATGCAGCCCTTTTTACAGGAACATTGGGGAGCAGGATTTGCTCCACATCGGATGGGACAAGAGCTTATCGTTTCTTTAGATAGTCGCTATCAAGCGATTTATGGACTTTTTGGTGCTGATTTAAAAGAAAAATTCGTATTCACTTCTTCTGGCGCAGAAGCGGTAAATCAAGTGCTCTTGAGCGTTTTTTTAGAGCAGGCTAGGAAAGAGGGGAAATGTCATTTCATTACAACGAGTCTTGAAGATGCGCCGACGATGCAAATGATGCAGCGGTTGGAAGAGCTTGGTTGTTTTGTAAAAATTGTTTCGGTCGATCGCTCGGGCCGTATTGATTTAGATCAGCTCCGTTCGCTCATCAACCCACGCACTGCGATGGTAAGCGCTACGATGGCAGATGGCCTGACGGGTGTATTACAGCCCTCTTTGGAAATCGCGCGCATTTGTCAAGAGTTAGGAGTATTGCTTCATTTGGATGCCACATATGCGGTGGGGAAATTGGATATCGCTTTTTCTGATCTGGGAGTTGATTATTTGACATTCTCGGGAGACCGGATGCATGCACTAAAAAGTTCTGGAGGACTATTTGCAAAAGAAAAAAGTACTCTTTCTCCTCTGATTGCAGGTGGATCGGAGCAAAATAAATTGAGAGGGGGAGCTTTTGATGTTCCTTCTTTTATGGCTTTGGCAGCGGCGGCTGGGCAATCGCAGCTTTTTTTAGATACGATGGGACTCGAAACTGTTCGCTTGCGCGATTTGCTGGAATATGAGCTGATGAAAAAAATTCCAGGCGCTTTTAGTGTTTTTGAAGATCAGCTGCGTCTTCCCAATACTGCGGTGGTGAGTTTTCCTAAAATTCATGCGGAATCGCTTCTTTATTTGCTGAATAGAAAAAATGTGTTTGCCTCTTTAGGGGGATTTTATTCACAGCATTTACATCGCTTGTTGCAAGCGATGGGTGTGGAAGAGCGAACGGCAGAAAATTCCTTGCATTTTTCTTTGAGCCGCTACACGACGGAAGAAGAAATCACCCGTGCCGTAGCTGTGATTTCAGAAGCGGTATTGTATTTACGCACCGTTTCGGAGGATTTGTTTTAATGACTTTACAAAAGCTGATTCAACCTTATTTTTGGGAACTTTTTAGTAAAAAATTCCGAGAAAAAATAGATCGTTTGCGCTACGCCGGATTTTTTACTGCAAGTCATGCGGAAGAAAAAAAGATGAGGCTTGTTACTGGACGGGAAGGGTGGTTGTGTTTTTATTGGCTTGTAGATGAATCGGACGGAGTGATTGTCGATGCAAAATTTCAAGCGTGTGGGCCGATCTCTTTGATTGCAGCCGGCGAAATTGCTACAGAGCTGGTGATAAGAAAAAATTATGATCAAGCATCCCGGATTTCAGCTGATTTACTCGATCAGCATATTCGAGATCGAAAAGATGTGCCTGCTTTTCCAAAAGAGGCATATGCTTCGTTAAATCAGGCGATTACAGCGATCGAGCGCGCAGTTGATCAGTGTTTGGATATTCCCTATACAGCGCAATATGATGTGACGCCGATCGAGCATGATTTCGAGGAAATTCCAGGAGGAATTGTAGGCTGGGAGCAGTTTGAGGTTTCTCAGAAATTAAAAATCATCGAGGAAGTGATTGACAAAGAGATCCGGCCTTATATCGAACTTGATTCAGGAGGCATCAAAGTACTGCAACTGAAAGAGGATCGAGAAGTATGGATCTCTTATGAAGGTTCTTGCACGACCTGCCATTCGTCTACTGGATCTACATTAAATGCTATTCAACAAATTTTAAGAGCGCGCGTTCATCCCGATTTGGTGGTTATACCTGAAGGTCTGTAGGATATTTTTTAGAAAAAGGAGTGCAAAATGATATTTGGCATACCGAGGGCCTCTTTATCTTGGCCTCTTCCTCCATTTACCAAAAAATCTGTCCTTTCTTGTGCGTCTGCTTTAGACGCAATTGCGATATGCGGTGGCTTGACGGCTGTTGTTGTTGTGGGCTATTACAGCATGCGCCAGGAAATTTCATGGGTGCAGCAAAATGGAGAGGATCTTTGGTTTTCTTTGCAAGGATTAGAGACGCTGCTGAAGACGTTGATTGATCTTTGAAAGAACCGAGCTGAATAAAAAAACGCTGCTATACGTGACCCAAAAAACACTCACACAGATGGATAAAAGCCGTAGGTGTTTGTTTGGATGATCCCTTTCTGACGGATGGTTTGATAGCCATTCTAAAAGAGTGGCTATATGGAGGCTCTCTGTTACAACGCTTGGCATAATTTGCAGAGCGGTAGCGATTTCTTCATGAACCCAGTTGTATTGCCATACGATGAGAAGCAATTTGGAGATAAGTTGTCCGATTTGATGATAGGAATTGTTTTTGGGATGTTGTCCTAGCAAAGGTAGCAAGAGGCATGGTAGTTGCACGAGCGCTATCATTTTAGCAGCCCTGATTCCTAGTTTTTTCTTAGCAAGAACTTGTCTTAGTTCTAAAAGATGTTTTTCCTCTGCATCGGTTGGCTCCGATTGGGAAATGTGTTCTGCTTGTTCCCAAACTTGCCCTTCAAGGTATTCGATTTCTTCTGTTCGGGAAGGATGAACATAGCCATTGTACATGTTTTGAGCGACAATAAGACCGGATTGAATCCCAATCTGATAGGTTTTATTGAAGTTCAAAGCTTGGCTGATTCCATATCCCATCGATTCGATCAATGAAGCTGCGTAAAAGGGCGTCATGGCTGTATAAGATGTCATAGATTCGGCGACGCCGGTCCATAAAGAATGTGCACATGCAGCGGCCGCGCTTACCGTTTCTTTAATTTGCACACCGATTTCCAGCGTGTATTCCCAAGCAGCATGAGCTTCTTGAATTACATCGTATTCTTTAAGGTTATAAAAATCTTTTATTAATAAATTAATAGCATTCATTTTGTATATTTTAATGTTAATTTAAATAAATGTCAAATTTAGTAATTTTTAATTATATAGATCGTAATGTTATTTTTTTAAGAAATGGAAGAAATGTCGCCGGAAGAGATTGTATGCAAGCTGTGATCGAGAAGGAGGAGGTTCAGTTGACCCTCTTCCGTAAGAGAGTGGCAGGTTCCAACCCACGTTTTTTGACCGTCAAAACAAGTGATTTTTTTACCTTTAAGCGCTAGCAGGCTGTCAAATAATTGATAGAAGGGAAGAAAACCTTCTCGTTTAAAGTTTTCAAGGTCTGAGGCAAACTGCTGTTGGAGTTTACGTAAGAGAGTTTTTTTATCCCAGACATGTCCTGTTTCTTCTTTTAGAGAAGTAGCGGGCTGATCGATTTGAACCAAGTCATCCGCTTTCATATTGACATTGACCCCAATGCCGAGAAAAACATCGACAAAAGGAGGATGGAAGGACGTTTCGCAAAGGATTCCTGAAACTTTTTTGCCTTGCAGCTGTACATCATTTGGCCATTTGATTTTTGGGAAAAACCCTTCTTTGAGTAGAACTGTAGCAAAACTTGCCGCCATGACTTGTCCTAAAGAAATCAAATGAGGCGTATGACTGGAAAGTTGAAAAAAGAAAGTCGCGTATAAATTGACGCCGCGAGGGGAGATCCAGCGTCTTTCATACCGTCCCCGTCCGACTGTTTGTTCTTCCGCAGAGATGCAAGTAATTTGATCGGTAGGGAAGTGTGAAGCGTGGAGTTTTGCATACGTATTTGTTGAATCAATGGTATCTAAATGAATGCTGTTCATGGTTGCATTCTAACGAAAAAGGGCCTTACAATGCAATTTATGTGGAATTCTCGCGCGATACTTCGAATTGATTTTCGTATTTTGCCTCTTGTGGTTTGTTTGATGGGGATTAGTCTACTGGTAATCTCCTCAATGACAGCGAATTTGGAAGGGGAGCGGTTTATTTTTTGGACGCCCCTTGTCAAAACGCAAGTGCGTTGGTGTTGCTTGGGATGGGCTGTTTTTTTCCTAGCTGCCGGATTTGATTATAGGAAGCTGCGTGATTGGGGTGTCGTTTTATATCTTGCGATTGTTGTGCTGCTGATGGGTTTATTTTTTGTCAGTCCGATCCAAAATGTCCACCGCTGGTATCGCATCGCCGGCCTTATTAGTTTTCAACCGTCGGAGCAAGCTAAGTTGATCCTCGTCGTGTTCCTTGGTTGGTTTTTAGAGAAAAAAGGAACTTGTGTAGACTCCCTTCAGACTGCTTTGCAAATGGGCATTTTAGTAGGAGTTCCCTTTTTATTGATCTTAAAACAGCCTGATTTAGGGACGGCGCTGATTTTATATCCCATTGCTTTAGTGATGGGGTATTTTGGAGGCATCCATCGTAGCGTAATGAAAGTTTTGATTGGATGCGGGATGGCAGTCCTTTTTCTTGTGATGTTGATGTTTATGGGCATTTTATCTCATGAACAAATGCGCCCCGCGTTTACGTCGGTCATCAAGCCTTATCAATATGAAAGATTAAATCCCGATACGTATCACCAAAAGGCGGCCCAGACGGCAATTGCTATTGGAGGACTGACAGGTACAGGTTGGCACAAAAGCGAATTTTCAGGAAAAAAATGGTTGCCTGCTGCCCATACGGATTCAGTTTTTGCGGCGTTTGGAGAGGAGTTTGGATTTGTCGGTATTGCTTTCCTGCTGTTCCTTTTTTACGCTTTGATTTATTTTAGTTTTCAGGTGGCAGCGGTAGCCCGGGACCCTTTTGGGAGATTTTTGGCTGCTGGCTTAGCGATGTATTTGGCCATGCATGTGATGGTGAATATAGGAATGATGTGCGCCCTTTTGCCCATTTCGGGGGTCCCTCTTATTTTTGTGACGTATGGAGGGAGCTCTTTGTTGACCACCATGGCTACTTTAGGGGTTTTGCAAAGCATTTATAGCAGAAGGTTTATGTTCTGATGTTTAATCACTCATTTATTGTATCCCCTGGATCTTGGTCTGGGGAGGGAAAAATTTTGCTCAACATGGTTGAGGAAGAGCTTTTGTTTAATACGAACTGGGCGATTCAACAAAAAGATTTTTCTGGAAAAGTGCAATGCGCTCAGACGATTCAGATTCAAGGGTTGTCAGAAAATATGCGCAATGAACTGACTTTTTATGATTTTCAAACCAAAACATTTGCCGTGGACATGGAAAATCAAAATATCGGCCGCATTGTAGGGACGGGAGTTTTTGATCAAAAAATGATTGCATGGGAGTTTCGGGATAATCAAATGGACTTTCAAGGGTATGAGACATATTTGCTTCAAAATGACGGCAGTTATTTGATGCATGGAGAATATGTTACATCGGATCAATTCCGCACGCAAATTGAGGCTCGGATCTGGCCACAATCAAAAGAGGTGAACTTTCATTTCGATGAACCCCAAGATAGCGAGGAATTATGAACGATTTTCAAATAAAAAAAAGGCAGCATCAAGAAACTAGGATCAGGCAGTTTGTTTGGTGTCTGTGTATGTTCTTATTTTGTTCTTGCGGAACGAGCGGTGCTTTAATGACGATGCATTCTTTTTATGAAATTCCCATCGGATCTAGTTCTTCCGAGATCGTTGCGCAAGTTGGAGAGCCTTATCAGATTCATAAACTGTCGGATGGAAGCGTAGAGTATGAGTATATTGAACGGTTGAATGCCGGCATTCGCAATTTTGAAGAGTGTCATTATTATCTTCTTTTAAAAGAGGATCGAGTGGTCTCGAAGCGAATGAAGCAAATTACCCCTCCTCCTTATCGATTTGACAGTTATGACATGCAGACGACCCAAAATCAGCGAGGATAAATATTTTGTAAAAAACCTAGCTCTTTTTTTTACTTTTCTATAGACTTCTCCACTCATTGTATAAAACTTTTGAATAGGAGGATATATGGGAACAGTGTCTGTAACGCCGAATGACGTCGTACGGCTAATGGATCGGGGAATAAATGCATTAGCTAGCAAAATTGCTAATCAAAAAAAATTAAATCCTGAGCAGACTGAGAGGTATACAAAAATTACCGCTTATAACATTCGGCAAATTGCTTTTAATGCAGTGACTGTAGCCGCGCTTGCTGTGGTCTTTTTTGCAGGGATTGCGTTGCTTCCTTTAGGACCCGCGCTTCTTCTTGGCGCAATCCTTTTTGCAACTCGGCATGCGATTGAAGCGTCTCTCATGGGATCTTTGAATCGTACACATGGCTTGGTTCAAGAAAGTATGATCCAGGATCATATAGATCAGCCCTTGCCTGAAGAATGGAATGCGGTGGCTTTGCGAATTTTTGATATACCTGTGTGGAGAAACACAATCTCTTGGGATGCCCCAAAACCTCCTAAAGGAGAAGAAAGTTCTCAGAATGAAACTCTTCCAACCAAAGAGAGTGGTAAGGGGGATGTATTTTCTTCTGCAAGTCTGAGTTCTGATTTTGGTGAGGTTTCTTCTGTATCTGAAGTCATATCTGTATCTGAAGTCATAATATAAGGATCTTAGATATATAGTTTTTGTTAAACCAGACTAAATTAAAAAATCAAATGCCCACAGCCCTGACAATAGGGGCGTGGGTTTTTTTTATTCAGATTTTTGATGGTTTTCAACGATATAATAAATCAAAATAACTTAGAAAAATTACCCAAAGCATGAATAAAAAAATGAAAGACAACGTGATCTTTCCCCCTTTGATTCTTTGAGGCAACTTCGGATATTTTAACCAATAACGGCCAGACCAAACATATAAGACGGGGTAAATACCCACTAAAATAGCGCTTCCAAACCCACCTGCCAGGCTAAGGGCTTTGAGAAAAATAGCAGGATTGGTCCACACAATAATCAGTGGAATTCCAAATACAAGAATACACAGTCCTAATTTTTTAAAACCCTTTTTTTCCCATCTGAGACCATCTGCCCAGAAATCAATAAAGGCCATCGACATGCCAATAAAAGAAGTAGTCATTGCACAAAAGGCAAACATTTGACCAAGAGAGGCAATTGTTTGTTTTTGTTCGATGGCATTTTGTAATGGAGAAACTGCATTTTTCCCTTGTAAGGCCGCTGTCTGTAATTGATTTACTGGAATTACCCCCAGAATAACAAATTCCCAAATGAGATAAAGGAATAGAGGGATGGATGTACCGTAAATAATGGCTTTTCGAACTTCTTTTGCATTACGATCCATGTAGGTCATGAGGGTAGGAATTAAATTCTGATAGCCAAACGCGGTCATAATTACAGGCAACGCAGTCCATGCATGGGGCCAATTCGTTTGTGTTAATAAACTAAAATTGACGCGAGGGAGAGCTAATACAAGAAAAGCAAAAAAAGTGAAAATGACTCCCGTCATGAGGATTGCATTGATCCGGGCGACCATTTTGGTGCCGAGATAAACAATGGGGGCAAAACAAAGAAGATAAATCAAAGAACAGAACCAGCTTGGAAATCCTAATCTCAATTGCTCTATGGCTTGGCCTCCGATAGCCACATGTGCGACCATTAAGCAATAAAACAAAAAAAGATAAAGAACCCAACAGCCTGCAGCTCCTTTGGATCCCAGAAGGTGATTTGAAATGGTAATCAGATTTGCGTGATTTGGGCACCAAAGGCATGCTTCTACTACCAAAAGTCCTGTAGCAAGCATAAAAAGCCAGGCGAGGCCATAGATTACAACTGATGGAATGAACCCTCCAGCCGCAGTCACAACGGGAAGCGCTAACATTCCTATTCCAATGCTTGTTCCTGCAATTAAAAGGGTTCCTCCTAGAAGATGATGTTTTTTATCGAGTACAAACATGATTTTACGCTATGCTCTAACTGTGCATTTGTCAATGTTGAATGTAGAGGTAAAATGAAAAATGATATTTTCCATGAAATTGATTCCTTGCAGAAAGAGATCAATTCTTATAGGCCTTTTGATGCAGATTTTCTTAAAAAGCTCAGGGAATATTACAAAATTGGACTTACTTTTTCTAGTAATGCCCTGGAAGGGAATACATTAAGCGAATCGGAGACAAAAATTGTTTTAGAGGAAGGAATTACTATAGGCGGCAAGCCTCTCAAAGATCATCTTGAGGCTATTGGGCATGCTGAAGCCTATGATTTTCTCTACACTCTTGCAAATCAGCAAACGGTATTGGAAAAAGATATTCAGCGATTGCACCAGCTTTTTTATTTTCGAATCGATGAAAAAAACAGCGGTAAATACAGATCTAATAGAGCAATCATTACAGGTTCAAAATACCCATTGCCAAAACCTGCCGATTTACCTTTGCTCATGGAAGAATTTATTGTTCATGTTGATACGTTCAGAAAGAAATACCACCCTGTTAAAGCGGCTGCTTTGGCGCATAAAGAGTTCGTCTTTATCCATCCTTTTATCGATGGAAATGGCCGCACTGCCAGACTTCTCATGAATTTAATATTGCTCCAAGAACAGTTTCATATTGCGATTATCCCACCTATCACCAGAAGAGAATATATTGATTCTTTAGAACTTGCTCATACAAATGATGAAGAATTTATTTCTTTTATTGCACGTATGGTTAGGGAGACTCAAAAAGACTGTCTAAGATTGTTTCTTAGATAGGCGTCATTATGTGTTTTAAATGCAAGGCGTTATGTCTTGCATTTAAAAAACAAAAGGATTTAAAAGGACGGAGTCCTTTTATATGGTTTGGGACAAAGTCCCAAAAAGAATGATCCTCGGAGGTTTTAGAACTCCGAGGGCGATATTAAGCTTTGATCTTGATATCGACGCCTGCGGCGACGGGCAAGACTTTGAGCTTATCGATCGTGTCGAGAGTAGGATCTAGGAGATCGAGTACGCGGATGTGCGTTCTCATCTCAAACTGCTCGCGGGATTTACGATCGACGTGAGGGGAACGAAGCACTGTATAAATTTCGCGTTTCGTCGGTAGGGGAATAGGGCCTACGACGCGAGCGCCTGTGCGTTTCGCAGTCTCAACAATGTCTTGCACTGCTCGATCCAGCGTTCGTTGATCGAACGCCTTGAGCCGAATGCGTATTTTTTTTCTAATTTGTTTTGCCATAAAAACTCTTACTTCTTGCAGATTTCTTCTTGGATTTTTGTTGGAACTCGCTCAAAGTGGCTTGGCTCCATTGTGTAGGTTGCACGGCCCGAGGTCATCGAGCGGAGCACAGTCGAGTAGCCGAACATCTCGCTTAAAGGAACTTCTGAGGTGACGTCGATCGTCCCTCGTAAAGTATCTTGGCCAAGGATTTTTCCGCGGCGTCGGTTTAAATCGCCGATGACGTCGCCTACACAGTTGTCCGGTGTAGTGGCAACGACCTTCATGATCGGCTCTAAAATGACAGGTTTTGCTTTTCGTGCAGCGTCTTTTACTGCCATCGATGCGCAAATTTTAAATGCCATTTCGTTAGAATCGACTTCGTGGTACGATCCGTAAGTGATCGATACTTTTGTGTCAATGAGCGGGTAACCGGCGAGCACGCCAGTAGCAAGACCTTCTTCGATCCCCTTGATACATGCAGGGATATATTCTTTCGGGATGACGCCGCCAACGATTTTGCTGACGATTTCATTGCCTTTTCCGGACTCGTTCGGCTCTATTTCCAAACAGACGTGAGCGTATTGACCGCGGCCGCCAGATTGCTTGACATATTTTGTCTCGGAAGAGCCGGGGATCGTGATTGTTTCTTTATAAGACACTTCAGGCTTGCCGACATTTGCTTCCACATGAAACTCGCGGAACATTCGGTCGCGAAGAATGTCTAGATGCAACTCTCCCATTCCTCGGATAATTGTTTGCCCTGTCTCTTCGTTTGTATTTACACGGAAAGTAGGGTCTTCTTCCGAAAGAGCGGAAAGAGCCATAGAGAGTTTTTCCCGGTCGGCTTTCGATTTTGGTTCGATTGCCATGGATATAACCGGTTCCGGAAAATTCATTTTCTCAAGAAGAATAGGTTTTTCTTCCAAGCAAAGGGTATCTCCAGTGCTTGTGCACTTAAATCCAATACAAGCTGCGATATCGCCGGTGAAGAAATCATCGCGGTCTTTTCTTTGATTGGCGTGCATTTCAAGGAGGCGGGAGACTCTTTCCCGTTTATCTTTTGTTGCATTCAATAAAGTCGTTCCTTTAGAAAGACTTCCGCTGTAAATACGGATGAACGTTAATTTCCCGACATAAGGATCTGTCATGATTTTGAAAGCCAAAGCAGAAAAAGGACTGTCGTCTGCAGGTATTATTTCAATTTCTTCCTCTGAATCAACCTTATGACCGCGGATCATGCCTCTGTCTAGTGGGGAAGGCATCCAGCGGACAATAGCGTCGAGGATCTGTTGTACGCCTTTGTTTTTAAAAGCCGTACCGCAAAGAACCGGATTGATTTTGTTTGCGATTACCGCTTTACGCATTACTTTATGGATTTCTTGTTCTGTAATGCTATCGGGATCTTCTAGCACTTTTGTCATGAACACGTCATCTGTGTCATCAACTGTGG
>Ga0210386_10001120_pt1 | contig 24098 bp, 20 predicted proteins | sample IncBWH32OmetaG_FD_160091 | JGI IMG/M metagenome (GOLD analysis project Ga0210386, IMG submission 160091) | Forest soil microbial communities from Barre Woods Harvard Forest LTER site, Petersham, Massachusetts, United States - Inc-BW-H-32-O ...
TGGATGATGTCGTGAAGTCCTACCCGTCTTGCCAGCTCCAGGTAGTGCTGGACAACCTCAACATCCACAAAAACGAAGCGGCCAAACAATGGCTTCTGTGTCACGCGCGCGCGTTCATTTTCACTTCACTCCTACGCACCCCTCCTGGATAAACATGATCGAATGTTTTTTCAGCCTTCTCACCCGGCAGGCACGGACGCAGAGCGTGCCACCTTCCAAGAAAGACCTGAAGGATTTTCTGCTTCGTTATTTGAAAAAGTACAGCGAGAATCCCACGCCGTTCACCTGGACCAAAGGGCCGGATCAATTGCAACGAATCATCGAAGCGACGAAAGAGTACCAGGCCGCTCATCCCAAACAGCCTAAACAGCGCAAGGCCAAGAACGATCATCAAAAAAACTAACCGCACGATGTACTAGTGTGGAGGATTCAGTTTTATGACAAGTGGAAACGGCTGTGGCTCAGGTGGACTAAATGTTGATATTAATGTGACCCCGCTGATTGACGTCCTGCTCGTGCTATTGATCATCTTCATGGTCATTGTGCCCGTCACGCCACGGGGCCTCGCCGCGGAGGTGCCTCAACAGCCGACGAACCCTGTTCACAACCAGGACGCTGCAATTGTGTGCAGATTCTTTCCGCCCGCGGTGGTCGGCTAGGCTACAAGATCAATCAGGAAGATGTGGCGATCGATGATTTGGGCAACCGTTGGAGGCGATCTTTTCGGCGCGCGCGAACAAAGTAATGTTCATCAAAGGGGATAACGACCTTGACTTCTCAGCGGTTGAACGAGTTGTGGATATCGGAAAAGAAGCAGGGGCACATCAGATCGGACTGATTACGCCGAAGGACGGAATATAAGTTTGGATCCGGAAAGTCATTTCCGGTGTGCCTGGGGAAAAGATGTCTTCCAGCAATTGAATCCAGTATCTGATGCCAACTGCTGAAGATCACTTACTGAAGGGACGTTAGTCTTCGTGGAGCAGGCTCTGCTCGCCGGAGTGGCGCAGGCGGACGAGGCGATCAATTGTGTAGGGCGCGCGCTGCGAGGAGGTGTGATAATGCCGAACCTGCAACTCGCCGAGCAGGCCAATCGCCACCATCTGGATGCCCGCCAGAATCAGGATTCCGGCGATGACGAAGAGCGGCCCGTGCTGGTCCATCACATGCTGATGCGTGAAGAGCTTCAGTGCGGCCAGGAAGATGGAGATTCCTCCACCGAGCAGCATGCCCAACGCGCCAAACAGCCCGAAGAAATGCAGCGGGCGCATCATGTACTTCAGCAGAAAACGAATGGTCAACAGATCGAAGAAGACGCGGAATGTGCGGCCGATTCCGTAGTGCGACTTGCCGCGCTCGCGATTTACGTTCTTGATGGGAATCTCGCAGATACTCGCGCCATACCACGCGGCGAGCGCGGGGATGAAACGGTGCATCTCACCGTACAAGGGAATATTGTGGATCACTTCACGACGGTAGGCCTTGAAGGTCGTGCCGAAGTCGTGAATGTCCACGCCTGAGAGCTTCGCCATCAGCCAGTTCGCGCAGCGTGAAGGAATGCGACGCATCACAAAATTGTCGATGCGCTCTTTTCGCCAGCCGCTGACAACGTCATAGCCCTCTTCCAGTTTTTCGAGGAAGTTCGGAATCTCGCGCGGGTCATGCTGCAGATCGCCATCCATCGCCAGAATGAACTCGCCCTGTGAGTGGTCGAAGCCGGCGGCGAGAGCCGAGGTCTGTCCGAAGTTGCGGCGCAACTTAATGACCAGGACGCGGCTGTCCACTGCCGCGATCTCTTCCAGCAATTTATAACTGCGGTCGGTCGATCCATCGTCGACGAGTACCAGCTCGAAGCTGTCTCCCACTTGCTCCATGACCGCTTTGAGGCGGTCGTACATGGCGGTAATGTTTTCTTCTTCATTGTGGAAGGGGACGACAATCGAGTACTTCGGCATAAGATTATTATAGACTTTTCTGGGCGTCCGGCCCGCTGGAATTGTCCCGGAATCACTACTGACACCACGCTGTCAGCAGCCCTCCCCTATGTTGTTCTTGCGCGTGATTCTTCACGCAAAAGAGGACAACATGACGACAGCCACAGCCCAGACTGAAACAACCGCCAAGACCCTAGCCCGCGCCGCAGTCATCACATGGTTCGAGATTCCCGCGACCGACCTAGAACGCGCAATAACCTTCTACGAAAACAGCCTCGCCGTCCGGATGCAGCGCGATACAGCCTGGCCCGGCATGGCAATTTTTCCGTATGAAAAGGAAAGACCGGCCACCTCGGGCTGCGTGGTTACTGCCAAGGAAGCGCAGCCGGTTGATGGAGGAGTGACGATCTATCTGAACTGCGACGGCAAACTCGATGCGGTCCTCGGGCGCGTTGCCGGATCCAACGGAGCGATTCTCGAAGCAAAGAACCACATCCCGGGGGTGGGATGGGTCGCCCAGATCCGCGACTCTGAAGGCAATCGCGTGGGTCTCCATGCCGTTGTTTAGCGCCGGGGACGCGGGGCGTAGGATTAGGTCGATATGCGCCGCGCCGACCGCCTCTTCCGCATTGTGCAACTGCTGCGTGCCGGGCGACTGTCCACGGCGCGCAGCCTTGCCGAGAAGCTGGAGGTCTCCGAGCGAACGATCTATCGCGATATCCAGGATCTGCAACTCTCGGGCACCCCCATCGAAGGCGAATCCGGCGTGGGCTATACCATGCGCCGCGACTTCGACATTCCTCCACTCATGTTTGACCGTCAGGAAATAACGGCTTTAGTGCTCGGCGCTCGCATGGTAAAGGCGTGGGGCGGAATGGAGATGGCGGAAGCGGCCAACAACGCCCTGCGCAAGATTGAGGTGGTGCTGCCGGACGACCTGCGCGACCGCATCGACCAGGTGCAACTCTATGCGCCCGGCTTTCGAGTCTCAAGGGAGCTGCGCAGTCGTCTCGACTCCCTGCACCATGCCGCGATTAACCGCTCAGTCCTCGATGTTGAATATTCGAACGAGAAGGGAGATGTGACCCGCCGGAACATCCGTCCGCTGGCCCTGGTGTTCTGGGGCGGCGCATGGACCCTGGTTGGCTGGTGCGAACTGCGCCGCGACTTTCGCAGCTTTCGCGTCGACCGGATGCAGTCGGTTCGTATTCTTGCCGAGACGTTCACTCCGAGACCCGGCGAAACACTGGCGGATTTCCTGAAGAAAGTCCGAGCCGAATTGGGCGATCAAGCACGGCCGTGAGCGCTTCTCCTAAAGTTCAGTAATGAGTTCAGAGGCGATGCGGGCGGCCTCTTCGCAGGATGCCCGGTCCACGTCGTTGTGGGTGACGAATCGAACCTGATGGTCGGCTGCGGTGCCAGCAACCACGCCGCGCTGTCTCAGCTTCTCGAGGAGCGGAGTGGGGTCGGAGACGCCTCGCACAGTGAATATGACGATGTTGGTCTGGACGGTTGTGAGGTCGATCTCGACCTGCGGCAGCTCGGCCAGGCTCTCGGCAAGAAAGCGCGCGTTGGCATGGTCTTCGGCAAGGCGCTTCGGCATTTCCTCGAGGGCGATGAGGCCGGCAGCGGCGAGGATACCCGCTTGACGCATGCCTCCGCCAAGCGCCTTGCGAACGAGGCGAGCCTGCTCGATGAAGCTGCGACTACCGACGAGCATGGAGCCGACGGGGGCACAGAGTCCTTTGGAGAGGCAGAACATCACGCTGGAGAAGCCGGACGTGAGCTCGGCGACGGGAATGCCGAGCGCCGTGGCGGCATTGAAGACGCGGGCTCCGTCGAGGTGGACAGGCAGGCCGATCTCAGCGGCACGCCACCAGATGTCCTGATAAATGTCGAGGGGCGTGACGGTGCCTCCGGCCATATTGTGGCTGTTTTCGAGGGTGATGAGGCCAGTCCCGGCGCGGTGATTGGTTCCCTTCCGGTACACCTGCTCGATATGCCGCCAGGTAACGATGCCGCGCTCGGCGAGTACGGTGCGCAGCTGAACTCCGGAGAAGGAGGCAGCCATCGCCATTTCCCAGTCGACGACGTGCGCGCGCGATTCGGAGATGACTTCCTGGCCGTGATGGGTGTGCAGGCGGATTGCAATCTGGTTGCCCATCGTTCCGGTAGGGACAAAGATGGCGGCCTCACGCCCGAAGACCTCGGCGGCGTGAGCTTCGATGAGGTTTACGGTAGGGTCTTCAGCGTAGACATCGTCTCCGACTTCGGCCGAGGCCATGGCGGCGCGCATCGCTGCAGTGGGTTTGGTTACCGTGTCGCTGCGCAGGTCGATCGTTGTTACGGGGGTTGTGACCGGGTTCTTCACGGCGGATTCGGCAGGGCTTTCCGGGAGGACGGACGGGGGCGAGGACATAAAGAAATTCTAGCGTCTCTAAGCAGCCGCCTCGACCAGGAAATTTTCAAAGACTTCGTTCGACATCAATCGTCCGCGTGCGGTCAACGATACCTGCTCGCCGATCCACGTGATTAAGCGCTCGCATTCCAGTTCGACCAGCACAGGCTCCAGCGCCTGGACTCGTGCGGCGCCAAACTCCGCGCGCAAACGGGAGAGACTGACGCCCGCATTCAAGCGAAGCCCTAAAAACCACGCCTCCTCGAACTCTTCTTCGCGCGAAAGCCGGTGCGATTCGTTCCATCCAGGTGCTTTGAGGAAGAGTTCAAGTTCATCGGTGGCTGCGAATCTAAGAGCGGCTCCGGAGTGGGTGCGGAGCATGGAGTGCGCGTCAAGACCGAAGCCCAGATAGGGATCTCGCCGCCAGTACTTCAGGTTGTGACGAGACTCCGCACCCAGCCGGGAGAAGTTGGATATCTCATATTGCTGAAGTCCCTGCCCGGCAAGAAACTCACCCGCTTCCGAATACATCTCGGCAATGGCATCATCGGCCGGAACCTGCGGAGCGTAGTACTTAAGGCCTCCCGATGCCACTTCCCGGCCCAGCCGCGAATCCTCGTCTACTTCGAGCATGTACACGCTGGCGTGATCGACACCCGTTTCGCCAAGCACCCGCAGCGACTCGCGCCATGAATCCCGGGTCTGACCCGGCAATCCCGCAATCAGGTCCACGTTTACACGACTCACACCCGCTTGTCGCACGCGTTCGATATCGCGGAGCGCGACCTCGCGTGTGTGGAGGCGGCCGGTGTGCTTTGCCTCGTCATCGACGAAGGACTGCACCCCGAAGCTGACGCGATTGACGCCGCTCTCGACCATCGCAGCCAGCGTCGCCTCTTCCAGCTGACCCGGAGCGCACTCCGCGGTGATCTCCGCGTTCGGGAGCACGACAAACTCACGGCGGATCGCCGCAAACAGCCGCGTCATCAGCTCAGGAGGCAGAAGCGACGGCGTTCCTCCGCCAAAATAGACCGTGTCCACGATTTCCGGGAATGCCGCGCCCCAGTGAGCGGCTTTCCCGCGGATTGCGTGCAGATCGTGTTCGAGGCGAGCGATGTATTGCTCGAAATAGCTGGATGGGAAGACTCCCGAGGCGAAATTGCAATAGGTACACTTCGACTTGCAGAACGGGATCGAGAGGTAAAGGCCGAGGGCGTCCATCTGTGTTTTTATTGTCGCATTTACCTAGAGATGCATCTGATGTAATCTAGAAGATGTTTGATGCAGGAGGCGTTATGCGAACGACCTTATCGATTGATGATGATGTTCTGGCTGCTGCCAAGGCGATGGCGTCCCGTCAACAAAAGACAGTTGGAGAAGTTATCTCTGCCCTTAGCCGTCAGGCGCTGCGAAGCAATGTAACCCACCGCAGCTCTCGTAGTGGTGTTCCCTTGCTTCCAATACAACCGAATGCGACCCACGCGACGACAGAACTGATTAACAAACTGCGTGACGAGCTGCCTGGATGACCTTTTTACTTGACGTCAGCGTCCTCATTGCTCTGATCGATCCAATGCATATTCACCATTCTTTAGTGGATGAGTGGTTCGCTGTCGAGGGACAAAATAACTGGGCAACTTGTCCGATGACGGAAAATGGTGCAATTCGCATAGTGGGAAGCAACTGGTATACGAACTCTCCGGGCACACCCGCAGCAGTCGCTCAAATACTTTCCGAGCTTCGCAGCTTGCCAGGGCACACATTCTGGCCGGACAACATCAGTCTGCTCGATTACTCAAAAATCGATCTGATGCGCATCCTCACGCCTGCGCAGGTCACCGACAGCTATCTGCTGGGGCTGGCTTATTCCCGCGGCGGAAAACTGGCTACGCTTGACCGGCGCCTGATCACGGATGCCGTACACAGGGGCGCTGAGAGCCTGCACCTTATCCAATGATTCCTACCGCTGCGCTCCCGTAGAATAGAAACAGCGCTCATGGCTGGTTCAGAAAAACAGAAAGCCCCGCGGGACGAGAAGAAAAAGCCTGCTCAACAGCAGGACGAAGACGTCATCGGCAAGGCTTATGACGGCCGGCTGATGCGCCGGCTGATTACCTATCTTTATCCATACAAGTGGGCGGCATTCATCTCGATTGCGGCCATCCTGATCAAGGCCACCTGCGATGTTCTCGGGCCTTATCTGACCGAGGTCGCCATTGACCATTACATGACGGCTAAGACCACGCCACGCAGCGAATTTCTGGCGCGCTGGCTGAGTTCTAACCCCGTGCGGGGAATCACGCAGATTGCTCTGATCTATCTTGGCTCGCTGGTCCTGAGTTACGGCCTCGAATTTATTCAGACCTATCTCATGCAGTGGACGGGCCAGAAGATCATGTTCGACATGCGTCGACAGATCTTCGGGCACCTGCAGCGCATGCACATCGGCTTCTACGATCGCAATCCGGTCGGACGGCTGGTTACACGGCTGACCAGCGATATTGATGCACTCAACGAAATGTTTACCTCGGGCGTCTTCGCGATCTTTGAGGATGTTTTTGTGCTCGCCGGGATCGTCTTCGTCATGCTGCGCATGAAGTGGTGGCTGGCCCTGCTGGCCTTCTCGGTTCTGCCGTTCATCCTCATCGCCACGCGCATTTTTCGGAAATATGTGCGCGACTCCTACCGCCGCATTCGCACCGCCATTGCGCGTATTAACAGCTACACGCAGGAGCACGTCACGGGCATGAGCCTGGTGCAGCTTTTTGGCCGGCAGCAGCGCGCGTATAAAGATTTTGAAGCCGTCAACCGCACCCACCTGGTCGCCTTCAAGGATTCCATCCTCGCTTACGCGCTTTATTACCCGGTCGTCGAAATCCTCAGCTCGGTCGCGATCGCCATGGTGATCTGGATCGGCGGACGCGGCGTGATGCGCGGGGTGGTCTCGATCGGCGTGCTGGTCGCGTTCATCCAATACGCGCAGCGCTTCTTCCGCCCCATTCAGGACCTGAGCGAGAAATACAACATTCTGCAGGCAGCCATGGCCGCGAGCGAGCGCGTTTTCAAGCTCATCGATACTGAGCCGGAGATTGTCTCGCCCGCACACTCCAAACCGACCAATAACTCAGGAAGCATCGAATTCCGGAGCGTCTGGTTCACCTACCAGCGCCTTGACGACGAAACGAAAGCGCGGATCGCCCGCTCCACGCCGGGAGAACTGGCTGCGATGCACGATATTGAGTGGATTCTGCGCGGGGTGTCGTTCTCGATCGATCCAGACCAGACGGCGGCCATCGTCGGCCACACCGGCGCCGGCAAGTCCACCATCATCAGCCTGATGATGCGCTTCTACGACATCCAGCACGGGCAGATATTGATTGACGGCGTCGATGTTCGCGAGCACGACCTGCTCAAACTCCGCCAGCACTTCGGCGTAGTGCTTCAGGACCCGGTGCTTTTCAGCGGCACGATCGGCAGCAACATTCGCATGGGCACCGCTTCGATCACCGACCAGCAGATGCGCCTGGCGGCCGAGCAGGTGAACATTCACGACTTCATCACGTCGCTTCCGGGTGGCTACGACGAAGCACTCCGCGAACGCGGCAACTCGCTGTCGACGGGACAAAAGCAGCTCATCAATTTTGCAAGAGCTTTGGCTCACAACCCGCGCATCCTCATCCTCGACGAAGCAACCTCTTCGGTCGATACCGACACCGAACTCCGCGTTCGCCTGGCCCTCGAACGGATGATCCGTGGTCGCACGTCGGTGGTGATCGCGCATCGCCTGTCCACCATCCAGCAGGCCGACACCATTCTCGTAATGCACAAAGGCCAGCTACGCGAGATGGGCAGCCACCAGGAGCTGCTGGCTCGCCGCGGCATCTACTGGAAGCTCTATCAACTGCAATATAAGGATCAGGAGCTCGGCCTGAGCACGTCGGGGCTGACTCCATCCCTGGCAGTGGGGACGGATTAGGGGACCGCGGCTACCGCTGGGCGGTTACGCTCGCCCAGCAAACTCCCGGTTCTCCGTAGAAACCCGAACCTTTTCCCCTTCCTTGATAAACAGGGGTACCGCAAGCTCAAGTCCCGTTTCCAACCGAACGGTCTTGGTCACGCTCCCGCTGGATGAGTTCCCACGCGCTCCCGGCTCGGCATAACTCACCTCTAACTCCACGAACAGAGGCAACTGTAGCCCGATGGGATGGCCGTTGTACTTGTGCAGTTGGATCAGAGCGCCTTCCACCAGAAAGTCCAACGCGTTCCCGACCATCTGTTCGACAAGCGTGAGTGTCTCAAAGCTCTCCTGGTCGAGAAAGTGCGATCCGGCGCCGTCGCTGTAGAGATAGGAGGCCGGAACGATCTCGAGATCCGGCTCTTTGAACTTCTCGCCCGCTTTGAAGCTCTTCTCGAAAACGGCCTGCGTGAGCAGGTTGCGCATCTTGAGCCGCACCAGCGTCTGTCCGCCGCGCGCCGTCGGGGTGGACACATCCGCCTCCAGGCAATAGTATGGTGCGTTCTCGAACTCGAAAAACGCCTTGCGCTTGACATCGATCGCGTCAATCAGTGCAGCCATAAACTCCTCAACTCCAGAACTAACCGCAGACACGCGGGTGTGAACATCCTCTCCACACTCTACTGAGTATATAAAGTGGCGCGGAGACCGCGCCTGCCATGGATCGCACCGGCACGAACGGCATAAAATGCAAAAGTTATCTGCAATATAAGGACCAGAAGTTGGGGCTGCCGCAGGACGGCCTGAGCACGTCGGGGCTGACTCCATCCCTGGCAGTGGGGACGGATTAGAAACTGCCTCGTGCACGGGTTGTTTTTTTATCTGAGCAGGCCGAGCTTTCTCTTTCATCATTTCGTTTCCTGCGGTCACTCTTCGATCGGAAAAATTCAGAACCACAAATCTGGGCAGATGGCGTGTTTGATCGATGTGCACAGTGCTATGTGTGACTTTCGATCCGGCTACAAAAGCACATCGAGGATTCGGGCTCTGGCGTGTAACCAGCGACACCTGCTCGATCTCTCATTGCTGCGTGCGGGCGGATTTGTTTGATAAATCCAGATGAACGCAATTCAACAGTTGAGGAGTGCAGTAAATGCATAAACAGATGCAAGGCGTATCCATGCTCTTAGCGTTGGCCACATTGGGAATGCCTTTTTGTGCCAGTGCACAGGCAAACGATGCAAATAACACACACGCGGTCTTTGCTATGACGAACGCGGCGAACGAAAACGAAGTAATTGCTTATGCACGGGCGCAAAACGGTTCCCTGCTGGAGGTTCAGAAATTTTCGACCGGCGGCCGGGGGAGCGGGGGAAACTCCGATCCGCTGGAATCTCAGGGATCTTTGACGTTCAGCCAGGATCACACCTTATTATTTGCGGTCAATGCAGGAAGCGGTGACATCTCCGTATTTTCGGTGAACGGTTCGAGGCTTTTTCTCGTGGATAAAGAGCTGTCCGGGGGAAGCGAGCCAAATGCAATTGCACAGCACGGCAATCTTGTTTACGTCCTCAATACCGGAGGCAGCAGCAACGTTATGGGTTTTCGCCTGAATGGAAATCACCTGCTTGCAATCAAGAACTCGCTCGCGTTCCTCAGCACCAATACATCGGGTGCGGCGTCGATTGCGTTCAGTCCCGATGGCCAATTCCTGGCAGTAACCGAGCGGCTGACGAACGATGTCGACGTCTTCAAAGTGATGGCTGACGGGACGCTGTCGCCGGTGATTGTCAATCCAAGTGCCGGACCGGGCGCCTTTTCGGTCTCGTTTACACCTGGAGGGGCAGCAATCGTCTCTGAAACGGGGCCGGCAAATGTAACGATCGGCTCAGCAGTTTCATCGTATGCGGTTCTTGCGAACGGTACGCTCTCGCCGATCAGCGCCAGCGTTCCAACCCAGGGAGCGGCAAATTGCTGGAATGCGATCACGCCCGACGGCCGCTTCGTTTATGTTTCCAATTCAGGCTCCTCAACAATCGCAGGATTTGCAATCTCGGCCACTGGAGCGTTGACTCCGCTAGGAGGCACGGTCGTGGGGGAGAATCCTGAGGGTGCAACCAACCTCGACATTGCCATCAGCAGTGACGGCAAATTCCTCTACACCCTGAACTCCGGGAATGGGACCATCGGCATCTTCGCGATCCAGAAGAATGGCAGTCTCGTCAACGTGGGCACGGTAGGAGGCATCGATCCGAATTCCGGAGTCAACGGAATCGCGGCTAACTAGAGAAGCCAACCAGACAGGAGACACCTGCGGACTGCCCTTCCGGAAGTTCGCAGGTGTCATTTTTGTTCAAGGGGTCGACTCGATGCTGACACAGCGCGCTATGGCTGCGCGTTGCGGCGGTATCATAGAGAGTCATGCCGTTTCCGATTAAAACCTGTGTTATCTGCGGGCAGGAATTTGAATTGAGGCCCGATAAGCCGGGGTTTGCCAATCGCTGTCCGGAGTGCAGTGTGTGCGACGAAAGCGAAGCTGCTACGCAAGCGTCGACGGATGCTGCGACTAAGGAAATGAATGAGGCGCGCAGAAAAGCGATCCGCGACCTGCTCTACCGCAAGGACAGTTAGCCTCCACACAGTATGAGCCCAATCCCGAAGATCTTTCTCTCCGCCGGAGAGGCCAGCGGTGAGCACTATGGAACGCTGCTGATTTCCGCTATCCGCAACCTGGAGCCGGATGCGGAGTTCTTTGGACTCGGAGGGCAGCGCATGGTGGCGCTGGGTTTCCGGCGCGTGGTGCGGGCCGAAGATGTTGCCGTGATGGGCATCACGGAAGTGATCCGGCACATGCCGCAAATCTATGGCGAGTACCGGCGGCTGAAGGCGTCGATTGCAGCCGAGAAGCCGGACGCCGCGATCCTCATCGACTTCCCCGACGTGAACCTATCGCTGGCGAAGCACCTCCAGCGGGCCGGGGTTCCGGTCATCTACTTCGTTTCTCCGCAGCTCTGGGCCTGGAAGAAATACCGCATCCGTGAGGTGCAGCGCTACGTCGATCGCATGCTGGTCATCTTCCCTTTTGAAGAAGCCTTCTACCGCGACCACAAGGTCCAGGCCACCTACGTTGGGCATCCGCTTGCCGATCTGCCTCCACCGACGGTATCTCGCGAAGAGTTCGCTCGCGAAAGCAGCCTCGATCCGTCCAACGATTTGGACCCGACCAGGCAATGGATAGGCCTGCTCCCCGGCAGCCGCGCGAAGGAGATTCGCCTCAATCTGCCGGAAATGCTGCGCGCTGCGGCGCTTCTGCAGAAAAAAGGCGACTACGAATTTCTTCTCCCCCTCGCACCCACGCTGACCGAGGCTCAACGAGCCGAAGTCCGAACCATGTTGCCGGGAGTTCCGCGTATCACGATCACGCATGACGCCCGAGCAACACTCCAGCATGCGCGTGCCAGCATCGTGGCCAGCGGAACAGCCACGGTTGAAGCCGCCCTCATTGGCAATCCGATTGTCGTGGTCTACCGCGTTTCGCCGCTGAGCTACGCTGTAGCCAGGCGCGTGGTTGACACGCCGCATGTTGCCATGGTGAATCTTATTGCAGGACGCCGAGCCGTCTCTGAGCTTATCCAAGGTGACTTTACCGCTGAAAACGTCGTCTCACAGCTACGGCCTCTTTTGGACGAAGGGCAGCCTCGCGCAGCCATGCTTGCCAGCCTGCACGAAATATCGGGTATGCTCAAGGCCGAAGGCAATCGCGGCGGCAAATCCGCAATCGACCGCGTAGCAGGCATCACACTTGAAGTGCTTCACCAAAAAACCGATAGGATCAGCCAGTAGCGTCAGGAATAATACTCGAAAGCCATGACGACATCCCGCTCCGCACGCCGGCCCGCATTCCTCGCTCGTACTGTCTTCGTTCTCCTTGCTGTAGTTCTCGTTGCCGCGCCGCACCTCCGCGCTCAAAAGCTCCCACTTCAGATCACTGCTTACAACATCGACGCAGAGTTGAAGCCCGAGAGCCATACGTTGACCGCGGTAACCCGCGTGACCTTCACCGCACTGGAGCCGGTGGAAACCGCGGTATTCGAGCTCCACGGGGCGCTCAAAGTCGACAAGGTCACCGACGCGAAAAACCTGCCGATCAACGGCGAGCGCGGAGCCGAGGCCTCGCTCCGCATCACTCCTCAGCAGCCACTGAGCAAGGGCCAGACGTATACCTGGACGTTCTACTATTCCGGAGCCCTCGAAAGCGATGCCGGCGGCCCGATCGAGGGCCTCAAACTGGCGTACGTCGGCGATCCCATTTCTTATCTTCTCTATGCCGGACGCTGGTTCCCCATGGTCGGTTACCAGACCGACCGATTCACCGCCGATATCCACCTAAGGGTTCCCTCGGGCTACAGAGTCATCGGCAGCGGATCGCAAGGCAGCGCTAAACCCGCGGCCAATGGGGAAAACGAATACGACTTCAGTTGGAAGAAGCCCGGCTTTCCTGGCACCGTCATTGCAGGCAAGTTCAATGCACCGGTCTCGCCGGCGCCAAACATCCACATCTATACGACCGACGCGCACAAGGCCGCAGCTGCCGACTATGCCCAAACTACCCTGCGCGTTTTGGCCTTCTTCACGTCGTCCTTTGGACTGCCCGAATCGAGCGCGATCAACGTGATCGAACTGCCCGACGACACCGTTCCCGCTTACTGGGCGCCTGAAATCGCCGCCATAGCGGGCAACCGCATCGGAGGCAAGACCGACTTTCGGCTCCTCTCCAACACCATCGCCCATCAATGGTGGGGCAGCGAGGTCAGCCCAGCTACCCTCAACGATGCGTGGATCACGAACGGCATGTCCCGCTACGGCGAGCTAATGTACCTTGAAGACGCCGCAGGCAGATCCGCGATGGACAATGCCATTCTCGATGTTTCCGCGGGAGCTTTGGCGTATGACACCATTCCTCTCTCGAGCGCCGGCCGCCTGAACGTCTTTACGCCGGAATTCCAATCCATGACGCTCGAAAAGGGAGCGATCGTCTTCCACATGCTTCGCTGGGAGGTCGGCGATGACAGCTTCATCAAGATTCTTCGCGCCGCGCTCTCGCAATATACCGACAAGGGCATCCGAACCACCGATTTCGAGAAGGTAGCCGAAGCGCAATCGCAGCAGCAGCTCACGCCCTTCTTCTCCCAGTGGCTCGACGGAACCGGGGCTCCCACATTCACGAACAAATATGCGATTTACCGCCTCGGTAATAACAAGGGCTTCCGCACTATTGGAGAAATCCAGCAGGATCTCGACCTCTTCAATATGCCGGTCGATCTGCGAATCGAAACGGATGGCAAGACGGAAAACAAGCGCATCTCCGTCGTCGGGACGGACTCGCAATATGTGATCGACACCTTCGGACGACCCCGCCACGTCCTTATCGACCCGGACAACTGGGTGCTTAAGTCCACTCCGGGCATGCAGGTTCGCGTCGCCATTCTCAAAGGCCAGCAGTTGGTGGCGCAGGGTGATATCGTCGGCGCACTCGCTGAATACCAGAAGGCCCTCCAGGCCAACCCGCAAAGCTCGCTCGCCAACTATCGCATCGCTGAAATCTTCTTCACGCAGCACAACTATCAGGCAGCCATCAACGCCTACCGAGACTGCCTGCGCGGCGACGACGATCCCAAGTGGACTGAAGTCTGGAGCCACGTCCAGATCGGCAAGATCTTCGACGTCACCGGGCAGCGCGATCGCGCTGTCCCGGAGTATCGGCAGGCCGTCCAGACGAACGACAACACTGCCGGAGCCCTCAACGAAGCTCGCCACTACCTCCAGGTGCCCTACAAACGCCCGGATACTGAATAGAAACGCTTAGAATCTCTCTGAGGCAGCAAGATGCCATGAAGAAGACCGCCGATGACATTGCTCTCGCCTTTATCGACCAGATCAACTCCCATGACGTCCCCAGCCTCGCGGCCCTGATGACCGACGACATCCTGTTCATTGACGCCCTGGGCCAGGTATTTCGCGGCAGACGGCAACTCGAACAAGGCTGGCGGGCCTACTTCAAATGGTTTCCCGACTACTCCATTGAGGTGGAGGACACCTTCAGCCGCGGGTCCGTCATTGCCCTCTTCGGCTCAGCGCAAGGCACCTACGCGGTCCAGGGGAAGCTCCTGACGGAAAACCACTGGAAAATACCTGCAGCCTGGAAGGCCACCGTCCGCGATGAACATATCGCCGAATGGCGTGTCTATGCTGACAACGAGCCCGTGTGGAAAATCATGCGCGTCAAACGTTACTGACAAACCTTCCCGAGCTCTCTTCGCCCGACGCCTCTCGCTTATTGTCGTGCGAGTCAGGTAAAGTTACCCAGGCCTGATGTCGTATATCGCTCGTATGGAGTCGAAACAATGAGCACGCAGAGCAAAACCGTTCCCGACCGCAGTCCATCGCTTGCCAAGACCAAACCAGGCCGGATGCTTTCGCTCGATGTATTGCGCGGGCTCGATATCGGCTTCATGATTCTCGTCAACAACAACGGCGATGGATCGCGGGCTTACTGGGCGCTCAAGCATGCCGACTGGAACGGCTTCACGCCAACCGACCTTGTCTTCCCGACCTTTTTGTTTCTTGTCGGCATTTCCACTGTCTTTTCGACCGAATCCCGCCTGGCGCAGGGAGCCAGCAAACAATCGATCTTTCTGCACACGCTTCGCCGCGCTGTCATCCTCTTTTTGCTCGGACTGCTGGTGAACAGCTTTCCGCATTTCAACCTGCATACGCTGCGCTATTATGGGGTCCTTCCGCGGATCGCCATTTGCTACTTCGTCGTGGCCACGCTTTATCTCATCAGCCCGAAATGGCGAAGCAAGGCCGCGCTTGCCGTGACCGCGCTCGTCGCTTACTGGATCCTGATGCGCTTCGTGACCGTCCCCGGCTATGGACTTCCAGGACACGATGTCCCCTTTCTCGACCGCGACGGCAATCTGGCTGCATGGATCGACCGGCAGGTCTTCTCGGCCTCTCATCTTTACGAACGCACGCGTGATCCCGAGGGATTGCTCAGCACGATTCCGGCACTGGCCACTGCGCTCTTTGGGATGCTTTCAGGAATTTGGCTCCGCACCGGGCGAAGTCTCGCCGAGAAGGCGCGCGGCGTCGCCATCGCAGGCGTGACGGGAGTTCTGCTGGGCGGTGTCTGGAATTTCTGGTTCCCGCTCAACAAGAAGCTATGGACCAGCTCCTTCGTCCTCTTCGCTGCTGGCCTGGGCCTCCTGTTACTCGCGCTATCGATGTGGATCGTCGATATTCGAGGTTCGGAGACAAGCAACGAGGACCGTGCGCGGCGATCCCGCCGTTTCATGCCGCTGCTCGTCTTCGGTACCAATGCAATCACAGCCTACGTCTTCTCCGAGCTGCTGGCCGGGGCGATTGACAATATCCATCTTGGCTCCGGCGGCAACCTGCAGCAGTGGCTCTACCACTCCGTCCTGAGGATCGTGCCTGATCCAGCCTTTGCCTCGTTGCTTTATTCGCTGGGTTTCGTCGCCGTCTGCTGGCTGCCTGTCTATGTGCTTTATCGCCGGCGTATCTTTATCAAGATCTGAGCAATCCAGATCTGAAAACCCAGGGGGCTGACTCTTCGAGTGGACGACCGGATCCCGACAAAGCTGCCGCGATGGAAGTCCGCCTGGCAAAGCCTGTTCCAAAGCGTACGGCCTTTGAGCCGCGCAGGAGTGATCCGCGACGCTCTGGCCGGGATACAACTCGCGGCGGTAAATATTCCGCAGGCGCTGGGCTACACAAAGATCGCCGGGACGCCGGTTGTAACCGGGCTCTACACCCTGTTGCTGCCGCTGGTGGCGTTCGCAACCTTTGGGTCGTCGCGATACCTGGTGGTCGCTGCCGACTCTGCGACGGCCGCGATTCTTGCGGGGGGAATTTCCGGGATGGCGCCGTCAGGAAGCGCAAGATATGTGGCATTGGCGGCCACCGTTGCGCTGCTAACCGCATTCTTCCTGCTACTGGCGAGGCTGTTGAGGCTGGGTTTTCTGGCCGATTTTCTTTCACAGACGGTGCTGGTAGGGTTTCTGACTGGGGTAGGACTTCAGGTCGGCATTGGGGTTCTGGGCGAGATGGTGGGTGTTCAGGTACATTCCCGCAGATCGGTCGTGCAGCTTGCCGAGATTTTTCGCCACCTACCCCAGGTGCAGCTTCCAACCCTGGCGCTCTCCGCGTTGACGGTGGGAGTCATCCTCCTTCTGAAGCGCGCCGGGCCAAGGATGCCGGCTTCCCTCATCGCGGTGGCATGCGCGATGGCGGCGAGCGCGCGATGGCACTTTGCGGCGCGTGGCATCGACGTGATGGGGCCGGTTGCGGGCGGGTTGCCGCGTCTCGGGCTCACGTGGGTAGGCTGGAAGGCGGCTGAGCCTCTTATTGGGGTAGCTGCCTCGTGCGCGGTGATGATCATCGCGCAGAGCGCGGCCACCGCCAGAATCTATGCGGAGCGGCATCGTCAGGAGCTGGACGAGAACAAGGACCTGGTCGGCCTTTCGGCGGCCAATGCGGTCGCGGCCCTGAGCGGCACGTTTGTGGTGAATGGGAGCCCGACGCAAACGGCGATGGTCGAGAGCTCTGGCGGGCAGAGCCAGATAGCGCAGATTTCCACGGCGGCGGTGGTTGCTCTCGTACTGCTATTTCTGACCAGGCCGCTGCAATATCTTCCCCATTGCGTGCTGGGCGCGATCGTTTTCCTGATTGCGGTCCGGCTGATCAATTTGCGCGGGTTGAAGGACATTCGACGCGAGAGCCCGGGTGAGTTCGCGCTGGCTGTAACGACCGCAGTCGTGGTCGTGCTGTGGGGAGTCGAACAGGGGATCGTGCTGGCCATGGTGACGTCGCTGCTGCGCATTGTGCACCACAGCTATCGTCCCACGACCGGTGTGATGATTCCCGGGGAGAACAAGACGTGGAAATTGATCCCGGCTGTGCCAGGTGCGGTCACGGAGCCGGGGCTGGTGATCTATCGTTTCGGGGCGGCACTCTTCTACGCGAACGCCAACCAGTTTGCGAAAGAGGTGGGAGACCTGGTGGATCCGTCGGTGGCGCAGGTTCACTGGCTGGTGGTCGACGCCGAAGCCATTACGCATGTGGACTACAGCGCTTCGAGGGTTGTGCGACGCGTGAAGCAGGAGCTCGTCTCATGCGGAGTCGAGCTGGCGTTTGCGCGCGTTCAGTGGGACCTGAAGGCCGACCTGGACCGGCATCACCTGACAGATGCGATCGGTACGGCGTGGATCTTTCCGAGGTTGCACAATGCACGATCGGCATACGCGAAAGAGCACGATCCATCGTCTGAAACCAGTCAGCCGTGAGGGGACTTCTCCGTCGCCCTATTGTTCCCAGCCGCCGCCGAGGGCCGCATATAGCTGCTCGTAGTTCTGCAGTTCAGCGAACCAGGCCTGCATCAGATTCAATTCTGAAGTGAAGTATTGCTGTTCGATGGTCAGCACTTCGAGAAAGCTGGCGTATCCTCCGGTAAATCGGACGTTGGCGAGATGCGCGCTTTCCTTGTATGTCGCGGTCTGCTCCTCGATCTTGATTCGAAACTGCCTGGATTGTTGATACCCAACGAGGCTGTTTGCGACATCTCCGAAGGCCTGTTGCACGGTTTGCTTATACTGCAGTTCGGCCTGATCCCGCTGCGCCCAGGCCAGCCGGTAGCCACTCGTGATCCGACCGCCCTCAAAGATGGGCTGCGCCAACTGGCCTCCGACGGCCCAGAATGTAGCTGGTCCCTGCAGAAAGCTGGTCAAAGCAGTGCTGGACGCGCCGAAGCTGCCGGTCAGCGAAATCTGCGGGAAGAATGCGGCCTTGGCCACCCCAACATTTGCGTTGGCTGCGACCAGCGCTTCTTCCGCCTGGCGTACATCGGGGCGGCGCTCCAGAAGCGCGGAAGGAAGGCCCACAGGGACATCGGGCAAATGCGGTTGATCGACAAGGTTGAGGCCGCGATTGATTGGCCCAGGATTCCTGCCGACGAGAATACTGAGCGCGTTCTCCGTCTGTGGAATCGATTCCTGCAGCGAGATGACTTCGGCCTCGGCCTGTTGCACCAGCAACAGGGCCTGATCGACGTCGGAGAGCGAGTATTCGCCGCCTTTGAAGTTGATGGTGTTTAACCTGACGATTTCCTTATCGGCAACAACTGTTTGTTTGGAGATCTCCAACTGGGCATCGAACTGGCGCAGTTGGAAATAGGCGCTGGCTATGCTGGAGATCAGTGTTATCTGAACGACATTCTGGGCGTATTTCGAGGCCAAAAGGTTGGCGCGCGCGGCTTCTGTCATACGACGGTATTGTCCCCAGAAATCGACGATGTAGTTCATCTGCAGTCCGAGGGTATCGATCCAGGGCGAGCCAACGAAAAGCGGCGGAGACTGCAGATTCTGGATGCTGCCGGTGCCACCCACCGTGGGGAACTGGTTCGCGCGAGTGACTCCCAGAGAAGCTTGTGCCTGCAGGATGCTGGTGGCGGCAATGCGCATGTTGTAATTGTTGGTGAGCGCTTCCTTGATCAGCGCCTGGAGAGTTGCGTCCTGATAGACAGCCGGCCACTTCATTTCCCCGAAGGGTCCGCCGGCCGGCAGATCGGGCGCGGTGCCGCGGTACTGTCCGGGGACATCGAGGGGAGGACGCTTGTAGTTCGGCCCCACCTTGCAACCGCACAGGGAGAGCAACAGGATGATGCCAAGCGACGCTGTTCTGGTCCGTATCTTCGTTCGCATTAATCGTGCCCTCCTTTCGGCTCGGTGCTAAGCCCTGGTTGCGGCAGGGGCTGCGGCTTTTCTTTTTCTTTGCTGAAGAGGTTGCCGAAGCGCTCCACGACATCAAAGGAAACCGGAACAAAGAAAATCGCGATGACCGTGGATGCGAGCATGCCGCCGATGACCGTCGTTCCCAGCACCTGGCGGGAAATAGCGCCGGCCCCGAATGCCCTCCACAACGGCACGCAGCCAAGAATGAAGGCAAACGCAGTCATCAGGATGGGCCGCAGTCTCACCCTGGCGCCGGTCAGGGTCGCATCGATGAGCGACTTGCCGCTGTCGTACTCGATCTTGGCAAATTCCACGATGAGAATGGCATTCTTGGACGACAGTCCGATGAGCATGACCAGCCCAATCTGGGCGTACACGTTGTTGTCGAAGCGGCGAAGGTAGAGCGTTAAGAAAGCGCCGAAGACGGCGATGGGGAGTCCCAGCAAAACGCTGAAGGGCAGCGTCCAGCTCTCGTATTGCGCGGCCATGATGAGGAAGACCACAAACAAGGCCATGCCAAAAATGACAGCCGGTGAAACGCCTTGCGCCGCCTTCTGCTCCTGGTAGGACATGCCGGAGTAGTCGAAGCCCATCTGGCCAGGCATCGTCTTATGGAAGACATCTTCCAACGCAGCCATGACCTGGGCGGAACTGTATCCGGGCGCGGCCGCCGCATTAATCTGGACGCAGTTGAACAGATTGTAGCGCATGACAAACTCGGCCCCGCTGCGCGCATCGGTAGTGGTCAGCGTACTGAGCGGGACCATGTCGCCCGATGCGTTCCTGACATAGAACTTGCCGAGATTTTCTGCCCTGGTGCGGAAGTCGCCGTCGGCCATAACATATACCTGCCACTGCAGGCCGAAGCGGTTGAAGAAGTTAATCAGCGAGCCGCCCATGAATGTCTGCACCGTCTGGTACAGGTCGGCCAACGGGATCTGCTGGGTCATCGCCTTGGCGTTGTCCACCTTTACCCCGACCTGGGGAACGCCAAACAGGGCTGTTGTAAAGAGCCCCGCCAGTTCCGGGCGTTTGCGCGCTTCGGCCATATACACCTGGGTCTGTTTCGCGAGAAAGTCAATGGTGCCGCCCGATCTGTCCTCAAGAATGAACGTAGCGCCTCCTGAGGTGCCCACGCCCGGGATTGCTGGCGGCGGAAACGAGAATGCAATTCCCGCTGGGACTCTTGAAAGGGCCTGCTGAAGGTGAGCTTTGATCCCGTCGTAGCTCTCCTCCGGAGTCTTGCGTTCATCCCAGGGCTTCAGAGAGACAAAGAAGAAAGCACTGTAGGTGGCGGCGACGCCGCTCAACAAGCTGTATCCGTTGACTGTGCTGACGTATTGCACGCCAGGCGTGTCCATCATGATCTTCTCGACTTCGCGCGCAGCTTCCGAGGTGAGTTGCAGAGACGAGGCGTTAGGCAGTTGCAGCCCGGCATAGAGGTATCCCTGATCTTCATCGGGGAGAAAGCTTCCCGGGAGCTGTTTACCGAAATAGCCCGCACCCACGGCCAGCCCGGCGAGCAGGAGAAACGCCAGAGCGGCTTTGTGGATCAGGTGTCTGCAAATGTTCACATACCCGTCAGTGGCGCGGCCGAAAACTTTGTTGAAGCCGCGAAAAAAGGCGCCGAGGGGTCCTCGGGACTCCTTCTTGGGACGCAGCAGCATAGCAGAAAGCGCGGGGCTGAGGGTGAGCGCGTTGAATGCCGAGAAGAGCACGGAGATCGCGATGGTGATTGCGAACTGCTTGTAAAGCTGGCCCGTAATACCGGGAATGAAGGCCGTGGGAACGAACACCGCGGCCAGGATAAGCGCGATCGCAATTACTGGTGACGAGACTTCCTCCATCGCTTTGATGGTCGCGTCATGAGGTGACAGCCCCTTCTCGATATTGTGTTCGACCGCCTCCACGACGACGATGGCATCATCGACGACCAGTCCGATCGCCAGGACCATACCCAAAAGCGACAGGGTATTGATGGAGAAGCCAAGCATGGGAAAGACCATGAAGGTCGCGACCAGAGAGACGGGAACGGCGAGCAGCGGAATCAGCGTCGCCCTGAAGCCCTGGAGGAAAATGTAGACGACGATGATTACGAGGATCAGGGCTTCGATCAGTGTCTTGTAGATTTCGTGGATGCCGGCACTGACAGCGAGTGTCGTGTCGAGCGCGGTAATGTAGTCCAGCCCCTGGGGAAACCTGCCTTTCGCCTCGTCCATCATTTTGAGGACAGCGGCTCGCGTCTGCAGCGCGTTGCTGCCAGGCGTGAGGTACAGCGCGACGAGGGCAGCTGGCTGGGCGGGCTTCTTATCTGCTGACACCCCCAACCGCGAAACATACGAATAGTATTGCGATCCTAGTTGCACACTCGCCACGTCTTTCAACCGCAGGATTGACCCGTCGGGTTGAGCGCGAACCACGATCTCACCAAACTCCTCGGCCGTAGGCAGCCGCCCTGGAGCTCGCACGTTGTAGGTGAATTGTTGACCGGAAGGAACGGGCTCGCCTCCAACCTGGCCCGCTGGATTGACTTTATTTTGAGCCTTGACCGCGTTCGTGATGTCGGACACGGTCACGCCCAGGCTCGCCAGCTTGTCGGGATTCACCCAAATGCGCATGGCATATGGACCGGCGCCGAATATCTGAACCTGCCCGACGCCCGAGATACGGGTGAGCGCGTACTGCAGATTGATGGTGGCGTAGTTGGCCAGGAAAATGTTGTCGTATGTTCCGTTGGGAGAGTAGAGATCAAGGAGCATAAAGGGCGCCGTCGTCCCCGGCTGAACGATTACACCTTGCTGGGTTACCTCGGAGGGCAGTTGCGAGGCGGCCTGGCCCTGCCGCATCTGGGCCAGAATCTGATCGGTGTTGATATCGGTTCCCAACGCGAAGTCAACATACAGCGTCATCTTTCCGCCAGAGCTCGCGCTCAACGAGTACATGTAATTCATGCCGCTGACGCCCGACATCTGCTGTTCGATCGGTGTTGCGACGGATTCGGCAATCGTCTGGGCGTCCGCGCCGGGGTAAGTAGCTTGCACCTGGATCATCGGATCGGCAATATTGGGGAACTGTGCCGTAGGTAGCTCGAGCACCGCGACCCCGCCGGCCAGCACCATCAGAATTGCGATGACTATCGCGACGATGGGGCGATTAATAAAGAATTTCGACATAGTCAGTTGCCCCCGAGCGCCGCCGCAGCCGGCATGTACGGCTTAGCGACGACCGGAATGCCTGCTTTCACCATCTCTGGCGGCGCAGCCGCCGCAAACATCTGTACTCTCTGGATGCCTTCGACCACGACCTTCTCGCCGGGCTTTAGTCCCTCAGTGATGATCCAGTTTGTCCCGACTCGGTCTCCCACCTTGACCGGTCGAATCACTGCTTTGTTCTCAGAATTGAGCACAATGACCTGGTATTGCGACTGCACTTCGATCACGGCGGGCTGCGGAATCAGCAGAGCGTTCTGGGTCACGCCTGTTTCGATTCGAACTCTGCCAAAGCCTCCGGGGCGGAGGATAGAATCCTTGTTGGGGAACTCAGCGGCCATCTGGATGGTGCCTGTCTGGGAACCGATCTGGCGATTCACGAATATGATTTTGCCCTTCTCCGGGTAGGCTTCTCCGTTTGCCTGGAGGTATTCGATGCTGCGCGGCACCCCCTGCCTGTTCCCGGTCCGGATTACCTGGTTAATTTGCCCCGCGTTGGCGAGGTAGGCGCTCTCGTTGATGCTGAAATACGCCCAGATTGGATTGAACTGGGAGACTGTCGTCATCTTGGTGGTCGTTCCCACCAGATCGCCGACCTGAGAAATCGATATACCCGCGATCCCGTCGATGGGCGAATACACCTTGGTCCAGCCGAGATTCAATTCCGCCTGCACCAATTGCGCTTTCGCGGCGTCTACTTGTGCCTGATTCGCGGCCAGGGTTGACAGATCCGTGTCGAGCTGCTTTTGCGGGATCGCGTTCTGAGCAACCAGCGGCGTGTCGCGGGCGACATTCTTCTCAGCCTCGCCGAGATTGGCCACGGCCACGGCGACCTGCGCCTTGTCCTGATCGAGCGTGGCCACGAAGGGTCGCGGGTCTATCGTAAAGAGGAGCTGGTCCTTCTTGACGAAGAAGCCGTTTTGATAATTCTGCGTCAGGAGGTAGCCCTGCACTTTAGGGGTGATATCGGCGTTAACCGGGCCGTTCAGTTGGGACACCCACTCGACGTAGTTGGGGACGTTCTGCTGGACAACCTCAGTAACAGTTACCTCGGGAGGGGCCGGTTTGGGAGCTTCTTCCTTCTTAAAGCAGGCAGTCAGCAGCGCGGCTGCCAGGCATAGAGCCAGCACTGTGACGATCCGTTGACCAGGGGCAGACAGCACCGCCGATCGCTTGCAGGGGTATGCATTCTTCATTCGCATTTCACTGCCTTGAGGCTCAGGATCGCTTCGCATCGATATACTCCTGCCCTAGAACTCAGCGCGAATTATAGGGACAAAAACTCACGACTGAGAGTGTAGACGATCTTTATAGATCGGCAAGCGAAAGATTGGTACTAGCAGAATTCCTAGTTTGCAGAGTAATCGCGAGGGTGTATTCTGCTGTGGCCAATGAGACGCCTGAGCAGGCGCACGAGAGGCTGCGTCTGAGGGTGAGAATCTGTGTCTGTCGATCCAGTAAGACTTACTAGGGCGCGTTTACACTAATGACATCTAACTTGGGTAGAGTAGTTATGGATGGAACTTACTCAGCAGCAGTAGGAGAAGATCGAAGATTCCCTGCCTTTGCAGCGGGGGAACGTGCGTCTGAGCAACTTGGAAGTACTCAACGCGATCCTGTATGTGGCCGAGCAGGGCTGCAAATGGCGCGGCCTTCCCGGTCGTTTCGGCAACTGGCACACGATCTACGTGCGGATGAACCGCTGGGCCAAAAGCGGCGTGCTCGACCGGGTGTTCGAGAAGCTGCAGGTGGAGCAGATCGTGCGCATCAAGATCGAGGCGTTCGCGCTAG
>Ga0210386_10001125_pt1 | contig 24038 bp, 25 predicted proteins | sample IncBWH32OmetaG_FD_160091 | JGI IMG/M metagenome (GOLD analysis project Ga0210386, IMG submission 160091) | Forest soil microbial communities from Barre Woods Harvard Forest LTER site, Petersham, Massachusetts, United States - Inc-BW-H-32-O ...
AACTGTGCAGGCTGCGATCGGCGGCAATCGTGGCGCCGGCATACGTCGTCTGCTGCAGGGCCGCCACGCCGGCGCCACCGACGCCCTTGGCGCGGGCTTCGCCAGCAAATTGCTGCTTCCAGGCCTCAAAGCCGCCCGCTCCGTTGCCGCATTGGGCAGCGTGAGCCTGCGAGCTCAAACAGGCGAGCATCGCCAGCGTGGAGAATGCGGCGGTCAATCCTTTGCCGTGGCTCATTGGAAAAATTCCTGACGTTACGTGATCTCTGCCCCGGTCAGCTTAGCGAAACATGGGCCGCGGTCTAGGCGGTTCCAGATGTATTTGCCATGACGCAACAGCGACAACGGCGGGCCTTCGCCCGCCGCTTGCCCCAATACCGCTCGGTCTGTGTCTTAGCGCTTCAGAAACGCACGGATCGCCTCACCGATCTCGCGGGCATGGGTTTCCAGCGCGAAATGGCCGGTGTCGAAGAAGCGCACAGTGGCGCCGGGAATGTCGCGCTTGAACGCTTCGGCACCCGGCGGCAGGAAGAACGGATCGTTCTTGCCCCACACCGCGAGGAACGGCGGCTTGTGTTTGCGGAAATAGTCCTGGAAGGCCGGGTAGAGCGCGATGTTGCTCTTGTAGTCGCCAAACAGATCGAGCTGTATTTCGTCGGCGCCTGGACGGGCGAGGTAGAAGGTGTCGAGGCTGTAGCCATCCGGCGATACCGCCGTCTCGTCGATGACGCCGTGGGTATATTGCCAGCGCGTGGTTTCCGGCGCGAGGAAGGCGCGCAACGCCTTTCGATTGTCGGCAGACGGATCCTGCCAATAGGCGCGGATCGGATTCCAGCCGTCGCTCAAGCCTTCCTCATAGGCGTTGCCGTTCTGCGAAATGATCGCGGTGATCCGCTCCGGGTGCCGCATCGCCAGCCGGAAGCCCGTCGGCGCGCCATAGTCGAACACATAGACCGCAAAGCGATCGAAGCCGATCACTTCGGTAAAACGCTCGATGACATCGGCGATGTGGTCGAAGGTGTATTTGAACGCATCCCGCGACGGCATGTCGGACTGGCCGAAGCCGGGCAGATCCGGCGCGACGATATGGAAATCATCGGCGAGAAGCGGGATCAGGTCGCGGAACATATGGCCTGAACTCGGAAAGCCGTGAAGCAGCAGAAGCTTTGGCGCGCCTTTGCGGCCTGCTTCCCGATAGAACACCTTGAAGCCACCGGCGTCGGCGGTCTTGTATGCGGCTACTGACATGAGTTTTCTCCTTGCTGGTGAGAGGTTCAGCCGGCGACGCTGCCGATGGCTTCGCGGATGATCTCGACGACAACATGTGGCGCGGTGACGATCGGGGTGTGATCGACCGCATGCGCCCTCACCTTCGCCTTCATCCGCTCGGCCATGAAACGCTGCGTCTCTGGCGAAATCATGCGGTCTTCTTCCGCGACCAGGAACCAGCTCGGCACGTCCTTCCAAAGCGGACGCCCCACGGGCACCGTGATGCAGGCGGGCGAGATCGGTCGCTGCACGGCGGAGAGCACCGCGAGATCTTCCGCACCGGCGTCCTGCGCAAACGCGTTCTTGAAAGCGTCCTGAGGCAGCCAGATCAGGCCGTTGGTATCGGGCGCGAGCTTCGGCGCCAACGGGTGCGGCGCGAGGCGATAAAACACGTCGGCGACCTTCTCGCCCTCGTCGGGCGCGAGCGCCGTGACATAGACCAGCGCCTTCACCTGTTTCGATTTGGTCTCCGCAATCACCGCGCCGGCATAGGCATGGCCGACCAGGACCACCGGCCCATCGACGCGCGCGATCGAACGATCCAGGGCTGCGACATCGTCCGCGAGCGAGGTCAGCGGCAACGGCGCCGCCACGACATTCACGCCCTCCGACTTGAGAATGGCGATCACCCGCGCCCAGCTCGATCCATCCGCCCAGGCGCCGTGCGCCAGCACCACGTTCACATTCCCGGCTGCCATTTTCGCGCTCCCTTGCTGGTTATTTATAACCTATAAAATAGCATTTGACAGGTTACTAGCAAATCGACGATAACTCGTCAAATGCTTTTTTAGAGGTTACGGTCGGAGGGGTTTTCCCGGCCCTTCAGACATCAAGAGAAACGTTTTTGCCGATGAGCCATCACCCTCCCGCCATCTTCATCGCCGACTCCCGCGGCCTCGATTTTCTCAACTCGGTCGCAACGCCGGTGGATACGCCTGTCGACTGGATCTCGGATGGCGAAGGACTGTTGGACTGGCTGGGCCAGGCCAACTACGTCGCTGCTGACGTGCTGAAGGAAATCAAGACGCGCGCGAAACCCGGCGAACTCGATCAGGTCGCCGATCAAGCGAGGCAATTGCGGGAATGGTGCCGCGGCTTTGTCCGCAAGCACATGGGCAAGCCGCTTTCGCAGAGCGCGCTGCGCGAGCTTGATCCCCTCAACAAACTGCTCGCGCGCGATGAAGCGTTCAGCCAGATCCATCGTCATCATGACGCCAACGGCGATCGCCTGGAATTGCATCAAACGCGCCGCTGGCGATCGCCGGAATCGTTGCTGCTGCCGATCGGCGAAAAGTTGGCGCAATTCGTCTGCGAGGAAAATTTTTCTGACGTGAAAGCGTGCGAAGGAAGTAGCTGCACGCTGCTGTTTGCCGACCACACCGCAAGGCGCGCGCGGCGCTGGTGCAGCATGGCGATCTGCGGCAACCGCGCCAAGCAGGCGGCTCATCGCGAGAGGCTGAGAGGCAAGGGCTGAGGGCAAAGTCGAACCATCACCAAAGGAAGCAACCAGGCAACAAAGAAGGAGACCTGTCCCATGGCCAAACTGCCCCTGATCGTTTTCGACGTGAATGAAACGCTGCTCGATCTCGAAACGATGGAGCCGACCTTTGCGCGCATCTTCAACGACAAGAACGCAATGCGGCTCTGGTTCGCCAACCTCATCCTGTATTCCGCGGCGCTGACGGTCGCCGGCAGTTACGTGCCGTTCACCGATATCGGCGGCGCGGTGATGAAAATGCTGGCGGATACGCGTGGCATCAAAATCACCGATGCCGACAAGAAGGAATTGACGGACAAATTCTCGACCATGCCGCCGCACGCCGAGGTGCCGGCGGCATTGCGCAAATTGCGTAGCGCCGGCTTCCGCCTGTTCACGCTGACCGATAATCTGCTGGAAGTGCAGACGCGCCAGCTGACCCATGGCGGCATTGTCGATCTGTTCGAACGCCGCTTCAGCGCCGACGGCGTGAAACACCACAAGCCGTCGCGCGAGGCCTATGCCTATGCCGAGAAGGAGCTCGGCACCAAACCCTCCGACATGTGCCTGATTGCCTGTCACACCTGGGATACGCTGGGTGCGGTCGCGGCGGGATGGGAAGCGGCGCTGATCAAGCGGCCGGGCAACGACCTGCTCGGCGTCGGGCCGCAGCCGCACATTGTCGGCGACAGTCTTGATGACGTCGCTAATCAGCTGATCGCGCGGCATAAGGCTGGGTAGCGGCGTAGCCTGCTCTCCTCCGTCATTCCGGGTTCGCGCTTTGCGCGCCCCGGAATGACTCAATCCCCTCGCTCCCCCTACGGCGCGGGCACCGTCATCGGCTTGCCCTTGTCGACGATATGCACGGTCAACAGCTTCAGCGTCTTGTCGCCGACGACCTTGTAGCCGGCATGCGGGACGTCGCGGACGTTCACCCCCGCCTGCCCGGGCGGCCGGTCGATCTCCTTGCCGTCGGGCATCTGCAATCTCGCGCCCTCCAGCACGTAGACGGCTTCCTCGCCCGGATGGGTATGCCGCGCGATGGTCGAGCCCGGCGGCACCTCCAGAACGGCGATGATGATCTCCTTGTCGGTGCCGGTGAGATCGGCCGTTTTCAGCACGACACGATGCGGCTCGGCGGTTTGCGCCAACGCGGCAGGCGCGAACAACGACGACACCAGGCAAACGGAAGCAGCGGCGGCAAGACGGAACATCTTTTCTTCTCCCTTGATGGACCAGCGCTCGTGAAACAGGGGGCTGGTTTACGAAAGGAAGCCTATCATCGCTCGCGCGATGAAGGCAGCCAGGATTGTTGGCGGCTTTTCGAAATCAAGACTTGTGAGCGGCGGCCGCCCGCGGCGCGTTAATCAGACTGACCAGCGTGTAACTGATAATCATGAGCAAGAACCATGAGCCGAGTTTGGCAACGGGAACGGCCGACCAGCCTTGATGCTGCGACGGGTAAAGCCAGGTTCTGGTAAAGGTGCCGATGTTTTCCGAAAACCAGATGAACAGCGACACCAGCACGAAACCGAGAAGAAGCGGCATCGAGCGATAGACTTGCCAGACCTTGAAGTAGATCGTGGTGCGGCCGAACATCAGCGCGGCCGCCGCAAACAGCGGCCAGCGAAAATCCAGACCAAAATGGTCGATGAAGAAATTGGCATAGATCGCGACACAGAGCGCTATGAGACGGCGGCGCGGCGGGTGGTTCGAAAAACGGAAATCGAACAGGCGCCAGGCGCGGCAGATGTAGCTGCCGATGCAGGAATACATGAAGCCGGAAAACAGCGGCACGCCGGCAATGCGAAAAAAATTAGGCTCCGGATAAATCCAGGAGCCGACCGAGGTCTTGAAGATCTCCATCAGCGTGCCGACAGCGTGGTAGACCAGGATGACTTTGGCTTCTTCCCATGTCTCCAGCCCGCTTGTGAGCAGCGCGATCTGAACGCCGAGCATGCATAAAAATAGAAAGTCGTAGCGCGCAAGCGGCGCCTGCGCGGGATAGAACCAGGCGGTCAAGATCATCAAGCCGACTGCGATGCCGCCGAACATGCAAGCCCAGCCTTGCTTGATGCCGAAGCGCAGGAATTCAACCAGCGCGGAAGCCCAGCGCCACCGTGCTAGCTTGCGGCCGAACAGCGCCTCAGTGGCGATGACGTAACGAAGCGGCAGCCGGATGCTGCGGTTAGCCGGAAGCGCGACCGGGCCGGGATTAGGGACGATCTCAATGATGCTCATCAACATCTCTCCGTCAGATCATTCCGGGATGGTTCGTTAGCATCGCCCCGGAACGACGCCCAAATACATGCACAGCTCGACCCTTCCCGCGGCAGGAGTTTTGCCCGGGTTTTTGTGCAGAAATCTGCAACCCGAAGAGAGGGCGCAGGGAATGCCGGGTGCTCCGCGCACCCGCAGCCTTGCGTGCGAAAAATGGAAAGCACGCAAGCAAGTCACCACAGGTTCGCCGAAACAGTCCGGCATTCCCTGCGCGATGGTTTTACGGCTTATTCCACGCTCTCCCCGGCGATCGGGCTTTTTGTCACCGTCCCCGCGCAATGCGTTAGCATTGTCGCGAGTTGACGCCAGCGTCGAGGCGTCAGGACCACATGGCTTCGCCGTCCGCGAGAGGCGCATTCGTCTTTCGCGCCGCCCGCGTCCATCGCATCCCGCGCTCAACGTTCGTGACGATCGCGAAACGCCCCTCCCAAAGGAGCGCGGGACGGGCGAGCTTTTGGATTTGATTTGCCCGACGGGACAAGCCAAATATTTTCCGCGTGGGGGCTGGACAGGGTTTTCGGAAAATTGCCCGACGGGCAAATCACCCACGCGCGCCCGCGAATTGCCGCTATTTCATTTGACAGCGGCGTCCGTATCGATAAAAGCCGCGCATGCCCAAAAAACCCGGCACCAATCCCAAAGGCGAATTCGCCTTTTTCAACGTCGTCTATGAAGACGACACCGTCCGCTCCAACCGCCGCGTGCCTTCCGAACTTCTCGGCGGCCTGGACGGTGACGAACCCGCGCGGGCGTTCATTGCCGGGCAGGATCGCGAAATCGCCGAGAAGTCCGGGCGACCTGCGCTGGAGATCAAGAGCATCAGCCGGGTCGGCGCGAAGAAGAAGTAATTCGTCGGGTTCAGTAACGCCCAAATCTGCTTCGTCATCCGAAGCGTTAGCGCGACCTCTACCTCAAGCTGAGAAGCGCGCGCACCCGAGCAGGCCAAGCCGCAGCGAGGCCGTCCGCGAATGGTGCCATGAAACGCGCGTCTCGAAGCGTGTGGCGCGCCGTTCAAAACCTTGGCTTGACTCCATGAGAACAAAATAAGAACATCAAAGCCGAGCAATCCATCGGAAACAGCGTCATGTCTTCGGAACCCCTACTGAGCGAAGAAGATGCTTCCGAGTTGGACGCCGCCATCGATCAGGCCATCGCCGCATGCGACGGCGACCTCCGCGCGACCATCGGTGCGCTGATCGTCGCGAACAGCTTTCTTGAAACGGAAGTCGGGGAATTGATGAAGGCGGTGTCGCATGCCTATGTGCGCGGGAGATTTCAGACGTATACGGGGTGAAACAGCGGGCGACAACGCCGTTGATTTTATGCGGGCGAGAATTGTCAAGTTGTGTAATTGCGCTATATGCTCGTTTAGATTGCTAACCATCGATGACAGCAAGACGTCCAGCCAATGAGCAAACATATTTTCGGCGGACCATGGACTGAGATAAAGCTCGATGCAGTTGAATACTATCTCGGGTGTTACACACGCGCTCTGAAACAAGTCGATTTTGATCTTTGGTATATCGATGCTTTCGCGGGATCGGGCGATCGCGAGAACGAGCGCGAAGTCGGCGGGATATTTGAAGGAACGCCTATCGAATTAGTCCGTGAAACATTGGCTGGTTCGGCTCGTCGTGCCTTAGGCGTAACACCTTCTTTCGATCATTTCGTATTTATCGAAAAAGACGATGATCGATACGCTGCCCTTCAAGATATCAGGACGGCAAGTCCGACTAGAGACATCCGAATTATCCAAGGTGAAGCCAATGACGAACTAGCTAAGCTAGTGGCCTCACACCCGTGGTCCAGAAAAAACAGTAGTAAGAGCCGCGGTGTGGTTTTCTTGGACCCATACGCTCTTCATGTTGATTGGCGAACATTACAAGCCCTAGCTTCTACGCAAGTGCTCGATGTCTGGTATCTCTTTCCGATCAGAGACACTATCCGCCAGTTAGCTCACGACTTCAGAGGTATTGGACCAAAAGAGCCGATGTTAGATCGCGTACTAGGTAAGGAATGGCGCGAGCTTTATTCCATAAAGCCGCAACGCGATGTAGCGACTGATATGTTTGCATTGCTGGACCAAAAAGCCGAGCCCGAGGAGCCAGAACTACAAAGGGTCGTTTCGCCAAAGCAGTTTGAGCAATGGCTCAAGCATCGACTCGAAGCTGAGTTTCACTTCGTATCGGATCCGTTGCCGCTATTGGCATCGCCCAACAGGCAACTTTTTTCGCTTTTCCTTGGCGTGTCAAACCCCAGCAAATCGGCAATTAATCTAGCAAAGCACTTCGTTAGATACGTCAATAAGAATTTTGCATCAAAGGCATCTCGTCGTAAGTCCGGCCATTGAGCGTCCTACCGGCTGCTTTCTTGTTCTTTCCGCCCCACTGCTTGAAGAAAAATGCTGTCTTATGACGGCGGCAAGATGCCTTGATCTCATCCACCCATTCTGGCTGCATGTTCCGTGCACGCGGACCGCTTTCGCCACCGACGATTGCCCATTGAATTGCAGACAGATCGGCGCCCGCAACCGAGCCCAGTAACGGTTCGAATGATATGAATCGAATGGCCGCACGGACCTGTCTAAGATTATCTATGCGATGAAGATATTCTGCGTTCTCTACACTCGTTCCCAGCCAAACGTTTGGCAGCACACGAAACTCCCTTGTGATTTCTGCCATGCGGTCCGGTCGCTTGGTCAATATCTGATAAGTGTGTTGGGGCGTCGCTTCCATGGTCGACCAGACGTCGCCAATAAAATCTGCGGGCACGTCAGCATGGAAAAGATCGGACATCGAATTCACGAATATCTGCCGTGGCTTTCGCCAGGATTTAGGGGCTTCTAGAGCTTTGCGATCGAGAAATAACTTTCCGGTCCAAACTGAACGTCCGCCACTTTTGCGGGTCAGGCTGGCATATTTATCTTGGCCCATCATCTCGAGCCGCGCCGCCATTCGCATCGCATAGCAATTCGTACAACCCGGCGAGAGTACGGTGCAGCCGGCAACGGGATTCCAGGTAGCGTCCGTCCATTCGATTGATGTTTCGGCCATGGCAAATCCTCAAGCTCAGGTTGAATCTCACAGAGCAAGGTTAACGATTCTTAAATGTTCTCTTTATGTTCTTATTTTGATCTATAAACCGTTGATTTTATTGCCATGTCAACACCCTAATCACTGATCAGGCATCGAATAAACAAAATGACGAGCTTTCGCCCGCCATTTTTATTTTGATCAAGACGTGGGTAGCCGGGTCCCGCCTTCGCCAAGGCTACGGCGGGCACGCAAGCCCGGCCATGATGCTTGAGTTAGTTGTCGAGGAACGAGCGGAGTTTACGGCTGCGCGAGGGGTGTTTGAGCTTCCTCAAAGCCTTCGCCTCGATCTGACGAATACGCTCGCGCGTCACCGAGAACTGCTGGCCGACTTCTTCCAGCGTGTGGTCGGTGTTCATCCCGATGCCGAAGCGCATGCGCAGCACGCGTTCCTCGCGTGGCGTGAGAGACGCCAGCACGCGCGTCGTGGTCTCGCGCAGGTTGGACTGGATCGCCGCATCGATCGGCAGGATCGCGTTCTTGTCCTCGATGAAATCGCCGAGATGTGAATCTTCTTCATCGCCGACCGGCGTTTCGAGCGAGAGCGGCTCTTTCGCGATCTTGAGAACCTTGCGCACCTTCTCAAGCGGCATGCCGAGTTTTTCGGCCAGCTCTTCCGGGGTCGGCTCGCGGCCGATCTCGTTGAGCATCTGGCGCGAGGTGCGCACGATCTTGTTGATGGTCTCGATCATGTGCACGGGAATGCGGATGGTGCGCGCCTGGTCGGCGATCGAGCGCGTGATCGCCTGCCGGATCCACCACGTCGCATAGGTCGAGAACTTGTAGCCGCGGCGATATTCGAACTTGTCGACCGCCTTCATCAGACCGATGTTGCCTTCCTGGATCAGGTCGAGGAACTGCAAGCCGCGGTTGGTGTATTTCTTCGCGATCGAGATCACGAGGCGAAGGTTGGCTTCCACCATTTCCTTCTTCGCCTGGCGCGCCTCGCGCTCGCCCTTCTGCACGCCGTGCACGATCTTGCGGAATTCGCCGATCTCAAGCCCGGTCAAAGCTGCGAGCTGCTGAATCTCGCCGCGCAGTTCCTTGATGCGGTCTTTCTCGTGATGGACGAAATTCTTCCAGCCTTTGGCGGAGAGTTTCGAGACCCGGTTGAGCCAGCGCGGATCGAGCTCCGAGCCCTGATAGTTGCGCAGGAAATCCTCGCGCGCGACGCCGTGGCTGTCGCCCAAACGAAGCAAACGCCCCTCGAACGAAACCAGCTTCTTGTTGATGTCGTAGAGCTGCTCGACGAGGGAATCGATGCGGGCCTGATTGAGGCGCAGCGACTTCACTTCGACGATGATTTCGTCCTTCAGCTTCTTGTACTTGCGCTCCTGCGCCGGCGACAGCGTCTCGTTCTGGAGCTGGTTGGAGATGTCCTGCTCCTGCAGGCGCCGCAGCTTCTTGTAGTTGTCGGCGATCTTGTCGAAGGTTTCCACCACCTTCGGCTTCAGCTCGGCCTCGATCGCGGCGAGCGACATCTGGTTTTCGAACTCGTCGTCGTCGAGATCGGACTCAGCCGCAGCTTCCGCGGGGTCCTTCTCGCCGTCTTCGGCGTCGCCTGCGGCCGGTTGCGGACGGAACGGGGTCGGTGAGGGCGGGGCAGCCGGAGGTGCGACTGCTGCCGGCATCGCCGAGCCGTTGCCATGACCGTTGGCGCCAGCAGTGACGCCTTCAGCGGCAGGCGCGCCGTCGGCACCGACAGCGGCGCCGATCATCGCCGGGTTCATGTTGTTCTTGGCGTCGGGGCCGGCATAGGTGGCCTCGAGATCGATGATGTCGCGAAGGAAGATCTTTCCTTCGTTGAGTTCGTCGCGCCAGATGATGATGGCCTGGAAGGTGAGCGGGCTTTCGCAGAGGCCTGCGATCATCGCCTCGCGGCCGGCCTCGATGCGTTTCGCAATCGCGATTTCGCCCTCGCGCGACAGCAATTCCACTGTGCCCATCTCGCGCAGATACATGCGCACGGGATCGTCGGTGCGTTCGCCCGGCTCGGATTTCTTGACTTCGGTGACAGCCTTCTGGGTGACCTCGACGAGCTCGTTGTCGGTATCGTCCTCGGCTTCTTCCTGCTTGTCTTCCTCGGCGTCGTCCTCGGCCTCGGTGACGTTGATGCCCATGTCGGAGAGCATCGACATGATGTCCTCGATCTGCTCGGGCGAGGTGGTGTCGGAAGGCAGCACTTCGTTGAGCTGATCGAAGGTCACGAAGCCGCGCTTCTTGGCCTGCTTGATCATCTTCTTGACGGCCGCGTCCGACAGGTCGAGCAACGGCGAAGGCGCGTCGGGCGAATCCTTTTCAGGTGCGTCGGCTGCCTTGTCGTCCTTTTCCTTGTCCTTCAGCTGGACCGTCTTTGCCTTGCTGGCCATTCAATGCTCCCAACCGCGCTTCGATCGCGGGGCGTTTGCCCATCTCGAAACGTTTAAACTTTCAACTCACTCTCATGACACGAAAGGGCGGCGTAAAATCTCGCCACCCCCTGTCACTTTCGCTGGATTTCGCACAATGGCCTTATATGCAAATTGCGGAAATCGTGGATAGCCGGATTCTCGTACAGAGCGCGTTGCCGTTAATTTTCGAACGCTCTCTTCTCCAAAGAACCGGCGGCCCGCTACACCCTTATGTGCCTCAAAGCCATTAAGCGTTGCTTAACCCTGTTTTTGCCGCCAAACCACGGGTTTGGCGAGTCTTTTTGCGGTTCCGGCGGGGCCGTTCGCACAAATTTCGGCCCTCAGACACTCCGCTGGAACCGGCCTGAAAGTTCGCCAAATCCCTCGATGATGGCTTCGGTGCCGTCCACCTCGGACAGCCGGGCCTTGATATCGCGCAGCCAGGCCATACTGGCCTCGCTCGCGTCCTCGCCCAAAGCGAGCTCGGCGTCCTTCAATTCCCTAAGTAAGGAGTGGTACTGGCGATGCAAGGCGACGAGCTGGTGCCAGGTGGAAAGAACATCCTCCTGGGCGGCCCCGACCCGCGCGCCCCACACCGCCGCGGTTGTGATCCCGCCCTCAACCCGTTGAAGAACTTGAGAAAATCCGGCAGCCGCCAGATCGGCCCGCATCTTTTCGGTTTGCTCGGAAGTATCAGGCGAATGGTGATGATCGTTGGCGAAGGCCGCGATGATGCCGGCGCGGAGTTTGTGGGCCTCGGGATGGGCCAACTCGAGCGCGGCGACCTCCTCGAGGTGACCGTGCAAAATCCAGGGATGGTTGATGAGACACTGCAGGATCAGCGACTCCCGGCGAGACATGGCGCTGCGCTGGCCACGCATGATCGGGCTTGCCGCCAGTTGCGAACTGGCCGCCTGGTAAGGCCCTCGGAGAGAGGCGCCAGAACCCTGTGGACGGCCGCCCCGGGAGTCGAACCGGCCGGGACTTTGCCCACCCCGAGGGGCAAAACGCCGGGGTGATTCGCTGCCGTAGGAGCCGCCGCCATAGCGCCCGCCGCTTGAACTGCCGCGCGACACCTCGGGGGCGAACATGCGGCCCAAGCGCTCGGCCAGATCCTGCCGATAATAGCGCCGCACCACTTCGTCGCCGATGCCGTTTGAAATTTCGCCGATGCGCTTTTCCAGCGCCGCGCGCCGTTCGGGCGTGGCGAAATTGCCGCCTTCGATCTCGCGCGACCAGATCATGTCGGCCAATCCACGAGACGCCGCGATCACGTCATCGATCGCGGCGCGTCCGCCGGCACGTGCCAGATCGTCGGGGTCCTGGCCTTCCGGGAGAAGTGCAAAGCGCAGGCTTTTTCCGGGAAGAAGATGCGGCAGCGCCAGGTCGGCAGCGCGCCACGCTGCTTTCTGTCCGGCGCGATCGCCGTCGAAACACAGGATCGGCTCATCGGCCATCTTCCAGAGCAGCGCCAACTGGTTTTCGGTCAGCGCGGTGCCGAGCGGCGCGACGCTCGCCGGATAACCGACGCCGACCATCGCGATCACGTCGACATAGCCTTCGACCACCACGATCGGGCTGCCGTTATGCGCCGCCTGCCGCGCGGAGCTGAGGTTGTAGAGTTGGTCGCCCTTGTGAAACAAAGGGGTCTCCGGCGAATTCAGATATTTCGCCGGCACGTCTTTCTCGAGCGCACGGCCGCCAAACGCGATCACGCGCCCGCGCACATCCGTGATCGGAAACATCACGCGATCCCTGAAGCGGTCATAGGGCACCGGAATGTCTTCACCGCCGATCAGAAGACCAGTCTCGACCATGTCCTCGACCGAGATGCCCTGGGCGCCGAGATGTTCCTTCAGCGCGAAGCGGTCGGGCGGCGCATAGCCGAGGCGGAACTGCACCTGCGTGGCGGGCGAAATCGCACGATCGGCGAGATAGCCGCGCGCTTTGGCGCCGTTGCGCGAGGCGAGCGTATCGGCAAAGAACTTGGCCGCGAGTTCCATCACGTCATGCAGCGTCTTGCGCCGCGCCTCGTGACGCGCCGCATCGGGCGTCACCGCCGGCAGCGGCAGGCCGGCCATGTTGGCGAGCCGTTCCACGGCTTCCGGGAACGAGACGCCTTCGGTTTGCATCAGAAAGTCAAAAATATTGCCGTTCTTGCCGGAGGAGAAATCGAACCACGCCTGTTTCTGGTCATTGACGAAGAACGACGGCGTTTTCTCCTGCTGAAACGGCGACAGCCCTCGCCACTCGCGCCCCGCCTTCTTCAATTTCACGCGGCGGCCCACGACTTCCGAGACCGGAAGCCGGGCGCGCAGCTCTTCGAGGAATTGGGGCGTAAAGCGCATGGTCTGATTTTAGCGCGGTTGTTTGAGTCGGGGGCGAACCGATCATCGATATAGGGTGTGGGGGCGAAATTACGAAGAATATCGGCCTTCTAGCCGCTATTCACAGGGGCTTGCCTCGCCTCGCCCCGCTTGCGGGGAGAGGCCGAACTTCGAGCGCAGCGAGAAATGCGGGTGAGGGGCCGCCTCCACTTGTCCGGCTCGTGGCAACTCCCCCTCACCCGGCGCTGCGCGCCGACCTCTCCCCGCAAGCGGGGCGAGGTGAAGAGCCCGCCCTACAAAAACCGGCCGGATTCAATGCGGGCGAGCGCTTCAACCGGCCAATTGTAAATATAGGTCCACGCCTCGCTCTCCGTCCCGTCGGCGAGCGTGACGGGCAGCGTCCGGCGCAAATATTGGGTCGGCTCCGGAAAACCCTCGCCGCAGGCCTCATACATGTCGAACTCGCGCAGCAAATCCTCCACCGCGCGCAGGCGATAGAGTTCGCCGAACACGCGCTCACCCGCATCATCCGACAGCACCAGCCCTGGATAATGCTTCACCCGATAGAGCCGGCCACGGCAGCTGGCTTGCCCAAGAAATTCGGCGTTCGCCGACAGAAGCCGGGCCATCGGATGCGCATAGCCGCGCATCAAGGTCCCGTAGACGAAGAGAAGATCGGAGGTCATGGATGTGTCTTATACCGTCATTGCGAGCGAAGCGAAGCAATCCAGATAAAACAAAAAGCTGGATTGCTTCATCACTTTCGCTCCCTTGCGCAAACGCTCCGCGTTTGTCGCAGGCAATGACAGGAAGTGATCACGCCTTCACTTCGTCGCTGACGACAAAGAATTTGGCGAGGTCCATCCGCCCAAAACTCGTGGACAGCGCGACGTCGGCGGCATCGCGCCCGGTCGCCATCACGATGCGGCCGATGCGCGGCACGACGTGACGCGCGTCGAAAGTGTACCATTGCCCCGATAGATACGCCTCGAACCAGCCGGAGAAATCCATCGGAGCCGGATCTGGCGGAATGCCGATATCGCCCATATAGCCGGTGCAATAGCGCGCCGGAATGCCCATGCAGCGGCACAGCGTGAGCGCCAGATGCGCGAAATCGCGGCACACGCCGGCGCGCTGCTCGTGGGCGTCGAACGCTGACTTCATGTGATGGGCATGCGCATAGCCGAAGGTGATGCGATCGTGCACGTAGTTGCAGATCGCCATCACCCGGTCCCAGCCGGGCTGGATGTTGCCGAACAACGACCAGGCGAGATCGACGAGCTTGTCGGTCTCGCAGTAGCGGCTAGCCATCAGATAGACCAGCACGTCATCGGGCAATTGCTCGATCGGCATTTGCTTGGCATCGGGTGCGACCGTATCCGGCAATCCGGAATCGCGCACCAGCGCATCGCCGCGCAGCGTGACGCCACCGGGCGGCGCAAGCAGCCGGCCGCAAATATTGCCGAAGGAGTCGTGATAGTAGCGGATCGAAACGTCGGGGTCAGCGACGATAGTCTCAGCGCCGATGATATCGTGGCGGCGCGAGGGATGGATCGACAGCATGATCACCATCGGCGTCGGCTGCGGCGCGGTATAGGTGATTTCGAATCCGACCTTGATCTGCATGATCAGCTCTCCACCACGCGTTCGGCGGAGACGACGCGGATGCCGACCTCCATGCCAATGAAGGCGTCGGGCGGTCCGAGGTAGGTGCCATGCAGCGGGATCGCCTGGCGCGGATCGCGCGCGACCGCGACACGAATGAGGTCGCGCGTCCCGACAATGCCGTTGGTGGGATCGAACTCGATCCAGCCCGCGCTCGGCAGATAGACCTGAACCCAGGCATGCGTCGAACCGCCGCCGAGATAACTTCCGTCCGCGGGCACGAACAGATAACCCGACACGAAACGCGCGGCGATGCCGAGCCGCCGCAGCGCCTCGATCATCAGCAGCGCATAATCGCGGCAGGTGCCCGAGCCGGTTTGCAGCGTATCGAGCGGATGCTGGGTGCCGTGCTCATGCCGTTTGCGGTAGGTAAAGGCGTCGCGGATGCCGTGGGTCATCTGGCTGAGAATATTGAAGGTCGGGGTCGGCGCTTCCGCGTCGAGGAATTTGCGTGCCCAGGCCGACAACTCGCCGTTCGGATCGCCGTAGTGCGGCGTGATGAATTCGCGGAGGTCCGGAAACTCCTCTTCGTCATAGAAGAACGGATAGAAATAAGCGGGATCGTCCGGCGTCAGCGCGAATGCTTCGGCCGGCTTGTGCTCGACGGTCGCGGTCCAGTTGAAGCTCAGGAGGTCGGACCGCTCGTCGAAGGTCGCAATCGCCACGCTGTTGCCGAACACGTCGTGAATCCAGCGCAGCGACATCGGCTGCGGCTCGATCTTGAGATCGCCGGACAAGACGCGCAGATCGTGCCCGTCGCGCGGCCGCAGCATGATCCGGTGCTCGCCGAATGCGACGGGGCGCGCATAGCGGTATACGGTCTTATGGTGAATCGTCAGGCGCGGCATCGCTGATTGCAATTATTATGACTTTGTAAGATGTAATCTATACCGATCGCTGCATATTTCGAGATGGGCTGTGCCGCTTGAGTAGGCAATTTGGGCAAGAAAAGGTGGCCTTGGTGAACGCCGATAATACATCGTTACTCCTTGGCAACGAAGATGCCGCGCCGGTCGTGGAGCACAACCCGCGAGGGCACTCGCCGTTCCTTCTGACCTCGGATCATTTTGGCCGCGCCATCCCTAAAAGGCTCGGCGACCTCGGCCTGCCTTCGAGCGAGCTGACGCGGCATATCGCCTCGGACATCGGCATCGCCGGCGTGGCGCGTGCGCTGTCGGCGCATCTCGACGCGCATCTGATCGCGCAAGCCTATTCGCGGCTCGTCATCGACTGCAACCGGCCTTTTACCTCGTCAAGTTCGATCCCGCTGATGAGCGAGGCAACGACGGTCCCCGGCAATGAGGGCCTCACCCGCGAGGCCGTCGCGGCGCGACGGCGCGAGGTGTTCGAGCCCTATCATCTCCACATCACTGAAGTGATCGATCGCCGTTTGCGTGAGGGCATGCCGACCGTGCTGGTGTCGCTGCACAGTTTCACACCGGTCTATGCCGGCATCAAACGGCCCTGGCATGTCGGCACGCTCTATCAGAGCGACACTCGCCTGCCGCCACTGCTATTAAAAGGCTTGCGCGCGCAAGCCGACCTCGTGGTCGGCGACAACGAGCCTTACGCGGTCAGCAATGAGACCGATTACACCATTCCGGTGCATGGCGAGGCGCGTGGGCTGATGAATACCGGCATCGAGATCCGTCAGGATCTGATCTCGGATCAAGCGGGCGAAGCCGAATGGGCGGAGCGGCTGGCGGCTATTTTCGGCGAGATCGAAGCCGAATTGCGCATGCAGGCGCTGCTGCCGGCGGCGTAATTTTATCTCGCGCGCGTCAGCGCGAGCCAGACGCCGCCGCCGATCATGACCCCGCCGGAGACGCGTGACAGCAGCCGCGTCCGCCGCACCGAGAAAAACGACCGCACGCGCCCGGCCAGCAGCGCGTACGCGCCGTCCGTCAAGGCCGCCACGATCATGAAGGTGACACCGAGCAGCGCGACCTGCGGCAGGTGATCCTGGCTCATGTCCACGAATTGCGGAATGAAGGCGCCGAAGAACACCAGCAGCTTGGGGTTAGACAGCGCCACCAGAAAGCCTTGCAGAAAGAACCCGCCGCGCGGCGGCGGCGGTGCGTCAGCCTCCACGCCCTCGACCGGCTGGCGGATCAGCTTGATGCCGAGCCAGACCAGATAGGCGGCGCCGGCAAAGCGGACCCAGTCGAACCAGTAACCCATGGTCGCCATCAGCGTGGCCAGTCCGACCGCGACGATGCCGATCACGATTGTCATCGCTGCCTGCACGCCCGCGATATTGGTCAGCGCCGCGCGGGTGCCGTGGCGCAGACCGTTGGCGATCACCAGCGTCACGATCGGCCCGGGCAGCAGCGCGAGGGCGACGCAGGCAGCGACATAAGCGAGGTAGACCTGAAGGGACATGGGAGACTCGTTGATCAAATCGCCATTCGATCATGCACTAAACACGGCGCAAGACAGAAGTGCACCCTCTCCCCTTGTGGGAGAGGGTGCCCGAGCGAAGCGAGGGCGGGAGAGGGGTTTCAGTCCAAGATTGGATCAGGGCCCCTCTCCCCTCCGCGATGCTACGCATCGCGTCCACCCTCTCCCACAAGGGGAGAGGGGATCGCCGCCAATTCACCGCGTTATCCGGACGCGCTGAACGCAGCCTGCCGCGCTACGGCAGGCCAACAATCTTGCGCGCGTCTCCGGTCAATTCCAGAATGTGCATGCCGGTGTTGGCGCGATCGACGATGTAGATATAGCCGCGGTCGTCGGTCTCGAGGTTGTTGGTCTGGATCGCGACCTTGCAGCGGTCCTTGCCGTCGATCTTGACACAACGCTTGTCGGTATTGGCGGTGATCGAGGGAATGAAATAGCCCACTTCAGTCGGGTGATAGGGATCGCGGATGTCGAGCGCGCGGACGCCGGCATTGAAGTAGGAAATGAACGCCATCTTCTTGTAGTAGACCGGCGCCATGCTTTCGTTGGACGAATGCGCACCGAAGCGTCCGCCGCGCTGGCAGAAATCGCCATCGGATTCCTTGGCCGTGTAGCTCGAAATCACCATCGGCGTGGTTTCGATCGTGACATCGACGAACCACACCATCTGCCGCGGCTCGGCGCATTCGTTGACGATCTCCTCGTCCACGATCATGACGATGTCGCGCGTCGGGTTCTTGTCATGGGCGAATTCGGCAATCGGCATCTTCAGCATCGGAAACGTCGTGTGCGCGCCGTTGAAGGCCGACATCGACATGCGGGAAATTTCCGGATAGCGCAGGTTTTCCGGCGTCGGCTCCTTCGGACCGTTCAGCAGCTTGTCGCGGTCGACGATCTGCATAAAGCCGCCCTTGTCGGTGCCATAGCCGAAATAGACCCGGTTGCCTTCAGGGCCCGCGGAAATCGGCCCGTGCACTTCGGTCGGCACTTCGCCGGTCGAGCCCGGCTCCTGACCGGGAAGCCCGAAATCCCTGATCTTCACGGGATGGGCGGGATCGGAGAGATCATAGATCATGGTCATACGGCGGGTGCGCCAGTCCGGCAGGCCCGAGACGAGGTAGGCGACGCCCGTATTGCATTCCCAAAAATTCTTGTGCGTGTCCTTCAGCCCCTCGCCGATGCGAGTGAGGAGAACGGGATTGGCGGGGTCGGCGACGTTCCATATCTCATGCCCAGCACTGCCGATCGCGCGCAGCATGTAAACCGCGTTCGGATCGCCCTTGGGCAATTGCTTGCCGTCGCACACGCGCACCATCTGCGCGCCACCGCTTTCGTATTTTCCTTCCTGGCCCGGAATGTGGTGCAGATATTTCGGATGCGCGGGATCGGTGACGTCGACGATCGAGGTCCCGTTCGGCTCCGCTTTGCCGGTCATCGGGTTGACGGGATCGGGAATTTCGTCGGTGCCGCCGTGGTGACCAATATAAGCGATGTAACGGTCGCCCTGATGGTGAATGGTCGGCTGATAGGCGCTGCGCGCCTGCAGATCGTTATAGCCGACGAGCTTCATGTTGGAGGCTTCGGGCTGCGCCCCGATCTTTTGTTCGGTGATCTTTTGTTTGGGCTCACTCTGCGCGTGCGCACCGCCGCAGAGAACGAATAGGGATGTGAAGCAGATTGCCGATTTGACGTAACGGTTCATGTTTTTTCCACCCAGGTTTTCAAAACCAATCTGTGCTGGCTGGACGATCACTAGCACAGCCGGACGGCGCCGCCAAAACACCCCTTGACATGCAACCATTTAGTTGCCTATTATTTTCACATGGATGAAGTCTTCAAAGCCCTCGCCGATGCATCGCGACGGTCGCTGCTGGACAGGCTTCACGCCAGAAACGGACAGACACTGAACGAATTGTGCGAGGGCCTCGCCATGACGCGGCAGGCCGTCACCAAGCACCTTGGGATTCTGGAAGAAGCCAACCTGGTCACGACCTACAGGCAGGGCCGCGAGAAGCTGCACTACCTCAACCCGGTGCCGATCCATCAGATCGGCGAACGGTGGATCAGGAAATTCGAGCGCGGGAAATTGGCCGCGCTGAGTGAATTGAAACGACGCCTGGAAAGTGAAGAAAAATGAGCAATTCGAGATTTGTCTACGTCACCTACATCAAAACCACGCCGGAGCGCTTGTGGTTCGCGCTGACCGACAAGGCGTTCACGCAACAATATTGGCTCGGCGCGTGTTGCGAGAGCGACTGGAAAGCCGGATCGCCATGGAAGCTTGCTTTTGCGGACGGCCGGATCGCCGATGCCGGCGAGATCGTCGAGGCCGATCCGCCGCGTCGCCTTGTCATCAAGTGGCGTAATGAATGGAGTCCGGAATTAAAGGCCGAGGGTTATTCGCTCTGCACGTTCGAGATCGAGAGGGTGCAAGACGCCGGCACCGATGCCGTGAAACTGAGCGTCATTCACAGCATTGATCGCCCGGAATCGGCATTTATCCAGGCGGTGTCCGGCGGCTGGCCGCGCATCCTCTCGAACCTCAAGTCGCTGATCGAGACCGGTTCGGTGGTGCTGCCGAAAAAAGCGTGAGCCTCGCGCAGCGCGACGCTCGATTAAGTCGGAGAAGCATGATGGGTAAACCCGAATTCATCTACGTCACCTATATCGAGACCACGCCGGAAAAACTCTGGCACGCCTTGACCGACGGCGATTTCACTCAACGCTACTGGTTCGGCGCCCGGCTTCAATCAGACTGGAAGGTCGGCTCGTCGTTCGAGATGGTACGCAGCAACGGCACGGTCTCCGATGCCGGCAAGGTCGTGGAATATGATCCGCCGCGCCGGCTCGCCTATACGTTTGTGAACCTGTCGGACAAATACAAAAACGACTTTCCGGCGCTCGCAACCTTCACGCTCGAGCCCTATGGCACGCTCGTCAAGCTGACGCTGACGCATGAAGGTTTCGCCGAAGGCAGCCAATTCTACTCCGGCATCTCGAAGGGGTGGCCGGCGATCCTCTCCAGCCTCAAGAGCATTCTCGAAATCGGCAAGCCGCTCGATATCCCCTTCGAAGCCCTGAAGATGGAAGCTTAAGGCCGCGCCATGAATATCGACCACTTCAAACCGCTGACCGTCTACACGATCTACATCGCATCCACGCCCGAAAAAGTGTGGGAGGCACTGACATCGGCCGAGTTCAGCCGCAAATATTTTTTCGGCAATACGGTCGAGATCGATCTGACGATCGGCGGCGCATACATCGTGCGAACGCCGGATGGAGCGCTGCACATCAGCGGTGAAGTGGTCGAATGCGTGCCGTATCGCAAGTTGTCTTTCACCTTCAACGTCAACTGGCCCGAGCTGATCGAAAAGCTCGGCGCCACGCTCGTGAGTTACGAGATCGAGCCGGCCGGCGGCGCGGTGCGCCTCACCATGACCGAGTCGCATGACCGGCCGCTCGACGATGACATCCTTTCCGGCGGCCGCCAGGGCTGGCCGGCAATCCTCTCGAGCCTGAAGAGCCTGCTCGAGACCGGCAAGCCGCTCGTCGTCAAGATGGCACCGCCGGAGCGAATGCTGACGGCGCTGAAGAAGCTCGGCATCAAGACGCCGTAAGGCGCTTTACACCCGCGGGCTCGATCTCCTCTGCTGTCGCAAATAGCTGTCAATTGCGAAACGATCACTGCCATTTTTTGCAACGAAACTGTCACAGTCGAGCGCGTGGGCTGCATTGACATCTGCTCCGCCGCGATGACAAGAAATGAGCTTGTCACGGGGATGGTGGGCTGCCTTGATTCGACGGGCTGAAACGTTCAGGCACCTGTGCGGAGGCGCGTCTGTTGCATTGTCGCTTGCCCTGTTGGCGACAGATGCCCGCGCCGCCGATGTTCCGATCGCGTTGCCGGTGAAAGCCCCACCCGCGGCGACCGATTATGACTGGACCGGCTTCTATGTCGGCGGCCACGTGGGTCTTGCGACCGGAAGTTCCGGTTGGACACTCACCCCGCAGGGTGGCGGCGCGCCGGTAGCGGGCTCCTTCGGGCTTTATCAATCGCCCAATGCCTTCAAGGAAAGCGGCAGCTGGTTCGAAGGCGTGCAAGGCGGTTACAATTTGATGCTGCGGAACCGGGTAGTGCTGGGCATCGAGGCCGACGGCTCGTTTCCTACTTTTCCCGACCCCGTCAGCGGTATGACCATCGGCGGCATTTCCAATTTCACGTCACCGACATTCGGCACCGGGACCTTCAGCGAAAACGTGCTGGCGTCGGGCACGGTGCGCGGCCGCATCGGCTATGCGCCTGGCCACTGGCTGTTCTATGCGACCGGGGGTCTCGCCTGGACCTACGATCATGAGACGCTGACCCAAAATGCGAGTGGCAATACGGAAGACCGTTTCCTCTACCGTTTCGGCTGGGCCGCCGGCGTCGGCGTCGAGACGGCGATCGCACCGCACTGGACCGTCCGCGGCGAATACCTCTGGACCGACTTTCCGTCGGTCGCCGTGACCTTTCCGCTCTCAGGACTGCGCGTCTCTTCCGGTCTATCGGAACATCAATTCCGCGTCGGCCTCAACTACCGCTTCGACGATCCTTCGCGACCGGCAACCTTCGCGCCATCGCGCTTCGTCGGCGCAGGCGATATTTTCGCGGTGCATGGGCAGGCGACGTTCGTCGAGCAGGCCTATCCCGCGTTCCACTCGCCTTTTGAAGGACCCAACAGTCTCACCGGCGGGGCGCAAGCCAAGCAAACTTTCGATGTCACGCTGTCCGCCGGCGTCAAGTTGTGGCAGGGCGCGGAGTTCTGGGCCAATCCGGAGATCGACCAGGGCTTTGGCCTGGACGATTCCCATGGGGTCGCCGGCTTTCCAAGCGCCGAAGCCTACAAATTCGGCTCGTCCACGCCCTATGCGCGGGTGCAACGCGCTTTCCTGCGGCAGACCATCAATCTCGGCGGCGACACCGAAAAGGTCGACGACGACTTCACCCAATTCGCCGGCACACGCTCGACGGATCGCTTGGTGCTGACGGCCGGCCGGTTCGGCGTCAACGATATCTTCGACACCAACCGCTACGCCAACAGTCCGAAGTCCGATTTCCTGAACTGGTCGCTGGTCAACGCAGGCTCTTTTGACTATGCGGCCGATGCCCTGGGATACAATTACGGCGCAGCCGCGGAATGGTACACTGGGCGCTGGACGTTCCGCGCCGGCGTGTTCGACCTCTCGGCTTCGCCCACGGGTGGCAATAGCCCCATCGGGGTAGCGCTTGATCCAACCTTCCAGCAATTCTCGTTGCTCGGCGAGATCGAACGGCGCTTCGACCTGTGGGGCCAGCCCGGCAAGATCAAGATCACCGGCTTTCTGAACCGCGGCAACGCCGGCAATTTCAACGATGCGGTCGCGCTCGCGCAAACCACGGGCCTGCCCGCCGACATCACTGCGGTGCGCGCCTATACCAGCCGGCCCGGCGTCAGCCTCAACGTCGAGCAGCAGGTGAACGAAAACCTCGGTGTGTTTTTCCGCGCCGGCTGGGCCGACGGCCAAATCGAGCCCTGGGATTTCACCGATATCGATCGCACCGTATCCGGCGGCGTGTCGATATCGGGCAAATCGTGGGGTAGGCCCGACGACACCATTGGCATTGCCGGAGTCGTCAACGGCATCTCGAGCGCCCACGTCGCCTTCCTCAACGCCGGCGGGCTCGGCATTCTCATCGGCGACGGCCAATTGACGAACTACGGCACCGAGAGGATTCTCGAGGCCTATTACAGCATCGCGCTGAATGCCTCGACCAGACTCGCCTTCGATTATCAGTTCATCGCCAATCCCGGCTATAACGCCGACCGCGGCCCGGCGAATGTCTTCGCCGCCCGCGCGCACTGGCAGTTCTAATGGTCCGAAATATGTTGAAACGTGTCACGGCCATCCTCATCACTCATCTCGCTATGCTTTTTGCGGCATCATCGGGCAACGCCATGGAAAAGCTCACTGTCATGATCTCCGGCGGCTTCTCGCTGGCCTACCATCAGGTGCTGCCGGAGTTCGAGCGCAACACCGGCATCTCCGTCACCACGCTGTCGGGCGCATCCCAGGGAACGGGTCCGAAGACCATCAAGTCTCAACTTGAACAGGGCACCGAGGTTGACGTCGTAATCCTGTCAGGCGAAGGACTGGACGAGTTGAAAGCCGCGGGGCGGATTGTCGCCGGCTCGGACGTGAAGCTGGCGGGCGTGCCGCTCGGCGCCGCCGTGCGCCAGGGAAGCGCGAAGCCGGATATCAGTTCAGTCGACGCTTTGAAGCGGGCGCTGCTCGGCGCACACCTGGTGGCGCTGCCCGGAAGCACCAGCGGTCTTTTCATGAAGAACGAAGTGTTCCCGCGCCTCGGTATCGCAGACAAGGTGTCATCGAAACTTTTCGCCCGCGGTATCGAATCGACCAACGCGGTGGCCGCAGGCGAAGCCGATCTCGCCATCGGGCCGGTCAGCGAACAAGTCAATCAACCCGGTATCGAAGTGGTTGGTCCGCTTCCCGACGAGGTGCAACTGGTCCAGATATTCACGGCGGCGATCGTCAAGACGGCGCAGAATCCGGACCGGGCCAAGCGGTTGATCGAGTATCTCGCCTCCGACCGAACCACGACAGCCATCAAGAACTCCGGCATGCAGCCGGCCGGCAACGGCCGCAAACCGTAAGATGTTTGGCGCCGGCCTGGCGGGATCAGCCCAGCGCCCTTAACTCCCGCCGCAGTACCTTGCCGGTCGCCGTCATCGGCAAGGCATCCGCAAATTGCACGAAACGCGGATATTCGTGCGCGGCGAGTTTGACCTTGACGAAATCCTGGATCTCGCGCGCGAGCGCTTCGCTCGGCGCAAAGCCCGGCCGCAACACGATCCACGCCTTGATCGATTCGGTGCGGACGGGATCTGGAATGCCGACCACCGCCGACATCGCCACGGCCGGATGCTTGAGCAGGCAATCCTCGATCTCGGACGGGCCGACGCGATAACCGGCGGTGGTGATGACATCGTCCTCGCGGCTCAAGTACCAGAAGTAGCCGTCCTCATCCTGCCGTCCGAGATCGCCGGTCAGCAAAAATTCGCCGGCGAATTTCTTTTGTGTGGCGTCCGGATTTTTCCAGTAT
>Ga0210386_10001127_pt1 | contig 24003 bp, 18 predicted proteins | sample IncBWH32OmetaG_FD_160091 | JGI IMG/M metagenome (GOLD analysis project Ga0210386, IMG submission 160091) | Forest soil microbial communities from Barre Woods Harvard Forest LTER site, Petersham, Massachusetts, United States - Inc-BW-H-32-O ...
GCCAACGAAATCTGGGCGCTGATTTGGGACAGAATGTCGAGATCTTCTTGTCCAAAGTTGTTGGTCCGCTTGCTCCCCATGGAAATAATTCCAAGAGGTCCGTTCGAAGTCCCTAGGGGAGCAACCGCCAGAGCGACGATCGATTCAGCCTTCAGGTGTTCGAGAACCGCCGGCCGAAGCTTCTCAATCTCCTGCTGCGACCAGATCTCAGGCGTTCGAGTGCGCATCCTCTCAAGTTCCTGATCGGTGACTTCACGCGCGGGAATGTCCGCAAGAAAGCCCTTGCCGCCGGGAAAATCGAGAACCGCGCATTCCAGCTGGTTGGACTGTTTATCGATAAGCCAAAAACCTGCGAAGTCATTCGCAAAGTATTTGCGAATGGACCCGGAAGCGGAGCGGAAGAGCTCATTGATGTCCAACTGCGTTACAACCTGATTGTTGATTTCGAGGAGCAGCCGGAGCCGATCGCGCTCCCGGGCTAACTGCCGTTGGTATAGCTCTGCGGCATCGCTCGCAACCGTGCTCCCCAGCGCAACCCCAACATGCGATGAAACTGAGGTCATGAGCTCCATGTCGTCAGGGCTGAATTGACCTCCCTGCGCAACCCCAAATGTCAAAGCCCCGAGTTTCTTCCCGGATATTGAGATGGGAAATATGTAGGAGCCATGCGGGCTGCCAAGCCTGGCTTTCGCTGCCAGTTGGGGAATCATTGAAAGCTCGGTCTTCACGTCAGGAACGTATATCGGTTTTTGTTCGTCAATCGCTCTTCCAACAGCAGTCCCCGCGTGCGGAACCTGAGTACCAATTTCAAATTCATCGGCTTCAGGATCTCGGTCAAATGCTGTGAGCCGGACCGAGTTTCCGTTGTCCGACAGCAACAAAAGGCCAACCGAGTCGAAAGCAACGACGCTGGATAGCAGACGGCGCAAACTCTGCAGGCCAGCCTTCCAATTGGGCTGCGTTGCTATGGCGCCGGAGACCTCAAGCAAAGTCCGATACCTGCCATCCGCTGCGCTTCTTGATTCCATCTCGTCGATTGGCATACTCCTAACTGTTCCGAGAATGTGGCACCCTCCTGCCCGGCTGTCAAAATACTGAATGGTCCGACCATCATACGGATTGGTACACGTCGCAGTTGCAGGTGCTAAGCCATCGCCAACCTCCTTCCTTCTGCGAACTGAAGCAACGCAACCGGCATACCAAAACGAGGCGCGGGACCATCGTTTCTAATCGCCTGAAAACCAAAGGCAATTGAGAGGAGTCAATGAGGAAGCCGTGTTGAAAGTCAAAAATGTTGACACTCGCCGACATCAACTCCGGCAGAACCTCAGCGATTATTAGTCGGCACCGAATTGAGCACTCGAAAGCAGGTGCCGGCTCTCTGCATTGGTGAAAAAGTGCGACCGTTCAGCGCAATGGGTCATCTCTCCTGTTAAAGAGAGCTCTGGGCAGGATCACGGGGATCGCGAAGTGTGTAAAATGGATGAGGCGGAACCAGAGCTAGCTCTGGGAACTGATGCTCAGCGCTTTGAAGCGGTGGTACGCATCTCTGAGGCACTGTCCGCGTGTCGCGAACCGGAGGAACTGTCCCGCGTTCTTGCCGAACACCTGTGCGAAGTCATCCCTTTTGACCATCTCGATGTGCTTGTCTTCAAGGAGAATTCCAAGGAGATTGAATGGCATGTGTGGGGGAAGGGACCGATCGCTTTCCCGGATATCCCGATCGAGGAAACATCAAGTTGGCATGTTCACAGCACCCAGGAACCGTGCTACATCGCTGATTGGGACGCGGATGGCAAGTTCCCGCGGTTGAAGCGGCTCGTTGAGAAGGGCGGTCTCAAGCTTGGTTCTGTGATTCGCGTGCCATTGACCACGGCACACCGGCGCCTAGGTACGCTGGGGATAAGCAGCCAGAACCGCAATGCGCACCGTTCGGAAGACGTCTGCTTCTTACAGTTGCTTTCGCGTGGGATTGCGTTGGCCATTGATGACGCTCTTAATCTGAGGAAATCACAAGCCGCACAAGCGGAGTTCGAACGCCAAAATGCGCGACTCAAATTGCTCCTCGATCTGACGAACCAGATCACCTCCAGCTTGGACCTAACTGAACTACTGCGTGCAGTCTCAGGAAGCGTTCGGCAGGTTATGGAATGCGATGTCGTGGTGATTAGCCTGCTGGATTCGGCGAGCGGCAACTTTCGGATTTATGCCCTTGATTTCCCCAATAGTAAGGGGCTCCTGCATGAGGAAGTGGTCACTTCTCACACCGGAGATACTATGCGAGCGTTTGAAACGCTCAAGCCGGTGATTGTGGACCAATTTGACCCGGCCGAGTATGGTCCCGAGGCGTCTCAGATTGTAGTCGGTGAAGGACTCAAGACGCTCTGCATCGTCCCTCTCGTCAATCGCGGACGTGCAATTGGCTTATTGGTTCTGGCGCGGAAGGAAGATAACTCTTTCAGCGAGCACGATGCCGAGTTTCTGATGGAGGTAGCAGGCCAAGTCGCAATCGCCATTGAAAATGCGCTCGCCTACCGTGAGATCTCTGAACTCAAAGACAAACTCGCCCAGGAAAAGCTCTATCTAGAAGAAGAGATTCGCAGCGAGCTGAATTTTGAGCACATCATTGGAAGCAGTCCAGCCCTGAAGCAGGTTCTGGAGTTGGTGGAGACGGTCGCATTAAGCGATTCTACGGTGTTGCTGCTGGGCGACACGGGTACCGGAAAGGAGTTGATCGCGCGCGCGATTCACGATCACAGCCGCCGTAAGGACCGCACATTTGTCAAACTGAATTGTGCCGCCATTCCGACGGGTCTGCTCGAAAGCGAATTGTTTGGACATGAAAGAGGAGCCTTCACCGGTGCCATCAGCCAGAAGATCGGTCGGCTGGAACTCGCCCATCAGGGCACATTATTTCTGGACGAAGTGGGCGACATCCCGATTGAAATCCAACCAAAGCTGTTGCGTGCGCTCCAGGAGCGAGAATTCGAACGTCTGGGCAGCACCCAAACGAGAAAAGTGAGCGTGCGACTGGTTGCCGCAACCAACCGCGATTTGGAAAAGATGATCGCGGCGCGCGAATTTCGGAGTGATCTCTACTACCGCCTGAACGTATTCCCCATTCGCATCCCTCCGTTGCGGGAGCGGAGAGAGGACATTCCCTTATTGGTTCGCTTCTTCGTCCAGAAGCTCGCAGGCCGAATGCAAAAACACATCGAAACGATTCCGGCAGCTGCAATGAAGGCCCTAACAAATTGGGATTGGCCGGGAAACATTCGGGAACTGGAGAATTTCGTCGAGCGTGCCGTAATCCTGACGCGCGGCAAGTCGCTTGAGGTGCCGACCCCAGAATTGCGCAAATCGACGATCGCCTCCTCCGTCCGGAACCGTAATGGCACGCAAGACGAGATTTCCCGGATTGTAAGAGAAACGATCGGCGAAATCGGCAGGAGGACGACGAGAAGCGCAGCCAAAGAGCATGACGAGAAGGCGCGGCAGGAGATCATGCGCGTCCTGGGCGAGACCAAAGGTCGGGTTGGAGGAGCAGACGGCGCCGCAGCGCGTATGGCCATTAATCGGACTACACTGATTTCTCGCATCAAGAAGTTTGGCATTGATCCCCGACTATTTTTCTAAACGTCGAAGCACGTTCGTGCTTTCACCGGTCGTTATCTAGAAACAGGCTCAGCTTGTCGGAGTTGTCCGGATCTTACAATCCGCGAAGGAGAAGCAAGACGCGAACCAGGCAGACTATGCAAACGACTGCCGAAAAGGCGCTAGCCGCCGCGACGTCACTCTCCCGGTGATCTAATTCCGGATCGAGGTACCGAATTGCAGACCAGACTTCTTGGTCTGAGATAAGTCCCGGGTCATTCGTTTCTTTCTGCTGATGGTTCCTCGGCACTTGAACCTCCCAAGGAGTTCGCCGGAATTGGAAACCGATTGAAACGCGGCATTTGAGCCGGTTTCGACTCGTTTCGCTCGCCGCCTCCAAACCGCCGCAGCGCAACCGGGATGCCAATGCAAAGCGAAGACTTTCGTTCCTAATTCGCTGAAAAAAGGAACCCCTTGGAAAGAGGCATTCGGGCGCGGGTGTTGAAAGTTGAAGAGTTGACAATTTCCCGACACCACGCGAGGACTGCTCGCCATGGCACGCTCGGCAACTCATAAGCTGAGATCCGCAGCTGGTTTCTAAGCTAAGTACCACCCAACATGAAAATGTCAGCTGGTTGAATGAGGCTTCGACTGTTTCGACTCTACAACCCTTTGGTTATGCCGCCCACTTTGGAATCATGCACTTACGAAAGACAACGTTTGGTATGCGATTTGCTGTTCCATGATCCGCAAAGAGAGATGGCATGTTGGCACTCTTCTATCAGCGACATCCGCGCAGAGCGCTGGGTGGTGCTTTGAGGGTGCAAACCGCCGACCTGGTAAGAAACGCAAGTGTTGTAAAAGGTGATTTCGATGGCAACAGCCGCTACATTCCACGGCGACGTAGCAATGTATGGTGCAACCTTCGACGGGGGGAGACATCGACCAACCCAAGTTTGAGCAGGCCCAACTGTTTGCTATGAAGTCAACCTGCCAACGACACGGTTTCTCAACTCTGAACCATAACCTGGCGTACTGCTACAACGATGCGCGGGTGATCAGGTGGCTGTCGGTGAACGCCAAGAACAGATTTCAGGGCGGTATGCGTAGCTTCGAGGATGGAAGCTGAGATCCCATAGCGGGGTTCGAACTCAAGAGACCCGACGTGCCAAATGTTGGTTTGTTGAGGGCGGCTTCATCAGTCTCGACACCGCAACACTGGTTATCTTGCCCGGCTCTGGAATTCATGCACTACGAGGTGACAACGTCTGGCACGCGACGATTTGCCCTTCCATGATTTGCGAAGAGAAATGGCATGTTGAGGATTTCTGTCATTGACGGGCGGACAGAGCGCCGGTTGGTTCTTGAAGGAAACCTAATCGGCCCCTGGGTCGCGGAGCTGAGAAAGGCATGGAAGGCAGCGAGCGGGGAGATCGCGGGCCGTGCGTTGGTGGTTGACGTGAAGAACGTATGCGTCATCAATCAAGAGGGAGAGAACGCTCTTTTGGAATTGATGAGTGAAGGAGCAGTGTTCCGTTGCAGCGGCGTGCTTACTAAGCACCTGATCCAACAGCTCAAGGGCAGAAGCAAGAGGAACTCGAGCGAAGCGATCCCCGCTGTGCACTGCCGTGTGCGAGACGATCCAGGACAACAGTGAACCCGCTATGCACAAATCGGAGCAAGCCCTCAGTCGCAGCCGAGTACGCGACGAGCGCCGACTTCCGGAGGTTGTTCACAGAAGGTATGGTAGGACTGTACCTGCTCTCATATTTATTAACGGGTAATCTCGAGAAGGCAGAGCACTGCTTTGTCGCCGGTATCGAGGACTTTGTAAAAAGTAGCACCGTATTCAAAGAGTGGGCGCGTTCCTGGACTCGACGCACGATAGTGCAAAATGCAATTCACATGATGACGCCCCGTTCCAACTACACCGCTCGGACAATAGGCAGTCCGGACCTTGGGGATAAGATCCAAGGCACCCAAGAAACAAATGCGTTAATCGGATCCGTGCTTGCACTGGAAGACTTCGAGCGGTTTGTTTTTGTCTTGTCGGTCCTCGAGCGATATTCCGATCAGGATTGTTCTTTGCTCCTAAGTTGTCCGCGAGAGCAAGTCAGGGAGGCACGCATGCATGCTCTACAGCAGATCTCAGAGCTTCACCACAGAAATTCTGGATTTGGGTGGCGGGCAGACACGGAAGCTGTCTTTGACTGAACCGAAATTGAACGAAACGATGTCTGATGTACGCAAACTCGTGCTGGACGAACTGGTGGCGGGCACGCGCCGAGCATTTCTAATCTGGACGTTCTTACCGCCTTCGCCGAGCAAGCGCTCTCGAAGTGTTCGCCCGTTAGAATTCGAACTTTCTGAGGAAATGCACTATGGATGAAAGAGAGCCCAAGAAATGGAGACAGTTGTGCAACGCCGCACGGGAAGCAAAAGATCCCGATGAGTTGCTGAAGATCCTTGAGCAACTTAGCAAGGCCCTAAAACGTGAAGAGCAGGCCCGTCGTGAGTTCAGGGAGGTCACGTGAGCGACAAGTCTTCCCGCGAAGTCCGACGTTCAGAATTGGCTCCCGATGTTGGATAGTACCGATCTCAGATAACGCAGACAACAAGGATCCACAATGAGGACAAAAAATGCGAAGCGCCCGAACTCCGCTAAAGCCGTTCCGATTACGACCAACCCCGCCCGTGTTTCACAGCTTCTCCACGGGTATGGGTGTGGCCCTATTCCGTTTGTCGGGAACGAAAATGCATTTTACGAACGGCATCTAGTTTTCGACCGAGTGATCGACCCGAAAGTGGCTAGTGCGCGGGAGCGCTTTGAGGCGTTTTCCCGGTCCGTACGCGATATCCTCGCACAGCGCTGGGTGCTGACGAATAATACCTATGAACGAGAGAATGCCAAGCGCATTTACTACCTTTCCATGGAGTTTCTTATTGGGCGTTCGTTGGCCAACAACGTTACCAACCTATTGCTTGATCCCGTTATACAGAATGCGATTCAGGAGAAACGGATCGACTATCTAGAACTGATCGAGCAGGAACCGGACGCGGCTCTTGGCAACGGAGGCTTGGGCCGCCTCGCGGCATGCTTCCTCGACTCGATGGCCACCATGCAGATCCCAGCCACGGGTTATGGCCTGCGGTATGAATTCGGCATGTTCAAGCAATCGATTGTGGATGGCTGGCAAAAAGAGAACGCCGACAATTGGCTGCGCTTCAACGATCCCTGGGAAGTCGCCCGACCGCACGAGAAGGTGGAAGTCAAGCTAAACTGCTCCTTCCATCTGCGAGCGGGTAATCTTGAAGTCATCCCGGGCCGGCCCTCGAGCCTGATCGGCATACCCTTCGATCGTCCCGTGGTGGGCTTTGGGGGAAAGACGATCAACACTCTCCGCCTCTGGGCTGCTGGTGCGCCGCATTACTTCGATTTTCAAGAATTTGGCACTGGCGACTTCGTCGGCGCGGTGGGCGAAACTCTCGAAGCGGAATCACTGACTCGCGTGTTGTATCCAGACGATTCCACAACGGTGGGGCAAGGGCTGCGTTTCCAGCAGGAGTATTTCCTGGTCGCCTGCTCACTAGCTGACTTGGTACGCCGTTTTCAGCGCCACAATGAGGATTGGGACAAACTGCCGGATCAGGTCGCGATCCAACTCAATGACACTCACCCTTCCATAGCAGTCGCTGAACTAATGCGCATATTACTGGATGACGCGCGCTTGCAATGGGATCAAGCCTGGAAACTTACTAAGAAGACCCTCGCCTTCACAAATCACACGCTTCTGCCAGAAGCTCTGGAGAAATGGCCGGCTGCGTGGTTTGAGATACTTCTTCCCCGGCATCTGGAGATCATTTACGAAATTAACCGGCGCCTCCTGGACGAAGTTCGCCTTCGCTTCCCGGGTGACGAGGGCCGCTTGGAGCGTATGGGCCTCGTGGAAGAGGGACAGGAGCGCAAGATCCGCATGGCCAACCTCGCGATCGTCGGCTCGCACAGCACGAATGGAGTGGCCGCCGTCCACTCCAAGCTGTTGCGGACAACAACAGTCAAGGATCTGGCCGAAATGTTCCCCGAGCGTTTTAACAACAAAACGAACGGAGTGACACCGCGACGCTGGTTGCTCGAAGCGAATCCCGAACTGGCCGGCGCCATCACGCAAGTCATTGGCAACCGTTGGATTACCGACCTGAGCCAACTTAACGAACTTAAGTCATTCGCCGAGGACTCCAGTGCCCGCGAACTGTTTCTTAAGTCAAAGCGCGAGGCCAAAGGGCGGTTTGCCGATTGGGTCAGATCGACGTCGGGAGCGATTGTGGACCCCGACACGATCTTTGATTGCCAGATCAAACGCATCCACGAATATAAGAGGCAACTGCTAAATGCGCTACGGATCGTCGTACTTTATAAGCGGCTGCGGGAAAATCCAGACATGGAGATGGTGCCGCGCACATTCTTCTTTGCCGGTAAAGCGGCACCAGCGTACCGCATGGCCAAGCTAATCGTAAAGTTCATCAACAACCTGGCGGGTACGATTGACAACGACCCTACTGTGCGCGGTCGGCTCAAGGTCGTTTTTCTTCCCGAATACAACGTTTCGCTGGCAGAAAGACTGATTCCAGCTAGCGATGTCTCGAACCAAATCTCGACTGCCGGCTACGAAGCCAGCGGAACGAGCAATATGAAGTTCATGATGAACGGAGCCCTAACCGTCGGGACGCGCGACGGCGCGACCATCGAAATGGCGGAGGAGGCGGGGGAGGAGAACATGTTCTTGTTCGGCCTCACCGTGGAACAAGTCGAGAGCAGTCGTGCCTGGTACAGTCCCTACTGGCATTATGAAAATGAGCCCGAAACTCGAGCCGCTCTGGATTTGATTTTTTCTAACCACTTTAGCGGGAACGAACCAGGTGTGTTCGATCCGGTGCGCGATACTCTCCTGACCAACGGCGATCACTACATGCATTTGGCAGACCTGAGCTCCTACAGTCAGGCACACGAACGGCTCGGCACATTGTATTCCGATCCCGACGCCTGGGCGCACAAAGCGATCCTGAACGTAGCGAGCTCCGGGAAATTTTCGAGTGACCGCACCATTGCGGAATACGCATCCGACATTTGGAGGGTGGAACCATGCCGAGTGCCCTAGAAACAAAATCAATGACAGGCGAGGTTAACGGAATGACGATCTCGCCTTCTCCGAAAGTAACTTGGCTCATTTCGTTGGTGGTGCTTCCGGCGGCGCGCTCAGGAACTGCAGCACCTTCTGCTCAAGTTCTTCTTGGCTCGGCTTACGCTTAGCTTCTTCTTTCGCTTGCAACGCGCGATGGAGCGCAGTTTTTCGGTAGGCACACAATGGGGCCGGTCTTCTGCAAACGGACGAACTGACCACAGTGCTGAGAGGAGGTTCTTATGGCTGCCATGACGACAGCGGCGGTGAACACTCCGATCGCTGGATTGCGAATGGCGGGAATGGATCGAATCCTGGTTATCGAACACGACAAAGCTCTGCAGAAGGTCATACGGCGAGCTCTCGCCTCGGAAGGCTACGAAGTTGAGCTGGTTTCGAATGGAACTACCGGTCTGGAGTTAATCCGAGAGAAAGCGCCCTCGGCGATAATCGTTGATTTGCAATTTCCTGGGTCTCCAGGCTGCGATCTGTGCCGAGAACTTATGCAAGCGGTGCCGGGAATTCCTTTTGTGGTTCTCAGTGCAAGCCCATCAATCGTCGACAAAGTGCATTTCTTAAAAATGGGAGCCGACGATTACATAGCTGTCCCCTTCAGCCCGAAGGAATTGGTTGCCCGTCTGCATGCTCTACGAAGGCGGACCTTTCAGTTCGCCTGGAAAGCCTCTACATTTTTGGAGAGGTGATGGTGGACTTCATGAAGATGGAAGTCGTTCGCGGTCACGTGCAGATTCCGCTCGCCCTGAAAGAGTTCCGGACCTTAGAATTCATGATCAAGAATGCGCGGCGAGCCATCAGCCGAGACGAAGTCCTGAACGAAGTCGGGGGTATGAGAACTATCCCTGCACCTGCACTGTAGACAATCACATCCTCAAGTTGCGACAGAAATTGGAGAACGATCCGCCTAATCCGGTGCTTCTAGTGACCATGAACGGCCTGGGGTACAATTCATTCCTTAGCTCTTTATGCGACTATCGTGTGGCGCATACCACACAAATCTGGAAGCTCCAGTCCCGGTGTTGAGGACCAGTCAATATGATGCAAAGTTGCATGACACATTCCCGACGACAATGCATACCGCGAGCGTTCTCGAGTTAAGAGGTACCATAAAAACATGCTGACTTAAATGCTTGGAGACGCTTCGTTGATCACTTTGAGGAGATCGCACGATGTCGACTGACTCCATCGTATTGGCGACGACGGAACTAAGATTTCGTCCGGGTCACCGATACGCTCCGCGAATGGAGATTTCGCGATTTGTTGCAACGTTAGGTGGTAAGACGAGGGGTCGAAGTCGTTGGGGGTCTTTTGTTCGCCCACTAACGATGTTCGCATCAAATCCCGACCTGTGGTTCGCGATTATCAGCGCATCCTGGGTGGTGTTGCTTTACCGTCATGTGATCGGCGCTTCATTCGTCTATGATGACGTTGCCCAGATTCAACACAATCCCGCTTTGTCGTCGTGGCATTCGGCTACGGTGTATGCTCGCTCCGCTGTTCCTTTCAACGGTGAATTTCGCGGCTTCGGAGGTTCTTTTTACAGGCCACTATTTTGGTTCAGCTTGGCTTTGGACCGCGCGCTCTGGGGCTTGAATGCGACAGGCTTTCACTTCACAAACCTTGCTCTGCATTGGGCGAACGGTTTACTCGCATTCTTGCTGTTAAGAAGGTTGCGGGTTTCAATTCTGTTTTCAGCAGCCGTTTCTATTACGTGGTTGGGTCTCCCAATTAACTCCGAAGTTGTGGCGTGGATTTCCGGTCGAGCCATCTCCTTAGCGGTTCTGTTCCTATTGGCCGGGTTATTGAGTGCAGATTGGTATCTTCGTTCGAGCAGAATTGTCGCGCTGCTCTCCTACACGATCGCATCCTTCGCTTCTCTTCTCTCGCATGAGATCGGCATCCTGACGTTGCCGATGACGTGCCTACTAGTTCTTGCCCCCAATGCAGTGCGTCGTGGCTGGTTCGTGCTGTCCGGCATCGGACTTGCCGTCGATGCTGTCTATCTTTGGCTCAGGCATATCGCAGACGCACACCTCTCTTCAGGTGTGCCCGTACTTGTCGGATTAGCCATTACGTTCTGGAAATACATTGCCTGGATCCTTCTCCCGGTTCGGATGAGTATCGAGCGTTCGACTGACGTACCCACAAACCACTCTCCGATGATCGTGGCAGCGGCGTTCCTAGGAGTCCTAGCTCTGTTTGTTTGTATTCTGCGATTTCGGAACAAGCTGCCCGAAGTAGCCGCTGGTTTGGCGTGGTTGTGTATCGCATTAGTTCCTTTTTGCGGAATCGTACGCATCTATCAAGGCATGGCCGAACGCTACACGTATTTGGCTGGGCTGGGTCTCGTATTCGCAATTGTGGCACTTGTGTTTAACCTTAGGGATCGAACAAGATCAGTCGTACTGTGTGCAGTCACTGGGTGGGTTTTCTGGGGCGCTTGGCGCCTCGATGCACGCGTGCACGATTGGCGCGAAGAGATCTCGCTTTACGTGAAGTCCCTGGAAGCAACACCAAAAAGCTCGGTGCTTCTCTACAATCTAGGGGTTGCATTCGCAGAGGCAGGAGATGCTCCAAAAGCCGCTGATTATTACCAGCGCGCCATTAGCCTCAACCCACAGTACACCTCGGCGCTCATAAACCTTGGCAACCTTTTCCAACGTCAGGGCAATTATTCTCAATCAGCGGCCTTATACCAGCGGGCGATTGCTCTCGATCCCCGAGATCCTGATGCCTGGGTGAATTTTGGAAACCTCTATCTGCAACTCGCCTTAACCCAACAAGCGAAAAGCGCCTACGAAAAGGCAATTGCTCTGAAGTCCAATGATGTGGAGGCAATCATCGATCTCGGGGCAGTTCTTCAGCGTTCGGGTGATTTTTCTGCCGCAGAGCAAGCGTACCAACGAGCCATAGCCGTTGATCCTAGTCAAGCTTCCGCGTACTGCGATTTAGGTGCACTGTTCCTGCAGCAAGGTAACCCGGAGGCTGCTCGCGTACAGCTAATCAAGGCAATCGAGCTCAATTCCGCTTTTGCTTTAGCGTACTTTGATCTGGGGGTCGCGTACGAGCAAACCGGCCGCCGCGACCTCGCTGCAGAGATGTACAGGAAAGCACTCGACGTCCAGCCTGATTACCAACATGCGCGGTCCAACCTCGACAGAATGGAAGCTGGTTCCGGGGCATCTCCCTCGAAAATTCGTCCATAGAGTCACAATCTCGCCGTAAGCACACGTCTGCCGCACCATTCAACCGAATGTGATCGAGGCAGTAGTCGCACGACTTTCGCTCCGCATGGAGGCTCTGAATTGAGTGTATTTGAGTACGACCTTTATCGTTATCGGCAGTGGTCCAGCAGGACAGAAGGCTGCCGTTGGTGCGGCAAAAGCGCACAATCGCGTCGCCGTTATTGATCGGACAACCATGATCGGAGGTGTCTGCGTTCACACTGGCACGATTTCCAGTAGGACCGTTCGTGAGGCAATTTTTCCACCTCACACTCCACCGTTCATAAGAGCCGCTGGTTGTCGCCGATACCGCCTAACGCGAGCACTGTTGAAGCTAAATCGACCGCTTCAACACTCGTCATACGGGCCGGTTTCCAGGCACACGGTGGATCGCGAAGGGGACCCTGCACGGAGGCAGCACGTCACCTGAGACAGTGATCGTGTCGGACGTAGCTTTGGACGCGAAATGGGATGCGTATGGATGGCGCACGGCCGCCTTGACGCACGGCTTACGAGCGTGCTGGTCGACGGCCCAAATGGTGCAGCTGCCAAGCTTGGAATTCCACGGTCGACGCTTGATTTGAAAATCAAGCAGCTCAGTATAAAGAAAAACGGCGTCCGGTAAAGTTCGCAGGCAACTCCCAGAATTGGAACAAAGCCCATGACAACGCTCCAGCAATTCAGATGTGAAGTCTGGGGACTCGTTACCACCAACCCCATCCACTGGTTCGTGATTCGATGTGGAGATTCCAATCTTACCGTCTACCGGTGGAACTCTGAAACAGTCAACGCGCCGGGAGCCCGGCATGATTGCGGTGAGGCTGATGCCGAGGTGTACATCAGCCGCTGGTTTGACTCGGTGTGCGCGCCGCCGAAGCCAAGCTTTACCTACCGCCTTGACGGTGCGTCATTACTGGAATGCGGGATTGGCTTTCGGTATGTGCACCGGGTTAGCGGCTTGTGGCCGGCACTCTTTGGAATGCGTAAATCGCCCGCAACGAACCCATGGCCTTATGGGTCTATGGCAGCGCGGGATTATGGTTTCAGAAGTGACTTCCCGTAACCAACAGGAATGGCGAAGTTCGAGCCGCCGAACTCACGCACCATGGCAAAATTAATTCCGATAACTTTGCCCTCGTCGTTGAAAAGCGGGCCACCCGAGCCGCCCGAGGTGGTTTGGGCGTCATAGACGATCTTGTCCGGCAGTACGTCGCCAATGTGCCCCTGCGTGGTGATGGGTCTGATCAGGTGACGACGGGCCAGTTCCTCCATCACCTGCTTTGAGTCACCTTTGGACGCGGTGGCGATGGACTGGAGAGTCTCGGTGCCCGCTCGAGCCAGAATTGCGTCCAGAGCAGTGGGATATCCAAGCAGCACGACGGGACCGCCGCTGACTGCCGAACGGCGGCCATCGGCAAGGGCTATCTGTTTGATTCCGAGTTGTGAAATATCTGCTTTTAGGACTGCAACGTCAGCGGTAGTGGAAATCCTTTCGGTATTGATGGCAATGCCGTGCGAGACACCCGGGAAATACGCAGTCATCTCCACGGTCACTGGTTCAAGCCCTTGATCGAGCATTTCCTTCAAATCATCGTTCTGCCACCACGGTTCGGCCACGTGATGATTGGTGAGGATTTGTCCAGTAGTGGAGGCGAGAAATCCCGTACCAAAAGCATCCAAGTGTACTTCCGGTCCACTCCCAGTGAGGCTCAAGAGCGGGTTGTCATGTTCGTCAGTCTTCGGGGTGCCACTGCTGGTCATCTCAGCGTAGTGCAATCTCAATCCCGTGGTGTGCTCTCGGAAGGCAAGCACAACGTGGATAAGGCAGACGCTGGGCTCGTAAGATTGGATGATCGTCTGCGCCACCTTGCCCTCGCTCTCGAGCTTTTGAAGACGGGTTTCTACTGCCGTTAACTGATTTTGCAAAGCAGACGTGTTCTCGTCTTTACTGGCCGCAATCTGCGACCGCAGGTCTTCGCTCCTTTTCTGAAGTTGCACTTTTTGTGGATCGCTCGCCAGGGATGGACTGTGTTCGCCACCCTCAAGACCCCGGCGCGAGCTCTCCATCAACCGTTGTTCGGTTAGCATGCCGGTTTGCAATCGAGTGATCGCAGCGTAGACCCGGGTATTCTGTTGTAGGTTGTGGCGATACAAGAGGAAGAAGACCAGCGCAGCGGCCACAAGCACGGCAATTGCTGTCATCCCGCCCACCCGGAGCGTCCGCCGTTCCTCGTTGACCGCGGTCACCACCTGCTGGGTAGCGTTTCGATTCTCCTCGGCAAGGCGCAAGCGGTCGCGAAATTCGTCCGCAACGGATTTATCCCGCAGTTGGGAACGCAACCGCGATAACAATTCGTGGGAGTCGAAGGGCAGTGACAGTACATCGTCGGCACCAAGATCAAGGCCCCGAGTACGCTCGGCGGATCCTCCCGGCGAGAGCATCACAACGCGAATATGGTGAGTCTGCTCGGAACCCTTGATTTCGGAGAGAAGGTCACAGCAATCGAGCTGGGGCGGATCCGCACCCAGGACCACTACGTCGGGATCGAAGGCGTCGACTGCTTTCATTCCTTGCTGGTAGTCGCTCGAGACTACATATCCCGCATCGCGGAGTACGGCGACGATTTGCTCCCTGAGAGCATCATCGGATTCCACCACTAGCAATTTCCCAGCTCTGGAGTTCATAGCATCCGTTTCATAGGATGGTGGTAGACCGTCGGGGGATTCAGTTCGCCTAGATATTAAATACTCTTGCCGCTGACGAAGCGATGGTGAATGCCGCACACCAACTCCAGAAAAGGGGTGAGCGCGTGCAGCGTAACCTATTTCCGGTCATGCCGACGAGTGCGGTCAATGACCATGTCTCGATTTCGCCCAAGCGCATTCGACAAGGGATCCAGCCCAGTAAATCTAAGTCTTATCGGACGAACGACAATCCTACAAACATTACGTGCAATGCAAGTCCATCCCGGGGTTGATGCGGCCCAGGTTGGCGTTGGAACGTGATGATATTCGTAGCCAGTTACTTACAGAAAACTTTGTGGTGTTAGGAATCAAGAAGTGATCTTGATAGTTGGTCACGGACCAGAACGCTCCAGCGGGGGCACTTAACCTTTGGCAAAGGTGATCGCGTATTTCTTCCCGCCCATCCAGAAGCGTTCCTTTGCTGTCCTGAACCAGAAGCGGGTAGTAGCCATCTTGAGGTAAGTTCGTTCCGAAGCCGACAAATGTGATGCCCGCCCTAAGTTTGTAGTCGAGCGGTTATTTACCTGGTTGCAATGGTTCCGGCGACTGGTCACGCGCTACGAATATCACATCGAGAACTATCTCGGCATGGTCCGCCTCGGCTGCATGAGAATCATGCTGAGGTATTTGTGAGCGATTACTCGTATCGCAGCGCCACCATGGGATCGACCTTCGCCGCGCGCCGCGCAGGCACATAACCGGCCAATAAGGCGATGCCGCACAAAACCATCGCGACCAAGCCGAATGTAATCGGGTCGGTCGGCTTAACACCGAACAGCATGCTCGCCATCAGTCGGGTCAATCCCAGGGCGGCGACGATTCCAATCGCCGTGCCGGTCAGCGTCATGCGCGCTCCGTCTTGCAGCACCATGCGCAGTACATCAAGCCGCTGCGCCCCCAGCGCCACGCGCACTCCGATTTCCCGTGTACGCTGCCCGACCAGGTACGACAGCACGCCATAGATTCCAGTGCCAGCCAGCAACAGAGCCAGCCCTGCGAATGCGCCCAGCAGGATGAGAGAGAAACGCTCGCTGGCGATGGAGTCCGCCACCACTTGTTCCTCGGATTCGTTGTCGTAGACGATCATGTCCCGGTTGCTCGCCAGGAGTTTCTGGCGAATCGACTCGAAAAAAGCTCCAGGGGCGAGCGGCGTTTTGGAGCGAACAAATACATTGAATCCTTGGGCGAGATCCTTCGTGTCGACGGCCCCATTTTGCATGATTGGCCGGTACATCTGGGCTTGCAGGGGACGGCTGGCGTCTTCGGCGAGTCCCCACTGATTCACGTGCCCAACCACACCAACAATCACCAGAGGAACAAGGACGCGGTTGGAATCGCTGTCGAATTCAAAAATGCGGATGTGTTTGCCGACCGGGTCCTGGCCGCCGAAATATTGTTGCGCGAAGCTCGCGTCAATCACTACCACGCGCGCAGCGTTCTCATTGTCCTCGTCGCTTAGGAAGCGGCCCCGAAGCAGGGGAATGCGCATGGTTTTCAGATACTCCGGTTCTACTATGTGTTCCAAAGACTGCTGAATATTCTTAGTTCGCTCGGTGGGCGGCTCTTGCCCTTCGAGCAAAAAACCCCTCTCATTGTCGTATTCCATGGGAAGGGCGCCATCATGCAGGGACACGGCATCAACTCCCGGCACACCATGGAGCGTCGCGCTGATTTGCCGAACCGCAGCGTGGATCGCATCCGAAGATTGATTTCTTAAAGAAGGCGGTGGCGTCACTGCGAAACGCGACAGGTTGCGCGGATCGAAGCCAGGATCGACTTTCCACAATTGCACCAACGTGCGGCACATCAGCCCCGCGCCCACCAGCAGCACCAGCGCCATGGCCATTTCGCCCATCACCAAGGCAGACTGCATGCGTGTCCGGGGGCGGGAGATGGCGCGCCCGCTGTCCTTGAGGCTTCCACTGATGTCGGTCCGCGACATCCTTATGGCAGGCAGCAAACCAAACATGATTCCGGTAAGGACCGAAACCAAAATGGTGAAGAGCAGCACCCGAAAATCGATCCCGATTTCCTCGGCACGCGGAACGGTTTCCGGGACCGCCAAAAGCGCGGCGGCTGTTCCCCACCTCGCCAGAATCAGCCCGAACCCACCGCCCAGCGCCGACAGCAGAACGCTTTCGGTAAGCAGTTGGCGCAGAATCCGTATCTGCCCCGCACCAAGCGCGGCACGCACTGAGAACTCGCGCTGGCGCGCCGTTGACCGGGCAAGCAGCAGATTGGCGACATTCACACAGGCGATCAGTAAGACGAATCCCACCGCCCCCAGCAGCACCAGCAGCGCCGGCCGCATGTCCCCAACGATATTGTCTTTCAAAGGGATGATGTTGGCCTTGATACTGCCGTCAACGTTGGGATAGGCATTCGCGAGGCCGGCATTCACTCGCTTCATATCGTCACGCGCCTGCGCAAGCGTGACCCCAGACTTCAACAAGCCAAGAGCATCCATGCCCCGATACGAATCCCGGAGGTAAAAGGTCGGATCGGTATCTTCCCCGATGGCTTCGTACACATCGGCGGTTCGGAAGTTGAAGACATGCAATCGAAACGAAGCTGGAATGACGCCGACGATGGTGCGCGGCTGCCCCGCCACGATGAGCCGTTGGCCAATCACGTTCCGGTCCGAAGCGAACTTTCGCTTCCACAACCCTTCCGAGATCAGGGCCGTCGGGCTGGCGCCGCGCCGATCCTCTTCGGAAGAGAAATTGCGTCCTAGGATTGGGTTCACCCCGAGAATCGGAAAGAAGTTTGCAGACACGCGCTCTGCCTGCACATTCTCCGGCTGGCCCACGCCAGTGATGCTGCCATCGGTCGAGCGGTATGCGGCCATTGCCTCAAAGGAACGATTGTCGCGCTGCCAATCAACAAAGTTGGGATAAGAAATCGAGCCTTTGAAAAAGTTCGGCGTCGCCTCAAACATGGAGACGATGCGGCTGGCATCGTGGAACGGTAAGGGGTTCAGCAATACTCCGTTCACGACACTAAAGATGGCGGTATTAGCTCCGATACCGAGGGCTAAGGTGAGAACCGTGACCGTAGTGAAGCTAGGGCTCTTGCGCAACTGCCGCAGCGCGTAGCGAACGTCCTGTGCGAGGCCGGTCATCTCAGGTTCGTCCTCCTGGGCAAGCTGATTCCGCGGGCCAATACAAGGCAAAACGGATCACGTCCGCTGCAAACCTGCGTGCAATGCTCTTACCAAATATAGTGCAGGGCCTAAACCACTGATAGTACAGAGACAAGAGAACACCGCTCTAGTTCAAAGGTGTCCACAGTCGGACAGTCATGTCCGGAGGCGAACAGGCAGCCATGGGTCAGTCTGGGTTTATAAGACCGGTTGTTGTGCTCGTCGCCAGTTCTTCCAGAACTTTGCAAGCACGATCCAGAACACTCGGTCGGAGCGATTTAAGCGTGGACACTTGCGATGACGTTTGAAGACTGCCAATTGTTGGCGGAGCGCGATGTTCTCCAGAACGAGCGCTTGTTGGCCACGCGCGAAGAGCCAAACCAAGCGAACCAAACGCAGAAGGAACTCTGGCATATCAGTCGATTGTTCCCGGTAACTTATTGAGAAGTCAACCCTATTCCGACGATCTAGTTTTGGCGAAGGACAGGTGCGCTGCTCATCGGCGATGCCGAAACCGTTCGCATAGAGGATCCTGTATGTGAATGAAGTTATCGGCGGTCTTGCTCGTATTACTTTCCAGATGGGTGTCTCGGCGTTGCCGCACGAGAAGATGTTAAGGTCGATCGAGCTTCTCGGTACCCGCGTCGCTCCCATCGTCCGTAAACAGTTCACTGCTGTCACTTCGCGTTCCTGATCGGGAACTCCAGTCCATTTAGAAGAGTGGGGACCTCGTCAGCAGCTCCAGATTCTTCGGAGGGCGTGTATCTACGCCGTAGGGTTAGAAACATCCAGGCCAAGAGGCAGCTATAGGGTCACCTTCATCGCGTTCCCGAATCTTCGCAGTCTTACCCGCTACGGTTGGCTTGTCCTTGCGAAATTCGATCACTTTACCGCGCCGGTCGCGGGGTACCGACTTCACCTTTGTCGGAAAGAGATCTCGAGCGTAAAATTCGATCACTTTCGCCATAACGTCATCCCATCCATTGGCACATCACTGAGTTACCTGAAATCTGCTGCTTCATTTGATGCTATGTCAGACCGTACGGTCTCACACAATGTGAGTCCACCGCGGCGTACGCGGTTGTTGTCATAGCTTTCTCCATCGGAATTGGGCCGCAACGTCCTTAAGGGGCCTACACTTGTGCGAAGCCGCCATCCACAAACAATTCCGTTCCAGTGACCTAGCTGCTGTCGTCCGACGCGAGAAAGACCACGGCCTTGGCGATCTCATCGGGTCTCCCGAAGCTGCCGAGTGGAACCATAGTGGAAATCATCTTCCTGCGCTGCGTGCCGGTTTCTGAAGAAGCCAGCAGATCACTGAAGCCACGTCGGGATTGACACTCATCCGAACACCCCGGCTCCCGCGATGCCTGCAGTGGTGATCGATAGAAGGAGAGTGCGTCTTCTCATGGGTTATCTCTCCTGCGGGCTTGTGCCCGTTTGGAAGGGGATGTTCACCTCACGCACTGGTTGGTCGATTCCGCCTGGCTGCGAAGGAGCTTCGAGACCGTCCGTGAGCAAGTAGGACTGCAGAGAAACTGAGCTCGTTGCGAACGTTTCCAGCGCAGTAGTGTAGGAGACTTCTAGCTGCATCAGGGTTCTCTGGGCGATGAGAACCTGCGGATAAGCTGCGGCCATCTGCTGGTATTTCTTGGCATATAGCTCGTATGCCTTTTGCGCCCTCGGTATCATCTGGTTCTTGTAGCGGTCGACCGCGGTTTGCGAGAAAGCGTAGTTCTGGACGACGCTCGCCGCCCGTTCCCGCAAAACGAGCTTCACCCGCTCCACTTCGCGCTTCGCCCTCTCTACATCAGCCCTAGCGGTGGCGACGTTTCCCTGGTTGCGGTTAAAGATTGGAATTTTCACCCCTACATCGGCAAAGCCCTGCAATCCGACCGATCTCCCGTTAGAATCAGACAACAACTCGCCATTCTGTTGTATGCCGCCGCGGATTTGCAGGTCGGGAATCGGTTCCCGCTTTGCGCGAGCTAAGGCTGCTTCCGCTCGTTTGACACCGAGTTCGGCGATCCTTACGGCTGGACTCCCGTTGACGATTTTCTCCACCAGTTCATCCGCGTTGACTGGCAGGGTGTCCTCCAGTTTTCCTTCGAGCCTCATCAAAGGAAGCCGCGGGTTCCCCACGACGGCAGATAGTGCTTTCCAGATCCGTTGCTGATTCTGTTCGGCCATGGTGACTGCGAGTTCTGCCTGCTGCGCTTCCACTTCCGATTCGAGCACGTCGGGAGCGTCCGCTTGGCCGACATTCGCGAGCTGATGGGAGGTTTCGACAGCTTCGTCGGCGAGCTTGCTGAGATTTTGCCGCAACTCCAACGTCTCCTGGGCAGCCAGCGCTTGGAGGTACGACATTCGCACGTTTGTGACCACGCGCACCTTTTGTTCCTCAGCCTCTCTTTCTGCCTGGTTGAGTTCTTGGTCGAAAATCTTTCGATTCAGGCCCAGCTTTCCACCGAGCACGATTTCTTGCTGGACGAAAAAGCCTTGCTCACCCCCGTGAAACGACCCGCCCCGGATCTGCTCGCCCTGGTAGCCGACGGTTGGGTTTGGATAGAGTCCCGACTGCTTCTTTCTGCCTTCGGCCGCCTGGATATTGGCGGCGGATTGCGCAAACGTAGGGTTGTTTTGTAAGGCCATCTGTTGCAGCTCTTCTAGTGTCAGCGTCTGCTCGGAGACCGGAGTTTGCGCTCGGCCTGGCACGGCAAACAGGAACAAACAACAAGAAAAGCAGAGCACAAATCGGGTTACATAGCGAAGCGGCGCTGCTGCTTCGACACGTAGTTCCATAACTGGCGTGGTCAGGCTATTCATGTTTGTGCTCCATCCCCGGCATGTCCATGTTCATTGGCTTATTGCCTTGCCGCTTCCTCCGAAGCTCCATGATTTGGTCGTATTTGTCTTGAGGCAGCACGCGTACGAACGTCATCATTCCCGCCACGAAGCCGCTCCAGCCGGGGCGTAGACCAAAGTTTTCGGGTTTGTCTACCATCTGATCCATCGCCATCATGGGACCTTCCATGAAGGCGTCCTGCGGAAATCCGGGCACGGAATTAGCATCCTTGCTGACTTCGGGCTTGCCCATTTGCATTCCCTCGTGCTGCGTGCCGGGCATGTCTTGATGCCCCATCGGATTTTTGGTTTTGAGCGGAGAGTTTGACAGCGGCTGTTCGAAGGTGGAACCGACGCCCATTCCACGCCCCAGGCTTGAGCCATTTTCCTCAGATGTGGCGTTTCCTTGCCGCAGCATCCCCATGCCACGTTCCATGTCGAGACCCGCGGGAATTCCATTCCTCCGTGTCATGGGGCCGACATTGGATGACATCTGATTCATCATGTGGTGAGGGAGATGGCAGTGCAGCATCCAATCACCGGGATTGTTTGCGACAAATTCGATGTCGCGGGATTGCGCCACCCCCACGAGCACCGTGTTCCCTGGCCCCCATGTGGACTCGGGCTGTCGTCCTCCTTCCGTGCCAGTGACCACAAACTGATGGCCATGAAGGTGGATCGGGTGGTGGTCCATGCCGAGGTTGACCAGGCGAATGCGGACACGCTCACCGTGCCGCACGATCAAAGGAGTCGTCGCAGGACCAGCTTTGCCATTGAGGGTGAGCCAGTTGAACTCCATGTTCATGGAGTTGGGGACGGCTATGTTAGGCAGGATGGCGTACTCCTGCAGAATGATTGCAAAGTCTTTATCCGCGGGCGGCCTGTATGGCTCTCTGGGATGCATGATGAACGCGCCGATCATGCCCATCATTTCTTGCATCGCCATGTGCGAGTGGTAAAAGTAGGTTCCTTCCTGGTGGAGCTTGAATTCATAGACAAATCGCCCGCCTGGGGGGATCGGGTTTTGGCTACTCCCCGGCGATCCATCCATCTCGACTGGGACCTCAAATCCATGCCAGTGCATCGATGTCGCTTCGGGGAGGTGGTTGTCGACGATGATGCGAACGTGATCGCCCTCGTTCACTTGAATCGTCGGACCCGGAGCGCTGCCGTTGTAGCCCCAGAGGTCAATCACACGTCCAGGAATAATCTCCTGTTTAACCGGCTCGGCGATCAGGTGGAACTCTTTCGCGCCCCCTTCCAAGCGCCACGGAAGTTGCGGAACGTCGGGCGTTTCGACAGAAACGACTTCACCACTGCTGCGCTCGGTAGCGTGGCTCAGCTGTTTCATGTCCATGCCTGTTCTGCTTTCGTTCGAGGTTGCGAACAAGCGAGGCGCAGCGGCCAGACCCGCGCCCAGACCGAGCGTATTTCTAAGGAAATCACGTCTGTTCTTCATGGTTCTTCCTCTTCAAGAATTGGGCGGACCCTAAGTGTCCTGAAAAACCTCGGCGGACATTGGATCGAAACGAGATGCACGGCCCAGCAATCGACACTGAGTCGCTGCTGTTGCGACCATTGCTAGAAGGACAGGGGAAGACTCAGATTCGGAGAATACTGTAAGAGGCGGTGCAGGCAGAGGGAAATGAGGGTGGGCCGCTGTCCACACTCCATGCGCTTTTGAGATGGGGAGCCAAGAACTTAGGGGTTGCGTTCAGTCCTACGGCACCCGTCTGGACTGCTGTCACCTGCGAAACGAACCTTCCTAGAACGTTGAGGTCTTCAACTGTGGCACAGTCTGTCTGACAGGATTGCGCCTGCAACACCAGCGTCACGTCCTCGACACCAGCGTGATGCATGACTGAGTGATTGTGAGCCATTCCCGGCATCGAGTCCGAATCCTGTGTACAGTGGTCGTGAATCTCCGCTCGCGTGTGCCGTTCACACCTGAGCGCGCAAACCACCATTGGACTAATGGTCCCCGCCAGCAGAGCAGTCAGAAGAACTATCGAAGTTGAGATTCTTCGAGTCACTTCCGAAAACTGTACCTTACCTCGCATGCGGTGCGCAAACTCGGTTGCGACGTCTCGTGAGCTTGGGTGTTCGCCTCGTTCCAGTCCCGTTCGGTAGTTGGCTATGCACCGGCGGATCCTTCGAGGTCGAATCAGCATTCCAGAGGCCCGCGCAATCCGAGAAGAGAGTTCATTGTTCCCGATCACTTGGCGGCCAGCCCAAGAAGAACTGCACTGGAAATGAAAGACAAGCCACTCACCAGCGCATGTTGGGCGTATCGCGGGTTCTCCGTATGTTGGCCGAGTATACCTCTGACAGCACTCGCGATCATGTAGAAGAACCCGCCTCCAACATGCGCGAACAATATGCCCAACCAGAACGTGGACGTGGAATTCACCAAGTAGAATCCGAGTACGCCGCCAGCAATTGTCATGCCTTCCACTCCGAGCGCCCACGCGATCGCCTTCTTGCGTTCAATTCCCGCGCCGAGCAGTAGCAGTATCAGAGCCAGACCCTCGGGTATCTTGTGCACCGATATTCCTGCCACTAGCCCGACATCCGGATGGCCAAGCAGATTGTCTCCAAACGCGATGCCAAGTCCATCCATCGTGCAGTGCAGACCGAGGGCGACCGTCAACATCATTGCCGTCTGTGCAAGTTGTGGATTTGCGTGTTCGAGGTCGCTCACTGCGCAAGCCGGGCAGACATGGTAGACGTATTTGCCAATGACCCATAAGAGAAAATATCCGCTGGCGCAGGCAAGAAGAAAGGTTGGCCACGTCAAGAACTGTTTGGCGTCAGGTAATACATCAAACAACGTAACGGCCAACAGCGTGCCCATCGCCACAGCGACGAGCAGACTGAGCCGATGCAAGGCGATCTTGCTAAGGGCGATGCCGAGCGCGACCCCGGCAAACGCAAACAGAGTGGCTACTGCTGGGTGCAAGAACACGACCTCGAAGGAATGGGGCACAGTGGTCATAATAAAGCGTACGTATTAAATCATACTACCATACCCTGTATGGTATAGTGAAAGGCGACAATAAATCATGAGCCACACAATCAATGAAAAGCAGAACCTCCTTCTTAGGGCCAAGCGCATCCGAGGGCAGGTGGAAGCTCTGGTGCGAACCTTTGACGAAGAGCGCGATTGCTCCGAGGTTCTGCAAGTGATGAGTGCTGCCAGAGGCGCTATGAACAGTTTGATGGCCGAGTTGCTGGAAGGACACATCCGGAGTCACGTTCT